>Ga0075029_100000286_pt1 | contig 28304 bp, 24 predicted proteins | sample LitLauG_LLR_2013_FD_71391 | JGI IMG/M metagenome (GOLD analysis project Ga0075029, IMG submission 71391) | Freshwater sediment microbial communities from North America - Little Laurel Run_MetaG_LLR_2013 | ecosystem: Environmental > Aquatic > Freshwater > Creek > Sediment | place: USA... | reverse complement strand
ATTTGCACCATCCACGAGATTGGAAAGACTGCAGACCAGTCCTTCATCGTGATGGAGTTCCTGGACGGGGTCACGCTGAAACATAGGATTGCTGGTCGTCCAATGGAAGCGCAAGAGATTTTCTCCTTGGCAATTGAGGTAGCTGACGCGCTGGACGCCGCCCATTCAGCAGGGATTGTTCATCGTGACATCAAGCCCGCAAATCTCTTTATCACGAAACGGGGACACATAAAAATTCTTGATTTTGGGTTGGCTAAAGTAACAAGTCCCCTCGGTAAAGGTGAAGCGGCAGAAGCATCGACGCAATCGATCTTGAAGACGGCGGAACAACTGACCAGCCCGGGTTCTGCGCTCGGGACCGTCTCCTACATGTCGCCCGAGCAAGTTCGCGCGAAGGAACTGGACTCGCGCACCGATTTGTTCTCGTTCGGCGCCGTCCTGTATGAGATGGCGACCGGACAGCTGCCCTTTCGCGGAGAGAGTTCGGGAGTGATCTTCAGTGCCATTCTGGAAAGGTCACCCTTGCCTGCAGTTCGTCTAAATCCTGATTTACCGCTGGAATTGGAAAGGATTATCAGCAAGTGTTTAGAGAAAGACCGAGACCTTCGCTACCAGCACGCTTCGGAGATACGAGCTGATCTGCAACGGCTGAAGCGGGACACCGACTCCCGCAGGTCGCCGGCAGAGGCTGAGCCTGTACCTGTGGCTCGGAACAGGCGGCTACGATGGATCGCTGCGGCGACTGCTGGGGTCGTGGCTATTCTGGTGGCTCTGATCCTACGGCAGAGTAAATTCTCTCCGGTTCTTCCCGATCTCAGTCCAACCGAAACGGCGAATACGGAACTGCAAAACGCGATCGCCGTGCTGCCGCTACAGAACCTAAATGGGGATGTCAGGGTCGACTATCTACGCTTTGCGCTAGCGGATGAGTTGACGAGCGTGCTGACGTACTCGCGCTCGCTCGAGGTGCGGCCTTCCTCGATGACGCGGCGTTTTACCGCGCTGGATATTGAGCCCAAGAAAGTTGGAGAGGAGTTGCGCGTAGGCCGGTTGCTGCAGGGACATTTCCTGAAGCAGGGCGACCAGATCTCGGTAACACTGGAGGCGACTGACGTTCCCACTAACCGGCTCTTGTGGGAGACGACGGTGCTGGAGAAGGCGGACAATTTGATCGGGCTGCAGGATCAGCTGAAGACGCAGATTCAGCGCGGGTTGTTGCCGGTGTTGGGCGGCGGAGGCGGGGCGATTGAGACGGCTTCGCGTCCCAAGAGTCAGGAGGCCTACGACTATTACTTGCGCAGCGTGGCGCAGTCCCATGATCCCAAGCCGAATAAGGAAGCGATCAAGATGCTGGAGTGGGCCGTGGGTATCGATCCGACGTATGCCCCGGCGTGGGAGGCATTGGGTCAGAGATACTATTTAGATGCGAAGTTTGCCGGGGGCGGCGAAGACGAGTTCCAGAAGTCGAATTCAGCGCTGGAGCGGGCGATCGCGTTAGATCCGAACCGGCTGATGGCAGCGAGTTATCTGATTACGAACGGGGTAGAGCGAGGTGATCTGGGGCGCGCCTTCGATGAGGCATCGGCGCTGGTGAAGCGGCGTCCGCAGAGCGCGGACGCGCACTTCGCTCTCAGCTATGTGCTGCGATACGCGGGCATGTTGCCGGAGTCGACGGAGGAGTGCAATACGGCGCGGCACCTAGATCCGGGTAATTTTGCGTTCCGGTCATGCGTCTGGTCGTTCGTGGAAATTGGAAAGACCGATCAGGCAATGGATTACGTGCATTTGGATGCGGGGTCGGAATGGGCGGCGTGGGTGACTCCGTACGTGTACCTGGCGGCAGGGGATATGGCGAAGGCGCACGCGGCGGCGAAGAATATGGGGACCGCGGCAACATATCACCGTCCATTGATGGAGGCCTGCACGGCGAATCCGCGGCCGGCAGATTTGGCGAACATTGTGCGCGATAGCGAAGCATCGGTGATGACGGAACCCGATCCCGAGAACTGGTATCACATCGGTGCGCTAATGGCGGCTTGCGGACGGAACGAATCTGCGATACGACTGCTCAAAGCGGCCGTGCAGCAGAATTATTGCGCGTATTCGGCATTGCTGGATGATCCCCTGCTGAAGAACCTGCGGAAAGAGACTGCCTTCAACGATGTTCTGGTGGCTGGGAGTAATTGCCAGGCGTTGCTAAAAGCGTCTCAAAAGCAAGCGGGGCGCTAGCCACATATCGGGATTTTCCTGCACTCCGTCCCTCGCCGCATGCCTAGCGGTTCCTTCGCTGTTCTTATAAGGCTTACACTTAAAATCGATTCCGTCGGCGCCTCAGGAGTAATCCACTTAGTAAACCCCACGCAGACTCACGCTCGCTCATAGCTTCCCGTGTTCCTCGGGCCTTTCGCGTATTTTATTTCTTTCTCTCCCAGCCACTGCTGCGATTCCTGTGCATTTTTCTGTTGACTTCCACAGCCCCTGTGCCCCACATTGACCCTGCGTAGGAGCTACTCCCCCAGATGGTTCCTGCCGATGTAAGGAGCGCCCGCTCTGGCACTCCCACAACCCGATGGCTACGACTCTTGCCCCGGTAGATTCAAGGGAAGTCGTTCGTTGCGATCACTGCCTGCTGGTTCAATTCCGTACGACCAATAATAATTGCCGCCGTTGTCACGCGTCGCTCGATGAGGAGCCTGAGCCGGAGCCCATTCCGGTTGCTGCTCCGGTGATAATGCCAGCGCACGGCAACGGTCGCGGACATTTGAACCTGGCTACATCCATCCGCTCACTGCGCCTGCGCAACGGGCTCAGCCAGCGGCAACTTGCGGGACGGATGTCCGTGCCGCGCACCTATGTTTCAAAAATCGAGAACGAAAAAGCCACGCCCACGCTGTCTTCCCTGGAACGGCTGGCGCGCGCACTGGAGGTGTCCGTGCCCGAACTGCTCAGCGGAGGAGAACGCACGCGTCAGGAAGAAATCTGCGAGCTGATGAAAGATCAGTTCATCGCCGAACTTCTTCCGTTTGTTTCGCAGCTGAACGGGATGCAGATGTCGAGCATCCTGATGCAGGTGCGCGATCTGACGGTGCGACCGCGGAGGAGCGCGTAGGTCAAGTTTTCGATTGCTTGTGCCGATGATGCTGGGTTCGGCGCACTTTACCGACTTTATCCGGGCAACCAGCCAACACACTCGCCGGGACCATCCTTGGTCCCGGCTTTTTTTCTTGTCATCCTGAGCGGAGAAACAGGTTCGCTAACGCGAACCTGTGACGGAGTCGAAGGACCCCTTGCCTCTTATACCCGCTCGCGGCTTGGCAGGGAGTCTCCGAGAGAGTGCGGTCGAAACTCCCTGACAAGCATCAGGTAGCACTTACTGGCACGGGGTCCTTCGCTTCGCTCAGGATGACAGCGCTTGGGTGCCTGAATCCAACCTAGATCGATCTTCATCTATCCATCATGAATTTGGAATACGTGGATTTGTCTTCAAGTCTGGAGAGCGCCGGTGCTCCGGATCATCGCCCAACGGCGAGCGTCGAACACGACGACTCCTTGCTCGATGCCTACTCCACCGCGGTTACCAGCGCGGTGGAGCGCGTCAGCCCGTCGGTGGTGAATATTGAAGTGCAGCAGAACGCGGGACGCACGCGCTCGGGGGACCAGCGCGAGCGGCGCGGCGGAGGATCGGGATTCGTGTTTACGCCGGATGGGCTGATCCTGACGAACAGCCACGTGGTGCACGATGCGGCGCGGATTGCGGTCACGATGACGGATGGGCGGCACATGGCGGCTTCGCTGATTGGCGACGATCCGGCGAGCGATCTGGCGGTCATCCGGGTCGACGAGCCTGGACTAGCGGCGGCCGCAATGGGCGACTCGCAACGCCTGCGCGTGGGACAGATCGTGATCGCGATTGGCGCGCCTTACGGATTTCAGTCAACCGTGACGGCTGGCGTGGTGAGTGCGCTGGGGCGGTCGCTGCGGTCGTACTCTGGCCGGCTTATCGATGACGTGATTCAGACCGACGCTGCGCTCAATCCCGGCAACTCGGGCGGCCCGCTGGTCGATTCGGCGGGGCGCGTGGTGGGCGTGAATACGGCAACGATCCTGCCGGCGCAGGGAATTTGCTTTGCTATTGGCATCAACACGGCGAAGTTTGTGGCCACCCGCCTGCTGCGCGATGGACGCATTCGCCGCAGCTACGTTGGCCTGTCGGGGCAGACCGTTCCGGTGCACCGGCGTGTGGTGCGGTTTTACGATCTGCCGAAGGAGTCAGGCGCGCTGGTGCTGTCGGTGGAAGACCGCAGTCCGGCAAAGCGTGCGGGGCTGCGCGAGGGAGACATCATCGTAGCGCTGGAAGGCCAGCCGGTGGCCGGTGTCGATGACCTGCACCGGCTGTTGACGGAAGTGCGCGTGGGCGTTAGTTGTGTGCTGACCGTGCTGCGTGGAACCGAGAAACTGGAACTGAAGGTCGTGCCAGAAGAGGCGCGCTAGTTCTTGTGGCGCGGGCACTCCTGCCCGCGCGACGGCCGGTAACTAAAAAGAAACCAAGCTCGCCGCGAATCCCTCTCATCCATCCGATATTTCAAGTGGTTAGCTTTCGCGGGCGGGGCGCCCGCGCCACACATGGACAGATCCTTCCTGTCATTGCGCGGCGCTCGCTTGCTGTGTTAGCCTCGTATCGCATGGTCACTTTGCACGACAAAGTACCGGCGGGACTGGACCGCAAGGAAACGGAAGTCTACCGGCGGCTGGATCCGGCCAAACTTCCGCGGCACATCGCCATCATCATGGACGGCAATGGGCGCTGGGCCAAGCGGCGCCACCTGCCGCGCGCGGCGGGACATCGCGCCGGCGTCACGGCGGTGCGCTCGACGGTGGAGACCGCGGCCCGGATTCATATCCCGGCGCTCACGCTTTATGCGTTTTCCGAAGAGAATTGGAAGCGGCGTCCGACGACGGAAGTCTCTTTCCTGATGCGGCTGTTGAGCCGCTATCTCAAGGCCGAAGTCAAGACCCTGAACAAGAACAATATCCGCCTCGACTATATCGGGCGGCAGCATGAGTTGCCGGAAGAGGTGCAGGAGCGCATGCAGTGGGCGCACGAGGCCACGGCGCAGAATTCCGGTATGGTGCTGACCCTGGCGCTGAATTACAGCGCGCGCAGCGAACTGGTGGACGCCTTCCGGTCGATGGTGAATTCCGCTTCGCAAAATGGCGGACTGGAACATCTGAGAATCGACGAGGACACCGTGAGCCGCCATCTTTATACGCGGCATCTGCCGGATCCGGATCTGGTAGTCCGCACCTCGGGCGAGATGCGGTTGAGCAATTTTCTGCTGTGGCAACTGGCTTATGCCGAGATTTATGTGACGCCGACGCTTTGGCCGGATTTTCGGGGCTTGCACCTGCTCGAAGGCATTGCGGAGTATCAGAAACGCGAGCGGCGGTATGGCGGGCTCAACCACGCCCATGAGGCGCCCGACGGCCTTACGGTAGGCAAATCTTAGCCACAGAGGTCACTGAGTCACACAGAGGATTCTTGTGTGACGCCGCTGCTTCTGTGTGGTTTAATCTTCTGTCGCTCACTTCCACTTCCAAAGACTTCGCATCCCTTGCTCAAGCGCATCGCGACCGCGGTTGTATTGATTCCGATTGTGCTGGCGCTGATTTTGCGCGCGCCGGTGCCCGTGCTGGCCGTGGTCGCGGCGGTTGTGGCCCTGCTCACGATTCGTGAATTCCTGAATCTGACCGAATCATATGGTGTTCAGCCCATCCGCGGGCCGACTTATGTATTCACCGGCATCTTCTTTCTTCTGCTTGCGTTCAATGCCGGAAATGAAAAGCCTCTGCTATCGACGGCGATCTTCGTCTACTCCATAGGATTCGCGGCGGCGGTCGCTCCATTTCTCGCGCTGACCATCGCGATGCGCCGCGAAGACCTGCGCACGGGATATCCCGCGGCGGCGGCTTCAGTGTTCGCGTTCACCTACATCGTGCTGCCCATGGGGATGCTGGTGCAGCTTCGCCAGCAGTGGGCGGGCGCGTTTTATCTGCTTTATCTGCTACTTGTGGTTTGGGCTGGGGACATTTTCGCTTACTTCGTGGGCAAGGCGATCGGACGGCATCTCATGTCGCCCCGCATCAGCCCTAAGAAAACCTGGGAGGGTGCCGCTGCTTCGGTGCTCGCCAGCGTCGCCATAGGATGGCTGCTGTTTCGCTATGCCTTGCCGATCAGTTCTGCGCTGTTGCGGGTGGGATTGATCGAACGGCGCGATGGGCTATTTGGGCTGGAGCAGCCAGCGATGGGGCCGGTCATCGTACTCACGATCGTTTTGAATTTGGCGGCGCAGTTGGGCGATCTGGTGGAATCGCTGATCAAACGCGGAGCGGGCGTGAAGGATTCGGGAACGCTTCTGCCCGGCCACGGAGGCATGCTCGACCGCATCGATGCGCTGCTCTTCGCCGCCCCGGTGCTGTGGTACTATGCGGCTTGGCGCGTAATGCAGTAGCAGCGCTCCGATGGCTGATTCGCCGAAACTCCCGCCCCTAAAAGCGCTTCATCCCGACAGTTCTTTAAATGCAGTAAAACTCGCGCAGATGGAAAGGCTCTCAACTGAAATCCTTCGGGCTTCGCTCCTTCCCGGTGTGGAAGGCTGCCTGAAGACTCGCCCGGATGGCACTATACTGGAAGGGCATCATCGCGTTCATATCCTCCGCAAGCGGGGCGTGGATGTCGATGTTTTGCCGCGGGAGGTTGTCGTAAAGGAGCAACTGTAACGATGGCAGCGGGATTGTATTGGATCGATGGGCCTTGGCGCGGGAAAGTAGCTTTGGCAGCCCGCCCCCGGGGTGGGGACTGGCTGGGCGAGGAGATGACCCGTTGGAAGCGACAGGAAATAGACTCCGTGCTTTCCCTGCTCACCCCCGACGAGGAACGGGAGATGGATCTCGGCGCTGAGGCAAGCGAAGCTAAAGCACACGGGTTGGAGTTTTCCTCGTTTCCAATTCCGGATCTTCAAGTTCCGAACTCCGAAGCCAAGCTCGCTAAAGTTCTCGATAAATTGAACAGCACTCTTTCCGCCAGTAAGAATGTACTCATCCATTGTCGGCAAGGAATCGGTCGCACTGGACTGGTTGCGGCTTGCTTGCTCGTTAGAAGCGGAATGAGCCCGGGGGCAGCGGTAGAAAAGGTATCGACGGCCAGGGGAATTCCCGTCCCCGAAACGGAAGAGCAGCGAGAATGGATCGATCATTATGCGGCAGCATTTACGAAATGAAAGGAACGACCCGCTAGTGTAGTGCGTCGAAAATAGCGAGCGTTAAACATTGTGCCTCGATCCGAGTGATCCGAGGTGTTCGGCGAGGAGTTCAAAGGCTTTAACCACAGAGGGCGCAGAGGATCGCAGAGGAAACCGGCGACTCATAAATGTCGATCTGTTTGACGCACTACACTAGGTCCAAGATGAAGCGCATTGCCATCCTCGGTTCCACCGGCTCGATTGGGCGCAGCACTTTGAGCGTGGCCGAGTCGTACCCGGACCGCTTCCAGATTGTCGCGCTGGCGGCTGGGTCGAACCTCGACGCTGCCTTAGAGCAGGCCCAGCGCTGGCGGCCTCGGGTGGTATCAATGGCGGCGGAGGCGGATGCGGACGCGCTTCGCTCTCGGCTGAAGAAAGACGGCCTGAGCGAAATCGAAGTTGTTCATGGCTCGGCAGGAACCGTGCGGGTCGCCACCCATTCTGAAGTTGACTTCGTGGTCAGCGCGATCGTCGGCGTGGCGGGCTTGGAGGCCACATACGAGGCCGTGCGCGCGGGCAAAACTTTGGGCCTGGCGAACAAAGAATGCCTCGTCGCTGCTGGAGAGTTGATCACGGCGGAAGCACGCAAGCAAGGGAAGCCACTGCTGCCGATCGATAGCGAACACAACGCGGTACATCAGTGCCTGCGCGGTGGACGTATGGACGAAGTCGAGCGCGTCTGGCTGACGGCTTCGGGCGGGCCGTTCCTGAACACGCCGCGGGCAGACTTTGCTTCGATTACTGTGGAGCAAGCGCTGAATCATCCCACCTGGAAGATGGGCCGCCGCATCACCATCGACTCGGCCACCCTGATGAACAAGGGATTCGAAGTCATCGAAGCATGCAGACTTTTTCACATGCCTCCCGAAAAGGTGCAAGTTATCGTGCATCCGCAGTCGACGATTCATTCCATGGTCGAGTTTGTGGATGGCAGCATACTTGCTCAGTTTTCAGTTACGGACATGCGGCTGCCGATTCTGTACGCGCTAACATACCCGGAGCGGATTCAGTCCGATATGCGCTTTCCGGTCCGTGACTTGCGTCATCTGGACTTCTGCCCACCAGACCTGAAAAAATTCCCTTGTCTGCGTCTGGCCTACGAGGCGGCAGAGGCGGGCGGGGCCAAGACAGTTGCGCTGAATGCGGCCGACGAAGTCGCAGTGGCGGGGTTCTTAGAAGGTAAAATCCGTTTTGACCAGATTCCCGCGATCATTGAAGAAGTGCTGGCGGGAACGCATTCTGCGACACCGGAGTCGATTGCCCAGGTACTTGAAGCGGATGCGGACGCCCGCCGATATGCTGAACAGCGGGTTGCGCATGCACAAAAAATTGAGCGTCCGCGAGCAACATCTTTCGCATGATTTTGGAATCTAACCAGTTGGAGATTTCGTACCTCGAATATGTCTGATTTCCTCACCTCTCTCGTTGCGGTGGTCGCGGTCCTCGGCTTCATGATCCTGATCCACGAGTTTGGCCACTACGCGGTGGCCAAGTGGCTGGGAGTGCGGGTCGAGCAGTTTGCCATCGGATTTGGCAAGCGCCTGGTCGGCTTCCGCCGCGGAGAGACCGACTACCGCATCAACGCGATCCCGCTCGGCGGGTACGTAAAGATGAGCGGCGAGAATCCCATGGACGAGCGCTCGGACGATCCGCGTGAGTTCATGAATCACTCGCGCTGGCACCGCTTCCTGATCGCCATTGCCGGCCCGACGATGAACATTCTGCTGGCCATAGTTCTGCTGACCACCGTCTACATGGTGCACTACGAATATCCGGCGGTGTATGACCAGCCAACCGTGATTGGCTGGGTGCTGAAAGATTCAGCCGCGGCCAAGTCCGGACTCCAGATTGGCGACCGCATCACGCGCATCGAGGACATTCAGAACCCAACCTGGGAACAGGTTGATCTAAAAGAAGCTCTCAATCCCGGACAGGATCTGAACGTTCAGATTGAGCGCGACGGGAAGATGCTGAACAAGACCGTCACCCCTGAGCCGTCCGGGCTCGATCGCATCGGATATGCAGGTTGGGCGCCGAAAGAGAAAAATGTCACCATCACCGATCTGCAGCCGGACATGCCCGCGGAAAAAGCAGGCTTGAAAGAAGGAGACGAGATCGTCGCCCTCGATGGCAAGCCGGTTCCGGCGCTGGCCGCGATGGTGGAAAGCCTGGAAGTTTCCAAGGACAAGCCCATCGCCCTCACCGTGCTGCGCGATGGGCAGCAGAAGACGGTTAACGTTCAGCCCGTTCTCTCGGACAAGCGCTACCGCATCGGCATTGGCAGCATGCAGACCAAGGTTAAGACTCTGCCGTTTGGCGCCGCTCTCGACCTTTCCTTGCACGAGAACCGGCAGAATGCGCTGCTGATTCTGGAACTGGTCAAGAAGATGGTGCAGCACAAGATATCTGTGCGCTCGATCGAAGGGCCCATCCGGATCGGCCAGGCTGCCGGCGAGGCCGCCCGGCGAAAGGGCTGGACTCCGCTGATGGGACTGACCGCAGCCATCAGCCTGAACCTGGGCATCTTCAACCTGCTGCCCATTCCAATCCTCGATGGCGGTGTGATTCTCTTCCTGCTGATCGAAGGCCTCATGCGCCGCGACATCAGCATGAACATCAAAGAACGCGTCTACCAGACCGCGTTTGTGTTTCTTGTGCTTTTTGCGGCCATGGTCATCTTCAACGATCTCGTAAAGACGATTCCCGGGCTGGCCGACAAGCTGCCGTAAGCAGGATTCGACCTGGATTTCAACGAGCCGGCTGGCAGATAGCCGGCTCTTTTCTTGATTGCCGCAATCACTTTTGCGGGTAGAACTTCTCCGTTCCTCGCGGGAAACCCCGCTTTTCGCGTGTTAAAATTAACTATCCCTATGGCTACGATTCAACGCAGAAAGACCGTGACCGCCGTTGTTGGCGGTGTGCGCGTCGGCTCGGATGCACCGGTTGTGGTGCAGTCCATGACCAACACCGATACCGCGGACATACCCGCGACCGTGCAGCAGTGTGCAGCCCTGGCCCGCGCCGGCTCCGAACTGGTGCGTGTGACCGTCAATAACGACGCGGCCGCGGCCGCCGTCCCCCACATCGTCGAGCAGCTCGATAAGCAGGGCCTGCGCGTGCCCATCATCGGCGACTTTCACTACAACGGACACGTGTTGCTGACCAAGTACCCGGAGTGCGCGCGCGATCTGGCCAAGTACCGCATCAATCCCGGCAATGCCAGCATTGGGAAGACGGGCGACTCGAATTTCCGCACCATGATTGAAGTCGCGGTCAAGTATGACAAACCGGTTCGCATCGGCGTGAACTGGGGATCGCTCGACCAGACGCTGCTGACCCGCATGATGGACGAGAATTCGCGTCTGGCCGACCCAAAAGATGCGCGCGAAGTGACGATGGAGGCGATGGTGGTCAGCGCTCTGAACTCGGCCGAACTGGCGCAGCAATTCGGATTGCGGCCCGACCAGATTATTCTCAGCGCCAAAGTGAGCGGTGTGCAGGATTTGATCGACGTCTATCGCGAGCTCGCCAAACGCTGCAACTATCCTCTGCACCTGGGATTGACTGAGGCTGGCATGGGCGCCAAGGGCGTCGTGGCTTCGAGCGCGGCCATGGGCGTTGTGCTGCAGGAAGGCATCGGCGATACGATTCGCGTTTCGCTAACGCCTGCACCTGGGGGCGACCGTACGGAAGAAGTACGCGTGGCGCAACAGATTCTGCAATCGATGGGCATTCGCAGCTTCACCCCGCAGGTCACGGCCTGCCCAGGCTGCGGGCGCACGACTAGCACGTTCTTCCAGGAGATGGCCGAGCAGATTCAATCCTACTTGCGCGAGCAGATGCCTTCGTGGAAGGCGCGCTACGTAGGCGTGGAAGAGATGAAACTGGCGGTGATGGGCTGCGTAGTGAACGGTCCAGGCGAATCGAAGCACGCCAACATCGGCATTTCACTGCCGGGAACGTTTGAAGAACCCAAGGCTCCGGTCTATGTGGACGGACGGTTGTTTACCACTCTGAAGGGCGACCGAATTGTGGCGGAGTTCATCGAAATTCTCGACGAATACGTCGATTCGCATTACGCTGCGAACGAAAGCGTCAAAGAGGAAGTTCCCGTCAAGGCGTAATCGCTCTCGGCTCTAAGAAGATTTTGTCATCCTGAGCGAAGCGAAGGACCTATGTACTCGCGTGCAGCACCGGTGCTGCCGGCAACGTACATAGGTCCTTCGCTTCGCTCAGGATGACAATGCTTAAACTTGGGCTAGAGCTCACCTGCAGACTTTCGACAGAACTAAAGAGCCACTTAGCCCCGGATGCATTCGTCCGCCGCTACGTGAACATTTTTCATTATTGTCCAGTCAGCAGGAAGACCGGATTCTGCGGTAGGGGCAAGCCGTTGCTGCCGACGCCTCCAGCGCCGAACGGAGCCGAGATGTTGGAGATCAGCGTGTCCGGCGTGTTGGTTCCGCCCACAGAAATCGTGCTCGTCGTCGCGATGATGTCGGCGATCGTACCGGCGTCGCAGATGCTCGCATACGCGTGGCTGCTATCTGCCGCGGAGGCCGCAAACATACGGAACCGAGCCAAGCCGGAGGCGGGCGTGTAGGGTGTCGTCAAGCTCGCCGGGGCGCACGATGCTGCCGGAGCCACCGCGTAACTGGTACTGGTGCCCGTATTATTCAACAGCACCGGAAAGATGTTGGTCTTCACCGTTAGCGAAGCCGCATCGTAAACCGTGATCTGTGGAATGATGCAGTTCGGCTGGGCCACGGTCGTATCGGGACAAGCTCCGGTCGAGACCGCGTAGCTGGCCACGTAGAATCGTGTGCCGTCGGGCAAAGCGGTCACCGATACCGGAATCATAGGGCCACATACTCCAGCGGTGCACTTTGAAGGCACGGGGATCGCGACCACCCCAGTTCCCACGGGCGAAGGCGGGTCAGTGGTCGCATCAAAAACGTACACCGAGCCTGCATTCGGGTTGGTCACATACAGCCGGTTGCGGCTACTGTCGTAGACTACGAAATTTGCGCCTGCGCCTCCGACGGATTGATTCGAAACCACCGTGTTGGTATCGGTTCGAATCGTGTAGAGCTGGCCGTCGCCCTGAGTCACCACGTAGATGCGCTGGCCGTCGGTGCGGGTTGCGATCCAGGTGGGCGAGTTCCCTACCGGAATCGGCACCGACGTGATCGGCGAGAGGTCGATCGGAGACAGATCGGTTACGGTGTTGCTTCCCTGCTGTAAAACGTAAAGATTCTGAGCATTCGGAGTCTCCGCCATGGCCACCGGGTGCGAACCAGCCGGAAGATACGCGATGTTGGTGATGGTGTTCGAGATCGAACTGAGCGAAGCGACAGAATCGGTGCTGGCGCGCCCACAGTTCGGGGTATTTTCGGTACCGTAGTTGGCTACGAAGGCGGCGTTGTTCTGCGTGGTCGCGACGTAGTCCGGCAGGTAGGAGCAGAACGAAGGAGTTGCGGCGGTACCGCCGGTGGTCGCGGCCAGACCAGCCGTCGGATTCACATATTGAATGGTATTCCCGGCGACCGAAGTGATCGCAAAACAGCCGTTATAAGCGAGAGCGTTGCTGCCTCCGCCTGCGTTTGTAATCGTGATAAATCCGTTCACCGCGGCGTTGCTGATGGGCGCGCTCAGCGTCACCGTGACCAGGTTTCCGGCCTCGCTGATGGCGGTAATGGTCGAACTCTGGGACCCATTCCCGACGTTGGGCAAGGTGAAGATAATCGACTGCCCCAGGCCGCTGCTGACCGAACTGTCGTTGGCGGGATTAAACGCCGTTACGACATCGGTGGTCCCCGCACACAGGTTGGCCCCGGCACTGGCTACGAATACTCGCGCATTGGTGGGCAGGATCGCGGCGTGGGTGGGATTCACTCCTACGCTGGTTTGGCCGATGTTGGAATCGCCGGAGACGTCGATCTGAAAGGTCGAGCCGACGTTGAGCGATGTGTTGGCGCTGACGGCAAAGACCGCGTGAAAATTCGCCGGATTGGGCGGAATGGTGCTGATTGGAATCACAACCGGGCGATACACCTGGCCACAGGAAAGGCATATCAAGGTTCCCACCACCATCGCGGCCAGCCAGCACATACGTCGAAATCTCATCGGCACCCCGAAGCAGAAGTGAAGGTCAGAATGTTGTGAAACAGAAGCAATGATTGTAACGATTGCGGCGCGTTGGCGCTAGGGTGGGAAGCAGTTCGCGGTCGTCGGTCTTCGGTCTTCAGCCCTCAGTTCTCACCCCAGCAGAGGGATGCGGGCTGAGCATGGGGAAGATGCCTGCCTCTTCGAATTCGAGTGAGGCTAGGCTTATCTCCCCCGCCTTGACTTTGCGGCTGCGGCGCGCTGCGGCTCGGCGGGCGCGGTGGCGGCGGGTTTCTTCTTGCCTTCCATCTGGGCGAGACTCTCTTTCAGAGCGGCCATCAGGTCCACAACCGGGGCGAGTTTCTTTGGCTGCTCAACTGCCGCCACTTCGCCGCCCTCCAGCTTGGTCTCAATCAACTTCTTTAGATTCTCCTGGAACTCATCTTTGTACTTTTCCGGATCCCATTCGGCGGCCAGGGCTTCAATCAACTGATGCGCGACTTTGACCTCGGCATCTTTCAACTCCACATCGGGCGCGCCGAAGCCCTCCACCTGCCGCACTTCTTCGGAGTAGTACATGGTGTGCAGCATCATGCCGCCCGCATGCGGGCGCAGAAATACCGTGTATTCGCGGTTGTGCATGGTGATCTTGGCGATGGCGACGTATTCGCTCTCTTCCAGAGCCTTGGTCAGCAGCGCGTAGGGGCGCCGGCCAGCTTCCTCCGGCATCATGTAGTAGGACGACTCGAAGTAGACGGGATCAACCTCGCTCGTCTGGACGAATTCGAGGATCTCCATGGTCTTGGCGGTCTGCGGCTCGATCTTCTTGATCTCGTCGGGCTCGATGATGATGTATTCGTCTTTGCGGAACTCGTAGCCCTTTACGATGTCGCTGCGGTCCACGACCTGGCCGTCTGCCTGGCAGACATACTGCTGCTTGAGCCGCGACTTGTCGGTGCGATGCAGCATGTTGAAGGAAATGCCGCTACTGCGCGCGCCCGAGAACAGGCGCACGGGCATGGAGATGAGTCCGAACGTTAAGTGACCGGACCAAACCGAAGCAGGCATAGTTCCCCCAAAAAATCCTCGAAGTAAGCCGCACCCAGATTCGAGGAATCAGCAGCTAAACCCCACAGCACAGAGAGTTTAGCCTACAAACGGCTTCGATGCACGAAACCTGGGGCACGGGGAACCGAAATTCGAAGCCGGAGGGAATGGGCCGCGGCAGGAGTGAGCACAAGGGGTTGTAGTTAACCGGGCGGGTTCGAGGTGCTTGTATTCGCGGTCTTCCACACCGTCGTCTCGACCTCAAAATGGCTGTGGAGAGCCGCGCAAACCCGAATCACTTGACCAGCTTAAACACCGTGCCGCAGCCTATCACCCCTTCAATAAGCTGGCACTCGTTGCCGCCGCTGCTTGTTGTCCCATAGAGCGCATTGCCAGGACCAAAGATCAAATTGCTAGCCGGCTCTCCACCATCTATGCCACCGCTAAAGATGTAAAGAACGCTCTCAGTCCAAGTCCCGCCGCTGGTGGACGGTGGCGTCAGCTGGTAGACCGAGCCGCAGCCGCTAGAGTTAGAAGCAGTGGTGCCGTACAGATTACCGAACTTGTCGAAAGTTATTCCGGCGTAGGGATTGCCGCCGTCAGGGCCATCGGAAAATGCATAGAGCGTTTTTTCGGTCCAAGCGCCACCCGAAGCGGCGGGAGGCGTTAGCTCAAAAACCGACCCTCCGTCGGAGCTCAGGAAGCATCCAACGCTGAGCGACGTCTCCGTTCCATAGGCCGTTCCAAAGAGATTCCCTTTAGGATCGAAAGCCAGATTGGCCGCGGGGTACCCGCCGTCACCGGCACCGGTAAAGCTGTAGAGCACATCCTCCTTCCACAGGCCGCCCTTCACAGCTGGCGGGAGCAATCTAAACACGCTACCGAAGCCGTAGTCGGCTTGGGAAAAGGACGCACCTCCATAAAATGTTGTACCAAACAGCGCACCGCCCTTACCTATTGTGACACCCGCCGCAGGAACTCTGCCGTCCTTGCCAGAAAACAAGTGAAGGATAGTCTCGGTCCAGGAGCCACCAGATACCGAAGGCGGGGAGAGCTCGAACACGACTCCACAGCCTCCCGAGGGACACCCTGGATTTGTATGCCCGCCGATCTGGGTCGTCCCGTATAAGTTGCCCGCGACATCTAAGGTGAGGCTGGCATAGGGGCCTCCACCGTCTGCGCTGCCGCCATTGAACGTGTGCAAAACCGTATGCGTCCACGCGCCACCCTGCGTTGCCGGCGGCGACAGTTCGAACGCCGTGCCACCGTTGTAAGAAAAGGTTGTCCCGTAAAGGTTCCCCTTCGTATCCATTACCAAGCTGGCCCATGGGGATCCAGTATTGTTACCGTAACAGTTAAAGGCGTACAGCACGGACTGGGTCCAAACGCCGCTTCCGGCGGCAGGCGGCGACAGTTCGAAGACGGTCCCGCAGTCCATTGCGTTGCCGCTGGTAGTGCCGTACAGGTTCCCCGAGCTGTCGGCGAGAAGTCCGGCGTAAGGCTCTCCACTGTCGGCGGCACCCTTGAACAGATAGATGACCTTCTCCGATTGAGCGGAAGAGAATATGCCTGTTGATAGCAGCAAACCCACGACTGCTGCCATGAATTGCAAACGATTACGGGTGGCTAACGCGCTGGCTGGCATCCTCCCTCCTTATGGCAGGCTGATCATTCAAGCGTTCGATCTGAAAGACGAGGCGAGTCGATGTACCGAGAATCCTTGGGGAAGGCAGCGCGTATCGTACATCTTCGCGCACGTCAGGGCAACGGGGTGACGCCACTTAACTGGATGCTATCCCAACTTCCGAGCGCTTCAGTATTTCTCCGCTTTTTTTAGCGCGGCGTCGATAGTTGCGAGGGGCAGGAGCAAGGTCAACGGCGCGTCCAGCAGCGGTAGGGCACCGTAACTGGCATACCATTCTGCAACCCTCTCATTCTTGGCATCAATGACCAGCACGACGCCACCAACCTCTGCTGAGGCTAACAGGCAGCGTCTGCCCGCCGCGAGCAACAACTGTCCGCCAATTCCCTGGCCCTGAAACCTGCGATCGACTGCCAGGCGCGCCAAGCGGAAGCCCGGAACGTCATGGCGTGCCAACCCCCGCCGTGTGACCTCCGGCGTCCGAGCATAGGCAACCGATGCAGGGCTCAGACTATAGAAGCCGAGAACAGCGTCCTCGGCATCGTCAATCGCAAGGAAAGTTTTCGCGCCGCCCAGCTCATGGCTCTTGCGAGCGTAACGCCGCAAGAATTCGTTCAGCGCTTCTTCGCCGCAGTCAAATGCCTCCCGATCATGTTTTTTGCGAATCGGCTCTTCATGCCATGCCGTCACGACTAAGACCGCTTGGGCAACGCTCGGGCGGATGCTCGTAGTTTTGCGTTCGGGGCAGGAGGACTCTCCAGCAGATCGAGAACTCGGAAACTATCCCTCTCGGAGAGCTGCACATGATCCGCCTCCTCGATGACAGCCTTGGCCGCGCGCAAGGCGTGACGAATGACAAAATCCGTCAAGTCGGTATGTTTCAGCGCCACCGCTCGTAACAGTAGCGCTTTTTCCTCGGCCCGAATCCGCAGGGACATCCGCCTGTTATCTTCCACAGCTACTCTCGGCATGGGCTGTAATTTCTCCATGTACACATTAAAATGGTACAGTAGCAAAAAGACGGAAGTCAACCGGTTGTGTGTATTGGCTAACCGGACGCCGCTTTCTTGCACCTTCCGTGCGTCGTCGATCATCTGTGGGTGAAGACTTCGGGAGATAATAATGACCGACCTGCGCTTTCCCATCGGCAAGTTCAGCTTTGACGGACCGCTCGCCGAAGAGCAGAAGCAGGCTCTTCTTAGCGATATCGCCCACACTCCGGCGAACCTTCGCGCGGCGGTGAAGGGTCTATCGGACTCGCAACTCGACACGCCTTACCGCGACGGCGGTTGGACGGCGCGGCAAGTCGTGCACCATGTGCCCGACAGCCATCTGAATGCCTATATTCGTTTCAAACTGGCGCTGACCGAAGACAAACCCACGATCAAGCCCTACGCTGAGGACCGCTGGGCCCAACTGGCTGATACGAAAGAAACCCCCATCGAGGTTTCTCTTACTTTGCTGGACTCGCTGCATGACCGTTGGGTTCGGCTATTGCGCTCACTGCAGCCAGAGGATTGGAAGCGCACATTTCGCCATCCTGAGCTGGGCAGCATGACCCTAGAAAAGACGCTCGCGCTGTACGCCTGGCATGGCCGCCATCACGTAGCCCACATCACAACGCTGCGAGAGCGCAACGGCTGGTAGAGCAACTTCTCTCTTGGCCTGATCCTAGGGCACGCCCAACTTCCACAGCAGATAGCTGCTGGCTTCGCGCAGCACCGCGATCCAGCGCGGGATCAGCCCATGGGGACGCGAGTCGGGGCGAGGAGCTACATAGACCTGAATGCCTTCGTGCTCCAGCAGTCTGCGGATGCGGAAGACGTGGTAGGCGTCGCTGACAGCTACGCAGCTATGCAGTCCGTTGGCCCGCATAATAACGGCGACTCGCCGGGCTGACTCCGCAGTGTCGGAACCTTGGGTCTCGGCGATGAGCGCGTTTTCCGGAATGCCGCGCTTGTGCAGATAGTCGTTGCCAACCCCGCCTTCGCTGTAGGTTGGGTCTGCGCCAGCGCCTCCAGTGGCAATGACGACCGGCGCGACGTGCTGTTCATAAAGATCGAAGGCGTGATCGAGCCGGGCCCGCAGCACGGGCGAGGGGCGGCCGGAATATTCGGCGGCGCCGAAAACGACGATGGCGTCGGCCGCATGAGTTTCCTGCAATGAGGCCGTATGCACAATCTGATCGGCGGTGATGGCGAAGAATGCCGCGAAGGCTACGACGGCAAGGATCAGCAGACGCAGCCGCCACTTGCGCGCGGAATGCCGTTCTTCAGAGTTCACTTCCGCTGCCGACGCACCTGGCTCACCCTCGGACATCGATCCTCTGAAGAAGACATTCTCTGTGGAAGAGCATCGCCGGCATTATCCTTTCGCGAAGAAGGTCGAAATCTCGTCCGCGGGAATTGCGCCTTCGCGAATCACCCGCCAACGCGAGGCCTCGTCGCTCAGATCGACGATGGTCGAGGCGACATCGCGGGGAGACGCGCCACCATCGACGATAATGCTAATCCGCCCCTGGAGTTGATCGCGCACCTGTTCGGCGCTGGTACATTCGGTGGCGCCGCTCAGGTTCGCCGAGGTTGCCGTGATCGGAATGGCGGCGGCGGCCACGACCGCTCTCGGAATTTTGGCGTTCGGCACGCGCAACGCCACGTTGCCGGTATTCGCCGTGACCTTGAGAGGTAAGCGAGAACCGGCTTTGATGATGATCGTCAGCGGCCCGGGCCAGAATTTGCGGGCCAGCGCGTAGAACTCCTCGGTAAGTTCTTTGGCCAGTTCTTCGGCCTGATCGACGCTCTCAATCAGCAACGAGAGCGGCTTGTGACGGGAACGGGTCTTGATATCGTAGACGCGTTCCACCGCGCGCAGGTTGAAGGGATCGGCCGCCAGACCATAGAACGTGTCGGTGGGCATGCCCAGCACCTCGCCCGAACGAATCTGGTCGGCGGCATATTTGACGAGCGACAACTCGGGGTTCTCACTGTTGATTTTTACGATCTCGGCGCGCACGGCGCTCCCTTCCGGATTACTGTAAAAGATTTTCCTGCCTGGCTGCGAAACCTAACATATTACTGCAAAACGCCGCCAAGCAAAGCGGCAGAGTATGATGCGTAACAGTATGACACTGGAAAAATGACTAGAACGACAGAATCCGCAGGCGGGGCTTTGCGCCGGGTCGAGGGACGCCACAACCCGCTGGTGAAAGAGCTGCGGCAGGCTTTTGCCCACGCGGAGCGCACCGCGGAGGGCGACTGCGCGATTGAAGGGCTCCGCGTGGTCGAGGAAGCCATTCGCAGCGGGCTGCGATTTCGGGCGGTCTTCTTCAAGGAATCGGCGCAGAATCTGGCGGAGCGGCTTTTGCCGCAAATCGGATTGCACGTAGAAAAACTATTGCTTCCAGATAAGCTATTTGACGGGGCGGTGGCGAGTGAGTCGCCGCAAGGAGTGGCAGCGCTGGTCCGCTGGAAAGAATTCTCCGTCGAGGAGGTCTTCGAGCGCGTGCAGGTTGGGCCCATTGTCATTGTGATTGGCTTGCAGGATCCGGGGAACCTGGGGACGATTCTGCGCTCGGCGGAGGCCTTTGGCAGCGCCGGCGTGGTTGTCGGCGAGGGGACAGTGAGTCCTTTCAATGCGAAGGTGATTCGCGCTTCGGCGGGATCGTTGTTTCGCTTGCCGGTGGTCGAGGTAAGAGAGTTGAGCAGCGTTTTGACCAAGCTGCGCGGGCTGGGCCTTCGTCTGATCGCAACCTCATCGCACAAGGGCAAGGCGCTCGATCAAGCCACGCTCACCGGCGCGATCGCGATGTTCGTCGGCAACGAAGGCTCGGGCTTGCCTCGTGACCTGCTGGCGCAGGTGGATGAGACGGTAGTGATTCCGCATTCGCCGCAGGTGGAATCGCTGAATGCGGGCGTGGCGGGCAGCATCGTGCTTTATGAAGCGGCGCGGCAGCGGCGAGCGTAACCCGCGGTCGCTACGCGAGTCCGCCGCCGTCCACTACCAGCGCCGCGCCGGTGATCCAATTCGACATTGGGCTCGCCAAGAACAGAACTGCATTGGCCACGTCTTCCGGAGTGCCGATTCGCGCCAAGGGCCGATTGGCGGCCTCGTGCAGGAAGGCGTCCTTGTCCTGGCCAAGTTGCGCGCACTCGCTGTGCAGCATGGGAGTGTCGATGTCCCCCGGACAGACACAGTTCACGCGGATGTTGTGCTTGCCGTAATCAATCGCCATGGCGCGGGTAAGATTCACGACGCCGCCTTTCGCCGCGCAGTAAGCAGCGGCGCGTGGGCCGCCTTTGAGAGACCATCCTGAGCCAATGTTGATGATGCTGCCTCCACCAGCACGAATCATGTGCGGCACGACTTCGTGCGAGAGCAGGTACACGCTTTTCAGCGTCACATCGAGGGCGCGGTCCCATTCTTCTTCGGTGAGATCGACGATGTCTTTGCGGGTCGCTATACCGGCGCAGTTGCAAAGAATATCAACCTTGCCGGAGAGCTCGAGGATGGTCGCAACTGCGCTGCGGCACGCGGCGGAGCTCCCGACATCGCACTTCAGGAAAACCGCTTCTCCCCCGCGCGCCTCGATTTCCTTCGCAGTGGTTGCGCCTCGGGTCTCGTCTATATCAAGCGCGGCAACGAATGCGCCCATCTTTGCGAGGCTCAGCGCGATGCCCCGCCCAATGCCGGATGCGGCGCCGGTGACGATGGCGACCTTGTCCTCGAGCGACAGTAGCCGAGCGGAACGTTCGGCGATCCTGGCAGGCTCGCTCATCGCGACGCCCCATCTGTAGCATCCAGCGCCTTTCCTGCCGCTTCCAGCGTAAGATCAACGTCCTGATCGGTGTGGGCGAGCGTGACGATCGAATGCAGCGAAGCAGAAGGCGAGGCGTAGACTCCAAACGGGAAAAGCGACAGCACGAACTTCTGGAATGCCGCGCGGTAGACATACTGGCAGAATTCGCGGTAGTCGCGGATTACCGGGCGGTCCGTGAACATGATCTGGAACATCGGACCGACGTTCTGCACCAGAGCCGAGATGCCCCTCTTCCGGAATAACTCTCTGTACCCGGCGCACAAGCGTTCTGCAATGCGCCAGGTGTGTGCGAAGGCCGCATTGTTGTCGCGAGTGAGCACGCGCAGGCTGGCCCGCGCGGCATGCATTCCAATGCGCGAACCGTTGTGCGTGCCATAATGCAGAACGCCTCCCCACTGCAGAGCGTCCATCACATCGGCGCGGCCACAGAGGGCGGCCACCGGCAAGCCGCAGCCCAGCGCTTTTCCAAAGGTCACGAGATCGGGCGATAGCTTGTAGTACTCCTGGCATCCTCCGGGCGCGATGCGGAATCCAGTCACGGTTTCGTCGAGAATGAAGAGAATTCCGTTGGCCTTTGCGAGCTTCTGCAGCCCCTGCAGGTATCCCTCTGCTGGCGGAATCACGCCCATGTTGGCCATGATGCCTTCGGTGATGATGGCTGCAATTTGCCCGGCATGATTCTCAACCACCCGCTGCAGTGCGGGCAGATCGTTCCAGGGAACCACGATGGTGTCGGCAAGGGCGTTGCGATTCAGACCCGAGCTGTCCGGAAACTTCACCGGATCGCTGCGTAACCCGAGCGCCGCGGGCGGCATCACATTGGAGCTGACCAGAAGATCGTCGTGCCATCCGTGATAGTGGCCTTCGAACTTGAGAATTTTCGGACGTCCGGTTACGCCCCGCGCCAGGCGCACGGCTGCGATCACGGCTTCTGTGCCAGTATTGGCAAAGCGCACGCGCTCGGCGTTGGGCACGATTTTCTGCAGCATCTCGGCAACTTCGAGTTCCACTGGAGTTGCCGTGGCGAAGTGCGCTCCGGATGCGGCCGCTTCGGCAATGGCTTCCACGACTTCGGGGTGCGCATGTCCCAGCGGCAATGCGCCGAACGCCATCATCCAGTCGATGTACTCGTTGCCATCGACGTCATACAGGCGAGACCCGCGGCCGCGCTCCATGAAGAGGGGATACTTCCCAAAGTTCGCCGGCCCACGCGAAGAAGAACTGCTGGCTTCGATCAATACTCCCAGCGTGCGTTCATACAACTGCTTTGATTTTTCCGTGCTGAAAGCCAAGATTGCCCCCGCCTAGGATTCACTGAACCCGATATCGTAGCAGCAGAGGTACCCCGAAGCACCGCAGAGGGCGATCAATGGCTTAGAATGTGACTTCCCGATGCAGTCAGCCAGCCGCACAGAGACGTGGAGAGGGTGGGAAGGACTCGTAATCGAAGGGAAATTTCCGCTTCGCCAATGGCTGGGCAGCTCGGATCACAGCGCGGTCTTTCTCACCGATTGGAAGGAACAACCATCGTTCAAGGTAGTGATCAAGTTGATCGCGCAAGACCGCGGCCAGCCTGAGGTTCGGGCCGCAGTCCAGCCTGCAGTTGTGCAACTTTCTCATCCTCACCTGATGCGCATCTTTGAAACCGGGCACTGCGTGCTGGACCGCATTCCATTGGTCTACGTGGTCATGGAACACGCAGATGAAGATCTTTCCCAGATTCTGCCGCAGCGTCCGCTAACGCCCGCCGAGACGGCTGATCTGCTTCCGCCAGTACTGGACGGGCTCTCCTATCTGCACGGCAAGGGGCTAATTCACGGGCGATTGAAGCCCTCGAACGTGCAGGCCGTGAACGATCAGTTGAAGCTTTCCGCGGATCAGGTCCGTTCGATTGCAGATGCGGGGGCGAGGCGTGGGAGACGGGACGTTTATGACGCTCCGGAAACGGCTGCGGGAGTTGTCTCGCCGGCCTGCGATGTGTGGTCCCTGGGCGTGACGTTGCTCGCTGTGCTGACACAAAACGTTCCTGAGGACGGCGACGCACCTAAGGAAGATCCGTTGCTCCCGGCAACGATGCCCGAGCCATTTCGCGGGATCGTGCACGAGTGCCTGCACCTGGATCCGCAGCAACGATGCTCGATCGCCGACATCCGGGCGCGACTGCAGCCTGGGGCCAACTCGACTCCGGCCGCCTCTCCCGCCGCCCCCACCGCGCCTGCTGCGACGCCGGCCGCGCCTTACCGCACCCCATGGCGCATTCTTATTCCAATTGCGATCTTGGCGATATTCGGTTTCGGCTTCGTTCTTTTCCGTGCAATCTTTCCGTCCAAGCCATCGAGTCAATCCGGAAAGTTCCAGATCGAGGTCACTCCGCAAGCGTCTCAGCCCGTGCCTGCCCCCACAACTCCGGCACCAGCGCCCGCGGCGAAGAAAGTATCTGGATCTGCGGGCGAAGTGGCTCAGCAGGTTCTTCCCGACATCTCGCAGAGCGCAAGACGTTCCATCACCGGCACAATCAAGATCAAGATACGGGTCGACGTGGACGGCTCCGGAAAGGTGACCAAGGCGAGGCTCGCCTCACCGGTGAAGAGCAGGTATTTCGCGGATCACACGCTGGAGGCGGCGAAGGCCTGGGAATTCTCTCCTCCGGAAGTGGACGGCAAGCCCACCGAGAGCTCCTGGGAATTGCAGTTTCGCTTGCAGAGGAGCGGGACGCACGCTTCCGCCCAGCGTCTCACCCACTAGTCCTTTTCCATCTGGCGAAGTTTCCAGACAATCTGCCGCACCATTCCCAGTAGCACCGTGGCATCGCCCGCCGTCAGACCAAGGCGGAGCACGAGGCGGCGGACTTTCTTTTCGGAGACGGCCTGCGTCCCTGGCTTCACGTAGCCGCTTTTGTTGAGCGCCTCCAGAATGCATTCCGTAATCTGCTCATTGACGGCGGCCGTAGCTGGTTCCGCTTCGTTCTTCTCTGGTTGCCAATTCCCTTCCCGCGCCAACTCGTAGAGACACACGGCGACTGCCTGCGCCAGGTTCATCGAGATATGGTCTTTCTGTGTTGGGATCTGCAGCAACCAGTGGCAGTGCGTGAAATCTTCGTTGGTAAGGCCGATTTTTTCCGAGCCGAACAGCAGCGCGACCCGGCCTGTCCGAAGCTGGTTTCGGATTGAGTCGCCATCTTCGTTGAGGCTCCTCAACGGCTGCTGCAAGACCCGGTTGCGCACGGCGGTAGTACCGATGACCAGAACGCAGTCCGCGACAGCCTCGGCTACGGTTTTGAATTCTTCCGCCTCGCGCAGCAGGTGCAGTGCACCCACCGCCGAACGCGCCTCACGGAATGCCACCGGATAAGGATTGACCAGGCGCAAACGGTGCGCCCCGAAGTTGCTCATCGCTCGAGCCACCGCGCCAATATTCAGCGGATTGCGCGGCCGCACAAGAACCACGACCAACCCATCGAGATGCGACTGCTCAGGCATAGAGAAAGCGCCCCATCACTATAGAAGAGCAAGGCGAAATGCCGCTTAGCAAGTCTTCTGCCGTCTGGTTTTTGACACCTTCATGAAGTTGTAAAAAATATGTCAAAAGCTCACGAAGTGGGCTATTTTCGCGTCAAACCGTTGTAAGCTTCAAGGGTCGAACGCTTCCGGTGGGGCGTGGTAGAAAGTGCCGGAAGTCTCCCCGCGACCAAGACAGGAATACTCTATGGGCAATCTTGCCACACCATTTGGCTCCGCCAGAACCGTGAGCCAGACCAGCGCGGCCAAACCAGCGGGCCGCATCCTTGTGGTGGAAGACGATCCGGCAGTCCAAAAGGCGCTAAGACGGCTGTTTGAGACTGAAGGCTACACCGTTGAGGTCCAGGCGGATGGCAGCGCCGCGCTGGAGAGCTTTCATGCGCTCGCCCCGGCGGCGATCGTGCTGGACCTGCGCCTGCCCAAACTTTCGGGAAGCGAAGTTTGCAAGGAGATCAAAGCGGTGGCGCCGACTGTGCCGATCGTGATGCTGAGCGCCGCCAGCGACGTCTCCGACAAAGTCTTGCTGCTTGAGTTAGGCGCCGACGATTACGTCACCAAGCCTTTCAGTCCTCGCGAATTGCTGGCCCGCGTGCGGGCTGCGCTACGCCACACGTCTCGCGTTCCGGAAGTCAATGTGGTCAGCTTTGATGGCATTTCGGCGGACTTCCGCAGAATGGAAGTCAAACGCGACGGCATCCCCGTGGTTTTGACGGCCCAGGAGTTCAAAACATTTCAATTCCTCGTGCAGAATGCCGATCGTGTTATCAGCCGCGACGAACTGCTCAATGAAGTCTGGGGATACCAGAACTATCCTTCCACGCGCACAGTGGACAACCACATTCTGAAGTTGCGGCAAAAACTAGAGAAAGACCCATCCAGCCCGGTGCACTTCCGCACCGTGCACGGCATGGGATACAAGTTCGTACGCTAACGCGCGTGAATCCGTCTCAGGAGCCCGTTTCCGGTTTGCATCAGCCTGTGTCTGAGGGCGCAGGATTTCCCCGCCTGCGACTGCGCACACGGTTTCTCCTTTCCATGCTGTTGATCACCGCAGGCCTCACCACCACCAGCCTGCTGCTGGTTCGACACAGCGTGGAAGCCAACGTTCGGCAGAGCATTGCGGTGAACCTGCACAATTCCGTCAGCGCCTTCCAGGATTTTCGCCATGAGCGCGAAACCATGCTGACCAGCGGCGTGGCCTTGCTGGCCGACCTTCCACTCACCCGCGCCATCATGACCAGCACCGACCCGGTCACGATTCAGGACGCCTCGCAGGACGTCTGGCAGCACGCGCGCAGCAGCAGCGATCTTTTTGTGCTGGTCGATCGCAGCGGCAGGGTCGTGGCCATGCACACCAAGACCGACGGCTTCACCAGAGAGGCAGCGGAGAAATATTTCCAACAATCTCTTGATGATGAGGCCGCGGATTCGAGCCACTGGTGGTATGGCGGCCATCATCTCTATCAGGCCTTCGTGCAGCCCATTTATCGCGGATCGACCACCGAAGGAACTCTGCTCGGATTTCTGGTGATCGGCTACGAGATCAACCAACCTTTGGCGGCGATTGTCAGCAAGGTCGCAGGCAGCCAGGTAGCATTCTCCTACGGCGGCGAAGTGGTGGCGACGACCCTGTCGCCAGCTCAAGTGCAAGGAGGGGGCGTAAAGGATCTGGTTTCCGGATCGCTGCAAAGCGATCCGCACGATGTCGAGATCGGAAAAGAACATTTTCTGGCCACCTCCATCGCGCTTTCCGGAACGCGCGATGCCGCGGTTCGCCTGAGCGTTCTCGGGTCTTACGATCAAGCGACCAAGTTCATCGACCAACTGAACAGCTACCTGTTGCTGCTGGGGATTGCGGCCGTTCTGGTGGGAAGCGGGCTGGTGTTCTTCCTCTCGCATACGTTCACTCGTCCGCTGGCCAGTCTGGTCGACGGGGTCCGCGCGCTGGAAGGCGGAGATTTCACTCATCCGCTGGACTCGAGCGGTGGAGATGAGGTCGCCGAGCTCACGCGCGCGTTCGACCGCATGCGCAGCAGTTTGCTGAAAAGCCAGCGCGATTTGCTGGAAGCCGAGCAGCTGGCCACCATCGGGCGTATGGCGAGTTCCATCTCGCACGACCTGCGCCACTCGCTGGCAGCGATCGTCGCGAATTCCGAATTTCTGTGCGATAGCCACCTGACGCCCGTGCAGCGCGAGGAGCTTTACCAGGAAGTTCGCACGGGCGTGAATCTCATGACCGATCTTATCGATTCGCTGCTGGAGTTCGCCCGCACGCGCGAGTCGCTGACTCCCGCGTATGGCAGCGTTGCGGAAGTCATTCAGCGTTCCGTGCAGGCGGTGCGGTTGCATCCCCGGCATCATGCTCGCAGCATCGATGTAGTCTGCAGCGGTCCCATCACCGGATGGTTCGATTCGCGCAAGCTAGAACGGGCTTTATATAACTTATTGCTAAACGCGTGCGAGGCCGCTCCCAGCCTGGGCGGCAAAGTGGAGGTCACGGCGGCAGAACTCGGAGGGTCCATCACCATTTCAGTCGCAGACAACGGTCCCGGCATCGCCGATTCCATTCGCGACCGTCTGTTCCATCCCTTCGTGAGTTATGGCAAAGAGAACGGCACCGGGCTGGGACTGGCGGTCGTGCAGAAAATCGTGCAAGATCACGGCGGCGAAATTCTGGTGGAACGCACGGTGCAGGCAAACACCGTATTCAGAATCGTGCTGCCGGGACGGGCAGGGGATAATTCGGTGCGCACCGACGAACCAGCGGTCGCAGCGGCTACAACGGTTCCCGCGCGGCGGGCTGGTGCCAGCAAAAATTCAGTTTCGCATCCGGACTTATAGGCAGCATTCGCAGCGTGCCTTGATCCGGATGCCGAGGAGGACGTTGTGAACAGCCTCAGGACGTCTGCCGTGCGCGGGGCCGCTCTGGCGGCCGCCGCTTTCGTTTTGCTCAGTACACACAGCTGGGCGCAGAGTACGACGAGCGACTCTTCGCCGGGCCAGACCGCCAGCGCCGTCCACGACCTGCAGGATCAGGTTCATCAACTTCGCGACCTGGTCGAACAAATGCGCGCCGAAAACGCTCAGTCTCGCGCGGAGATGCAAAAGTTGCGCCAGGACCTGCAGGCCACACGCGCGCTGCTGCAGCCTCCGGCTGCAACAGGGGCCGAGCCGTCACTCGCCGTGAACAATACCGCAAGCGAAAACACAGACAATTCGACGGCAAAGACCCCCCAGGACAGGGACTTACTCGAACAACGAGTGGAAAAGTTGGAAGAATCCACGTCCCTGATCGGCAACAAGATTGACGAGCAATATCAGACCAAAGTTGAGACTACGTCGAGGTATCGCGCTCGGCTGCACGGAATCATACTGATGAATGCCTTTCGCAACGTCGGTGGGTCGGACAGTCTGGACTTCCCCACTTACGCCCAACCCGCCGGTCCCGGAGCGCCTCAAGCCACGCTCGGCGCAACCTTGCGGCAGTCCGAAGTGGGGCTTGAGCTGTTTGGTCCCCACGTCGCCGGAGCGAACACATCCGCCGACGTGCAATTCGATTTCGCGGGAGGATTTCCCAGCGCACCCAATGGCGTGAATTTCGGCATGGTCCGGCTGCAAACTGCAAGCGTGCGAATGGATTGGGAGCACACCTCAGTGGTCGCGGGCCAGGATCCGTTGTTCCTCTCGCCGCTCTCGCCTACGTCATTCGCCTCCCTGTCCATGCCTGCGTTCACGCTGGCGGGAAATCTCTGGGGCTGGACGCCTCAACTGCGTATCGAGCACCGCTTCTCGATTTCTGACGATCAGACCGTGACGATGCAGGCCGGAATTCTCGACAACCTCGATTGGGAATTCAATTACAACTCCTTTTACCGAAC
>Ga0075029_100000283_pt1 | contig 28342 bp, 30 predicted proteins | sample LitLauG_LLR_2013_FD_71391 | JGI IMG/M metagenome (GOLD analysis project Ga0075029, IMG submission 71391) | Freshwater sediment microbial communities from North America - Little Laurel Run_MetaG_LLR_2013 | ecosystem: Environmental > Aquatic > Freshwater > Creek > Sediment | place: USA... | reverse complement strand
TTGGTTGCGGCAGAGATCTACCCGATGCGTAACGTTTCAGAAGGCGCGATCGAAGAACAAACAACATAACATTTGGACCTATAAACTTGCCGCTACGGCAAGTTTATGGGTCCAATCACAACAAGCCGATTCGATTCCAGGAGTTTCTCATGTCTCGCTTCGCCGCCAGAATTCGCTGCAATTACTATCCTTTACCGTTGGGAGAAGCGGAAAGAATCCGAAATCTAGTGCGGTTCCCCGCCGAGCCGTTTTCCGCTCTGGACCCGTGCGTTGGAGAAGGCATCGCGTTTGCCGCTATCACCCGGGATTCCAGCGCCCGGCGCTACGGAATAGAGCTGGACGCCTACCGCGCGGAACAGGCCGCCTCAATGCTGACGAAGATCATCCAGGGCAACTGCCTTGAAACCCATTGTGCTGTTGAGTCTTTTTCGCTCATCTTCGAAAATCCACCATACGACTGGGCGCTTTCAGCAAATACGCGAGAACGACTTGAGGCGGTGTTCCTGAATCACACTTTTCGGTGGCTCATTCCGGGCGGCGTCCTCCTTCTCGTTATTCCCGCAGAGCGCGCAGCCGAGTGTGCACAAGTTCTGGCCTCCCACTTTAAGCGTTGCCGGATCTTTCGCCTTGGCGATCCGGAATCTGTCCGATATCGCCAGGTGGTCATTGCTGGTGTCCGGCGCACCCGCCGGGAGCGTGAGCAACTGCGCGATCGCGAAATCAGTGAAGGCCGTCTTCTTTTCGCAATGCTCGGACGCGAATACGAACGTTTAGTGGAGTTGCCAGATTTCTGCGAAGATCCATATACGGTGCCGCCGACCCGCCCGTCGACGCTCACATTCAAAGGCTTGCCGCTCGATGAGCTGGAGGACCTGATACAAACGTCGCTGGCGTCCAGGCAGGCGGCAAGAATTCTTGCTCCTCAGCCGACTGTGATCGGTGGAAGGCCGCTCACACCGTTGCACGCCGGCCAAGTTGGCCTGGTCGCTTGTTCCGGTCTCATCAACGGCATTTTCGGCTCGGGCGAAGAGCGCCACATCGCGGCATGGAAGAGCAAGAAGGTCACGACGAAGTTCACCGAAGAAGAAGCAGACGGCACAACCATCATCCGCGAGCGGGAACGTTTCGTCCACGAACTTTCCATCGTGTTCGCTACCGGGGAGACAGGCACCCTCGAATGAATCTCCGCGCGGAACGACACAGGGGGCAGTAGAGGCCGTCGAGCCAAGTGATGAACCGCGCGCTGCACGGCCGGAGAGAAAGCATCAATGAAGAACGCATATGAACGCCTTGGCTGTCTGGAGTTCGAAAAACAGCTCAGAGATACGAGAACGAGGATTCGTGTCACTCTGGACCGGTTCATCGGGGAGCCGATTGAGAGCAAGGGGGCGACCGGGGTCTGTCATCTTGTTTCCGTCTTTGGAAGTGACGTAGACATCGGCGCCATATGGGCGGCGATCGCGGGCCAGGAATGCCTGACGGTTTCCGGTCCTGACCTTACCCAAAGAAGGGTATCGTTGGGAAAAGATCCTCGGGTGTTGCGTGGGACGGTAGCCGTCGCTGGACGGAGCCGAAGCGTGCGCCACTTGATGGCGTTTTCCGCTCAAATGGCTGATGATACCGATGTCGGGAGGATCATCTTGAGCCAGGGCAGTCCGGAGTTTGTCTTGTACCGGATTTCGCAGCGACTGGGACTTCCGGTTCACCCGACATGGGCGCATTGGTTTTGGAGCGCGTTGGTGCAGCAGAAACGCACGCAGCCTTTAGATGGCTTGGGCTATCGACCGCTCGCAGTGTCTGGAACGAAGGACGAATTCTTGCAGTGGATCGGAACTGCGGTGAAGAAGAGGGAAATTGAAATTCCTGAAGAAGGCAACTCGATCCATTGGAATTCAATTCTCACGAGCCCGCCTGATTGATAGTGGCCATGGCGGGTTTACTCGCGCGTCCAAACGATTGTGATCACGTTCTTCTTGTGGTGAGTTTCTGTGATTTCTTTCCACGAGGAAAGTAGTCCATTCAACGTTCTCAGAGCAACATCCCGTTGGAGGTCGCTGCCAAACGATGCACTGATCTCAATGGTGTGGCGGCCGCCCTTTCGGTGTGGCATCGCCTGAGGAGCTTCCTTCGTTCTTGGCATCGCTTCTATTCTCGCGCCATTTCGGCAGGTCGTGCGCCCGGTTTTTTTGCGAAGCCTAGCTCAGTCCAGGGTCGTTAACGAGTCGCCGGACACCGCGTCCAGTTGAGCGGCTGGGTCCGGTAGATCGCGGCGTTTCTCCGGCGTGCTGGAGAGGCGGATCCATCGCCTCGGAAAAGGTCAACCATGAATATTCCCTCAACGATCGCCGATTACCTACGGCGTTGTTCGCAAGAGTTGGGCGAACGAATCCTGCAAGTTTATCCTGCTCTACAAGCTCCGGGCGACCCCGTCTCGGATAGATTAAATAGTCTGTTGCGGACCCCCTTCGCGGCACAGCGTCTCGCTGCGATGGGTGTCGTCCGGCGCTGGGAGCGGGCCAACGCCGCTGCGGTGATTGCAGAGTGTGGTACCGGCAAGACTCTCATGGCCCTTTCTGCGCTCCATGTGCATTCTGCTGGCCGGCCGTACGCGGCCCTGATAATGGCACCGCCGAACATCGTCGGAAAGTGGTGTCGCGAGGTCCTGATTACGATCCCCGGCGCACGCGTCTTCATGATTGACGGCTTGCGGACTCCGGGGCGGTCTAGCACCGGCCCGCATGGCGTGAACGAAGTTCGCTACCGGAACGGCCGGATCGTCCGGGAAGGGCTGCACACCACGCTAACCGATCTCAGACTTCGGAAGAACTCGAAGTCGGCGCGAGATCGGTGGCAGAAGATCTGCCCTGGTCCGTCATTCTGGATAGTTGGAAGGGATAGAGCAAAGCTGTCCTATTTTTGGAAACATTCATACTCAGTGGCGCGGTCCGGTCCATGTTTGGGGAGCGTCGTCAACCCCGACTCTGGTGCGCCGCTGATCGTGAACGATGAGCGAGTGCTTGCCACCGAATTTGACAAGATACGGCGGAGCGAGATCCTCGGCGCCGCCGGACGCGACCGCGGGAAAAACCGGCGTCCGATCTATAGCCCTCTTTGGCAGGCGGACGGTAAACGTATCCGCCGCTTCGCGCCCCTCGAATTTGTGGGCCGTTACATGAAAGATTTCTTCGACTATGGCATTGCGGATGAAGTGCACGAATTATCGAACGATACGGCTCAGGGCAACGCGCTGGGAACGTTGGCGCGGGCGGTCGATAAGATCGCGGTGCTTACAGGGACCCTCATGGGCGGCTACGCGGACGATCTCTTCAATACGTTATACCGACTGGAACCCCACAAGATGGTCACGGAGGGGTACGAATGGGGTGAGTCGGGAGTACGCAGCTTCGCAGAAACGTACGGCGTACTCGAACGAATAACGATCATTACGCCTGAAGAGAATGCGTGCTCGAAGGCAAAAGTGACTAAGCAGGTCAAACGGAAGCCAGGCGCGTCCCCACTGCTCTTTGGAAAGTTCCTCATGGAACTGGGCGCATTCGTCTCACTGGAGGACATATCGAGTGAATTGCCGTCGTATCGCGAAGAAGTCATCGGCGTCGATATGGACGAACCGCTGGCAAAAGCGTACAGGGATCTCGAAAAACAGATCAAAGCGGCGCTCGAACAGCATCGCGGCAATCACTCGGTAATCAGCACGGCGCTGAATGCACTGCTTTCATACCCGGACCGGCCGTACGGCCTGGGCGACTTGATCGGAACGGAGTACGATCCGGAGTCACATCGAAGGGTGCCATTTCTGATCGCTCAGACACAAGACCTCCCCGAGGACTTGAGATATGCGAAGGAGCGAAAGCTAATCGAATGCATCAAGGCTGACCTCGCCCGCGGCAGAAAATGCCAGATCTACGCCGTGTATACAGTGAAACGAGATGTCACCGGCCGGCTCGAACGGGTTCTGTCACAAGAGGGCATCCGTGTTTCGGTGCTCACGAGTCAGGTGCCTCCCGACCAACGAGAGGCATGGTACGAACAGCGGCTTCGCGACGGCATGCAGGTGTGCATCGCTCATCCCCGCCTGGTTTCCGTCGGCATGGACTTGCTTTGGGCGCCCTCAATCTACTTCGTGCAGACCGGGTACTCCATCTATACTCTGCGGCAGGCAAGCCGCCGATCCTGGCGGATAGGTCAACGTTCGAACGTCGTCGTCCACTTCCTGACGTACAACGACACGATGCAGACGTCGTGTCTGGAACCTGTGACATAGTGCTATACCTCGCTGGAGTCAATAAATAAGCGGGTCTGCTCGTCGTCCGAAACGATCAATGGAGAACGGCGGCCTTCGTGAACTCGTCGAATGTTTTTGCGGACGGCGGGGAGTTCTAAGTCGGCCCGTTCAATTACCCACGGAGCGCACTTCACGACTTGCCGCGCCGGTAGAATTTGCTGAGCGATCATTCTGCGCACGACCATCAAGCTGACCTTAAGAAGCTCCGCCGCTTGCGACATGGTAACCCAGCTTCGTTGCTCTGCAGGCGGACACACTGGGATTCCGTTAGTGTGACGCACATATTGGAGGCGCTTCTCGTTCCACGTGTTCTCGTTTCCTGTTCTATATCCGAGGCGGTTCAGAATACCGACGATCGCCGCGTCATCACAGACCTGCGCCAGTTCGCGAATCAAGTCGATCACTTCGCGTGAGTTCACGCGGTTGTGCTGCCCTGGCTGATTCTTTCGCAACACGAGTTCGGTATGCACTCCGCCAGCCCAATGTAGTTTGAGAACGATCTGAGGAGGATTACCTGCTTCTGTGGCCACAATCTCTTTGAGAACGGTACGCAGGATGCGCTTCTTCAAAGTGATCGGGCAAGCTGGATGATCCCAGAGTTGTTCCAGATCTTCTCCGAGTGTAAGGAGTTGCTTGCGTTGCTCCTCACCCAACTGCGCCGTGCTGCGCATGGCTTCTGTAATTCGGGCCTCTAAGTCCGAAACGTGCGCGAGTGCTGCGTTCCAGCGTTTCTCCAACTCACCTGCAACAAGGCGATTCTCCGGTTCGGTAGCCTCGTACTGTCGCTCGATTCGCCCCGCTTCATACCGCGCTTTCTCCAGAGCCAGTTTCAAGGCACGCTGCTTCTCGTCCTCTGCGTTCTGGCTGTGATCCCAGGCGTCCAGAGCCGCTTGGATGCCGAGGGGGCGGATCGCTTCCAGCACCTCTGCCACTACGGCTTGATCGACGCGCGCGCCACCGAAGCCAAGGCAGCTCTGCACCTGGCATTGTGTGCGATCGCCGCGACATTCATAGCGAGGCACTCGACTGCGTGAGGTAACGGTGTACTTCACGTGTAGTGGTCGTCCGCACACGCCACAGCGCATCAACCCGGCCAGCAATGATGGACCAGATTTCGCTGCACCCGTAGGACGTTTCAGGCGTCCGCTCCAGCCAGCATTGTCTTCGATCTGCTCCTGATTCTGCATGTACTGCTCCCATGTAATATACCCCTCGTGGTGGTCGGGAATAAATACCTCCCACTGTTCTTGCGGACGCGGATGGCCCCCGGTCTTGCGAGCGCGCCCATCGACTACAGTGGTGCGGGTATGGCGCCGCCCATACACAAAGGCTCCAGCATAGGTCGGGTTCTTGAGCATCAGCAGCAGGCTTGGATACACGGGTAACGACCAGACGACCTTCCGGTGGCCAGACTGCTGACTCAGGGTCGGGATCATCAGCTTCTCGTTACGATACCAGAGCAAAACTTGACGAACGCTGCCGAGCTCCCGGAACTTCTGAAAGATCCCGCGAATACCTTCCTGCACCTGGCGGTCCGCGATGATCTCGATGCCATCATCTTCAGTGCGAACATAACCGACTGGAACTTGAGTTAGAACCTTTCCGCGGCGCACCTTCTCCCGGTGAGCTTCGTGAGCACGCTGCCGAAGAAGGCCGATTTCAAACTCTGCCATGGAACCTTTCAATCCCAACAGCAGGCGGTCGTTCAGCAGACGGGGATCGTAGACGCCGTCGTGATCGATCACTAGTGTCTCTGCCATTGCACAGAGATCGATGAGATGATGCCAATCCCGGTTGTTTCTCGCCAGGCGGGATGCCTCGAGCGCCAGCACTGCGCCCACCTCTCCGGAACAGACCGCGGTCAGCAAGCGGCCGAATCCAGGACGATCTGTGAATCCTGTCCCAGTCCGACCCAGATCGTCATCGACAACGACGACGCCTGCGAATCCCAGATTGCGCGCGCGTTGCTCCAGATCGTACTGCCGCCGTTGGCTCTCCAGGTTGTTACGCACTTGGTGCATCGTCGATTGCCGCACATACACGTAAGCTTTCCGAGCCTGATGGTGTGACTGAATCTTCTCGCTCATCGTTTCTCTCTCCACTTATGTTGAAGTTAGTAACTACGGCCAGAAGCATCTGACCCACCAGCTCACGACAGCGCTGCTGAGTCACTTCGGGCAGTTCTTGTCTTGTTGCGTCGAACTCGAACATCTTCTGCTTTGGCGGATTCAACTCGACCTCCTTGGGTGGACGATACCGCAGAAGTTGTCGAGTCGTGGCCCTGGGACGATTGGCTGTTGAGCAGCGATCGGAGAAGCAGCAGTGCCTGTACGGCAATCAGAGGTTGCTCACGGATCGCCATCGCCCGGCAGGCTTCTTCATCCAACATCCACGCCGGCAGGACCACCTGGTTGCCGTTCGACAGCTCCACTTGCACCTGGTCGGCGCCAAAGTTGGAGCAACGCCGCACCAGCTTTACAGAATCACCAAAGTAGGGGAGATGGGGATAGTAGATTCGTGGAGAGGCTGAAACATGGGCAGTGTGTGACTGCTTGTCTTCGCCTGATGGGCAAGAAGCTCCTGGTTTCACTGGCCATGGAGGGCAAGTTTTCCAACGAAGGCCTGCAGGGCATCGAGGACGATGACGACGTGCTCACCGCGATGGCGCGTGAGTTGGTCACCGAGAAGGGAGTGGGCGAGTCGGCTGCAAGCGTGTGGAAGGCCGTTCAGGAACAACACGCTCGGCTTCTGCCAGCCTCGCCTTCCCGCGAGGAAGAGATTGAAGAGGAGCCTACTGGTTCGCCCCTCAACGCATTGGCTGCGGCCGCTGATCCGACCAAGGGCTTGATCTTTGGGACCCGGCTTGAGAGAGAGCCGCCCCGAAGGAGACCGCTGATTGTAGAACCGGACTCCCAGCTCTCACTGTTCTGAACCGCAAGCGCAAGGGCGCTCGTCGCGTGATTCACGTGGGCGAGCGCCCCGGAAGGAGGAATGATCTATGGATTTGCTTCCCCAGGAATTGAGGAAGACTTTGCCGTCACTGTATTCCCAAGAATCGTCCAGTGCGCCGATCGTGCACGCTAAGCTCTTCACGCCCGATGCCGGGTGGACATGGTTCATCACCGAGGGCTCGGAGGAGGACGGAGACTGGCTCCTGTTCGGATATGTGATCGGCCTGGAAGAGGAGTGGGGGTATTTTCTGCTGTCCGAAATTGCGAGCGCTCAAGGCCCGCTCGGGTTACCGGTGGAACGCGACCTTTGGTTTCAGCCGGGTCCCATCGATGAGGTTCTTCGTCGCGAACGGCCGTGCGCATAAATCATATTCTTTCCGCGAATAACCAGTAGCCTTTCGGCAGAATAATGAATCCTTCGGTAACTCTCGTGTTTGGCGAATTTCGCTTGTCAGCGAGTTCTGACGCGATAAACATAATGTTGCCGGAACTGCAACGGGTAAAAGCATAACTTTGCCGCAAGGCGGACCTCCATCGAGGACATCCGCCTACAGCTCAATCCGCTCGCGAACCAACCGATTTGGATCCCGTTATGTGATCGGTAAACCGTAAACCCTTCGCCGTTGATCGTGGGTACGTGCGGTTAGTTTCCCCCAACGCGACTTCGGGCCCGCTTCGCAAATCCGAGCTTTGTACGAGTGGTTAAAAATAACCGGCCAATCGGTTTACACCACAGATTTGAGCGCAAGCGACCTAGAATCAAACGGATTGGCCGGTTATTTTCGACTTAACTGGTCCAATCTGTGCACGCGTCCCTAACGTGTAGCCTCCACTGGAGTTAGACGCGCGTGGGCATCATGATTGGCCAGTTAAGTGCGTAAACCGGACAGAGCTGGTGATGTTCAATTCACCGGCCGACTTCCCGGGGAGTAATTGGGACCCTTACGTATGTGGGACTTCAATCAGCGTACCCCGGTTCCCGTACAGCCCAACTCTCGGGAAACCGCATACGGCCTGGTGGGCGTTCCCGGAACGTGGCCTACCCCAGTGTGACAAACAGCCTTGTCCAGGTCTCACAGAGTCTTACGTTTTTGGGCCGGGAAAGAATTAGGCCTCGTACGCTGCCGTTCGAAGATCGGATTCCGTTGCGACATCGAGCGGAGCCGTGAGCCAGAAAAACTCACCTCCGATTTCGGCATTGCTACGGTCGTGCACGAGATTGGCGCGCGGCACAAAGCCGTGTTTCGGGTGTCGATCCCATCCCAACTCCTTCAAGGTGATGACGGGACGGCATTCTTCAAGAGCGTCTTGAATACCCGGTTCGATAGTACCCATCATGATCACGTGCTTAGCGCTTCTGGGAAGTCTGTAGGTTGCCGCCTCAAGGTCGTGTGCATGAGATAGGCAGCAGAGTGCATCGTGCAGATAATGCGCCGCGGCGGCGACCACTGTCCGGGATTTGGAGCTTAGCTTCTCGATGTCAGCGAGACTGTGAAAGAGATCCTGCCTCAGGCCGTTTATTTGCTTCCATTCCTTTTCGCGTTGTTCCGTCGATGCTGGGTCAGGATGCTTAGCTCCTCGGATGTATGCACGCACACCGTTCAAAACGGTTCGGCGCCGAGTGAACTCCGCTCCACAAGTTTCGCAATTTCCTTTCGTCTCCTCAGAGCCTGAAGTGACCCCAAGCTGCTCGGCAAGAGGCGGCTCCAACGCTTCAAGCCCCATATAGGTTAGCTGAAACGAGGAAACGTAGTCATCTTCCCGAAGAGCCCGCTGATACAACGCCGCCGCTCTGCGCAGACGTCCTCCCTTTGGCAAATGATCCCAATGGGCAAGCATGGACCGCAAGTGCGAAATATCCGATCCGTTTATCAATCTGTCTGTGTGAAGGTGTCGAGGAGCAAGCAAAAAAACAAACGAAGTCGTGGTGTCGTTTGTGATGTCGACGAGGTGAACGAAAGTAACGTCGCCGAATGGCTCTCCGGTAACGAGTGCCAGCCCGGCGAGAACATCTTCGGTCAAACGGCAGCCGAGGGATGCAGCACGTAATGGATCTGGCTCGGCAGCTTCGAATTCCATCTGAATCAAAGTCCCGCCTTGCGTCCGTTGGAGGCTCGGGTCCGTTTGGCTCGGCCTGAAAAACACTCGGCAGGCGAATTCTCCCACGGTAACGGCAAAAGGTGCTGGGCCGTGGAGCGCGACCGAGTGCTGTTGATGTGTCAGGACACGATATCGTCGCAGGTTTTCGGATTTGTTCTTCGCCATAGCCTTCTAGTCCATCCCAGTGGTAACGCGATGCTCGCATCTGGGGTTGGCGGGAGAGGGGGTAATTGCACCCCCTCGCTTCTCCTTGGAGGCGCGAATTATGCTGAGCGGACTCGATGACCAGCTTCGATTGGGGGCATTACTCTCCCGGAAGCGACGATGCTTTCCCAACGCCATTCAAAATGGAACCGATTGTAGTCATTGTTTTATTTCCTTTCGTAGTCGCTGCCTTCGTACTCTTCTTTGAAACCGCCATGGACGCTGCCGCCGATTTTGCCTTCGCCTTCGGTTTAGCTTTCGCCTTCCCGAAACCGAATGCCAGGTTGGCCTCGCCTTTGACGATTACATTGATGTTTCCGTCAGCTTTGATTAATCGAGGAGCAACGCCCCCAATCAAGCTAATCACCAAGCCCAGCACAACTGTTGCCTTTGCCAAGCTCGTGAAACCGTGAAACTTCTATATTACTGTGCGGAACACCAGAGCGCCCTTACGCCAGCGCATCAACGCGACCTCCGTCCGGACCATCGGGCTGTCCAGTAAGAAGGACTGCCCGACTGGTTGTGATTTCCTCGTAATTCGCAGGCTTAAGACCCAGCCGCCAAAGCATCATTATGCTGCCCAGGTACAGGGCGGCCCGGTCATCACTCTCGCTGATGAGCGGGCCAGGGTCGTCTAGGCTCCCGATCATGGTGTGCCACGAATCTCCGACCGCAAGTTGCTGCGTTATTTCATTGAGGCGTTCTACAAGCAACGAGTTTCGCGGCGAATCGTCCGTCGCTATGGCGCTGAAGCCGCCCTTCCGCTCCCCGAACATCAAGAAATGGGGAAGAAGGCCAGCAAGGTATATCTTTTCGATGGGTTCGATCACCCTGTCGTCGTGGTCTTCGTCCCAGATGACGGCGAAGTCCTGGAAGCGGGCGTTGCCGAGCATGTTGCCTTCGGAATCACCGAAGACGACCGCCCTTAATATTGAATAATGGATGCCCCGGCCAAAAACCCGGTATGGCGGGACTTCGTCGTGGAGGGTCTGGAAAAACTCGCTATATTTGCGCATGATGCGCTCCATTTCTGGGAGGCGCGGCTGCGATTTCGTCGCTGCATGGACCGTCATCCATGCGCCGTTTCTTCCACTCTAACTTTAGCAGCGGTGTCAAGTGCTCGCCGTTGGCTCCCATGGGCGGCGCTTTCGGGCCCGACGGATCGCTCTCGGGGCGTCGGCGATTTAAGAACGCGCGCGCCTCTCCGTGCAGGTACTCTCTTTCTGCGGCGAACTCGGATTGGCGTCCCATTCGGGCTGCGACTGGGAAATGAGACGCCAGTGGCCCAGATCTGCGTAAGAGAGTCAGTTCCACTCATGCCGGTGAAGAAGAAGGGCTGCATAGTGAACCCTTTGATGGAGCCCAACGGGAGAGTCGGACCGGGCGGGGGCGCCGAGGCGGATTTCGCCACGTATTCGCCGGCGCGGTCGCGGAGAATCCATTGACCAGGCGCCGCCTCGATGAATTGGACGCTGCCTCTCAGTTCCTTCTCAATATCTTGACCGAGATTTTCATCTCCGCCGCTAAGACCCTCCCCACGCATCCGGACTGCGATTTCCGCAATGGACATAGGCTCAACGCTTGTCAACAGAATCAACCGAATGAGCTGGATCGCAGTCTTGGGACGGGTCTCCGGCAGGATATGACGTAACTCCTCGCTTATCCTCTTCGCTTGGTCGCTCGCCGTGACATAGACTACCGCGATTTCTCCCAGGAACGGACCAAGAGCAGACGCTAAAGAAACCATCCCTTCGCAAAGGCGCGTCCACTGTTCCTTCAGCTTTTCGCGGCTCGCGGGATGGACGATTAGGGCCGCGAAGGAACCTGCGAGCAGGAGTTTTGCCCAGTCCGGCAGCCGCCCGATGGCCGAGAGAAACACGTCCACCACTGCGCATAAACCTTTCAGACTGCCGAAGCCGAGGACCAAAACAAACCCAGAGCCGCAGGCGATGCCTATTGAGACGCTGCTTGACCGCGCATATTCCCGTAGCGCGCGCGGCATGCGGCCCAACGAGGGCACCTTCATTTCCTTGAAATGTTTATCCTGCGTGAGAACTACATCTGCGCCCAGTTCCTCGAACACTCGTTTGTACAGCACGTCGTCGGGGTCGATTTCTGCCGCGACGGGATCGTGCGCTTCTTGTGGGTCGTAAGGCCGCAGACGCGGCCGAAACTCCAAATACGCGGCCCAAACCTCTTCTGCTGTCTTTCCGAATCTCTCCCCGATCTCCTGTGCGTGCTCAGCGATCTCGCCATCAAGAAACCGAGGAATGAAGGCCTCGACCACTCCGGCGTCGATCATTTCGCGGAGGTCCGTACGAGCGACCGGCGACCGCCTGCGAAGGCGGAAGCTGAGTTCGTCGTGAACGCTGTTCGCATCGAGGACGATGCGTACGCGAATGACGTCCTTGACAAAGCGGGCAAGGTCCGGTGCGCTCCTCAGGGCGCGAACAAGTCCCGCAAGCATCTCGGATGGAAACACCCTCTCGATGGTCGAGGGTCCCGCCGCATTAAGCTCGTGGACAGGAGCCATATCCAAGAATACCAAGGCACCGTCCGAATGGGCGACTCGTACAAAGGTGCCGATTTCAGCCTCTTATTTGGCCGATCCCAAAGCCTTCCCTGCCCACGGCACGCTAAGCCTGCGGTGTTCTGAGCTGCCGGCGGGCTATTGAATCATTTTCGTCGCCAGGTGCGAAAGATCTCCGTACGAGGCGTCCTGGCTATCCGTCACCAGTTTCTTGGCCAAGGCGGCCAGGAAGTACCACAGATCTCCCACGTCCTCCGGCGTATTCTTGTACTGGGTCGCGACGCTGACCCCCAACTGATGGCTTATGAACGCCGCACACAGTCTGCGGGCGAGCTCTTGATCCACGGTGCTTTTGTCCAACATGCTCCGCCACCTCCAGATTCTACTGGTACCATTTTCCGAGAGCCAGGGTTGACGACGGCTTCGCCGGGGTGGTCTCCCAGAACGCGACTTCAGGGGCGTGTCGGCGCAAAATCAACGGGATGGGCGTGGTCCGTCAAAGTGATACCACGCCGACGCATCAGGACATCCTGCCTGGGCGGGATCGGCGCCAAGTGTGGAGTATGGTTCCCGGGCCGACGCGACTGCCTTCAGCGCGCGAACTGCCCCCTTACCTTGTTGTATCGCCCTAGCGTAGGCGCTATACTCGGTGCGATTCGTCTTAGGATGGCTCGCCCTTATGACATGCTGCGTCGCTGCGATTTGCGAAAACGGGAAGGCCCTCGTGATGGCCGCCGACAAGATGATTGGCATGGTCTACGTAGAAGGCGAGCCGGACATAACGAAATTGCGCGAATTGTGGAAGGCCTGCTGGGTCTTGTTCGCCGGCGACGATATTCGTCCGGTGTTCGATGTGATCGACAGAGTTAAGCAGAATCTTTCCGGCCGTGGTCTTGGGACGGATCGCACTGCCGATATCGCCACGATGATGTGGGCCGTGCAAGCGGCATTGGAAAGTAAGCGAATGGCTGATGCCGTCGCTGTTCACCTCACGCCAATTGGCTGGACTCTGTCGGAGTTCAACCGTACTGGATATCAAATCTTGCCCAATGCCGCTCAGATCCAAGACAACCTTCAACGCCATACGCTGCCCATCCACTTACTGGTGGCCGGATTTCACCAACAGGATGCCTATCTGTTCGATGTGTCCGGTGATGAGTACGGGAAGGGACTTCCACATCGGTGGGATATACCGGGATTCCAAGCAATCGGCAGCGGAGCAACGGTCGCTAACTTCATGATGTTCTATCGGGGACTTTCTCCCAGCAAAGGCGCCCGAGAAGCCACTTACTACGCTCTTGAGGCAAAATATTACGGGGAACAAGCAAGTGGAGTGGGGGCCGACACGGATATCTTCCTGGCCAAGCCTGGAGAGGAACTCGTGCGCATTAAAGACGAGAGGATCGAAGAGGTGCTGATCCCCATTTGTCGGAGTCTTGAGCCTCGCGAGCTGACTGCAAAGCATAGGCAATCTCTAAACTCTATGCCAGAGCTCCACTGGTTTGGGGAGGTGGAAGCACCGAAGAAGAACAAGAAACACCCGTCTCCTCCTCCAGCACAGGGCCCGAGCCCATCTTGACAACCTTTCAAGCTGGTGACATTGCTTTCCAAAAGCAGCAGGTTTCGGCAAGCGGGAGGTGCTTCCAGATGGCGAGACGGGCGTTAGACGGACATGTGACTGCCTGTGGACCAGGTCTCAGTCAACGCAGGTGGTCACCTCGGGGGGATAACGAAGCCTCCTCGCCCGGGGACGATCCGCCCGTTCGGCGCTAAGCTGCGAGTATGCGGGACGATCTTCTCGTAAGTGCGGTGAAACGGGCGAAGCAATCTGAACCGGCTGTCCGAGCCGCGGCACTGATGCATATCGCGCGAGTTCTTGCGCGTTCTGATGAAGCCGCCGCGGTCGCGCTGCTGAAACGTGGCCTGACTCTCGCGAAGAGTCTCGATGCCGAAACCACCGAGTTGCTCCTCAACAACGCGGTGTTTCTCGCAGCGGCAGTCTCTCCCCGGGATGCCTTCCAGCTCTATGCCGATCAAAAAAACGAACGCGAGAAAAGGTTCGGCCGTCATGGAAGCCCGGTTGTCGGATTGGCGAACGCAATGGCCCAGCACGGCCATATCAGAGATCTCCTCGAGTATTTTGACGATCCGCCGCCCGGAGAACGTTTTCCTCTATATTTTGTAGGCAACCTCTCCCGCGAATGCCCGGACGATGAAACTCGCCTGAAGCTTCTCAGACTGTCGGCCCAGGCCTTCAGGAACCAGGACCAGGATGACTCCCATCCCCACGAAAGACACGCATTCGGTAGCAGTTTCGCGCGTTACTGGCATCTTTTACCCGCGGGCGAGGCCCGTCCGTTGCTGCTGGAAATCGTTCACGCCGTGCTCAAACAAGAAGCGGAATCTCATCGATTTCCACTCACGCCAGATCCTGGCGAACCGGAACTTACCGAGCAGGAGCACCTTATGTTCGGTCTGCTGCCTGCGGTGCAATCCCTCGAACCCGACCTTTCTCAGAGCCTGTTCCAAAAACATCCCCAACTGGCCGCGGCTGCGCAGCGGTATCCGAAGGGTATGCAGTCGATATGGGATTCGCATGTTAGCGGCGGCGTAAAAGGGAGCCACTTTCGGCGGGATGAGGGGGTGCCAGCCGCCTCGCGATTGATGGCTGGGCACACTACAACGGCCGCCGCCAGAGTGGCGACCAAGGGCCGAGTTTATTCCCTACCGGAGCCGATCAACCCACAGGCTACCCTCCCGCGCCGTCAACAGGAATCGCAGAATTGGAGAGCCGGTTGTGTCGGGCAGGAGGCTTCGGTCGCAGCGAACACCAGGCGTTGGCCGTGGTTGGCGTTGTTCTTGTCGGCATTGCGATCACCGAACATCCCTTTGCCTCTGTTGCCAAGATTCTCCGTCCATTGAGGCAGCATCAACAGTTGGCGCAGAATGGGATCATAGCGCAAGCGCGAGCCACCCCGCAAAGAGAAAATATAGAAACTGGCTGTAGAATGTTGTACCGCGTCCTCGCCCATGGACTCAAACAGCCGGGCGGCTGCGCCGCCCTGGCTCCGTTGGCTCCGCCTTAGCCCGCCGGAAATGGCGCCGTTTCTCGCCGCCCCTAACATTCGCAGCCCAAATTCGATCGCGCGCGCGACGATGCGATGACCGTGGGCGACTCGTCCGTCATGCCGATGACCGAGGCCATTGCCACCGATTTCAAGGCTCCTTTTCGTGAAGCCGGCAAGCTATACGCAAAGGACAGCAACCCGAAAAATCCCAACACGGCGCCGAAAGACTGCTGGCCGTCGGCGCGCGAGTTGCGCAACATACTTTTCAAAGCAGGCCAGCACCTGGGGTGGGGAGCAGAAAAGTATCTGGATCGGATATCCCACCACGATCTGCGTTTATTTGCCCAAATTGAACTTTGCGCCGGTGCCGAAGATCTGCCGCAGCTCGGCAGCTTCTCGGCCTTTCGCCCGTCGAAAGCACCTCCGCAACGGCGTCCCTCGGCTGCCCAGCTTGAAAAGATGTTTGGCCCCGAGCTACCCGGCATCCGCTGTCCGAAATGCCATTGGAAGCCGCGCGCGAAAGTCTTGTGGTCGTGCAAGTGCGGGCATCACTGGAATACATTCGACACTCGCGGACTCTGCCCGGGATGCAGCCATCAGTGGGAAATCACTGCGTGTTTTCAGTGTGGAGCGGAGTCTCCACACCGGGATTGGTACTTAGACAATTAGGACTGCAAGTGTATCGACGAGCTAACGCACAACGCCTTGAGCCGGATTCTCGCGCATGCCGTAGCGTTCACGAATGCAGTTGGCGGTGTTGTCGCCATCCCGTCGAAGTGCCACTAAGCCAAGCCCCCGAGATACAGCGATAGGGGAAGTTGATCCTCTGTAGTCGCGAAGCGTTTAGGAACGGCTTCGGCCTTGTCGGCCGGTCGGCGACTCCTTGGATTGCTAGAGCCATGGGCACCCCGAGAATCGTTCACGCTGGACCCGACGAACGAAAAAACTAACAGAAATAAACAAGGTTATGGATTACGGCACGGGCCGCCCGCGTGTCGGGAGAAGAGAGCGAAAAATGAGCGACAAGGTGCAATTTCAGACCAACGTCCCGGTCGAGGTCGCATTGAAATACGGCGATGGGAAAGAAGTGAACGGCCAATACGGCGACCAGGTCCTGTATACCCTCAGCGACGGCCGCGTCATGTACGTGCCTCCGATTGTCAAAAGGAAAATTGAAGAACTCAGAATCGGACGAGGCGAACTGTTCACTCTCACGAAAGCGGAAAAGAAGAACGGGACGCGACGCATGATCGAGTGGGTGGTGGCGGCGGGGGAGCGTGAGGACCTTCGGCGCTCGCCAGAAGTGACCCACCTCTACTTTGAAGAACTGACCCACATGCTGCCTGCCGGTTGGGCAGAGGGGGGACGAATGGGCGCTTTTTGGCGTCGCTTGTGGAGAATGGCGGATGCCTAGTTCGGCTCCGGTTTCTGGATATGGTCAATCACGAGAATGTCCACAGGCCCCTTTTCAGAGACCAATTCAAGACCAAGCTCTTTGACGCTCTGGAAAACAGAAGGCACCATTCCGAAACCGTAAAATACTTGCCCTATTTCAGGCATCTTGCTCCGGAAGGTCTCTAAATCCATCTCCACTTTAAGAGTGAACTCATATACTCCGGTAAGTCCGGTTCTGTCCAAGACGGGGGTTCCATCCAGGAACATGGGAAGCTGGTCCGCCAGCTGCGGCATGTTCGTCACCATTTCTTTATGGAAGAAACCGCCATCCAGACCGAACTTGCCCCCGGCGGACGGGTCCCTATCGACCGCGTGCAGCCTTGAGCCACCCTTTCCGACGATGAGTGCGTAAACTGGAAGCTGCTCCGTCATGCGGTGGAGCGCCATCTTGAATCGCTGCGCGAGCAGGGCTTGCAGCATCAGCTTCAGCCGGTCCTGGCTCGCGGACTCCGCCGCCCTTGCTTCAATATCGTACTCCTCAGAATCTAGCCAACCTGGCCCTTTGATCCGTTCCATCTTTACGCCGTACGCCCATGCGATCACGCTGCGCAAATTCTCTTGCTGTATCGTCATGCTGCCATGAGAGGCAGTTAGTTTCCTGTTTTCGGGTGCCGATCCCGGCTTGAACGGCTTGATCGACGCCACATCGAATTCCGGTAGGCTGGATTGAGTCTGGGCCTTCGCTGAAGGCGCATTGAGGACGCCAACAAGAACAGGGCCCGCCACGGATCCGGTTGCAGCAAGAACCAGCAGGAGGCTGCGCCAAAGCGTTAGCCGGGCGGCTACGCGGTTGGTCATGATCGCTTCGATCCTCCGCTTAAGATTCGCTCCCGTTACTCCGGCAATGCAGGGAAGCGGCGATGCCAGATATGATTCGCAAATCTTGAGTATGCCCTCGGCATATGCCTGCGGATCGCCACCGGTTTGCAACACTTCTTCATCACAAGCCCGTTCCCTTTCATCTATCAGGCGCGCACCCACCCACCAAACTAATGGGTGAAACCAGAACAGAGACTCGACGGCCATATGGATCGCCGTGACAAGGTTGTCGCGGTGCCGGATGTGACAGAGTTCGTGGGCCACGATCGCGTCGAGTTCTGGCGGCGCGAGGCATTCCAAAATGCCGTCGGGCAGCAACAGGACCGGCCGGACGACACCAAAAACACCAGGCTCTCCGAACTCTGATGAAGTCTTGACTGGCCACGCGATTGGCAAGTTCAACGAAGAGGCAGTGCGCACTGACGCACGAACTCGCCGCCAGTGAAAAGCCCAACGCAAAACGAGCCACGCGAAACCAATCGCCCAAAGAGCGACGAGAACGGGGACAATCACACCGGTATAGGACCAGTGAGCTCCTGGAATCGCAACATCCCGCGCTGTCGACGTGAACGGTTCGCTCACTTGCTCAATCGCAAACGAAAGACCGGTCGCTATGGGTGCCGACGGCACCGCGGCGGTATGCCGCCTCAGTAATCCGCCGACGTCCATGAGGACGGAAAAAGGAATTAGAAACTTCACGGACGCCACTATCCATAGCCAGTACCGCACGTAGGCACGATTCTTTCGGAGTGGCAGCGTTAGCAGACCGGCCGCACCGGCGAACAATGTGGTTTGCCATAAGTGATTCGCCAAAGGGAGCAACTGGCTCGGGATCATTTGTTCTTTTCCTTCCTGGTCGCGCTCCACAACACCTTGCGGGCTTCGCGGACTTCTTCTGCCGTGAGCTTCCCGGAATCGATGAGGTGCGTGACGATGGGTAGAGACTGGCCACCGAAAAGTGCCACCAGTTCGTCGATCATCCGATTCTGTGCCGAACTACGGGAAACCATGGCTTCAAAAACGTGCGCGTTGCTGATTTTTTCTGTCCGCCGCACTGCCTTCTTGAATTCGAGACGATAGACGACGGTCTGCACCGTGGTATAGGCGGGCCTCTCCGCCTCAGGGAATGCTTCCTGCAGTTCCCGAATGGAACATGGCCCCTTGGTCCAGAGCGTCTGCATGATCCGGAGTTCCAACTTGGACAGCCTTGGCGTGGGCATCGTAAACTGATACTACTACAAGCTAATGTAGTATGCAACGAGATTTTCGAGGGAACGATTGGCAAGGCGGAGCACTTCTACCCAGCGGAGGAGGACCCGCCAGTGTCTGCTGAAGGGCTGCACGGAGCGCTTTCATCCTCGGCAGGTGCGTCAACGGTACTGTAGCGCACGCTGCCGGGAGGCCGCTCGCAGATGGTCGCGCTGGAAGGCACAGCAGAGATACCGGGTGTCGGAATCCGGAAAAGAGAATCGAGCCGACCAAAGTCGACGCTACCGAGAGCGCGTCAAAAGCCGCAAACCACCAGATCCTGAGGCGGATAACGATGCCGCGAGGGTAATCACTCCGGAACATTTTTTTCGAGCACACCTGCGACCGCCCGGGCTGCTACGAGGGGTTCACACGCCAGCGGCGAAGTCCCTTACAGCACTATTGTTCACACGCTTGCCGGCAGGCGATGCAGCGCGTCCGTGAGCGAGAGCGCCGCTGGAAACAGGCGCGGATTTAAAGCCGGAGATATTGATCCGCAAACGGGGCAGGACTTACATTCAGCCTGTCTGATGCAACTGGAGTTTCACCAACTCGAGCGCCGCTGGGAGCACTTGCGAGTGCACCATCCACGGCGGCAGCGGCGGTTGTTGGCGTCGCTGGCAGAGAGCGGTCAGCAGACGCCCATCGTGGTTGTCGTCGCCGATGGCCAGGTAGACCGTTACGTGGTGATCGACGGCTATAAGCGCATCACGGGTCTGCAGCAGCTGGGCCGGGACAAAGTGGAGGCAGTGGTGTGGCCGCTGAACGAAGCAGAGGCCATCGTGCTGGAGCGCTCCCTGCGCTTGTCGGAACACGAAACAGTATTGGAGGTTGGTTGGCTCCTAGCCGAGTTAGAGCAGCGATTCGGCTATAGCCTCGATGAGTTGGCGCGGCGGTTCGACCGCAGTGTGAGCTGGGTGTCGCGGCGGTTGGCGCTGGTGGAGGCGTTGCCGGAAGCGATCCAGCTGCAGGTTCGTGAAGGCAAGATTGCGGCGCAAGTGGCCATGAAGTTTTTGGAGCCGGCGGTGCGCATCAGCCTGGAAGCTTGCCAGCGGATGGCTGTCATCTTCGCCCAGTATCACTGCGACACGCGGGCGGCGGGCCAACTGTATGCGGCCTGGCGCAAGGCATCACCGTCAATCCGTCAACGCATTCTCGACGCGCCAGATCTGTTTTTCAAGACCCAGCGGCAGGCACAGGAGAAAGCTCCCACCGGCACAGGCGCCGAACTACTACGCGATCTGGAGATGATCGCGGCGATTGTGAGCCGCGTGCAGCGACGACTGACGGGAGCCGCCGGGGCGGAACTGGGTACGCAGCAAAGCAAGGCTGCACGGTATCAGATCGAGCGCATTCAGAAGCAACTCGGCCGCATCGGCGAGATCATCCCACCGGAGAACGACCAGCATGTTGAGCCAAGCGCAACGCACCACGATTCTGGAGTTGAACACGCAGGGAGTGAGCAAGCGGGAGATCGCGCGGGTGATGGGAATCTCCCGCGTGGCGGTGCGCAAGGTCCTCCGCTCGAACTCCACCGCGGTCCCGCAACTGCAACGAGCCGAGAAGGCCGAACCCCACCGCCAACAGATCCTGGAACTCTACGACAAGTGCAAGGGGAATCTCGTGCGAGTCCATGAGGAACTGGTGGGCGCGGGCGCGGGGTTATCGTATCCAGCGCTGACGGCATTCTGCCGGCGGCACGGGATCGGACAGGCATCGCCCGTGGCGTCGGGACAGTACCACTTTGAGCCGGGCGAGTAATCGCAAGCTTCCGATTACTCGCCTAATCGTAAGCACGCCGTAATGAGAAGAAAGGCCGCCGCGCCCGCCTATTCCGCCGGCGACGGGCAGCATGAGCTTCCCATTATGGGTAAGCGCTTCTCACAGCGAGTCGAGCCACTTCAATAGCTCTGGATCGTGTTTCCACCGCGGCGGTTTAGAGGGTTTGGTCGCCGCATCGACCTGATCGAGTGCTTTGCGTTTTGTTTCGAGATTCGCTCGTGCGTACAGGTCGGTCGTGTCCAATCGAGCGTGTCCGAACCAATTTCGGATGACGGTCGCATCGACGCCCGCGGCAACCAACTGGACTCCAACGCTGTGTCGAAACGTATGTGGGCCGACGCGCTTTTTCGCGAGCGATGGAGCCGCTTGGGCCGCTGCTTGAACATATTGCTTGAGTTTGAATCGAACACCTGCAGCGCCGAGGGGTCGCCCATAGCAATTCACGAAGATTGGCTGATCGTCGGGACGGGGCCGGCGCCTCAGCAACGCTCTGAGCAGATCCACCGTCTCAGGCCACAAAGGACAGACTCGGCTTTTCCTGCCCTTTCCAAAGAGCTCCACGTGGGCAGGCGACTCGAACCGAATTGCGTGAGGACACACATTCAGCGCTTCCTGGATGCGGGCGCCCGTGTTGTAGAGGAATCCGAGTAAAGCATGATCACGCTGTCCTTCTGGATTCGACCGGTCGGGCTGCCGCAGAATCGCTGTGATTTCCTCTGCGTCCAGATAGCACATTGCTGGCCGGTTCATCTTCTTTACCGGTATGCGTGCAATCTCACCGCACTGCGCGATCGCCAGTGGTTCGCGATGTGCGACAAAGGTGAAGAAGCTGTGGATGGCAGCCAGACGACAGTTGCGGGTGCCGATGGATACTTTCCTGTCATTCTCCAGATATTGCAAGAACGCGAGCACTTCAGCGGCTTCCAGGTCGGACAGCGACAGTGCGGTGATCTCTCGACGCTTGCGCTCAGAGACGAAGCGCAGCAACAACTTCCATGTGTCGCGATATGACAAAACGGTGTGGCGGGACAGATTTCTCTGTTGTCCCATCCATTCGTGGAAGAACGCATGCAGCAGCTTTGCGAGGGAATACGGTTTCATGGCGTCCCTCCGGTCTGCAGTGTTGCCGCGCCGTTCTTTCGAAAGCGTTCGCTCGCCTCGTGCAGCAGCTCTGGTGTGATGTTCAGGTAGACGAGCGTTGAGTTGATGTCTTTGTGCCCGAGGTAGGTCGCCAAGTGAGGCAATTTCGATTGCGGGTTGATGCCCTCTCTGTACCATTGACGCATGCGGAGGCCAACCATGGTGTGACGCAGATCATGGATTCTCGGACCGATCCGGCCAGTGGTCGGCTTAAGGCCAGCCCGGCGCAATACCTCGACCAAGAGGATGCTCAATCCACCGCGTGAGTAGCGCTGTCCGAACTTTTGATTCCAGAACAAGCCACTATCCGAGTTCCTCGGCCCTCCGGCTTGTTCGCGGGCCACAAGGTAATTCTTGAGGGCCGCGATCACCCCCGCGGCCAGCGGGAGTCGACGATCTTTGAAGAATTTCGTGTCTCGAATCTCGATCGTACCGTCCTGCAGATTTACATCTCCCAACGTCAGACCGACGATCTCACCCAATCGCAGCCCCGCACAGTAGGCAAGCACGACCATGGTAAAGAGGCTGAGCGGCCGCAGCGGCGCCTTTGGAGATGGGAACGCCAGCGCTGCCTTTAGGATCCGTTGCATTTCCTCGTCGGAGTAAACGTAGGGCCGCCTCTGCTCCAGGCGAACTGGCCGGGATATCTCGATACTCATCGGGAAGGTTGCGGCGGCAGGATCGAGCCGATGCATCGCTTTCGATATCAGTTGTCCCACTCTCTTCGCCTCCCACAGACGGTTCGGTGAGGGATCGCTCTGAGCCCAAACTTCGATAAGCCGATTTACCGGCTCGCCGGCCAATTCAGCACGGCTTTGCAGGAAGCGATCGAAGCGGAGTAGCATACCTTCGTTGACGTCGTAGCGATAGCCGAGCGATCGCATCAGCTCCAGGTGCTCTGCCATCACTTTTCCGAGGAAGCTTCCAAACCGCGGCTCAGGGCGGAGGTCTCGTAACGCTGTCTCGACATCATCGCTGACTAGCGCTCGCACAATCGGTGTCGTACGCGGCCCATAGTGACGATGCAATTCGGCAAACGGATTCGTGTCGATCACGCCACGGACCTGCGACCATTCCAGGAATCGCTCCACAAGTCGAGCCCGATGGCAGACCATGTGAAGAGGCCACATCTGCCGCTTTTTGCAGAGCCATTCCTGTAGATTTGATACGGAAACCGACGCACCAGACACACCAATGGCGCATTCGCCGACAGATGACTGAAACGCACGCAGGATATGGCCATAAATTCTGCGTGTTTCTCGATGGCGAAAACGTTGAGTACGGAGAAAGCGGCCAACAGAGTCCGCACCCGCGGAGGATGAGCGAGTCATGGCAACACCTCCTTTGGAATGTTTAAGCCGACGGCCCGTAGATCCTCCGTCGCGAGTTTCAGATACACCGCAGTCGATTCCGCGGATCTATGCCCAAGGAGATCACCAATGATCTTTAGGGGTACCGCGGCGCGAAGCAGACTGACCGCTCGTGCATGCCGAAAGGCGTGCGGTCCCTTCCTGCTGCGAGGAGTGATCCCGGCCATCTTCAGACGAGCGCCGATGACACAGTTAAGGATGGACCCGCTTCTATATGCCAGATAGGGCGCCTGGAGTTGCAGAAATACCTCCCGACGCTTGCTCTCCGGTCTGGCCTTTTCCAAATAGCTCAGTACTGCTTCGCCGGGTTCGCGCAGCAAGGGCAGTTCGGAAACCGTGCCCGTCTTCGAGTGCCGCACGCGCAGGATCTCTTTCTGCCAGTCAATGTTCTCCAGACGCAACGCGACGATTTCGCCGGCTCGCAGGCCGTAAGTGGCCAACAGCATCAAAAAGGCGTAATCCCTTCGGCCAATCGGCGAGCAATCTTGACGAGTCGCTTCCACGACGGCCTGAACCTCCTCGGGACGCAGCGCCGAAGGAATTTGCTCATCGTCATAGATCCGAGGTCCGATCACGGTACTGCTCAGATCGAGGGCCGTTCGTCCGCTGCCATGCAAATAGCGCAAGAAGCTTCGAAGGCACACCGTGTAGCCCTCGATCGTTCGCCGCCGCCAACCCTTGCAACGCTGCTGCAGGTGCGCATCGACATCCCGAACGCGCAAGTGCGCAAGGCTCTCTTGCTCACCACGCGGCCCCAGCTCAGTCAGGAACTCCAGCGCTTGTGTTGTACGCTTCGACCGCGTCGCCGATGCCAACCCGCGCAACTCCCGCATCCACGCGTCGTATCCTCGTACCAGATCGCTGTGAAATGCCTCAATGGCCGTCACTGGGGTGGCTGCAACGGGCCAATGTCCATGCACCAGCCGCAAGAACACGTTCACGGCAGTTCTGTTGCGGCGACGCCATTCGTAAACGCTACGCGGACCCCGTCCGTGCCGCCTGCGCCAACTTCGAAGCTCCCAACGTAGGAAGTCGTCGCACTCCGGCGCATGGGCTGCCTCGACGGCGATACATTTCTTCCCAAGGTAATCAACAAACCGCTGTGCAATCCGCAAGTAGCGCCGTTGAAGCGCCGCGGCATAACGGGCTGTTTTTAGGTGACTTTCGAATTCGTCCAATCGCGACGCAGTCGAAGTCGATTCAATTGACATGAGTACCTCCTCCGAAGCAGAGGATCGCACTAGCCCCGTTAATGGGAAGCAACAGACGTATTAAAGTGCTATAAATCCCGCCATGGAGGGGCCGCCTTCTCATTACGGCGTGCTTACGATTAGGCGAAGAGATGCAGCATGACACTTCGCCGCACGAGGTCGAACTGGGCGGCAGGAAACGAAAGGTGCAGACGGCTTCGGCGGTGCTGTGCTACTCGCGGATGCTTTTCTTCCAGTGCTATCCGACGTTCCGGCGTTTCGACTGCAAGGTGTTTCTGACCGAAGCGCTGCGGTATTTCTCCGGGGCCGCGGCGCGCGTGATGATCGATAACACGCATGTGGTGGTGCTGCGCGGCACGGGACGAGAAATGATCCCGGTGCCTGAGATGGAAGCCTTCAGCGAGCGCTTTGGATTCCGATTCGCGGCTCACGAACTGGTTCATGCCAATCGCTCCGCTCGCGTGGAGAGGCCATTCAGCTTTATCGAAGGAAACTTCCTCGCCGGGCGGGCCTTCGCGAGTTGGGAAGATCTGAATCAGCAGGCACGGCAGTGGTGCGACAAAGTCAACTCCACATACAAGAAGCACCTTCGTGCGGTGCCGCGCGAACTCTTCGCCGTGGAGCGGCTGCAGTTGAAGCCGCTGCCGGCGTGGATTCCGGAGGTCTACCGCCTGCATCAACGGCTGGTGGATATCGAAGGCTACGTGGCGCTGAACAGCAATCGCTACTCAGTTCCCCTGGAGTGGATCGGCCGCCGCGTAGAAGTGCGCGAAACCAGGGACAAGATCGAGATCCAGCTCGATGCTCGCCGCCTGGTCACTCACCGCCGCATTGCCGAGGCGGAGCACCAGCGAGTGATGCTGGCCGAACACCGGCCGCCGCGTGGCCAGCGGACACTGCGACCCGATCCCCATCCCGAAGAGCAAGCCATCGTCACGGTGGCGCCGGAACTGGCGGACTATGTCGCGGGCTTGAAACAGCGCAGCCGAAAGGCAATCACACTTGCCCTGCGGCAACTGCTGCGACTAGTCCGGGAGTATCCACGGGAGCCACTGATCGGTGCCGTGTGTGAAGCTGCCCGTTATGGGCTTTACGATCTGGATCGACTAGAGCGCATGATCCTGCGCCGCGTGACGCGCGACTACTTCTTGCTGAACGAAGGATCCGACGGAGATGACTGAAGAACTGGAACAACTGCTGAAGAACCTCAAGCTGCGCCGCATCCTGGAGATCTACGAGGAACAGTTGCGCGCTGCCGACAAGGATGACATCAGCTACACGGATTTCGTCACTCGCCTGGTTCGCGCGCAATGGCAGGCCAAGCAGGAGGGCGCTCTGGAGTGGCGCATTCAGCGCGCCAATCTGCCAGAACGGTGGACGCTGGAGACGTTTCCCTACGCTCGCCAGCCCGGTGTGAACCGCAAACAGATTCGCGGGTTTGCGGAGTTGGAGTTCATTGCCAAGTCGGAGAATATCGTGCTGGTCGGCGACACCGGAAGGGGCAAGACGGGATTGGCCTGCGGACTGTTGCTGAAGGCGCTGGAAAACGGCTATCGGTGCCAATTCGTCAAGGCCCAAGACCTGTTCGATGAGATGTACGCATCGCTGGCCGACCGCTCGACACGGCAACTGCTTAAGCGCCTTGCGCGGCTCGATGTCCTCCTGATAGACGAATTTGGATATCTGAATCTGAAACCGGAGCAGTCCAACATCTTTTTCAAGCTGATGGAGGAACGCTACCGCCAGCACCCAACCATCATCACCACGAACACATTATGCAGTGCACCGCATAATGTGTTTAATGCGGAGTCCGTTTTTATGCGGACTCCGCGCTCTAGGGAAGTGCCCGCCGTCATTTTGCCGTCTTCTTACTCCGCATATTAGGAGCAGCCTTCAACATCTCGATCAGTTTGTCCGTTGCCTTAAAACGGCCCGTCCGCAGCTTTGGAGCGATCACTGATTCGAGGGCTTCGAGCTTTACAGACGGGTCGGCGCGAGTGTAAATCTCTGTCGTTTGCATACTGGAATGCCCAAGCCAGAGAGACACCTTCCGGAGATCCTTGGTGGCTTGCAGGATGGTCAGAGCGCAGGTGTGCCTTAGGACATGCGGTGAAACTCGTTTTGATGAGAGCGTTGAACAGCGCCTCTCTGCGGTATGGACATGCTTACGCAGGATGTACTCGAAACCGGCGCGGGTCATGGCATCATTGCGAGCATTGGGGAACAGTTCTGGAACCCGGACTTCACCGCGGACAGACAGCCATGCACGAACCGCGGACGCCGTTTCTTTCCACAGCGGCAAGCAACGTTCTTTTCGGCCTTTGCCGTGGATTAGAACGCTGGCTTGCGGTTGCAGCATCATATCTTGGATCCGGAGCCCCACCAGTTCGGAGACCCGCAGTCCACCCGCAAAGCAAAGATGAAGCATCGCCCGGTCACGGATGCCGTCCCGGACAGTTGGGTCAGGGGCATCCAGGATCGCTTGCATCTCCTGAGCAGTGAGGTGCCTGACAAGCCGAGTGTCCGTCTTTTTCGCAGGGATGGCCAGAATCCGTTGGATCTGCTCCAGCGCCGACGGCACGCGATATTCCATGTAGTGCATGAAAGATTTGATGGCTGCGAGCCGGATGTTTCTGGAACCAGCTCCATTGCCACGACTTGTTTCCAGATGGTTCAGGAAGTTCACGATGAGCGGAGCGTCCAATTGTTCCAGTTGCAGTTGTGAGGGCGGCAGTTTGAGGCGAATGCTGGCGTATTCGAACAGAAGCCTGAAGGCATGCGCATAGGAGTCGCTGGTGTTGGGGCTGGCACGCCGCTCGATGGGCAAGCGCTGCTGGAGGAAGGCCGCGATGTGTGTGGCGAGAAGGATCATGGCCGGCCACCAGCGAAGAAGCTTTGGCACGAATCCGCGATGTTTCTCATCAGATCCGGCGTTGCCTCCAGATACCAGTACGTGTCGGCGACCTTGCTGTGACCGAGGTATGTAGACAACGCCAAGATGTGCTTTGTGATTCGATCCCGGCCATCAGGGCACGTTTCCAGCGCCCTTACTGCGAATGTGTGGCGAAGGGAATGAATTGTGGGGCGTGGAAGCCCCGCTCCACGAGGGAGGCCGATCTTCTCGACGATATCGTGAAATGCGGTTTCGGCGTCATGCAGCAGCAACGGGCGCCTCCGCAAAGAAACGAACACGTGATCATCCAGTGGGGTATAGGCGCGCCTCCGCAGGAGGTACTGTTCCAGGCCGGCCAGTGTGGTCTCGTGAAGCGGAACGAGCCGGCTTTTGCGGAACTTTGAACAACGAATCACCAAGCCGTCTGCGGTGATGTCCTGAAAACAGAGATGGATTGCCTCCGACACGCGGAGCCCGGTGCACGCCAGCAGGGCGAAGAGAGTGTTGTAGGTGTGCCCACGAAAGGCGTTGCGTTTACCCAACCCAGAGGCGGTTTGGAGAATACGCTTGATTTCCTCCGCGGAAAAAATGTAGGGCACCGGTCGCGGCCGGCTCTCACTGCCAAAGACTGTGGGAGGAATTTCGTGGTGTGCGTCTTCCGCCCGAATGTACCGCGCAAATCGAATCACCTGTCCAAGTCGGCGCGCTCGTTGACAGAGCGACGGTGCGGATCCAGCCCACTCGATGGCGGTTTCAGCGTTGACGTAGAGCTTGCCCGCGGCATCAGAGAAAGCGGCGAAGCTCTGCAAGAGGCTGCTTTCGGACCGAAACGCGAATCCCGTGGCGCGGCGTACCGCGATGTACGACTCCACGGACTGAGTCAGCATGATTTCACCTCCGGCCATGGCTGCGCAATCTGCCGCAGAGTGATTACGTCTACCTTGGCGTAGATCTCCGTGGTGGCGGTGGAACGGTGCCGGAGAACGCCCGCGATCTCCTGCAACGACGCGCCTTGTCGGAGCATTGAGCTTGCCACCGAATGGCGGAGAACATGGGCGGCGCCACGACTCGGGCAAACGACACCAGCCCGGTGCATGGCCTGGGCAGCGATCATTGAGACTGCACAGTGATTCGCGAGAGCCCGAAAAGGCGCCCGGGATCGAATAAATAGTGTATCCACGGCGGTCTGAGGACGACCGTCCTTGATGTAGCTGGCGATCGCATCGCCAATCTCCTGCGTCAACGGCATCAGTGTCTGCCGTCGGCTC
>Ga0075029_100000282_pt1 | contig 28348 bp, 26 predicted proteins | sample LitLauG_LLR_2013_FD_71391 | JGI IMG/M metagenome (GOLD analysis project Ga0075029, IMG submission 71391) | Freshwater sediment microbial communities from North America - Little Laurel Run_MetaG_LLR_2013 | ecosystem: Environmental > Aquatic > Freshwater > Creek > Sediment | place: USA... | reverse complement strand
GCCGCATGGGCTGAGGGCATTGTGCGGGCAGTCGAGACAATAAGGGGCGAGGGTGACTGATCGAATCTCAAAAGCAGTGGTAGTGGGTGCAGGGATAGTCCTTTTCCTGCCCGCGCTGATCTATGCGGCATATTCCCGGCCAGTGCTTTTCAATTCGACAAACGTGGGTGGTCTGGCGGCACTGGAATGCATGTTAGCCGCCGTCTGCCTGTACCGCAGAGTGTTCTTTCCGCTGGTCATGCTTTCATTTCTCTTTGCGGGTTCAAACCTGCCAGTGGGAGGAACGTGGATCGCTATTCGCTGGGTTGCCTTGGCGACAGGAGCAGTGGTGGGTTCGTTCATCATGCTCAAACAGCGAGATCACCCTTTTGGCAAATTCCATGCGTTTGCGATGTTCGCTATCCTTGCGGCAATCGTGTCCGCGGCCGTTTCGCACTATCAGAACCTTGCCCTTCTGAAGGCCTTGAGCCTATGTCTGCTGTTCTTATATGCAGGCACCGGGGCAAGGCTGGCGGTGAGGGGACGCGAGAACCGTTTCTTCCAGGGATTACTCACGGCCTGCGAGATCTTTGTCTGTTTCATGACAGCGTCATACGGCGTTGGAATTGAGGCCATGGGGAATCCCAACTCTCTCGGCGCAGTGATGGGGGTAGTAGCCGCGCCCATTCTCCTTTGGGGGTCCCTACTGGAGGAGGGGAGTCTTGCCCAGCGCCGCCGGCAGGTGCTGTACATGCTGGCCATGTTTTTGGCTTTTCAAAGCCATTCGCGAGCCGGGTTGGGGGCTGCGTTTCTATCGTCCGCAGTTCTTTGTGTGGCGCTGCGCCAGTACAAACTGTTGGGACGGGGCATCGTAATCCTCCTCATCGTCGTGGCCTCCTCCGCAATCTTCACCCCGGAGGCATTTTCCAGGACAGTTTCTGAGCTCACCTCTTCCGTCATCTACAAGGGACGGGATTCCGGCGAAGGGGTGTTCGCGTCCCGGCAATCGCCCTGGGAAGGAGCGATGCAGAGCATTCACAGTCATTTTTGGTTCGGATCGGGCTTCGGCACGACCGACACCGGGCAGAATGCCAGTAAGCAGCTAGGCAAATACGGTGCTTTCGCCACTAGCGAGGGCGTCACTTCAGAAAACGGCAGCAGCTACTTGAGCATACTGTCATGGGTTGGCGTCCTCGGCGTAGTCCCGTTTGCCTTACTTGTGATGTCGCTTTTTGGGAAAATTCTCCAGAGCATCCTGTGGATGGTGAGAACTGGAAATCCAGCCCATCCTGCCGTCCCGCTGGCGATGGTTATGCTCGCGGGGTTGTTCCACGCTGGATTCGAAGACTGGCTTTTCGCAGTGGGCTACTATCTGTGCGTATTCTTCTGGAGTCTGGCATTCGTGCTGGTAGATGTGGTGCCGCATGTGCCACTCCCGCGCTTCTCGGAAAAGTGGGCGCCTAAGCCCCTGGCTCGCGTTTGGGGCAGTGTTGCACACAGCCGATGAAGCATCTTTTTATCAACAGCCTTGCCGGCACAGCCGGAGGAGGCTTGACCTACATTCGCAATGTTATTCCGCACCTTGCCGCCCTTCCCGACCTTCAAATAACCGTGGCTCTGCCCCCCGGCCTGCAACGGGAGTTTCGTGCGCTCTCCAACGTTGTACTGCGGGAGTTGCAACTGCCGACCGTCCGGCGTTTCTGGTATGAACAGTCCGGTCTTCCGGCTGTTATTCAGCGGTGCCGGGCCGATGTTTTGCTGTCGGCTGGGAATTTTGCGCTGAGAAAATCTCCCGTGCCGCAAATCCTCTTATCGCGCAACTCCATTTACACTTCGGCGGATTTCTACCGCGATCTGCGGTCGCGCCACGAGTACGGGGCATGGCTGGATACACAGCTGCGGGCGCTGCTGGCAAAAAGGTCGATTGATTGGGCGGACGTCACGGTGGCCCCCAGCGAGGCATTTGCAGCCGAACTGCGCCGCTGGACCGGTCTGAACGTCCGAGCCATTCATCATGGGTTCGACAGCGAGGCGTTTACCCGCGATTCGAGCCCGCTCCCGCCAGACATTCAGGAAAGACTAAGTTGTGCCGAAGGAACCCTGAAGCTTCTGTTCGTGAGTCATTACAACTACTACCGGAACTTCGAGACTCTTCTGCGTGCGCTTCCGCCTCTGCGAAAGCAGTTGGCCGGCCGCGCGATCAAGCTTTTCTTGACTTGCAAACTGTTGCCCGGGGAAAATCCCGGTACTTACAATCCGGCAACGGCGGCCCGGCTGGTGAAAGAGCTTGGTATCTCCGATGTGGTGGTTGAGCTCGGGAGCATTCCGTATCACCGGCTTCATGGGCTGTATCATTCTGCCGATATCTATGTGACGCCGGCCTATACGGAGACCTTCGCGCACCCCTTGGTTGAGGCGATGGCAAGCGGACTGCCGGTGGTCGCTTCCGATCTCGCTGTGCATCGCGAAATTTGCGGCGACGCCGCAGAGTACTTCCCCAGATTTTCACCCGAGGCATTAGCGGAAAAGGTGGCGGAGATCGCCCGGTCCTCCGATCGCTCAAGGAAGATGGCTGCCGCCGGCCTGGAACGGTCCCGCGAGTTTTCCTGGAAAAGGCACGCTGAAAAGATTCTGCAATTGTCGGATGAGCTGATCGAATCCAAAGGTTCGAGGGCTCTTGATGCCCGCCAATCCAGAGAGAGCGTGGCCTAAGTCAGAACGCCGCTAGGTTTGCTCGCAGCCGCGCATGCCTGGCGGAGCGAGGTCGCTACTCGCATTTGCTGATCTCCCGTCATCTGCGAGAAGAGCGGCAGGATCACACCTTGTTTCTGCGCTCGCTCACTCTCCACAAGATTCGGGCAGGGTCCAGAAGGCTTGCATGCTGCATGAGCGCAGCGCCAGCTTCCCACGCCAGAATAAGCGGGTTCGAGGTGAGCGCACATGATGCCGCGGCGGGTTGCGATGCCTTCGTCGAGCATCGCCTGCATGACGTGCCGCTGATCCGCGTTCTCGGGTAGCCGCACGCAGTAGCTTTGCCAGTTGCTGCGAGCCCACTCCGGTTCCACCGGCAGAATCAGGCCGGGGATGTCGGCTAACAAGTCGCGATATCGCGCTACCATCTCCCGCCGCTGCGAGACCGCTTCCGAGAGCCGCTTCAATTGCTCGCGCCCAACTGCGGCCTGGATGTCCGTCAAACGATAGTTGAAGCCGAGCTCCGGATAGGACTCGAACACGACCTCGCGGGAAGAATGGCGCACGCTGTCAGGCACGCTCATGCCGTGCTGACGCCAGAGTCGAAGCTTGCGATCCATCCCGGCATCGGCGGTGGTCAACATCCCGCCGTCCCCGGTGGTCAGCAGTTTTCGTGGATGAAACGAGAAGCAGGCTACCTTCCCATGCGGCCTGCCAATTCTTTCCCGCGCGCCGTTCCAAGAAACCTCGCTGCCTATGGCGCAAGCGGCGTCTTCCACTAGAGGGATCCCGTGCTTCTCTGCGATCGCGATAATCCGCCCCAGGTCGCAAGGCATACCCATCTGATGAACACAAAGAATGGCGCCTGTCCGCTCAACGATGGCAGATTCGATCCGCGCTGGATCCATGTTGAAGGTTCCCGGGTCGATGTCCACGAAAACTGGCGTCGCCCCGCAGTAGCGAATGCTGTTGGCCGTGGCGATGTAGGAATGGCTGACGGTGATCACCTCGTCGCCGGGCTGCACTCCGACCGCCAGCAACGCCAGGTGAAGCGCGGTGGTGCAACTGGAGACGGCGCAGGCGTGCGGTGCTCCTACGAATTCGGCGAACTCCCGCTCGAATGCCGCAACTTCTGGACCTTGTGTGACCCAGCCCGACAAAATTGCGCGTCCGGCCGCGGAGGCCTCTTCCTGCCCGAGAAGCGGCTTCGCAACCGGAATGAAATCTTTAGGCATGGGTAGGTTTCTGATGCGGCTCCCAGTTGCGCACCACTTCGTTCTCTAACAATTCTTCCGGCGACTTGGGTTGACTCATGTACCAGTCGCGAAGACGCGCGATGCCTTCGCTGAGCGCAATGCTCGGAGCGAACTGCAGGAGTTTCCTGGCCTTCGAACTATCCGCCAGCAGGCGAAGCACGTCTCCGGGACGGGCCTCTACATGTACGATCTCAGCCTCTGGCCGACCCAGCATTTGCGCGATCGTTCTGGCCAGTTCGCGAATTTCAATCTCCTTGCCGCTTCCCAGATTGATCGTCTGCCCGACCGAGGCTTCCGACAGACCCGCCGCGAGGATTCCCCGGGCGGTGTCGCTGACGAAAGTGAAATCCCGCGTCTGTGTTCCATCGCCGAAGATGACCATCGGCCTTCCAGCCAGGCAGCGCAAGAGAAATTTTGGAATTACTTCTCCGCTATCGCCCTCATGGTGACAGCGCGGGCCATAGGCGTTGAAGGGGCGCAGTACGACCGTAGGATAGCGATAGGTTTCCCAAAACGCGCGAGTGTAGGCCTCTCCCGCGAGTTTGGAGGCGCCGTAGACCGTCATGGGCAGCGTTGGATGTTCTTCCGTGATCGGGGCGGTGCGCGCGGTTCCGTAGACTTCGGAACTGGAAACGTACACGAATCGCTTCACTCCGTTACTTCGCGCAGCGTTCAGAAGTCCCAGCGTAGCAGTGGCATTGACCTCGTGATTCTCGATCGGCGAGTGAATGGAATGCCGCACCCCCAGACAGGCGAGATGAAAAACAATGTCCACATCCCGAAGCAGTGATGCCATAGAAGCAACATCGCGAACATCCGCGACAACAAGTTCAACCTCATAGCTCGGAACATCTTCAAGATTTTCCCGGCGCCCATTGACCAGGTTATCGACGACGCAGACGCTGGACCCAAGCTCGGCCAATTGCCGCACCAACTCAGAGCCGATGAATCCGGCGCCGCCCGTAACCAGAGTTCTCCGCTTCTGCACTCGAGGGACTCCTGAAGAGTTTGGCCAAAGTGAATACCGATTTTATCAAGCCGCCGGACTACTGGGATGGCTGTGCTGGTGTTTCGACTGCTCCGTCAACTTCGAGGCGGTCCCTCACTTGCGCCAGGCTGATTCCCTTGATCCCGAGCGCGCATATGCCGAATGCGACATTCGCCACAAATACCCACGCGTGAATCACTATGGTCAGAGTCAGCGCGCTGCTGGCCGCAATGCCGGCTAGCTTGAAAGTCTCGGTTCCGAGTAGTTCGTAAGTGCCCAGCCCACCTGGTGCCGCCGGGATCATCATGCCAAGGCCGAGTACAGCCGTCGTAACCAATGCCCACTGAATGGGCACACGCAGCCCAAGGGCCATCGCAAGCCCCCAGACGAGTCCGGCTTCAGTCATCCAAATTGCGGCGGTCATGATCAGAATGGTCAACATCTGCCAGCCGGAGTTCACGGCGCTGAGCCCATCGGCAAATGACGTGAGGAGACCGTCGAGGCGTTCTTCGATGGAAGAAAGACGCATTGCGCTGAAGATGCGTCGAACAAAGGCCAGCAGCATCCGAGCCTGATAGCGAACTAGAACCAGAAGAATCAGGGCGCTTCCAAAAACCAGAATCGCCACCCGCACCAGAACCAGGAGCCAAAGAGGAGGATGCAAAGCCCAAAGCGCCAGCAGTATCATGCCGGCCAGAGCTATGCCGTCGAGAGCTTTTTCGACCGCCAAGGTTGCCAGCGTGCGACTGCTCTCATTGAGCGAACTGGATCGTCCCAACAGAACGCATCGGGCCAGATCTCCGGCGCGACCCGGCAAAAGAAAGTTCGCCATGTTTCCGATCCCAAGAACCATCAAACAGGCGCTGAACCCGGGGCGCCACGATGAAGGAAAAATCAACTGCCAGCGCCAGGCACGCAGCGGAAGATTCACCAGGAACATGGCCAGCGGAACCAGCATAAACGGCCCGTTCAGCCGCCCCAGCGCATTCCAGGATTGTTTGAGATCAACCTGTCGAAGCAGAATCCCGATGCACCCGAGGCCGATCAGCAGCCCCAGCAGCATGGATTGCACCCGGGACCTACGTCCCAAAGCGCCGCTCCACTTCGTGGCTCTGTCTTTGACCCGCCGTTTGCTCGGAGATTGAATCTACTTCCGAGGTTTCTTCGAGGAAGTAGATGGGGCGCTGGCGAGCTGCCTCGAAGGTTCTCCAGAGATATTCACCCAGGACGCCGAGCATCATCATCTGGATGCCGCCCAGCACCAGCACGACCACCATCAACGATGACCAGCCTTGCACGGGCGTGGAGTTTCTCAAGCGCATTACGATGATCAGCAGGGCATAGGCGAAGCCCGAGAGGCTGCACAGCATGCCCATATAAGACATGGTGCGCAAGGGCGCGTAAGAGAACAGCACAAACGCGTCGGCAAAGGCTTTGAGTTTGCGGCCCAGAGTCCACTTTGTAGTTCCTGCCACTCTTGCCTGCTTCGTGTAGGTGATCTGAGCCTGAGAAAATCCCAGGCGCGCGATTTCGCCAATGAGACTAGGATGGCTACCGGCCGACTTGAGCAGCGCGTCAATCACCTTCCGGTCGAGTAGAGCGAAGTCGCAGCCGCTCGGCGGCAGGTTGACCTCGCCCATCAGAGTCAGCAGGCGGTAGAACATGTTCGAGAGGAACACGTTTACGCGGGAGACGCCCTCGCGCTCTTCCCGCACCGCCCAGACTACATGGCTTCCGCCCCGCCACAACTCCAGCATGCGCGGGATTAATTCGGGCGGATCCTGCAGATCAGCGGCCAGAAACACCGCGCTTTGCCCACGAGTCTCGCCGAGCCCCGCGAGAATTGCCACATGACTGCCGCTGTTCTTCGCCAGACGAGCATACCGAAATGCAGGATCGCGCCGGCTCACCTCCCGCAGCATCTCTGAGGTGCGATCCGAGGAATGGTCATCCATCAGCACAACCTCGATCTCCAGCGGAGAAAGCTGATCCATAATTTGGCGCAGACGTGCCACCAGCGATGGAATGACGGCTTCCTCGTTGAATACTGGGATCACGATGCTGAGTTCGGGTCTACCCATATGGGCAGTACTTATGGCTGGCCGGAATCATGTTTTCTGGCCAGGCCGTGCTTCCAGGTGCGCTCAGGAGAATCGAAAGACGCCACCACAGAACTGTTCGCGCCCGCCCCTCGCACAAAGTCGAAAAACGAGTCGTTGGCCTCAACATTGTCGCACAGCAGCCAGCCTCCAGGGCGCAAGTAGGTCCAGGCCAGCGACATTTCAAACATCATGTGCTCGTAAGAGTGATCGCTGTCGTGCAGGAAGGCATCGATTGGTTGTCGGCGTTCGAAAACCTGCGGCAGCAGAATTCGAGCATCTCCGAGCAGGAGATGGTGCCGCGCGCGCAATCCATCCGGGATCGCCCAGCCGGGTCCTTTGCCTTCCGGCAGCGGGCCAGTGCCTTGGGCCCGTATCCGTTCGTCGATTGGCGGCAAATCAATTGAAAAAAGTTGGCCGAATTGATTGTGTTCCATCGCCAGCAAAATGAACGCGCTGCTGAATCCGTTCAATACACCGGTTTCCACAAAAATTTCCGGACGAATCGTGCGGGTGAAAAGGTAAAGCAGGCAGCGATAAAGTCGCAGTTCGTCGACACTCTTGAACTGCACCCCCGCAAACTCCGGGACATCTTGAATTTTCCGGTTGAGATGCGCCAGGAATGCATGGCTCCCCTGCAGTTCATCGAAGAAGGCTTGCAGCCGGCCCAGCGGAAGGTCCCACGCTTTGGCCAACTGCGGCAAATGTTCCTCAACAGCTGTCTGTTTGGCAGCGCCAACGCTTGGAACCGATTTGTTGAAGGGGATAGGCAGAGCATCCTCCAGGCTTGAACAGCTATGACACGGAAAAACGGCCGAGCCGATGCTGATGTTTGAACTTCAAGTTCATGCCTCAATCGCCACAGTTCAATGGCGCGGTAAGTTGGGCAAGGGGCGCGCGGGATTCCCGGCCACAGTTCGGCCGGCCGGCACTTCGTTCATGACCACCGCCCCTACCGCAGCCAGCGCTCCATCATTCACCGTCACCCCGTTCATGATCGTGCAGCCGGCGCCTAAGTAGCATCCCGAGCGCAGCCGCACCGACCCAGCAACCGTCGCTCCTGAGGCGATGGTCACATAGTCCTCGACGATTTGGTCGTGCGCCATCGTGACATTCTGCAGGATCAACGTATGGTTCCCGATTCTCGTGCCCGGCGTGATGACGACGTTCTGTAGAACCGCTGTTCCCACTCCGATCGTAGCGTGGGCGGAGATCTGCGCGGAGGGATGAATGATCGTCGCGTAGCGCTCGGGAGGCATCCCTAGCCGCGCGACGATGGCCCGCCTAGCGTCCGGCGTTCGCCAGCTGGCGATCCCGATGATGAACTGCACACCGCTGTCTACTCGAGTGGCGATGCTCCCCAGGATCGGAATTCCCTCGGCCATCGTGCCGTGCTTCGCGGGATCGTCGTCGAGAAAGCCGAGCAGGTTCCAGCGCGGTTCCCGGCGATTGATGGCATCCACAGCGTCCGCGATCTCCCGCGAAGTCCCGCCGGCACCGATGATCACCAGATCGCGCACGCCCAACGACGGTTCCCCCCTGAACTACCGATACATTCCTGGCAATAGTAACTGTTATCGAGCGGCGGCAAGGCTCATCACCGCCTGCGACACGGTGTGAATCTGATGATCCGTCATCTCTGGAAACAACGGGAGGGACAGGACCTCGGCCGCCGCTTTCTCTGACTGAGGGAGCGAACCTCGCGAGTATCCCAGATCGGAGTACGCGGTCTGCCGATGTACAGGCACCGGATAATGAATGCCCGTCTGAATGCCCGCGTCACTCAACGTTTGCTGCAGCGTATTCCGATCATCGCTGCGCAGCGTATACACGTGATAGACATGACGCGCCCATGTCATCTCTTGCGGTAGGACGACTCCGGCATCGGCTAATAGTTCGTTGTATTTGCTCACGACGGCGCGGCGTGCCTCGGTCCACTTCTCCAGATGCCGCAGCTTCACGCGCAATATGGCGCCCTGGAAGCCCTCCATCCGGTAGTTGAATCCGCGCAGGAGGTGATGATACTTGCGATCCTGCCCCCAATCGCGCAGAATGCGGATAGTGCGTGCATACTCAGTGTTGCTGGTCGTAACCGCGCCGCCTTCCCCGTAGGCCCCCAAATTCTTGCCCGGATAGAAACTGAAGCAGGCCATATCTCCGATACTGCCCACAGGGCGGCCTTTATACCTGGCGCCGTGGGCCTGCGCGGCGTCCTCAATCACCACGAGTTTATGCCGCCGTGCGATGTCCATGATCGGATCCATATCCGCCGGCTGGCCGTAGAGGTGAACGGGCATGATCGCTTTCGTGCGCGCCGTGATCGCAGCCTCGATCAACTTGGGATCCATCGTGAACGAACGCGGATCGATGTCGACGAGAACCGGACGCGCGCCTGCGTAAATGATCGAGGCGACGCTGGCCACGAAGGTGAACGGAACGGTGATGACTTCATCGCCCGGACCTACGCCTGCGGCCAGCAACGTCAGATGCAAAGCGCTGGTGCCGGAATTCACGGCGATGCACTCGGAGGTGCCGCAGTACGACGCGAAGTCCTGCTCGAAGCCCGCCACTTCCGGCCCGAGCACAAACTGACAGCTCTCCAGAACCCTGCCGATGGCGGCATCAATCTCGGGCTTGATGCTCCGGTACTGCGCTTTCAAATTGAGATAGGGTACTTTGATGTCGGTCATTGAAAATCCTGTGTCCGGCAGCTACGCCGTCGCCTGAAGCGGAGTCAGCCGCAATTCTACTGGCCGCCCGCGCTGGGTCATCGACTGCGATGCAGCCTCAAGAATCTCAACCACGCGAAGGCCCGCGCTTCCACCCGTCACCGGTTCGGCGCTCTGTTGGATGCATTGAATGAAGTGGTCGGCTTCCCGGCGAAGCGCCTCCGTCATATCTATTTGCGGCGCGAGCATGTCGCCTGTGCGGTATCCAACCAGCGCCTGATAGAGCTTCTCCGGATTCTGGCGACTGTTCAAGGTGATGCCTTTGTCGTAGACCTTGATCTTCTCGCCTTGATCCAGATCGTCGTAAACGATCATTTTCCGGCTGGCGCCGATCAACGTGCGCCGCAGCTTCACTGGAGCCAGCCAGTTGGAATGAATATGTGCGATCTGATTGCCTTCAAAAAAGAGCGTAAGGTACGCAATGTTCTCCGTACCACCGGGCACGTGGCTCAGGCCAGTGGCGGAAACCGCACACGGCCGAAATGGCAGCACGTAGTCCATGATCGAAAGATCGTGAACGGCGAGGTCCCAAAGCACGTTCACGTCATGCTGAAAGAGGCCCAGGTTCACCCGCACCGAATCGTAGTAATAGATTTCGCCGAGGGTCCCACTGTCGACCAGTTCGCGAATCTTTCGCACTGCCCCGGTATAGACAAACGTGTGATCGACCATCAGCACGCGGTTCCGTTTCTGCGCCAGGTCCATCAGCCGCTGTACTTGATCGGTGTTGGAAGCCAGAGGCTTTTCCACCAGCACATGCTTGCCTTCCTGCAGGGCTCGCAGGGCGAGCTCGTAGTGCGTGGAAACCGGGGTCGCGATGGCGACGGCATCGATTGCCGGGTCCTCAATCAACTCGTGGATATTCTGTGTGGTCTGAATCGTGGGATAACGTCGGCTGACCAGCGCCAGCCGGTCTTCCCGAAGATCGCTGACGCACGCGACTTGCGCTCCCTGGGTCTCAACAAAATTCCGCACCAGGTTTGGACCCCAATAGCCGTATCCGATCACTCCGATTCGAATCAAGATTCCTCCCCGTGGGCACGCTGACGCACGGGTTGACATGCGGGACTGCCCGATAGCTGCGTGCGAGGAACCTCGCGGCCTAATCGCGCCGGAACGCCTTTCACAATTTTACGGTCGGCCACATCGCGTGTAACCACAGCGCCGGCGCCGACCATAGCGTCTTCTCCAATGGTGACACCCGCCAGAATAACGGCTCCGCTCCCGATCGACGCGCCCCGCTTCACCCGCGTCGGTACAACTTCCCAGTCGCTCTCGTTTTGCAGGCGGCCGTCCTGGGTCGCGCGCGGGTAGAGATCGTTGATGAACATCACTCCATGTCCCACGAAGACATCGTCCTCGATCGTGACCCCTTCACAAATAAACGTGTGCGACGAGATCTTGCACCGGCTGCCGATCATTGCGTTCTTCTGAACTTCCACGAAGCTCCCGATCTTGGTTTCGTCGCCCACCGAGCAGCCATAAAGGTTGACCAGATCCGGGTGGAAAATCTGTACTCCGTGGCCAAGCACAACGTTGGCGGCAATTGGCATGAGAATCGTTCGAAGCGGCGTCCAAGAGCCCGTGTAGAGCGGAATGCGGGAGTCCAGGCTTTTGGCCCGCGCCTCAAAATTGGGTATAGCGCACAATACAATAGAATTTCGCTTGCATCAACTGTCAGATCTCGTCCTCGCGAGCTGAATTGGCTCCTCCGTCGCGGTCGACGTAGCCGCGTAGTGTTTAATAGAAGCGTTCCCTGGGGCGACATCCTGCATGTGCGGCATCTTCGGCATCGTTGGTAAAAACACCTCCGTCTCAACGGACATACTTCAGCGCGCGACCGATTCGCTGGTTCATCGCGGCCCCGACGACTCCGGTACCATCCTGTTGCGCGAGTCGGTCCCAACTCCGGTTGAGATTGGCCTCGGCAACCGTCGGCTTGCGATTCTCGATTTGTCCCCGCTTGCCCATCAGCCCATGCACGATAAAGAGACTGGCAACTGGCTGGTCTACAACGGAGAAATTTACAACTTCCGCGACGTCCGCCGTGAACTCGAGCAAGCCGGAGTAGGTTTTGTCAGCCATTCCGATACCGAAGTTCTGTTGAAGTCCTACGCTCACTGGGGCGAGGCTTGCCTTGCGAAGTTTCGCGGGATGTTTGCCTTCGCCATCTGGGATGCCGCCCAGCATCGACTCTTCCTCGCGCGCGATCCCATGGGGATCAAGCCGCTTTATTACACGCAAGCGGGGCCGCATTTCATCTTTGCCTCCGAAGTACGCACGATTCTTGGGACCGGGCTGGTGCCGCGCGTTCCGGACCGCGCAGGACTCTTGAACTACCTGACATTCGGCTCTGCCTACGATCCGCATACCTTGATCGAGGGAATTCGCGCGCTTGCTGCCGGTCACAGCTTGGTCTGGAAGGATGGGGAGTTGCTGCAGTCGGAGTACTGGGACCTTGTCAATGGCAAGTCTCCCGAACCGGCGACGCTTCAATCTTCGCTCGAACAAGCTGTCCGCTCGCAGTTAGTCAGCGACGTACCGGTGGGAGTATTTCTGTCCGGCGGCATCGATTCCAGCGCGCTGGTGAGCATCCTGAGCCGCAGCGGAGTTACCGCAAGCACCTTCTCGATTATTTTTCAGGAAGCCGAGTTCTCTGAAGCAAAGTACTCCCGAGAAATTGCCGCGAAGTTCCACACCGACCACCACGAGATCCGAGCGACGCAGGCGGATTTTGTTTTGTCGATTCCCGATGCTCTACGGGCGATGGATTTGCCCACCATGGATGGAGTCAACACCTACTTCGTCGCGCGCGAAACCCGCCGCGCAGGGGTGAAAGTCGCGCTATCCGGCCTGGGGGGAGACGAAGTTTTCGCTGGTTATTCCAGCTTTCGCGTTGTTCCTCGCATGGAACGCTTCGCCGCGCTCTGGAATCGCGTCCCGGGAGCGATGCGTACTCCTTTAGCGGTGCTGTTCGATACTGTTGCACGCGAGACCGATCAAAAGCGCAAGCTGCTCGCGCTCGCAAATGACAACGGCCGCGGCCCCCACCCTTACTTTCTCACTCGCATGTTGTTCACGCCCAGCCAGTGCGATCTTCTGTTTCCGGGTTCCATCGAAGTCGCCGCCGAGGCCGCCGAATCGCAGCGTAAGACGCTGGATCGCGCTCTAATGTTGGACCCCGTCAATCGCGTTTCCTATCTCGAGTCGCGCTGTTATATGCTCAATACTCTGTTGCGCGATGCCGATTGTATGAGCATGTCCCAGGGGTTGGAAGTTCGGGTTCCGCTGATCGATCATCAACTGGCCAAAGCGGTGCTCGCCCTGCCCGGCGCGTCGAAACTGAATCACACGCCGAAAAAATTACTCGTGGAAGCGCTTGCGGGTTCGCTGCCTGACGAAATCGTCCATCGACGCAAGCGCGGATTCACGTTGCCGTTTGAGCACTGGATGCGCCAGGAACTTCGTTCGGAGATTGAACCGGTGCTGCAGGCGAAACGTGTCAGCGGAGGCCCGCTCGGCGGGTTGCTGGATGGCGATCAGGTACAGCGAATCTGGCAAGATTTCCTGGGCGGGACGGTCTCATGGTCGCGTCCGTGGTCGTTGTACGTACTGCAGAACTGGTGTGAACTGCACCTCTGAGCAGCATGCAAAAAGTGGAACAAGCCGAAAACAACCAACTGGCAAACGCTGCCGCCAGGCTGCCGGTCAGCGTAATCGTGGCCGCGCGCAATGAAGAAAAGAATCTTCCCCGTTGCCTGGAAGCGCTGCGGCAGGTTGGCGAAGTCTACGTGATCGACTCGCAGAGCACAGATTCCACTCCCGAAATTGCGCGTACCTTCGGAGCCAAAGTCGTGCAATTTCATTATCCGGGCGGCTGGCCGAAGAAGCGCCAGTGGGCGATGGAGAACCTTCGCTTCGAGTACGACTGGATTCTCCTGATTGATGCGGACGAGGCCCTGACATCGGCACTCGCCACCGAAATTCGCAAAGCCATCGAGAATCCGGCGTTCAATGGCTACTATATCTCTCTTCGCATGCATTTTCTTGGCAGAGTGCTCCGCCACGGCGATGCCAGTTTCTGGAAGCTGGCGCTTTTCCGTCGAGGCAGGGGCCGGTACGAATGCCGGCTTCGCGAGCAGGACTCCTCCATGGCCGACATGGAGATCCACGAGCACGTCGTCGTCGAAGGTCCAACCTCGCGGTTGGGCAGCCCGCTCATTCATCACAACGTCGAATCGCTCTCCCGTTATATTCAGAAGCACGATGAGTATTCCAACTGGGAGTCGCGCGTACTGCTGCAAGGAGAGTCGAGCGGTACGGAGTTGCCGCCGGCACTTTTCGGCACGCAAGCCCAGCGACGCCGCTGGCTGAAGAAGAAGCTGTATGCCGTGCCGGGCTCGCCCGTCGTGCTCTTCTTCTATCGATATGTTCTGCGCCTGGGATTTCTCGACGGCGTTCCCGGCCTGATCTACTGCGGCTTTCAAGCCGTGCAGATGTTTCACACCAAGGCAAAGATCTACGAATTGAAAACGCGCGTGACGCGCTAACCAGGACTCGGCGGGAGAATGTGCGGCATTAGCGGTCTGGTGAATTGCGGAGATCGGGAAACGCTGGCGCGCATGACGCACGTCCAGGCGCATCGCGGCCCCGACGATTCCGGCCTCTGGGACCGCAGGTTTCCGGACGGCTCCTACATTGGTCTGGGCAGCCGCCGCCTCGCCATTCTCGACCTGTCTCCGCTCGGCCATATGCCGATGTGCAACGAAGGCCGAACTCTGTGGATTACCTATAACGGCGAGATTTATAACTTCGCCGAATTGCGTCGCGAACTGGAAAATAAGGGCCACCGCTTTGTCTCGCACACCGACACCGAAGTGGTCCTACACCTTTATGAACAAGAAGGACCCGACTGCGTCAAGCGCCTGAACGGAATGTTCGCCTTCGCCATCTGCGATATGCGTTCGGCGACGCCGACTCTGTTCATGGCTCGAGATCATTTTGGCGTAAAGCCCTTTTACTATTTTCATGATGGCGACCACTTCGCCTTCGCGTCAGAGATCAAAGCGCTGCTGCAAGTTCCCGGAATCGAAGCGGAACTCGATCCGCAATCGCTCCATCAATATCTGACTTTTCTGTGGGTCCCCGACCCGAAGACGATGTTTAGCCGCATCTCGAAGCTTCCGGCCGGACACCACGCGATCTTGCGCGAAGGCGAGTTGAAAATAGCGCAGTACTGGGATCTGACGTTCCCGTCGGCGAACCATACCTGCGCCCGGTCGGAAGCCGATCTCGCAGAAGAAGTCCGCGAGCGCTTCCGCAGCTCTGTCGAAGCGCAGATGATCAGCGATGTTCCCATCGGCGCATTTCTCAGCGCTGGGCTGGACTCCTCCAGCATCGTCGCGATGATGCGGCAAGCCACCAACCAGCCGGTGCGCACGTATACGGTCACTTTTCCGCGGGAATATCGCGTTGGCGAAACTACGCTCGATGATCCCGACGTCGCTACTCGCCTGGCCCATCATTTGGGGTGCGAAAACCAGCGCATCGTCGTTGAACCCGACGTGACCGATCTCTTGCCGCGCCTCGTCTGGCACATGGATGAACCCACGGCCGATCCGGCGATCATCACTGCCTATCTCGTCTGCCGCGAAGCTCGCAAGCAAGCCACGGTTCTGCTCTCCGGCGTCGGCGGCGATGAGTTATTTGCCGGCTATCGCAAACATGTTGCGCACTACTGGGCGCAGGCTTACCGAGCCCTGCCGTCGTTGGCGCGTGGCATGATGGAAGGCGCTCTAGGCGCATTGCCCAGCTTTCGCGGAACCCGGTTGAAAGGTCAGCTTCGGCTTGCCAGGAAAATGGCGCGTAGCGCCTCGCTGGGACCGGTCGATCGGTTCATCGCAAACTGCACTTACCTTGATGACACGCAGAAGTCCGGGCTCTATGCCCCTGATCTTGCTGCTCAGATTGCAGACTTTGATCCGACCGAGCTGCATCGAGAAGCCTTTGAACGCGTCCGTGAAGCCGATTTCCTGCACCAGATGCTCTATCTCGACACAAAGATTTTCATGACGAGCCTCAACCTCACTTATAACGACAAGATGAGCATGGCGAGTTCGGTCGAGGTGCGCGTCCCGTTTCTTGATAAAGAACTCGCTGAGTTCGTAGCGTGGAATGTTCCTCCCGATCTCAAGATCAAAGGTTCTTGGAAGCCCACGACGAAGTACATCTTCCGCCAGGCCATGCGCGACATTCTGCCGCGTGAGGTGTTGCGGCAACCGAAGGCCGGCTTTGCCGCTCCGGTAGACTATTGGCTGGCTCACGATCTCAAGGAAATGGTGGATGACCTGCTTTCGCCTGCGCAACTCGGCAAACGCGGCCTCTTTCGGCCCGAGGTCGTCGGGCGCTTCATTGAAGAGCATCGTAGCGGCCGCAGGGATTGGTCGATGCAACTGTGGCAGTTCCTCACTCTCGAATTGTGGATGCGTACATTCCTCGACGGCGGCACTCAGACGTTCGAGTCGGAGCTGATGCCCAGCCAGGCGGCTTCTGCGTGAAACAAGTTCTCCAACACGCGCGCACCGGCGAAATTACAGTGGAGGAAGTCCCTGCTCCGCAGCTTCTTCCGGGCTGTGTCTTAGTGCGGATCGCGGCCTCGGTTGTGTCGGCGGGAACGGAGCGCGCATCCGCCGAATTTGCGCGCAAGAGCCTGCTCGAAAAAGCTCGATCCCGTCCCGACTTGGTTCGTGAGGTCATCGGCAAGGTGCGCAGAGATGGAATCTATTCCGCCATTCAAGCCGTGAGCAGTCGGCTCGACCAGCCCCAGAGCCCGGGCTATAGCAGCGCCGGGACGGTGATGGCAGTCGGGGAAGGTGTGACGGATATTCATCCCTGCGACCGCGTCGCTTGCGCTGGGGCGGGATTTGCGGTGCATGCCGAGTTGGCGTGTGTGCCTCGACTGCTGGTTGCTCAAATTCCAGCGCGGGATCCGATTTCCGGCGAAGAAGTTTCATTCGATGAGGCGGCTTTTTCCACGTTGGGTGCAGTCGCTCTGCACGGTGTTCGCACCGCTGAAGCGAGGCTTGGCGACCTGGTGGCGGTGATCGGGCTCGGATTGCTTGGCCAACTCACGGTGCAATTGTTGAAGGGGGCAGGCTGCGGCGTTCTCGGTATGGATATCGACGCAGCTCGTGCTCGACTCTCGCAAGGGCTGGGCGCCGACGCGGTCGCTAGCTCGGGCGCGGAACTCCGCGATCTTTGTCTCGAAATGTCGCATGGGTTGGGTGTCGATTCCGTGCTCATCACAGCGGAAACTTCGAGCAGCGACCCAGTCAATCTTGCCGGCGCGGTCGCGCGCGATCGCGCAATTGTTGTCGCTGTCGGCACCGTCGGGATGAATATCGAGCGCAAGAGCTATTACGAGAAAGAACTCGACTTCCGCATCTCGCGATCTTACGGCCCGGGACGCTACGACACAGCATACGAGCAGAAAGGCCGCGACTATCCCATCGGCTACGTGCGCTGGACTGAGACTCGCAACATGCAGGCTTTTCTGCAACTGCTCGCGGAAAGAAAGGTCAGGGTTGCGCCGCTGATCACTCATACCTTCGCTGTCGAGGACGCACACGCCGCCTATGAACTGATCACCGGGAAATCCCGCGAGCCATTTCTTGGTGTGGTGATTCAGTACTCTGAGAATGTCGATTGCTCGCAAACGCTTGGAGTGGTACCCAGCCGGGGGGCGGCGCCGTCTCATTCGAAGGCTGAGACCGGGGTTGGCGTCGGGGTGCTTGGCGCGGGAGTGTTCGCCACCGGCACGCTTATCCCCGCGCTGAAAACTTCGTCTGATACATCGCTGGTGGCCCTATGTGCCGCAACCGGATCGCACGCGCAACATGCCGGGCGAAAATTCGGCTTTCAAAGCTGCACCACCGACGAAGCTCAACTTCTCCAGGACACTCTGATCAACACCGTCGTCATCGCGACCCGGCATAACCTGCACGCGAAGCAAGTGGTGAACGCCCTCACGGCAGGGAAGCACGTCTTCTGCGAAAAGCCGCTCTGTCTCTCCGAAGCCGAACTGCGCTCGATCGTCCGGACTTACTTTGGAATCCAGGCCCACAAACGTCCCGGGCTTATGGTCGGATTCAATCGCCGCTTCGCCCCGATGATTGGGCACATGAAATCATTCCTGGCGCCGATTTCCGAGCCGCTTGCTCTGCACTATCGCATCAACGCCGGATATCTTCCGCCCGATCATTGGGTGAACGATCGCGAACAGGGAGGCGGCCGCATCCTCGGAGAAGTGTGCCACTTTGTCGACTTGCTGATGTACCTGGCGGGCTCTCCGATTGTCGAGGTCGAGGCACGCGCCGTCGGCAACGCCGGCCGCTACAGCGGCGACAATGTTCTGGCCTCACTCTGCTTTGCCAGCGGCTCTCAGGGCACGATTAGTTATGTGGCCAACGGCGACCGCGCCTTCTCCAAGGAACGGATTGAAGTATTCGGCGGGGGCAGCGCCGCCGTGCTCGAGGATTTCCGCCGCCTCGAACTCGTGCGCCATGGCCGCAAGCAAACGGTTCATGCGCGCTGGCGGCAGGACAAAGGACATAACTCCGAGTGGGCGGCCTTCGTACAATTTGTGCAGCGGAAGCACGATGCGCCGATCTCATTCGAGGAACTGGTACGCTCTTCGCTGGCGACGCTCCGCATTGACCAGTCCGTGGCGAGTGGCAAACGACTCAGAGTCGACTGCATGGAGTTCATCGAAGCTGCTCGAAGCTCTTCCGCCAACCTTAACCTGGAATGATCCGCCGATTGAAACTCATGGGAGAAGACGCTCGTTCATGCTGATTCTGGGCCTAAACATGTTTCACGCCGATGCCTCGGCGGCCATCGTCGCCGATGGTGAAGTGAAGTTCGCTATCGCCGAGGAACGGTTGAACCGCCGTAAACATTTCGGAGGATTTCCGGCGCTCGCCGTGAAGGCATGCCTGGATGCAGTGGGAGCGAAGATCTCTGATGTTGAGCACGTGGCGGTCGGTCAGGACAGCGACGCGAATCTGGCGAAGAAAGTCCAATACGCGCTCGCCAATCCTGCCAGGATTCTGAACTTTATCCGCCTCCGGCAGAGAAAAGAATCGATGCGCGATTTGCGCTTGCTGTTAGCGAAGGCGCTGGAGGTCGACGGAGTCCAGTTTCGATTCCAAGAGCATCATCTCGAGCACCACATCGCGCACATTGCCAGCGCCTATTATTGTTCGCCATGGGAAACAGCGGCTGGTTTCAGCTACGACGGTTCCGGTGATTTCGTATCCGCCATGATGGCGCGATGCGAAGGAAACGAGATTGAAGTACTCGACCGCGTCTTTCTTCCGCACTCGCTAGGCAGTTTCTATAGCATGATCTGCGAGTTCATCGGCTACACCCAATATGGCGATGAAGGCAAAGTGATGGGCCTCGCTCCTTATGGAACGAACGCTCGATGGGAGCAGATTAGCAAGGTTGTGATGCCGAAGAACGGCGGGTTTCAACTCGATCTCAGCTACTTCAAGCCGCTGGGCAGCAATCAAGGCATGCAGATTTTGCCGGACGGCACAGTGCGCCTGGCGCGCCATTTCTCCGATCGCATGGAGGAGTTGTTTGGGGAACCGCGCCGCCTGCATGCTGAAGTCACCCAGCGCGACATGGACCTTGCCTTTGCGCTCCAGCACCGCTTTGAAGAAATCTTTTTTCATCTGCTCAATGAACTCCATCGACGAGTCCCGCTCGACAATCTCGCTATGGCTGGAGGATGCGCGCTCAACAGCGTCGCCAATGGCAAGATCTTCGATCGAACACCATTTCGCAGTACCTACCTTCAGCCCGCCGCCGGGGATGAGGGTTTGGCCATTGGCGCCGCACTGCATACCTATCATTCTGTCCTCAAGCAGTCCCGCCTTCACGAACTCAAGAATTCTTACCTGGGACCGGAGTTCTCGGACTCGCGCATCCAGGCAGCATTGCAGAACGCGGGACTACAGTCTCGCAAGATGGAGCAGGGAGCGTTTTTCGAGCAGGTCGCGGAGCAGATTGCTGCTGGAAACGTCGTCGGATGGTTTCAGGGACGAATGGAGTGGGGCCCACGAGCGCTCGGCAACCGCTCCATCGTGGCTCATCCCGGCCTGCCCAACATGAAAGAAACCCTCAACGCCCGTATCAAGCACCGCGAGTGGTTTCGTCCATTCGCCCCGTCGATCCTGGCGGAACATCAGCACGAATATTTCGAGCACGACCATCCGTCGCCATTCATGTTGCACGTCTACAAAATTCGGCCGGAGAAGCGAAAACAACTCTGCGCGGTGAACCATGTGGACGACACCGGGCGTTTGCAGACCGTGGCGCGCGAAGAAAATCCCATGTACTACGACCTGATCTCGGCCTTTCACCGCAAGACCGGCATCCCCGTCATTCTGAATACCAGCTTCAACGAAAACGAGCCGATCGTGTGCACTCCAGAGGAAGCCATCGACTGCTTCCAGCGCACTCGCATGGATGCGCTCGCGATCGGTCCATTCCTGGTGCTGAAGGCACAACAAGAAAAGAAAGAGATGGCCGGTTTGTCCGCCGGGAAGATCGAGAATTAGTGCACGAGAAAGCCACTGCAACCGACGATCAGGCCGATCACTCCAAGGCCAACTCCACACAGCCAAAAGAATCTCCGCCCGGAAAGCAGAGTGATCGAAGTGATCACCAATCCCACTTCCAGGAAGACCTCCGCCAGATCGAACCGGTTGGCGCGATTTCTTTCGCCGCCCACCTCGGCCTCTAACTCGCGTGCCTTGTCTTCGATCTCTTTCTGCTCGTCTTTGTAACGGGCGGCCTCTTCCGAGTACTTCTTGCGCAACTGCGCCAGCGCAGTGGCGTCTGTTGTTGTTTGCACCGATGTCAGATCCAGGTACATTTCGTCGGCGTGCCGGCGGATGTTCTTCGCTTGATAATAAGCCCACTGATCGGACGACTTCGCCTGCAGCACGACTTCCTCCGTGTGGGAGCGGTGTCCAAGCAATGAGACCACCGCAACCAGCACGGCCAGAATCGCCATTGTGACAGAGACCGGCGCCAGGCTCGGATCGTGCTTGGCGTGTTCGGCGTGTTCCTGTAATTCATGCAACTCTTCTGAACTCATCCGCTCACTCTCCCATGACTTTCACGATTACGCGCTTGTCGCGCTGGCCATCGAACTCGGCATAGAAAATCCGCTGCCACGTGCCTAAATCAAGTTTGCCCGCGGTAATGGGCACAATGACCTCATGATGGATGAGCAGCGCCTTCAGGTGCGAATCGCCGTTATCCTCTCCGGTTTCATGGTGTATGTAGTCTTTTTGAAACGGAGCCAGATGTTCGAGCCACTGATCAATGTCCTGGATCAATCCGCTCTCATTGTCATTCACATACACGCCGGCCGTGATGTGCATGGCCGAAACCAGCGCCATACCTTCCTTGACTCCGCTCTTGCGGACGATCTCTTCCACCTGCGGCGTGATGTGAACGTAGGCGCGGTGGGTCTTGGTGTGGAATTTGAGATATTCCGTCAGTGTCTTCATGTTCAGAGTCGTTGCCGGTGCGGCAAGGCTAGCGCAAGATCTCCGCCAGCTTCCCGCTCGCGATCAAAGTCGAGAGGCGAGCGAAGTCTTGGTACATGACGCGATCCTTCTCCATCGTAGGGCACACCGACCGAATGGCCGCATGCGCCGCCTGCCCGCGCTGCGACGTCTTCATGGGCGCAAGGAAATCGAGCGCCTGGGCGACCGCCATGGCCTCAATCGCCAGCACGTTCCGCGTATTCTCAACCACGCGTTTGAGCTTCAGCGCAGCGGTCATTCCCATGGAAACGTAATCTTCTTTGTTGCCCGATGTGGTGATCGAATCCACCGACGCTGGATGCGCGAGCACCTTGTTCTCGCTGACCAGGGCCGCCGCCGTCACTTGCGGCATCATGAAACCGGAATTCAGTCCGGCGCCCGGGGCGAGAAATGGCGGCAGGCCTTCGCTGAGCGCGGGATTCACCAGTCGTTCGATGCGCCGCTCGCTGATACCGGCCAGCGCGCTCAAGGCAACGGCTAGAAAGTCCAGCGCAAACGCCAGTGGTTCGCCATGGAAGTTTCCACCCGAGATCACATCGCCGGCAAGACTCTTCGCATCGGTAATAAACACCAATGGATTGTCGACTGCGGAGTTGGCCTCAGTCTCAAAGACCTCGCGACAATGGGCGAGAGTGTCGCGCACAGCGCCGTGCACTTGCGGAATGCAGCGCAGTGAATACGCGTCCTGCACCCGGCCACAGGCGCGGTGCGATTCGCGGATCTGGCTGCCTTCCAGCATGCGCCGCAGATTCGCCGCAACCTTTATTTGCCCGCTGTGCGGCCGCGCCTTGTGAATACGCTCGTCAAACGCCGTGTCCGTGCCTTTGAGGGCATCACAGCAGAGTCCGCCGAGCACGTCCGCCGAGTCGACTAATGTTTCCGCTGCGAGCAGCGAAAGCGTTCCCGAAGCCAGCATCGCCTGCGTGCCATTGATCAGCGAAATAGTTTCCTTCGCTTCCAAAACCAGCGGCTTGATCTGCGCCTGACGCAGCGCCTGCGCGCTTCCCGTCCGCGCTCCCTTCTCATCAAAGCACTCGCCCTCGCCGATCAATGCCAATGCCAGATGTGCCAGGGGCGCCAGGTCCCCGCTCGCGCCCACGCTACCTTGGGATGGAATCACCGGGGTCACTCCGCGGTTCAGCATCTCGCAAAGCGTATCGATCACGATTGCCCGCACGCCCGAATGCCCCTTGGCGAGAGAATTCGCCCGCAGCAACATCATGGCGCGCGTCTCTGCAATCGAGAGCGGTTCGCCCACACCCACGGCGTGCGAGCGTACCAGGTTTACCTGCAACTCGCGAATCTGATCGCCGGCAATTCGAACATCGCTAAGCTTTCCGACACCGGTCGTGATCGCGTATGCGACCTTGTTGCTGGCCACAATCTCATCGACGACAGCTCGCGCGTGGTTGACCAACTCGCGCGCGTCGGGCGACAGCAACACGGCGCGCCGGACATTTATGTCCGCAACCTCACGGACCGCTTCCAGCGTCAAATCGTTGCCACTAATATGGAGTGCGTTCAAAAAGAAGATCCTGAGATTAGATTATTTTCCGACCGCAGTTCGAAATGCTGTGAGATATTTTTCCGGCAACGCCGCGATCTTCATATTCGAATCGGTCACGATGTGAGTCGTTTCGCCTTCGGCCAGCAGTCCGCCATCCTCGGCTCGCACCAGTTCGTAGCTGAAAACCACCACGGATTCGCGCACGCTCTTCAGTTGCGTGCGCACGACCACTTCCTGGTCGTAATACACGGGCGCGCGGTAACGGCATTTCACCTCGGCCACGGCGATGAAGCGTTCGTCCTCCCGTTCCATGTCGCGGTAGGAGAATCCCATCTGCCGCATCAATTCGACCCGCCCCACTTCAAACCAGATGAGATGGTTCGAGTGGTACACCACGCCCATCTGGTCGGTCTCCGCGTAGCGCACGCGCAGACGGGTCTCATTTGTCGCGTGATGGCCGTTCGAACTCATTTGCCTGTCCACACTGGTTTGCGTTTTTCCAGAAACGACGAAATGCCTTCGCGGAAGTCGGCAGTGCCCCGTATTGCCGCGTTCTCGCGCACGGCCGAGTCGATCTGCAGATCCAGTTCTGCCCTTGCGTGATCGGTGAGCAATTGCTTCGTTGCGCGCAAGGAGGCGGTACTGTTTTCCATCAACGACGCCGCTAGTTCGCGCGCCCTGGGCATAAGCTTCTCAGAAGGCACGACTTCATTGACCAGCCCAAGCCGCGCAGCTTCCTCGGCGTCAAAGATCCTCCCCGTCAGCAGCAGATCGCGCGCCTGTTTCTCGCCCACTTGCCGGAGCAGGAACGTGGAAACGATCGCGGGCACGAATCCAATGCGCACTTCAGTGTATCCAAACTTGGCTTCCGGCACGGCGAGGGTGAAGTCGCAAAGCAACGCCAGGCCCGTTCCACCGGCGATGGCGGCGCCGTTCACCGCGGCGATCGTCACTTTCGGAAATTCGTAGATCGCCCGGAACAGCCGAACCATCGTTTGCGAGTCTTCCAGATTCTGTTCGGGTGTGCGACCCAGCAGCGCCTTTAGATTTTCCAAATCCAAGCCGGAACAAAAAGCTTTGCCCGCACCAGTCACGATCAGAATGATCGCGTCGCTCTTTGCTACTTCCTCCAGCGCGCGCAGCAGGTCGTCGATCAGATCGAAACTGATCGCGTTGCGCTTGTCGGGACGGTTCAGGGTGATGGTCGCCACCGCCCCGTCATACGCAAGTTGTATGGTGCTATAGGTCATGGGATTTCAATCCGCCGCGTGTGAATTCGAGTACTTCGCTGCAATTCCAGCGGTGGCTCTGAGCAGCGTATCCAGCGGCTTCAGTTCCGGCAGATGCGCGCCCCGCTGAAGCAGAGTCTCAATCACTTTCTCCGTCGCGATGTTGCCCACCAGCGCGTCCTGCGCAAAGGGACATCCGCCCAATCCTCCGATTGCCGAATCAAAGCGCCGGCAACCCGCGTCGTACGCCGCCAGAATCTTTTCCGCTGCCTGATCGGGCCGGCTGTGCAGGTGCACTCCAATGTCAAGATAATCGTAGTGCTCCATCACCGCGCCCACTACTTCTCGAATCAACTGGGGGCTGGCCACGCCAACAGTATCCGCCAGAGAAATCGTCTGCAGGTTCTCCACTTCCAGTAAACCGATTGCCTCAACGACCTCGTCTACACTCCATACATCGCCATACGGATTTCCGAATCCCATTGAAATATAAACGACGACATCCAGCCCCGCATCATCGGCCTTCTTCTGAATCTTTTCCAGTTCGTCGAGCGCGTCCTCGGCCGACTGATTCTGATTCTTGCGCAGAAAAGTTTCTGAAATCGAATAAGGAAATCCCAGCGTAGACACCGCTTTCGTGTCGATCGCTCGCTGCGCCCCTTTTTCGTTGACCACGATTCCGATAATCTCCACGTCATCCGGCGGATCGAGTTCCTTCAGTACTTCCTCCGAATCCGCCATCTGCGGCACCGCCTTCGGCGAAACAAACGACACCGCATCAATGTGCTTGAATCCGGCGCTGATCAAGGTCTTCAAATAGTTAGTCTTTAGATCGGCAGGGATCATCCCCTGCAGCCCCTGCCAGGCATCGCGCGGGCATTCGATCAATTTGACGAGATCGCCAGTTGGCATAACCTTTTAATCCGTGTTGATCCGTGGGAATCCGTGGCGAAAGAAGTTGCCTTACGTTTGCAGCACTCCGACCTTGAATTCCGGCACATCCGGATTCAGCGCCGCAGCCTCCAGCGCCTGCGTAATCGCCTCCCGCGTCTCAATCGGATCGATAATCTTGTCGATCCACAACCGCGCCGCGCCGTACCGCGGATCCGTCTGCTCGTCGTACGTGCGCTTCACCGACTCGTAGAGCTCTTTGCGCTCTTCTTCGCTCAGCTTTTTGCCGCCACGCTCCAACTGCTTCACCTTGATCTCAACCAAAGTTCCGGCCGCTGAATCGCCGCTCATTACCGCGTACCGCGCGGTCGGCCAGGCAAATACAAATCGCGGATCATACGCCTTCCCGCACATCGCATAGTGCCCGGCGCCGAACGATCCGCCCACAATCACGGTAATCTTTGGCACCACGGAATTCGACACGGCATTCACCATCTTCGCGCCGGCCTTGATGATCCCGCTCCACTCCGCATCGCGCCCCACCATGAATCCGTTCACATCATGGAAAAAGACCAGCGGAATCAGATTCTGATTGCAATCCATGATGAACCGCGCCGCCTTCTCCGCCGACTCGGTGTAGATCACGCCACCGAATTCGATTCTCTTGTGGCCTTCGTGATCGATTTGCTGCGCGTGCAATTTCTGATTCGCCACGATGCCGACTGCGAAGCCGCCAATTCGTCCGTAGCCGCACAACAGGGTCTTGCCGTACTCCGGCTTGTATTCCTCAAAACGGCTGCCATCGAGCACGCGCCCCAAAACTTCCTTCATGTCGTAGGGCCGAGCCGGAGACGAATCGTAAATTCCGTAAATTTCTTCAGCCGCCAGCGCGGGCTCAACTGGCTTCTTGCGATCCCACGGTGACAGCCGCCGGTATCCCCACTTCTCCACAATCGAACGAATCCGTTGAATGCAGGCCTCGTCGTTCGGCTCGCGGAAATCGACGGTGCCACTGATCGCCGAATGCATCGCCGCCCCGCCCAAATCTTCCGCTGAAACTTTCTGCCCAATCGCTGCCTGCACCAGCGCCGGCCCGGCGAGGAACAATCCGCTGCCATCGGTCATCAGCACGTGATCGCACATCACCGGCAGATATCCGCCGCCGGCCACGCACATGCCCATGATGGCCGCGATTTGCGGAATGCCCATCGCCGACATCACCGCGTTGTTGCGGAACACGCGCCCGAAATCGTCGGTATCAGGAAACACATCTTCCTGCAGCGGCAGAAAAACGCCCGCCGAATCGACCAGATAAATTGTAGGAATGCGGTTTTCGATGGCAATGTTCTGCGCGCGAATCACCTTCTTCGCGGTCATGGGAAAAAACGCGCCCGCCTTCACCGTCGCGTCGTTGGCGATGATCATCACCATCCGCGTGTGAATTCGCGCCAGACCGGTAATCACGCCCGCGGCGGCCGCGCCACCCCACTCCTCGTACATGCCGTACGCCGCATAAATGCCCAGCTCAAAAAAGCTCTTGGGATCGACCAGTTTCTCGATGCGCTCGCGCGCTGTCAGACGTCCCTTGCCGTGCTGGCTCTCGACCGCCTTCGCCCCGCCGCCCTCGCAGATTTTCTCGCCCTCATTGCGAACCTGCGACATCAGGTCGGCCAGAAAGCGCATGTTGGCCTCGAAGCGCGCCGAAGTCGGATCGATCTTGCTGGCTAGCAAGTCGGCTGCTGAAGAGGCGTTCAATGTAGGAGATTCGTTGCGGTCGGCCATGAGTCGGATCAGAAGAGCGTCCCGTGTGCCAGCAATCAGAACGCGCCCTGACTACCGTATAACACCGAGGCGAAAGCACGCAAACCGCGCCTTAGCCGCTAATCCGCCGAATGGCTTCAGCGACCGGATCATCGGAGATCGCGTCGACTAATCCGATGCTGACGGCACGGGCCGCTGAGATCTTTTCGGCTGCAACCAACATTTCCAGGGCCCGCGCTTTACCGACCAGTCGGGGCAGACGCTGCGTGCCACCCCAACCCGTGATCAGCCCCAGCGCCGCTCCGCGATGCCCCAGCACAGCATGTGGCGAAGCGATCCGGTGGCGGCACGCCAGCGCTAGGTCGAGGCCGCCACCCATGCAGTATCCCGAAATCGCAGCGTAAACCGGAGCAGGGAAGTCGTCGACGACGCGCATCAGTTCCTGCCCCATTTTCGCGAATTCCAGCGCGCTCGGCCCATCGAGCGCGACGATTTCTTCCAAGTCCGCACCCGCGGAGAAGAACTTTGCATTCCCTGTGATCACGAGTGGCCGCGGCTCCCGCGCCCATTCATCCACCGCTCCCGTCAGCGAGCGAACAAGATCGCGGGTCAACCGGTTCGTGCCATCGGCGGAGCCCAGCCGCACGATGCGCACACCCGAGCGGTCTTCAATCTCGAAGGTTGATTTGAACATCGGGAGTTTGCGCCGAGTGCGGTGGGGAGACTTTTGATTACCCGGCAGCGGGAACGCCGGGCTGCTTTACGTGCGTGCGAATAAACTGAACGATGTCATCCATAGCCGTCCCCGGCTGGAAAATCGCGGCCACGCCTGCCTGCTTCAGTCCGTCGATATCCTGGTTCGGGATAATGCCGCCCACCACCACGATGACGTCGTCCATCTTGTTCTGCTTGAGCAGGTCCATCACGCGCGGCACGATGGCATTGTGCGCCCCGGATAAAATTGACAGCCCGATCACCTGCACGTCTTCCTGCAGCGCCGCGTTCACGATCATTTCCGGCGTTTGCCGCAGGCCGGTATAGATCACTTCCATGCCCGCATCGCGTAGCGCGCGCGCAATCACCTTGGCGCCGCGGTCGTGCCCATCCAGCCCCGGCTTCGCCACCAGCACACGAATTTTGATGTCAGCCATCGACCACCATTTAACCACAGAGGGCGCAGAGGTTCACAGAGTGCCCTTCCCTTTCCTTCGGCTCAGGGCTCGCAGGACTGCGAAAGCAAGCCCGGCATAGATGGCCACATCTATGAAGCCACCCAAGGCGTACCAAAGGGGAAGACGCGGCAGATACACACCACTGTCGTAGCCATGGACTCCGCCGCTGACGACGTAGACGACCATCATTCCCGGCAGGAATGCATAATTCACCGTGTTCGGGAAGATGAGGGAGAAGGTGGCCCCTGCGACAGTGGCCGCAATACCAATGAAGAGAGTCTTCCCGAGAGTCGACCTGGCCATAAGCGGTCTTTCAACTCCGTCGTTAAAGCGTTTTGATGTCCAAGCTCCGCCACAAATACCAACAAGCAACGCTGCGGTACGGCGACCAAACACGAGCAATTTTCTCCATGACCTCGGGC
>Ga0075029_100000278_pt1 | contig 28487 bp, 23 predicted proteins | sample LitLauG_LLR_2013_FD_71391 | JGI IMG/M metagenome (GOLD analysis project Ga0075029, IMG submission 71391) | Freshwater sediment microbial communities from North America - Little Laurel Run_MetaG_LLR_2013 | ecosystem: Environmental > Aquatic > Freshwater > Creek > Sediment | place: USA... | reverse complement strand
ACGCTTTCGACTTCAATCCAATGATCCTCGTAGGCATCCCCCTCCAAAATGACTTCGATGTGCCCATCGCCAGCGGCGTCTGCCAGATCAATCGGCGACCACGTCGTCACCGTAGGCTTGTCTGCGTCATTTTTTTGGAATGGCACCTTCCGGAGCACGTGAACGTGAGAAGTTTGGTCCATGACCGCGATTACCTCACAGAGTAGGATGTCGTCTCCGCTTGATTGATAGTAATCCGCGGCCCCGAGAGACCAGTTCGAGGCACTCGACGCCCACTCAGTAAAGTAAATTTGCCCGTCAACTTTGGCGGGCAAACCTAGGCGCCGTAATTCGCTCGTCAGGATGCTGCGAACTTGCGCCGACGGCCCTCCGTGCTGCTGGCACTTTCGAACTCCTTCGATCCAGTCACAATCAAAGTCGGCTTTGACTTTGATATCTGCGGCTAGCTTTTTCGGGCGACGAATCTCGCAGCCATCGTCGGGTCCGTTCCCGGCCGGCGATTTGCCGCAATAGCTGGTCTTCACAAAAGACTTGATCTTTCGGCATTGCGGACTAGTACAGGCTGGACGGTGGGGATCCTTATCATCTTGCCCCCGCGCCTGAGCGCTAACTACGAGCAGCGAGACCAGCGCAGCCATCAAAAGTCGATTGCTTGGCCAAGATTTGTTCGCGTTGCGCATAAACCCTCCAGTTACTTCTGGCACTTCGGGCAGTAGTGGCTGCTGCGACCGGCGATGACCACGCGCTTGATCGGCGTCTTGCAGACGAGGCAGGGCTCGCCTTCGCGGCCGTAGACGCGGTGTCGGAGCTGGAAGAATCCTTCTTCGCCGTCGGCGTCAACGTAGTCGGAAATCGACGAGCCTCCGAGGGCAATGGCTTCTTTCAGCACTTCTTTCACGGCGGCGTTTAACTTTCCCAGTTGATCGCGGGTCAGGCTGGCGGCGCGGCGGCGCGGGCGGATGCCGGTGCGAAATAAAGATTCATCGGCGTAAATGTTTCCCACTCCACGCAGGAGTTTCTGGTTGAGCAGGGCGCTCTTGATGGGCGTCTTGCGGCCGCGAAATAACTTTGTAAATCGATCGACATCGATCTCCAGCGGTTCGATACCGGCGAACTCGGCGGACTTCGTCACGCTTAGCCGGCCGAAGCGGCGGGGATCGACGAAGCGCAGCTCCCTGCCCGATTTGAGTTTGAGAATGGCGTGGGTATGTTTGTCAATTTCGTTTTGCGGCTCGCAGACCTGCAGGCGTCCGGTCATGCCCAAATGAACGATCCAGTGGGCTTTCTTGGATTTTCTGTCGAGATCGAAGACTATGTGTTTGCCCATGCGGTGAACGGCGGCGATGCGCGTATGTTCAACCGTTGCGGCGATTTCGTGGGCGGGAGATTTCAACGGCTCTTTTTTCTCTCCCAGCCAGACGGATTCGATGACGTCTCCGGTGACGCGCTTGGCGAGACCGCGTGCGATGGTTTCGACTTCAGGGAGTTCGGGCATTGGTTTAGGAACGGAACATCATAACCACGAAGGACACGAAGGTCCACGAAGGAAAGCGAACCACGGAAGCCGCCCGAGGTGGTTCACGATCCGCGCACAAACTACTTCTTCAAAAAATTCCCCTGCTCCAACTCCCGGAAGGCTTGCTGCAGCTGCTCCTGCGTGTTCATCACGATGGGGCCGTACCACGCGACCGGCTCCTCCAGCGGCTTTCCTGACACGAGCAGGAAACGAATTCCGTCTTCTCCCGCGGTCACGCGCACTTCGTCTCCACGATCGAACAGAATCAGCGAGCGGTTGTCGGCTTCGGTCGGCGGATGGGTGTCGGCCCACTTCACGCTCTCCGTGGGCACGGCCAGAGGCCCGGACGCGTTGCAGAACTTGCCGTCTCCACCAAACACGTAGGCGAAGGCGTGGCGCGTAGTCTCGACCGGCAGCGTCTTGGTCTCGCCCGCAGGCACCGACACGTCGAGATAGACCGGGTCGGCGGCGATTCCATCCACCGGGCCTTTCTTGCCCCAGAAACTTCCGCAGACGATGCGCACGTGCGTGCCGTCATCGTCGGTAACTTCGGGGATGTCTCCGGTCTTCACTTCCTGATAGCGCGGCGGCGTCATCTTCAGCGACGCCGGCAGGTTGGCCCACAACTGAAAGCCGTGCATGCGGCCGGTGGGATCGCCCTTGGGCATTTCCTGATGAATGATGCCGCTGCCGGCGGTCATCCATTGCACGTCGCCGGCGGCGATGGCGCCGTGGTTGCCCATGCTGTCGCCGTGCTCCACAGTTCCGGCGAGCACATAAGTGATGGTCTCAATGCCGCGATGCGGATGCCAGGGAAATCCCGCGAGATAGTCGTCGGGAACGTCGTTGCGGAAGTCGTCGAGCAGCAGGAACGGATCGGTCTCCTTGGTGTTGCCAAAGCCAAACGCGCGGCGGAGATGCACTCCGGCGCCTTCGAGGGTCGGCTTCGACTTGATCACACGCTTAATGGGTCGGATGGACATTGTGGCCTCTCTTTTGGGTGACTTGCTTTTGATGCGGCAGGGGGGTGGTTGGACGCAAGGGGTTAGAGACCTCGATGGTGCAACGCCTGCCTCTATACGAGCCCCTATCTGTACCCGAGAGATACAATCATTGCGCCATCGAGGGCCGCCATGCCAAAGCGACTTGCCATTGTCAGCCTAGTACTGATCCTTTCCTCCCTTTCCTTCGCCGGAAAAAAGAAGCCGGAATCTGATCCTGTTATGCCCGACGTGACGGCCCGCGGGCGCGCGCTCTATGAATACGATCAGGCTGCATGGCACGCCACGGACGCGGTGCAGGCCCTGCATCCGCCCGATCAACTGGTTGGACGATACCTCGCACTCAAGTCGGATAAGGGATGGGCGGTGGTATTTGGTCGTCTCAACGACCAGCACGACAGATTTCTGATCGGGTACGAAGCGACTCAAGGCTCCTCCCTTCAGGAGTTCTCGGTCAAGAAATTTGATCCACCGAAGGAAGATACGTCTTTTTATCTTGCGGCTGCGAAGGCCTTCGACACCGCCCTGCACGACTTTCAGGGAGAAAAGCGGCCGTACAATATTGCCGTGCTCCCCGCGCCTCCCAATCAGGTCTATGTCTACGTTCTCCCGGCTCAGACGAAATCCAATATCTACCCTCTCGGGGGCGATGTCCGATACCTCATGACCGCAGATGGAACCACTATCGTCGAGAAACGCCAACTGCACAAAAGCATCATCGAAGTCGATCCCAGCTCCATACCAAAAGGGACGGAGTATGCTGCAGGGATTCACACGCATGTCCTGAGCGACGTACCCGAAGACACGGATGTCTTCCATGTCTTGACCAGAAAGCCGTCGCGACCTGAATTTATTGGCACACGGAACAAGAAGATGTACGAGATCAGCGTGGACGGAACAATTCGCGAACGTAAGATGTGAGTCTGTTGTCGTTCCGTACACGATTGGGTGGTGCAGGTCGAGTGGCCCAGGATTTTGATCGCCCTTGCGTCGCCAATGCTGGGGGTAGTGCCCCGTTCTTCGCGCAGTTTGCGAAGGGCGGGAGGCGGAAATGTTCACAGAGTGCTGTATTCCCCGTGGCCGCCGAAGGCATATCTGCCCGCCCTTGCAAAAAACGCAAGGACTAGGCGCCCTCTTTGTTTTTGGAGGGAGAAAAACGAACGGCGGGCCGCCAGCCACCCTCCTTCGTTATTGTGGGGAGAGGATTTACGCGGGCCACCCGCCCACCCGCCTGTAATCGGCAGTTGACTCGCTGGTGCATAATACTCGGTCATGAAGCCAGCTAAGATCCTCTTCCCTGCAGGCCTAGTCGCCGCGTTGCTTTGCAGCGTACTTCTTCCGGCGCAAACCAAACCTTCGAGCGACAGCGGCGAGAGTCAGAAACCGCCGCACGTTGTGGTTCAAGCGGACGGTACCATCGAACTGCCCGCCGAGTCGGTCCCCGTTTCGAAGTTCCTCAGTCCTGAGGCCAAGGCTTATCTCATCCAGCATCTGCACGACATGCAGGATTCGAACATGACCTATGCCGACAAGGGCGTGCCTCGCTTCATGGCCCCTTACCTCGAAAGGCAGAAGATCCTGTTCGCCGTGAATCTGGAGGACACCAGGATTGCCGGCGTGCACGCCTTCGTTTACAGCCCGAAGGCAGGCATTCAGGGGAAAAACAAGAAACGCGTACTCATCGATCTTCACGGTGGGGGGTTCTCTGGATGCTGGCCCGGTTGTGCGGAACTGGAATCGAGGCCGATTGCAGCGCTGGCAGACATCAAAGTCGTAAGCCTCGACTATCGCGAGGGGCCCGAGAACAAATTTCCCGCCGCCAGTGAAGACGTGGCTAGCGTTTATCAGGAGCTATTGAAAACCTACAAGCCGGAGAATATCGGCATCTATGGCTGCTCGGCAGGCGGCATGCTGACGACGATGTCCGTCGCCTGGTTTCAGAAGCATGGCTTGCCGCGTCCGGGCGCAATCGGCGTCTTCTGCGCCTCGGCGGGGGAGTTCGGCGGCGACGCAGGTTACACCTCCACTCCTCTCGGAGAAGCGAGGTTTATGCCGGAGACGCGAGAGGGTGGCATACGCCGTCTAGGCTATTTCAGCGACGTAGATCCAAAGGACCCGCTCGTTTCTCCGATCCATTCTCCGGAAATACTGGCAAAGTTTCCGCCGACTCTGATCATCACGGGGACGCGCGCCTTCGAAATGAGTTCGGCGGTATACACGCACTCGCAACTGGTGAAATTGGGAGTTGACGCGGAATTGCATGTCTGGGAGGGACTCTTCCATGGCTTCTTTTACAATCCCGACGTTCCTGAATCCCGGGATGCTTACGATGTCATCGTAAAGTTCTTCGATCGTCATCTGGGAACGAAATAGTCGAAGACTCATTGACCAGACACCATGAACGACAGTGCGTTACTACGAGAGGCGATTGAAGAAGGCCGCACCGGACTGCGCGAAGGCGGTCTGCCCATCGGCTCGGTCCTGGCCAACCGCGCCGGCAACATCGTTGCGCGCGGGCACAACCTGCGGGTGCAGACGGGCGATCCTACGGCGCATGCGGAGACTGTGTGCATTCGCAATGCGGGGCGGCGGCGGGATTGGCCGGAGCTGACGCTGGTCAGCACGCTGAGTCCGTGCATCATGTGCACGGGGACGGCTTTGCTCTACCGCATTCCGCGGGTGGTGATTGGCGAGAATCGCAATTTCCTGGGCGCGGAGGATTTGTTCCGTGCGCGCGGGGTCGAGGTTATCGTGCTCGACGATGCCGAGTGCATGCGCATGATGGCGGAGTTCATCCGCGAGCATGGGGATTTGTGGAATGAGGATATTGGGAAGTAGGTCGGCTCCGCTGGCTCGCTTCGCTCGCCGGATGGGCGAATGCGCCCGTCCCCACGTGACTACATTCTCGGAATGCGGGGTTTGGAGGGAGCGATTCCCTGTTTCTGCTCTTTCTGCTCGACTTTAATTGGGTCGGGCGACTCGAAGAGCGGAACCACTGCGCTGCCGTCGCGGCATAGGGTGGCGACCCTTTCCAGGTTGCCGTTCGCGCCGGGGATCGTCATGACCGGGCCATAGCAGTAGATCGCGTGGCCGCCGGCCGCCAGGTACCAGCGTCCACCTTTGGAGCGCTGGGCAGTGTGCAGTGTGGGCTCGCGCAGCACCGGCTTCGGCGACGTCACCTGAGAGACGTTCACACTCAACAACAACGCTAGGGTCAAGGCCTTCATAGGGTCACTTTCGACGAACGATCCTGCCACAAATTTCCTGCTACTTTTTCTTGCCTTAAATCGTAATCAACGACCGTTCCTGATCAGCCAAGTCTGACGCTGGCTTTGACGGCATCTGGAACTGAGGCTTCTGGCTCTGCTTCTGCGCGCGTTGCTGTGGTACCGCCTGGGAAGACGGGGCTTGCCGAGAGGGCGCCTGGGTTGACGGGTTGGTTACTGGATGCTGGTTCGACGGAGCCTGGGTCGACGGGTTCTGGGTAGACGGAGCCTTGGCCGCGGGAGCCGAATGATTCTTAGTCGCCGCGTCTTTGTTCACCTGCATCTTGTAGGCAGTCAATTCCGTACTGTCGCGAAACAGCTCGCGGATCAGCGCGCGCTGCGATTCGATGGTCGCTCCCTGCTCGACGATCAGCATGGTCATCAGGCCATAGGAGATCAGAAACAGCACGGTCAGCAAGGGTAACCACCCGCGCTTCTTGGGAGCTACGGAATCCGCCAGGGGATTCACGACCGGTACGGTGGTGCTGTTCACCAGAGACGCCAAATGTCACCCCAATCTTTGGCCCCATGTCCAGCAGGCGTCAGACAAGGTGCATCCCGTGAGCCAATATGACCCAGATCCATAAACTATTACTAATCAATGATTTATCACGCACGGAGCGGCGAAGCCGGATTCCGGTAAGTGCAACTCGATGCACAAATTGAGCAAGCGGGATTTGCCAGAACGGGAAGAGTGGAGCAGAGCGGCTGGTGATCGGCGCTGGGAAAATGGCGATCCGGCATTGCGCTGATACGAATGGCGTTACTTCCGTCACTATCCCAGAAACGCAGTTATTCCTAAGATTAAAAAAAGGACGAAAATTTTCATTCGAGGATCGCAAGCATGCGGATGCGATGCTTTCTGGTTTTGGTGGTGATCTGTTTGTGCACGTTTGGACCCGGCGCAGCTCAAAGCCAACAGGGCACGTCGGACCTGGGGCGCAAGGTCTTGCGTAAAGTCACGCCGATGTACCCGGCGATCGCGAAGAGAATGGGCCTGGCCGGCACAGTGAAAGTGCTGGCGGTCGTGGAACCCGACGGCACGGTGAAGAACGTGGAGCCAGTGGGCGGCGGCCCGGTACTGATTCAGGCTGCGAAGGACGCGATCCTGAAATGGAAGTACGCCCCGGCTCCGGCGGAATCCAAAGAAGAAATCACGATTCACTTCGAACCCGGGCAATAGCGCTCCAACCTACTTGCCGAGGACGAGCTTGGCGATGGTCGCCAGTTGCATGTTCGACGTGCCCTCGTAGATTTTGCCAATCTTGGCGTCGCGCCAGTATTTCTCCACCGGATAGTCCTTGGTGAAGCCGTAGCCGCCGTAGATTTCGATGGCCAGCGACGTTACCCGCTCCGCGACCTGCGAGGCGAAGAGCTTGGTCATGGCGGCTTCTTTGACGAAGTTCACGCCGGCATCCTTCATGCGGGCGCAGTTGTAGACCATCAGGCGCGCAGCCTCGATCTCGGTGGCCATCTGCGCGATCTGGAACTGAATTCCCTGAAAATCGGCGATGGCCTTGCCGAACTGCTTGCGCTCGAGCGCGTACTTGCAGGCAAACTCCCAGGCGCCGCGGGCGATGCCAATCATCTGGGCGCCGATGCCGATGCGGCCTTCGTTCAGCGTCTCGATGGCGATCTTGTAACCCTTGCCCGGCTCGCCGAGGACGTTCTCTTTGGGCACGCGGCAATCTTCGAGGATCAGCTCGCAGGTGGATGACGCGCGAATGCCGAGCTTGTCTTCCTTCTTGCCGACGGTGAATCCGGGGAAATCTTTTTCGACGAGGAATGCGGTGATGCCTTTGTATCCGGCGCTGGGATCAAGCGTGGCGAAGAGGACGAAGAGTCCGGCTTCCTTGCCATTGGTGATCCAGAGTTTGCGGCCGTTGACGACGTAGTCGCTGCCCTTGAGTTCAGCGCGGGTCTGCAGCGCGAACGCATCGGAGCCGGATCCGGCCTCACTAAGCGCGTAGGCGCCGACAGTCTCGCTGGCCATCTTCGGCAGATAGCGCTGCTTCTGCTCGTCTTTGCCCCAGCGCAGAAGGGCGTTATTGACCAGCGTGTTCTGGACATCAACGATGACGCCGGAAGACGCGTCGACGCGAGACAGTTCTTCGACGGCCAAAATCGCCTCGAAGAATTTCGCGCCGCTCCCGCCGTACTGCTCGGGGATTTCGATGCCCATCAGTCCAAGCTGAAAGAAGTCGTGGATGAGATCTTTGTCGAAGACTCCCTTCTCGTCCATCTCCTTGACCAGCGGGCGGACTTTCTCGTCGGCAAACTGGCGAATGTTGTCGCGGAAAAGAACCTCGTCTTCGGTGAGCGTGGTCAGGGGCGTGGGAGCGGCGGTTTGCAGGACAGTCTCGGGCATAGCACACCTTCAAGAGTTAAGATGCCAAACCGATGATTTTAGCACTCCTTCAAGAGCCACAATGCGTAAACCACAAAGGGCACGAAGGTTCACGAAGGAGAACCGTTTCTTGAATTCCTTCGTGTAACTTCGTGTCCTTTGTGGTTTCCCGATTTTGAATTCCCTGAAACTTTCTTCTCCAGATTGTGACCGCGACACTGGACTTCACCGCGGGGAAGTTCTAATTCTGGAGCGTTATGGCTTCTCTTGCAGTTCATCGCCTAAGCGCGCAGGAAGTGAGTCACGCGATAATCACTGCCGCGATGAAGGTCCACACTGAGTTAGGTCCCGGGCTGCTCGAAAGCACCTACCAAGCGTGCCTGCAGTTTGAGCTGCGAGAGTCCGGCGTGCAGTCAGCCGCTCAGGTGGGACTTCCAGTGGTTTACCGCGGTACAAAAGTGGAACTGGGATACCGAATCGATCTGCTGGTGGAAGATCTTGTAGTGGTGGAGATCAAGTCGGTGGAAGGCATTTCGCCGGTTCATCAGGCGCAAGTGATCTCTTATCTCAAGCTCAGCGGCAAGTCGATTGGCTTGCTGATCAACTTCAATGTCGTTCACCTAAAGGACGGAATCAGGCGTTTTGTGAACGGAACTGGGTGGAGGGAAAGGCAAGAGCTTAACCACTATGGGCACGAAGGTACACGAGGGAAAACCATTCGGAGAGATTCCTTCGTGTTCCTTGTCCTTAGTGTCCTTCGTGGTTGATGGGTTTGGCTCCGCTGTAGACCAGCTTGAGCCCGTCCGCCTGCAGGATGCGCTTGATCTGGCTGCGGGCGTGGACAGCCCATGGGCCCGTGGTATCAAGCTTGACGTAGGCCTGCCAGTGTTTCAAAGCTTTGCGCGGCTCGCGCGTCTTCTCGTAAGCAAGCGCCAGATTGTAGTGCGCATCGGCATAGGTGGGCGCCAGTTGCAGAGCGGTTTTGTAGGTCTGAATGGCTTCGTGGACGCGGCCGGTCTCGTCGAGTACGTTGCCGAGGTCGAAGTAGGCGAGGGCGTACCGCGGATCGGCGACCAGGGCTTGCCGGTAATGCTTCTCCGCCAGCGCGAACTCCTGACGGTTGTAATAGAGAGTACCCAGATTGATGTGCGCGGCAGCGTGGGCTGGATCGAGGTCGAGCACCTTGTGATAGGCGGCGATCGCTTCGCTCTGAGTGGTCAGATCTTCTTCCAACGCGATGCCGCGGGCAAACCAGGAGGTCGCTTCGGCCTCTCTTGGACTGGGCTCGCGGCGCGGAATGGGCGTGCTAGTCAGGACTTTTTCGCGTTCAGAAAAATCCATCAGGAACTGCCCAGCGATGGGCTCCAGCAGCTTGCCATCGTGACGGAAGGCGACGCGGTGTTTGGCGGTCGACCACGCTCCGGCCTCAAGCAGAGGCTTTTCCACGCCGGACGCCTGCTTGCGCATGGCGTCGAGCGACTGGCGAATCACTGCCGGACGCACGCTCATGGCGCACAAATCACGAACTTTTTTGATCTCCAGTAAGTCGGAGAAAGAATAGTTCTCCGCAGAAGTCACCAGTCCGATGCGCTCCCAGTTGGCTAACTGGCGCGGAGTGACGTGAAGAATTCTCAGTAAATCGGTTCGGCTGTACACAGTGATACAACGCCCGCCGGCTGCGCGATTGCGTCCGCGCACATTATCGTCAACTTGCCCCTGTTTACGCAACTGCAAACCATGTGGAAAGCTGTGGAGAACCTGGTTGATTTACATGCAGCGGGAATGGTGCAATTCAAGATTCTTCGCGAAAGAGAGTATTTTTTCTCCGCGCCTGTTAGAAAAATTGCCAGTCTTTTTACGATTTTGTCATGCGCGGGTAACAAAAGAGGCATTCAATTCGCGCGGGTGGGTCTAGCGAAGCTTTCCATCCCGCAAGGAGAATCGCGAATGAAATCGCTACTCGTGTCCGCAATCGTCGTGGCTGCGTGTGCCGTGGTCCTGCTTAGTACACAACCCGCGCAAGCACAGACCTTTAAGGTGCTGTATAGCTTCACCGGTGCAGGCGACGGAGGGAACCCGTACCAGGGAATGATTCGGGACGGCCAAGGGAATCTTTACGGCGCTACCACGTGGGGCGGAGCTTTTGGGTATGGCGCAATCTTCAAACTCGATACGAAGGGCATCGAGACCGTGCTCTACAGCTTCTGCCCAGGAGGAGGCGAGTGCCTTGACGGAGAGAATCCCTATGAGGGAGTGATCATGGATGCGGGGGGAAATCTCTATGGCTCCACTACCTCGGGTGGCAGCGGAGGATGCTTCATAGGGTGCGGAGTGGTGTTCATGCTAAGTCCGACGGGCGTGGAAACGGTGCTGCACACCTTCTGCCCCTTTGGATACGGCTTTTGCAATGGCGACGGGGCTCATCCCACTGAAGGCTTGATCCTGGACTCAAGCGGTAACCTCTACGGCACCACCTATCAAGGTGGCATCGGTAATTGCTTCAACGGGGACGGCTGCGGAGTGGTTTTCAAACTAACACCCTCGCAGACAGGCAACTGGACGGAGACTGTCCTGTACAGCTTCACGGGAGCAGCCGACGGAGCGTCGCCCCAAGCGGGAGTCATCCGGGACGTCAAGGGGAATCTCTATGGCACAACCTACGGAGGCGGGAATTTCAACAGTGCCTGCACCATCTACGGTTGTGGAGTGGTGTTCAAGCTGAATTCATCGGGCTCGGAGACCGTGCTCTACAAGTTTTGCAGCCAGTCAGCCTGTGGGGACGGAGTTAGCTCCTACGCTGGATTGATCATGGACGCCACGAGGAATCTTTACGGCACAACCTACTTAGGCGGCAACCCCTCGTGCCGCAACGGCGGAACAGGATGCGGCGTGGTCTTCAAGTTGAGCGACACGGGTGCGTACACCGCGCTCTACACCTTCACGGGCGGGACTGACGGCGCGAACTCCAGGGGTGGAGTAGTGCTGGACGGCAAAGGGAATCTATATGGCACTACCACGTCGGGCGGAAACCTCAGCAACTGCACTGTTGGTTGCGGCGTGGTGTTCAAACTCACCCCGACAGGGCAGGAAACTGTGCTGCACACATTCATGGGGACTGACGGAGCACAGCCCGACACAGGAGTGATCCGCGACACAAAGGGTAACCTTTACGGCGTCACTTTCGACGGCGGGATAACCGGCTGTTCCCAGAGTACTCTCCACGGCTGTGGGACAGTATTCAAGGTAGTGCCGTAGTTATGACGTCGGGTGCGGAGTGCGGCTAAACCGCGACCATGGCCGCCTGATAGTGTTCGTACGTGCCCTTGAAGTCAGTAATCTTGTGGTCATTTTCGAAGTGCCAGATGCGCGTGGCCACTTCGTCGATCAGGTCGTGATCGTGCGTGACCAGCAGGACTGTTCCCTGATAGCGCTGCAGCGCGATGTTCAGCGCATTGATCGATTCAAGGTCGAGGTGGTTGGTGGGTTCGTCGAACACCAGCACATTGGGCTTGAGCAGCATCAGCTTGCAGAAGAGCAGGCGCGCCGCCTCGCCGCCGGAGAGCACGCTGGTGGACTTGTTGGCGTCATCGCGGACGAACAGCATCTGACCTAGTACTCCACGAAGTTCCTCGGTGACGGCAGCGGGATCCCACTGGTGCAGCCACTCGATCACCGTGGTCCCGTCTTCGATCAGGCTGCGATGATCCTGGGCGAAATAGCCGATTGAGGCTTCGTGTCCCCAAAGAACTTTGCCGGAATCGAGGAACGATCCGCTGTAGCCGCTGGTCTTGCGCAACTCGGCGTCAGGTGTCGTGGGCGAACTGGCCAGCAGCGCATTTAGCAGCGTGGTCTTCCCCGCTCCGTTGCGCCCCATCAGCGCGATTTTTTCGCCGCGCGTGATGCTGGCGGTGAAGTTACGGATGACGTGATTGTCGTCATAACTCTTGTCCAAGTATTCGATTTCGAGGATGTGCTTGCCCGAAGGCCGCTTCTGCTCGAACTTGATGAACGGACGGGCAATGTTCGACTTCGCGAGTTCGGTCACCTGCAAGCGCTCAACTTCCTTGCGCCGCGATTGCACCTGGCTCGACCGCGTTCCGGCGGCGAACCGCGCTATGAATTCGTTCAATTGCGCGATCTTCTTTTCGCGCTGGGCATTCTGCGATTCAATCTGCGACCGCACCTGCGTCTTGGCCACCACCATGTCGTCGTACGTTCCAGTGTAGGTAATGATCGTCTGGTAATCGATGTCGGCGATGTGCGAGCAAATGCTGTTCAGGAAATGGCGATCGTGTGAAATTGTGATCACGATGCCGTCGTAGTTATTCAGGAATCCCTGCAGCCAGTGGATCGAATCCAAGTCAAGATGGTTCGTAGGCTCGTCGAGCAGCAGCGCCTGCGGATGCCCGAATAGCGCCTGCGCCAGCAGCACGCGGACTTTCTGCCCGCCCTGCAGCTCGCCCATCTTGCGGGCGTGCAATTCTTCCGGAATGTCGAGGCCTTGCAGCAGAATGGCGGCATCGCTCTCGGCCGAGTATCCGTCCTCTTCGCCGACGATGCCTTCCAGCTCGCCCAGCTTCATGCCGTCTTCATCGGTCATGTCGTGCTTGGCGTAGATGGCATCGCGTTCGTGCATGGCGGCCCACAGGCGCTTGTTGCCCATGATGACGGTGTCGATCACCGTGAAGGCGTCGAAGGCAAACTGGTCCTGGCTCAGCACGCCCAGCTTGCGGGGACGTACGACCGTGCCTTTTTGGGGATCCATTTCGCCGCTGAGCAGCTTCATGAACGTGGATTTGCCCGCGCCATTGGGCCCGGTCAGGCCATAGCGCTTGCCCGGCGTGAACGCCGTCGAGACTTCATCAAACAAAACTTTGGCGCCGTAGCGCATGGACACGTTGCTAACTGAAAGCATGGTTCTGGCTTCTCTTTGCGTTTCTTCTGAATTGCTTCAGGTACTGCGGGGAATTCCGCCAAGACGGTACGCAGCTGGAGTTATTAGGATATCACGGCGCAGCGCTAGCCTCTACGACCGTTAAGTGCTACAGTCTTAGCCCGCGAAACGTTTTGGGGAGGGTCGCCATGACTACCAAACGGTGCTTGCATGGGGTAATTCGCGGTCTTGTCGTCATAGCAGCGGCAACCGCACTGTCCGCAACCGGATGGGCGGCCAGCACAACGAAATTGATCTACAGCTTTGCCGGCAACGCCGATGGCGAGTACACCGACACAGAGCTGGTGATGGACAGCGCCGGCAATCTCTTTGGCACGTCCGTGCAGGGCGGAACGTTCGGCGGGGGCACGGTCTTCGAGGTCACCCCGGCCGGAGTTCACACCGTGCTCTACAACTTCACCGGCGGCTCCGACGGCGGAGAGCCATACAAGGGCGTCACGCTCGATGCGCAGGGCAATCTGTATGGAACGGCCGTTACCGGTGGTGGAGGTTCCTGCGAAGGCGGCTGCGGCGTGATATTCAAGCTCACCAACGGAGGAGGCACGTGGACGCAGAGCGTAATCCACACGTTCACGGGCGGCAATGACGGGTCGGGGCCGGGCAGCCCTGTGTCGTTCGATCAGAACGGGAATCTGTATGGGACCACTCCGACCGGCGGCAGCAAAGGCATGGGTGTCGTCTATCAGCTTAAACCTGACGGGAGCGGAGGCTGGCAGCTATCTGTCATTCACACCTTTACTGGCGGCGCGGATGGCGGCGGTGGAGGGGCGGGCCGGTTGCTCGTCGACGCGGCCGGAAATCTTTACGGCGTATGCACGGTTGGCGGAGCCAACGGATTCGGCAATGTCTTCGAACTATCGCAGAGTCAAGGCATTTGGCGGCTCACGACGCTGTACTCATTCAAAGACCAGCCAGACGGCGCCTTGCCCTATGGCGGCGTAGTCTTCGATAAATCTGGCAATCTGTACGGCACGACCTACTACGCCGGCACCAACGACGTGGGCACGGTCTACAAGCTTACGCACAACGGCGGAATGTGGTCGGAGAGCGTGCTGTACAGCTTCAAGGGCGGCACGGACGGTGCCAGCCCGATCAGCAGCCTGGTGCAGGACGCATGGGGAAATTTCTACGGAACGACGAGCGACGGTGGCGCCAGCGCCTGCAGTTGCGGGGTCATTTTCAAAATGACCCGCGGATCGAACGGCAAGTGGGTCGAAAGCGTGGTCTATCGTTTTCCGGGCAAACCGAGTCCGGGGTTCGCCTACAACGGAATGGTCGGCGATGCGGCCGCTACGACGTTCTATGGCGCGACCGTGCACGGTGGATCCAACAACGACGGCGCGATCTACAAATTCACCCCGTAGGATCGCTGGGCCGCAGGATCGAGGATTGATCAGTGCGACATCCCTCCGCTCGCCTCTACCAGTTGCTGCACAGGAGCCAGAACCATCAGGAGTAAGTTGGCGGTCGGCTTCGCCGCCCCACCGATGGCAGCCAGTTGCTGCGCCTTCCACGAGTCGGGCAGCTGCTGCGACTTGTCGAGAGAATCCAAAGCCTGGAGACCTGCGGCGCCCAGCATGGACAGATTCTGCGAAATGGTCACGTCTTCCTGCAGCAGAGAAGACTGCGTGAGCAGTGGCTGAAGTTTCGCATCGTTGTCGCGCCAGAGGGTGAGCCACGCGCGAATCTGTGATTCGGCCGCTTGATCTTTGCCGCCGCTCTGCAGAAACGCCTGAACCAACGCGGCGAACTGGCGGGCCGCATCGCTCTCGGGATAGACCGCGTCCACCAACCTGATGAGCGGCGCGTGGAGGTCAACTGGGGATTTCGTCAGATCTTCGCGGTTGTAATCTTTCACTGGTTCCACAACGTCGGCGAGCACACGCAGCGGTGCAATGTCGGCACTTCCGGCCATGCGATGCAGCATGTGCATACGGGCCAAGCGGTGCGTCAGGCCGAGCCATTCCAGGTCGAGACTGACCGCATTCAGTCGCACATACATCGGACCGACATCTTTCACTTCTTGCGGCGACCACAGCCGCTCGGCAATCGCGGCATTCCGCGGCCATATGTGCGAATCCACATTTTCCGGCGTGACCCACTCGGCCCACATGCAGGATTCGCCGCCAAGGATGCGATGCGCGTCCTCGGGAGTGAGGCTCGCAGCCGGATCAGCATTTGGTAGAACCATAGGATCGACCGCATAGTGCCGCGCCGCAGGCCACATCAGATCGAGATAGTATCCGTAGGAAAGCAGGCCGCTGTAGCCCTGTTTGGCGGCTGCAGCCAGCGATTGCTGTCCGCGCCACGACTGCACCACGATGGTCTTCGGCAAATCGGGATGGAGTATCTCGTCCCATCCGACCATGATTTTGTGATTCTTGGCGACAATCTTCTGCAGGCGCTGGTTGAAGTAGGCCTGCAGGTCCTGATTCGTCTTCATGCCGTGGGCGCGCATGAACTCTTGAATCTTCGGATTCGCACTCCACTGTTTGCCGTTCACTTCGTCGCCGCCGATGTGGAAATATTCATCGGGGAAAAGTCTGGTCATCTCGGCGATGAATTCTTCGAGGAACTTGTAGGTCGATTCGCGCGTAGGATCGATGGCCGCATTGTAGATGCCTATTGTGCGGCCGATCTCATACGGGCCGGGCGCGCTCGCCAGGTCGGGATAGCCCACAAACCATGCAGTCGTGTGCCCCGGCATATCAAATTCCGGAATCACGCGAATGCCGCGGTCATGCGCGTAGGCAATCAGCTCGCGAACCTCATCCTGCGTGTAGTAGAGGCCTTCTGAATCCATTTCCTGCAGCTTGGGAAATTTCTTGCTCTCGATGCGGAAGCCTTGATCGTCGGACAGGTGCCAGTGGAAGACATTCATCTTCACCGCGGCCATGGCGTCGAGATTGCGCTTGAGTACGTCTAGCGGGATGAAATGGCGGCTGACGTCAATCATCAGGCCGCGCCACGGGAAACGCGGTTGATCTTTGATCGTCACGGCCGGAGCGGCGAATCCGGCGGGAGTGATCTGTACGAGCTGAAGAAATGTCTGCAGGCCGCGAAGGATGCCCAGCGGGTTGGGCGCGGTCAGCTTTGCGCCAGAGTCGGTCACGGTCAGCTCGTAGGATTCATCTTCGCCGAGTTTCTGCACGACTTCGCGGCGATGCTCGGCATGAATCTGCAACGTGGGTGCGGACCCAGCCTGGCGATAAAACGTCATGCCAGTCTGCCGGGAAAGCTGCGTCTGAAATCTCTGAACTTCTTCGTCGAGCGACGCGTCGCGTACGCCGCTAACGGCAACGGAAAATGACTGCGTGATCAGGAGTTGTCCCGTGCCAGCCTGCACGCTCGCGGGCATGGGCATGAGGTTGAGCTGGGGCTGAGATTGAGCGGCAGATAGATGGCACGTCAGCGCCGCAATGGCCAGAGCGATCAGGATCCGCATAGTCATTTGATTAAGCTTATTTTGGCCAGTTGGCCAGGCTCGATAGATTCCAGCACTCGTAGGATGTCGGGTACCTGTGGCAATAATTCGGCCAACCGGCTCGACTTCGAACGGACGATTACCACCGCGATGTTCGCAGAATGGAGATTCTTCTGGTACTCAATTCCGCGATCAAGGGTGAGAAAAGCCTGAAAGCCCGTCTTCTCGGCCAGTGCCAACGGCTCCCCGTTCTTTTTCCCTGTCAGACCTTCTTCCGGCACAGTGCGGCACTGGTGCCCGACGAGGCTACTCTTGAATTTTCGGGGAATGCATTCGTCGAGGAGTACCCTCATCCCAGTTCGCCGCCGACCAGCATTTTTGCATGCTCGAGAGCGTTTACTGCTGCGTCGCGAGTGACCGTTGGAAAGTCATCGAGAAATTCGTCGAGCGTCTGTCCGCCCTCCAGGTAGTCCAGCAACGCCTGAAAAGGAACACGGGTTCCGCGAAATACAGGCGTGCCGCCAAGTACATCGCGATTACGGACAATGACATTATTCGTCGAATGCACGCGCAGATCTCCGATCCGATTCAGTTTACTATCTCCGCGGGTCGAGACCAATGTAGAAGTGCCAGCGTTAGTGGCCGCCGCTCAACTCGCGCACAATTCCGCCCACGAACTGCTTGGCATCGCCGAAGAGCATGATCGTGTTGTCGAGATAGTACAGCGGGTTGTCGATGCCGGCGAAGCCTGGATTCATGCTGCGCTTGATGACCATCACGGTGTGAGCTTTGTCCACATCGAGAATCGGCATGCCGAAGATGGGACTCGACTGATCGGTGCGGGCGGCCGGATTGGTCACGTCGTTGGCGCCGATGACTAGGGCCACGTCGGTCTGCGGGAAGTCGCCGTTGATCTCGTCCATCTCGATGAGGCGGTCGTAGGGGATGTCGGCCTCGGCGAGCAGCACGTTCATGTGGCCGGGCATGCGTCCGGCTACCGGATGGATGGCGAAGCGGACCTCCACTCCCTTCTTGGTGAGCTGGTCGTAAAGCTCGCGAACCTTGTGCTGCGCCTGCGCCACGGCCATGCCGTAGCCGGGGACGATGACCACCTTGTTCGCTGCCGAAAGAATGGCCGCGGCCTCCTCCGGCGTGGCGCTGCGCACGGGCTTCGCTTCCTGTCCCGCGGCGGCCGATGCCTGCACCTGTCCGAAGGCGCCGAACAAAACGTTGGTGAACGAGCGGTTCATCGCCTTGGACATGATTACCGAGAGGATGAAGCCCGAAGATCCGTCGAGAGCTCCGGCGATGATGAGCAGCTTTGAGTTCAGAACGAAGCCCATGGCCGCAGCGGAAAGCCCTGCGTAGGAGTTCAACAGCGAGATCACGGTCGGCATGTCGGCGCCCCCGATGGGGATCACGAGCAGCACGCCAATGACGAGAGAAATTCCCACGACCAGCGGGAACAATTCCTTCTCCCCTGGATGCAGCACGAGGTAAACCGCACTGCCCACCGCGACCGTGAAGAGAAGCAGGTTGACGAGGTTCTGTCCTTTATAAGTGATGGGCCGCTGCGGCAGAATTTCCTGCAGCTTTCCTGCCGCCATCAAACTTCCGGTAAAGGTCAAGCCGCCGAGGATGACCTCCATCGACAGCACCGACATCATGAACTTGGGCACGTCGGGCGAGCGCAGGTAAAACTCGGCCGTACCGACGAGGGTGACGCAGAGCGCTCCGAAGGCGTGACTGAGCGCGGTCCGCTGCGGGACGGCAGTCATCTGCACCATGCCGAGCGGAACACCGATGCCCGAGCCCAGCACGAGTCCGATGATGATCCACTTGTAGTCGATGATGCCGTGGTGGAGCAGCGTGCCTGCGATGGCGAGCACCATGCCGATTTCGCCAGCCAGGATGCCGTGGCGCGCGGTCGCTGGAGAGCTCATCCATTTCAGCGACAGAATGAACAGCGCGCTGGCGATGAGGTAGATGACTTCGATGACGATTTGGCTACCGGCGAGCTCAGTCATAAGTTAGGGCTTCGTGGCTTGCGGTTTGGCGGGACGGCTGGTCTTGAACATTCTGAGCATGCGGTCGGTGATGAAAAATCCGCCGACCACGTTGCTGGTCGCGGCGATGATGGCGATCGTGCCGAGCACAGTGGCGAAGGTGCTCTTTTTCTCACCGACCAGAACAATGGCGCCCACAACCGCGATGGCATCGAGAGCATTCGTCAGCGACATCAGGGGCGTGTGCAGCAACGGCGAGACGTGGCGGATGACTTCGAATCCGATGAAGGCCGCCAGCATGAATACGAACAGCGCGTCGATCAGGTTGTTGGAACCCATGTGTAACCTCAGGGGCTAAAGCCCTATATTCGCAAGCGGCACTCGATCGCAGCGCTGGAAGCGCTGCGCCACCCAAAATCTATTCGACCCCGGAATCGCTACCCTGCCGGCGCGAGCGCCGGCAGTTTGTAGAACTCCCGCACGCGGGCGTTCACGATCTCTCCGCCGTTAGTGATCAGCGTTTCGCGGATGATTTCGTCCTGCAAATTCTGCTGCAGTTTGCCATCCTTCACCATGTACGTGAGATAGGTCATCAGATTGCGCGCGTACATCTGGCTGGCGTGATACGGCACGCTGCTGGCCAGGTTGATCGCGCCAATGATGGTCACGCCGTGCACTTGTATGGTTTCGCCTGTGCGCGTGAGCTCACAGTTGCCGCCGCGCTCGGCCGCGAGATCGACGATCACCGACCCGGGAGCCATTCCCTTCACCATGTCGGTCGTGATCAATACCGGGGATTTCTTGCCGGGAATGACTGCGGCGGTGATGACGATATCGCTCTCACCGACGACCCGGCCTAGCAATTCGCGTTGGCGAGCATAAAAGGTCTCGTCCTGGGCCGTGCCGTAGCCGCGGGCGTCTTGCGCGTCTTTAGCCTCGATCGGCAATTCGACGAAGCGTCCGCCCAGGCTTTGTACCTGCTCTTTGGCCGCGGGACGCATGTCGTAAGCGGAAGTCACCGCGCCGAGACGCCGGGCGGTGGAGATCGCCTGCAGCCCGGCAACTCCGGCTCCGATGACGAACACGCGCGCGGGAGTAACCGTGCCGGCAGCGGTTGTCATCATGGGGAAGATGCGCGGTGATGTCTCTGCGGCGAGCAATACGGCTTTATAGCCACAGCATGTGGCCATTGAGGAGAGCGCGTCCATGCTCTGGGCGCGCGTGGTGCGCGGCATGAACTCAACGGAATAGGCAGAGACTCCAGCCTGGGCAATCTCCTGCATGACTTCGAGCGAGCCCAGCGGGCGCAAGAAACCGATCAGAGCCTGGCCGCGTCGCATCAGCGGAAGATCGGCCTTACCGGTGACGTCGTTCGAACCGTAGCAAAGCACCTGCAGAACCGCGTCAGCGGTGCCAAACACGGCGGCGCGGTCGGGAACAATCTTCGCGCCCTTTTCGATATAGGCAGTGTCCGGATAGCCCGCCAGCGCACCCGCGCCGGCCTCCACAATGACTTCGATCCCCGCTTTCGCAAGGTTGGGGATCACGACGGGAACTAGCGCCACTCGCCGTTCCCCGGGATAAGTTTCTTTCGGAACTCCGACAATCACGCGGGTTCAGATCCTTTCCCTGCCGATGCGGCATTCTTTCCATCGGCCCGCAAAGCAAACTGAAAACAGTAACAGATCAGCGAAGGAACTGGAAGATCAAGCACCGGTGGGTCAGCTTGTCATCCTGGGCGAACCGAAGGACTTGTGTACTTGCATGCGGCACCGATTCTGCCGGCGAGTACAGAGGTCCTTCGCTTCGCTCAGGATGACAAGCTCTTGGGGATGACAATCGCCTTCTTCCTTTAATATTCCGGAGCGATCAACTTGGCTTCCTCGAGCGTGATCCGCCGCTTGTTTTTGTACGACATATTCGCCATGTGCACCGCGATCGCCGACCGATAGCCAATCTCCGGAGGGGCGTTGGGAACTCCGCGGCTGCGAACGCATTCGATCCAGTTGCGCATGTGATCCTGGTCGTGGGTATTGCCGCGCGTCTCGCCTCCTTCCGAGCGGTTCACTTTTTCCGGCCAATACTTCGCCGGTTCGTCGAAGTGGTGCTCGATGGTGCCGTCGCTGCCGAGAATGCGGTCCGCCATGTCGTAGTGCTTGTTGCTGAAGGTGGACTGCCAGGTCACCACGATGTCCTTCGGGAAATCGAGCGTGACCGCTATGGTGTCGGGCACTTCGCGGCCATCTTTTTCCGAGAAAACGCCGCCCGACATATAGGCCGCCGAAGGCAGCGGCAAATCGAGCGCGGACATGACCCATGCAATCTGGTGCACCATGTTCTCCGCGCAATTGCCGCCGGCAAACTCCCAGAACAGCCGCCAGTTAATCAGCTTGTAGCCATCGAACGGCCGGCCGGGGCGGCCATTGAGGAACGCACCCCAGTTCACGTTCTGCGCGGTGCAGTCCGACGGAACGGGCCGCACCCACTGGCCTTTGCCGCGAGGCGTGTTGCGGCTCATCCAGGATTCGACGCTGGTGACTTTACCCACCGATCCGTTGCTGATCCACTGCTTCGCATCGGCGAGCGCGCCGGAACTCTGGTGCTGCAAGCCGATCTGCACCACCCGGCCCGACTCTTTCGCGGCGGCGAAACACTTGTCCGCCTCCGGAATCGACCAGGTCATGGTCTTCTCGGAATAGAGGTCCTTCCCCGCAGCCAGCGTGTCGAGAAAATGCCGCGCATGACAATGCAGGGGACTGGCCACGATGACCGCATCGATATCCTTCACGTCGAGCAGCCGGCGGTGATCGTCGAAGGTCTGAATTCCAGACACTTTGCTCTTGGCCTGATCGCGCCGTCGGCTGTAGACGTCGGCCATGGCCACGAGCTCTGCATCGTGGACGGAGCGAATTTGCCCCAGCAGATCGTTGCCGCGATCGCCCACGCCGATCATGCCCACGCGCACGCGGTCATTGGCGCCGAGCACGTTCGGCCGGGGAAGCACCAGCACGGCCGCGCTTCCCAGCGCCGTTTGCCTCAGAAATGATCGTCTGGTCTGATCCGTCATGCCGCCTCCTGCCGATCGTGTGTCGCGTGCAGCGGGCTATAAGGCGTCGGCTTGCTGCAACAGTTTTTTCATCCCCGCCCAACTCTTGCGCGATGACTCTTCTGGCGAGCCTTTGCGCCAGTGCGTCTCAAGGCTCACGGCGAAGTGGTAGCCATCGCCCTTCAGCGCTTTGAACTGTCCCGCCCAATCGATGATGCCCGCGCCCATGGGCGCCCAGTCGTAATCGTGGCCTTTCTTGACCGCATCTTTGCAATGGCAGTGACCAATGCGCTCCTTGGGCAGCAGATCGTAGCCGTCGGGAAAAGGCTTCTCGCCGCTGGCCGCGGCGTTGCCCGGATCCCAGTTCAGCATGAGATACGGCGACTTCACCGCCTCCAGGACCTTGGCCGCCTCAGCCCCGGTCGCGGTGTTGTTGGACGAATCGTTTTCGAGGACCAGCGTGATTCCCTTTTGCCCGGCCTTGCCGGCGGCCTGCAGCAGCTTCTCATTGATAGCAGCTCGGTAGGGAGCCTGGTTCTCCAACCGCCAGAAATCGAAGCAGCGCACGCGATCAGTCTTGAAGGCTTTCGCCATCGCCACGGCGCGCTCGAACACTTCGTCCTGCTGCTCGAAGCCAAAGTTGGCGCGGAAGTCATTGGCCTCGCTGAATTTCGACCTCGGAGCTCCCGGCCAATCCACTTTGAAGAGCGGGCTGGCTATGTCGGTGACACGCAATTGATACTTGTCGACAATGCGCTGCGCCTCGGCGATTTCCTTTTCGTCCAGATTGACGATGTTCTTCTTCCACATGCTGCGCAGTTCGATCCAGCCCATGCCGAACTCGCGCGAGGCCACCTCGCAGGCCCGCCCGAAGTCCTGCGAGATCTCGTCATTGATGACGGAGACGCGGAATGGGGAGGAAGAGGGCGGAGGGGCGATTCGGGGGACGGCGTTAACGGCGGTCATGACAACCATTCCGGCAAGAAACTCGCGACGATCCAATTGGGCTGTCATTCGACTTCCCTGGACACGATCAGAATCTGGAAAGGTCAAATCTATCACTTCGTGGATGGGCTGGCGAAGGAATGGCGGGCTTGATGCTGGATTGATTTGAAGATCATTACCACGAAGGATCACGAAGTCACACGAAGGAAACTCGCAGGGGAATTATCCCTTCGTGCTCCTTCGTGGTTGATGCTTTGGTCTTTGAGTCTTCCGAAAAATTCCCGTGCAAAACAAAACGCCCCAGACTCAGTTTGAGTCTTGGGACGTTTGTTGATCAGCCCTCCCCCAAGTGCTGCTCGAGAACCACTCTAATCCTGACCCCGAATCCGGCAAATGGCTCAGTCGTGCTAAGAGGTGGCACCAAAGACCTATGTTGCAGAAAGTTACAGGCGCAAAACAAAACGCCCCAGACTCGATTGAGTCTTGGGACGTATGTTGATCAGCCCTCCCCCAAGTGCTGCTCGAGAACTACTCTAAATCCGACCTCAAGTCCGGTAAATGGCTCGGCCGTGCCAGGGCGTGGCACGAGAATGCCAATGCCGCGGCACTCATGAGCGCAAAACAAAACGCCCCAGACTCGATTGAGTCTTGGGACGTATGTTGATCAGCCCTCCCCCAAGTGCTGCTCGAGAACCACTCTAAGGCCGACCTGGAATTGGGTAAATGGCCCATCCGTGCCATACCCTGCACGAACGTGTAGGTTAATCCGTAAAGCGCAATTGAAAACCTGTTTTGGAAACATTAACCTCCCGGTAACAAACTTTTGAGACTCTTCTTTCATTCACGGGAACACATCGCAAATGCCCCATCTCCGGCGGAATCGCAGCGCAGAAGCTCTTATGAGTGCCCTTCTTGGTTGCTTGGCCTTATTGATCTTGACGACGGTAGCCCCGGCCACCGCACAGAAAGCTGAAAAGCTCTCCCGAATCAAGACCTTGTACGTCGACTCGCTCGGCCCCAGCAGGCGGTCGGAGGAAATGCGGGAGCGCCTGCGACGCCGCCTCGATCGTAGCCACGGAATCGAAATCGTCTCCGATCCGGCCAAGGCGGATGCCATCATCAAGGGCACAGGTCAGGTCTGGACCACCGGCGAGGTTGCCCTTAGTCCTCATTCGCACAGTGCGAACGAACCAATCCTTGAGGGATATTTGTCAGTTGAGGTGGTCGGCAAGGGCGATCAGGCCCTGTGGTCCTATCTGGCTACCCCGAGCAAGTTCCCCTGGGGCGGCATCGCCGACGATCTGTCGCGGCAAATCGCGAGCCGTCTGCTAGAGGACATCCGGAAGAACTCTCAGCCAGCCGAACCCGCCGTCGCCACCAGAACCAGCACTACTGGAGCAACCCTGAAGGGAGCAGGCGCCACCTTTCCCGCGCCGCTCTACCGAAAGTGGTTCCAGTCCTTTGAGGAGCTCCATCCCGAGGTCCACGTTGTCTACGAGGCCGTGGGCTCTGGCGAAGGCATTCGCCGCGTCAGTGAAGGGGAAGATGATTTCGGCGCCTCCGAGATGCCGCTATCGGATCAGGCGATGTCCGCAGCGCCTCACCGCTTCGTGCAGGTACCGATCGCGCTGGGCGCAGTCGTTCCTATCTACAACCTGTCCGGCCCTCACGCGAAAATCCGCTTTACGCCCGAGATCCTCGCGGGAATCTATCTGGGGAAGATCAAGAAGTGGAATGATCCGCAGATCCGGTCGGCCAATTCCGAGGCCACCCTGCCCGACGCGGACATTGGCGTGGTGCACCGCTCCGACGCCAGCGGCACCAGCTACGTCTGGACCGATTACTTGTCGAAAGTCAGCGCGGAATGGAAGTCGTCGGTTGGCTCCGGCGTGAGCGTGACCTGGCCGGTAGGGACCGGTGCGGCCTACAACGACGGCGTCGCAGCGGCGGTGCAGCAGACTCCGAATTCCATTGGATACGTGGAGCTGATCTACGCCATCCAGCACGAAATCAGCTACGCGCAGATGAGAAATTCCGCCGGACAGTTCATCAAAGCCGATCTGGCCAGCGTGACCGAGGCCGCGCGAGCCGCGGGCACTCCTGATCGCGGCTTCCGGCTCTCCATCACCGACGCGCCGGGAAAATCGGCCTACCCGATTGCCACTTACACCTGGCTGCTGCTCCCAGAGCGTTTCGAAGACAAGAGCAAGCAATCGACCCTGCGCGAACTGGTCGGCTGGATGCTATCTTCGGGACAGAAGAGTTGCTCCGCCCTGGGCTACGCTCCCCTCCCGCCGGACGTAGCCAGGGGCGCCGAGAAATTCGTCGAGCGCATTCTGCACGACTGAGCGCCGCTGAAAAACATCGGCCCTGACCTCCACGTTTATGCGCGAGGCCAGAGCCGAATACGCCAAGCTGCAATAGCCGCTACTGCACCGGATTTCCATCGGCGTCGATCTTGTGCACTTCGCCGATATTCAGTTCGCGGATGCCTGCTTCCACCTTGCTCATGTCTCCGACGACAACCCAAACCAAGTGATCCGGCAGGATGTATTTCTTGGCGATTTCATTGGCGCCCTCGGGCGTCAACGCCAGCGCCTTTTGTGTGAAGGTGTTGTAGTAATCCTCCGGCAGGCCGTATTCGAGAATGTTGCTGTAGGCACCGCTGAGTTGCTGCACAGTCTCAAACTGACCAGGCAGGGCGAGGGTCGCGTTGCTCTGCTCGTCCTTCAGTTCCTCTTCGGTGATCGGCTTGTCGCCGGCGATGTTTTTGTATTCCTTCACCAGCTCGACCAAAGATTCCTTGGTCTTATCGGTTTGCACGGGGGAAAGGCTGATGTAAGGCCGCTGGCCGCGCGCTGCCGGCAACAGCGAACGCACGCCGTACGACCAGTGCTTGTCTTCGCGCAGGTTCATGTTGATGCGCGAACTGAACGTGCCTCCAAAGATGCCATTGACCAACTGCAGCGCAACCGCGTCGGGATCATTCTGCGGCGGAGCGAGCTGCGCGCCAAAGATCACGCTCTGCCCTGAGCCCGGCCGATCGATAAGATAGACGACGTCTTTCTCCGGCTCGGCCACATTCGGCACAGATTTCTTCGGCACGTCTCCCGGCTTCCAAGCTGCCAGAAGTCTTTCGAGCTTCGGCTTGATCTCCGCCATGGTGGTGTCGCCAACCACGAGCAGAGTCGCGTTGTTCGGTTTGAACCAAGTGTCGTGGAACTTGGCCAGATCCGCGCGCGTCATGGTCTTGACGCTGGCCTCCGTGCCTGTTCCTGTAAACGGCACGGCATAAGGATGTCCTTTGCCGTAGACCAGCCCCGGGACCACGCGCAGCGCCATGAACTGCGGCGTCACCTTCTCGCGCTGGATGGCCGCGATGCGCTCCTTCTGCAGCCGCACAAACTCCTTCTCGGGGAAAGACGGATGCTGAATCAGGTCGGCATAGATATCGAGCGAGCGATCCATCGTGCTCTTCAGCGTGTTGAGGCTGACCAGCGAATAATCCAGATTGGCCGTAGCGTTGAAGTTCGCGCTCAACGATTCCAACTCTTCGCCGATCTTCAGCGAATCGCGCGTGGGCGTGCCTTCTTCGAGCATGCGCTGCTCAAAGCTGTCCGTGCCCGGCGCGGCCGAGGGGTCAGCTGCGTATCCGCTATTGACCATCAGCGTGAAGTTCACCACCGGCGCGGCGTGGCGCTCCGCCACCACAACTTTCAGTCCGTTGCTCAACTCCGCCTTCTGCAGAGGAGGCAGGTTCAGCGATTCCGGGCTGCCCGCAGCCGGCTCTTTCGACCGGTCCAGCTTGGCTGAAGTTTTCAAATCCGCAGGATAGGGATGCACTTCAAGAATGTAATCACCGTCCGCCAGCCATTCATGGGCGGCCATCTTCACGCTGGCCGGAGTCGCGGCCTTCACCCACTTCAAATAATCCTTGTAGCAATCGGGATTGCCCTTGAAGGCCTGGCAACGCGCAATCAAGTCGCTCTTGCCACCGAAGCCGCCGATCCGCTCTACGATGCGAACGTAGCGACCGAGAATCTGCGTCTTCGCGAGTTGCAACTCGGTTTCGGTCGGACCATTCTTCAGAAAACTCTCCAACTCTTCGGCTCCGGCCTTCTCTACTTTGCCAAGGTCCCCGCCGGGATTCGCGGTCAGTTCGATATCGAACTGCCCGCCGATCTCGTTGGTGTCATTTTCGGCAGTCGCGCTGGTCGCGATTTGGTCTTTGTAGACGAGGCGCTTGTAGAGCCGCGAGGTCTTGCCGCCGCCGAGAATCTGCGCCGCCAGGTCAAGCTGCGCTTCCTCCGGCGACCCGTATTCCGGAACGTTCCAGATGCGGTAGAGACGCGCCTGCGGCACGCGATCCTGCACCCAGCCGCGGTGCGTTCCCGTGCGCTTGGCGATCCAGGTTTCCTGTTTCGCAATCGGCGGACCGGGAGGGATTTCGCCGTAGTACTTTTCTACCTTCTCTTTCGCAACCTCCGGCGTGATGTCGCCCGCGATCACCACCGTCACATTATTCGGCCCGTAGTACGTCTTGAACCACTCTTGCACATCACTGAGCGACGCGGCATCGAGGTCCTTCATCGAACCGATCACCGTCCACGAATACGGATGTCCAACGGGGTAGGTGTTGTGGGAGATCAGCTCTTCGGTCACGCCATACGGCTGATTCTCTCCCTGGCGCTTTTCGTTCTGCACCACGCCGCGCTGCAAATCGAGCTTTTTCTGATCGAGTACGCCGAGTAAATGCCCCATGCGATCGCTCTCCGCGAATAGAACGTAGTCGAGCATCGATTTGGGGACGTTCTCGAAGTAGTTGGTGCGGTCGTTATTGGTCGTGCCGTTCAAGTTGGTGGCGCCGACTTTCTCCATGGCGTTAATGTAGGTGTGGTTGAAGTCGTCACTGCCGCTGAACATCAGATGTTCGAACAGGTGGGCAAATCCGGTCTTGCCCTCCCTCTCATTCTTCGAGCCCACGTGATACCAGGTATTCACGGCCACGATCGGCGCCTTGTGGTCTTCATGCACCAGCACGGTCAATCCATTGCTGAGGACGAACTTCGTGTAAGGAATGTCGGGGATCGGAATGTCGACGCCAGAGGCCGCAGCCGGTGTCGGCTTGTGGACGGGAGCAGGCTTCGCCTGCGCCGGCGCAGAGATGGCGCTGGCCGTGAGAATTGCGAGCAGAATGATCGCGGTGAATGTCAGCTTGTTTTTCAAGAAGGCCTCCAAATGGATGGAAATTCGTCTTTTCCCTGGGAACGAAACACTGTAATTCAATCAAGCGCTCGCCGTCATGTATTGGACGGATTCCAGGCGGAGACATCACCACGGTGAGTACGGAATCGACGGCAGGTAGGAGGCTAGTGGGAAGACTTCTCAAGAAAATGGAGCCGACGAGCGGACTTGAACCGCTGACCTGCCGATTACGAATCGGCTGCTCTACCAACTGAGCTACGTCGGCCTGTACGCCTGATTCAGTTTATCAAATCGCCGCCGCTTGTCATTCAGGCTCACCTCGTAACGACCGTTACCTTTGAGCCTGGCTGAATACCGCCAGCCCGGAACCGCGGTGGGTGTCGTCATCGGCGATAAGCCGGAAGCCCAAGCTTTGCAGGCGCTCAATAATCTGCTCCTTGCCCAGGTGCATCTCTGCGGGCATTTCGTGATACTGCACTGCGATCTGGCGGCAGCGTTGCAGAACCTGCGGATCGGTATGCAGCAGGACGTCGTACTCGCTGCCGTGAATGTTCATTTTCAAGAGATCGACCTCCGCTACGCCCGCGATCTCCAGCAGATCAGCCAAGGTCTCGGCACGAACCGGCACGCCGTCGTCGGTCTGCGCCGCCCCAGCCGGTCCTCTGTGCGCGGCGTTCAGGGCGGTGGTCTCTGGCGAGTAGATGCGGCGGTACTGGCTGGGAATTGCTTCAGCCGAATCCATCGTCCTATCCCCGGCAGTGGCGGCGATTGCGCAAC
>Ga0075029_100000276_pt1 | contig 28605 bp, 19 predicted proteins | sample LitLauG_LLR_2013_FD_71391 | JGI IMG/M metagenome (GOLD analysis project Ga0075029, IMG submission 71391) | Freshwater sediment microbial communities from North America - Little Laurel Run_MetaG_LLR_2013 | ecosystem: Environmental > Aquatic > Freshwater > Creek > Sediment | place: USA... | reverse complement strand
GCGTCCACCAGCGCCTTGAACTCCTTTTCCGCCTCGGAACGATTCTTCATTTCGATATGTAGATACGCCAGCTCGCGGCGCAATTCCGCGTTGTGGGGATCCAGCGCCAGCGCGTGCTGAAACTCGTAGACATATGGATAGCGCTTCGGCAGCAGCTCCCGCGCCTGTTCTGCGACGCGAGGCTCGGCCCCGCGCGATGCGGCCAGCAAAGCGGCGTCGGCCTCCTCGTTGCGATTCATCTGGCGGTACACGCGCCCCAGATCGAGCAAGAAAGCCCGGCGGTCCGGACGAAGCGTCCAGGCTTTTCGATAATGCTCGGCAGCCAGCGCCAGTTCATCGCGCTGCTCGGCCAGATGCGCCAGCTCTTCATGCGCGCTGAAATTATCGGGCGACAGTTTCAGCGCCTCGGTCCATCGCGCGATGCCTTCGCGCAGCGGCCGGTCGATATTCTCGAACGCGTCGGCCGCGGTTTGGTTGCCGGATTTGCGGATGCGGTCGAAGATGCGGCGCGCCTCGGCCTGCTGGCGGGTTTCGTAACAAAGAAACGCGTATTCCATGGCGACGCGTTCGTCGCGAGGGTCCAGGCGCATCGCCTCGGCGAACTGGTCGCGCGCGGCCTCGTTTTCGCCGATCTTCAAATACGTATAGGCCAGATCCTTGCGCATGCCGGGACGGTCCGGCGCGATGGCGACGGCTTGCTGAAACGCAGCAATGGCGCGGTCGTAATCCTTGGCGCGGAGGGCCTCGTAGGCTTTTTCGAGCGGAGCGTACGCCGGGTCCGGAGCCTGGGCAGCGGCAAACACCGCCGTCAAGGCGATCAAGATAATTCCTACCATTCTGTTGCCCTCTTAGGGATACTAAGTAGTGGCGCGAGCGGGGTAGTTTTCTCTCCGGGAATCCACCCGAAAGATATAGTGTTCCAAAGAGGCCTGCCAGCGAATCCTATAAACATGGATCAACCAACGAAACAGAACGCGTCCGTCCCCCAGACCTGGCCCGATTTGGCCATTGGACTCTATGACAAACTCACGGGAAGGGGTGCCGAGATCACTTATGAATTCAAGGACCTGGAGGTCTTCGTGCCCAGCGATGCATCCGATAGCGCGCAGCACGCAAAATGGCGCGTGAACGGTATCGTGAAGATTCGGACTAAAGATGAGAACTCTCCCGTCGCTTGACGTGGACCTGCTCATCGAACAAGGTGGGCACGAACTACATTTAACCGGATCGGGGAGCCGGTTCGTGGCGCGGTTTCAGACGCTTCGGTCCGTGCTTCACTTCGTTCCGGTGCTGCTCAGATTGCGACGGAGATACAGAAAGCAGGTTCCGGATGGAGTCGCTATCGAATTCGCATGGCGAGGCTTACGCGTCGGGTGAGCCGCACCGCGGCTTGATCGCCATCGCAGGAGCCACCGGTTATATCGGAGGCCGTCTGGCGCCGCGTTTGCTGCGCGATGGCTACCGGATCCGCTGCCTTGTCCGATCCAGAGAAAAGCTCCTGGACCGGTACTGGGCACGGGACCCCCGCGTGGAGATCCTCCAGGTGGACCTCAACGATACGCCCTCTCTCGCGGGCCACCTTCGCGGTTGCGATTCGGCGTTCTATCTGGTTCATTCCATGATGTCCGCAGGCGCGAACTATGTGCGGCGGGACGCGGAACTGGCCTCCGAGTTCGCCCGCGCGGCCGGCGAGGCGAGTCTGAAGCGAATCATCTACCTGGGCGGCTTAGGCGAAACCGGACCCGATCTCAGCGAACACCTCAGTTCAAGGAGGGACGTCGAGGGTGCCCTCGCGTCCGGCGGCGTCCCCGTTACGGTCATGCGGGCCGCAATGATCATCGGTTCGGGCTCCGCATCCTTTGAGATTTTGCGTTACTTGGTGGAAAGGCTCCCGGTGATGGTCACCCCCAAGTGGGTGAGCACCCTGTGCCAGCCGATCGCCATTCGTAACGTCATCGAATATTTGGCGCGAGCGCTGGCTGCGCCGGAAACCACCGGCGGAACCTTCGACATCGGTGGATCCCAGGTGCTGAACTATCGCGAACTGATGCGCATCATGGCCGAAGAATTGGGACTCAGGCACCGCTGGGTGATCCCGCTCCCCGTACTGACCCCTAAACTCAGCTCCTACTGGATTCATCTGGTCACGCCTCTGAGCCATAACATCGGCAAGCCGCTGGCGGAGGGACTTCGCAATCCCGTGATCTGCCGGGATGACCGCATCACGCGCCTGATTCCCCAGGAATTGCTCACCGTGAGGGAAGCGATCCGCGCGGCCCTGGTCCGGATCGCGGAGCACAAGGTGGAGACAAACTGGTCGATGGCGGGACCGATTCCCGGCGATCCGGACTGGGCGGGTGGGACCACATTTCGCGACCGGCGCGAACTCCAGGTGGATGTCCCGGACTGGGCGATGTTCCGCGCGGTTTGCCGCGTCGGCGGCGGTCACGGCTGGTACGCAGCTCAATCGTTGTGGCGAATTCGCGGTTGGATGGACCTCCTGGTCGGAGGACCGGGGTTGAGGCGCGGGCGCCGCGATCCCGAAATGGTGGGCTATGGAGAAGCACTCGACTTTTGGCGGGTCGTTGGGTACACCACGAATCGCACCCTGGCCTTGCGCGCGGAAATGAAATTGCCCGGGGAAGCGCTGCTGCAGTTTCAGGTCAAGCCTCTCGGGGCGGGACGATGCGAATTGGAACAGGTCGCGTTGTTTAAACCGCGCGGCCTCTTCGGATTGATGTATTGGTATGCAGTGTTGCCCTTCCACCATATAGTCTTCAGCGGCATGCTGCGGGGCATTGCGCGCGAAGCTCTTCAGATTGCCGCTAGCGCGCCCTCTCCCGCGGACGAATCCACAGGGCACGCGGCCTGATTCGACTCCTGTCTCCTGCGCGTCAGCCCTTGCCGATGATGTTCAGGATCAGGTCACGCTCGGCTTCCTTGAAATTGCTGCCGGGGGCGAAGTTATAGTTTTTGCCTCCGTCCAGCTTGATATGGAAGGAAAAGACACTCAACTGGCCGCGGGTGAAAATGCCCACCACCTTGTTACGCTTGGCCTCCTTTACTCCTCCGCGGGAGACATGGAAGGAATCGGCTCCGGTATCGGACGAATAGGAAACGCTGGAGTTGGACACGAGCAGCCGGCCGTCGCTGGCGATCGTGAAGTTGCCGCCGCCGCGGTCGTGGTGGACGTGGAACGTCACGGTGCCGCCACGGTCGATGGCTGCGTGATAAAACTTCAGCGCCTCTGGCAGGTTGCCGATGGTGTACATGTAAAGCTCGCCCAGCGCGGCGTAGGCTTTAGGGCTTTTGGGCGCGACGCGAATAGCCTGCAAGTAGACATTCACGGCACTTCCGGTATCGCCCGTGTTGACGTAAGTCGCACCCTGACCGAGGAGCACGTCGACGCTGGGGCCGACGTCGACCGGAGCGGCGTCGACAGGTGCGGGAGGCGTATCGGCCACCTGCGGCTGTGTCTGATAGGGATTCGCCGGGGGATTTGTATTATCCGGGTTCGGCGGCGGATTGTTCGGATCGGGATTGGGCGGTGGATTGTTCGGATCGGGAATCGGCGGCGGAGGCGTATTATCCACCACAGGCACCGGTGCGGGCAATGGATCGTTGCGGTGCAGATATTTCGGCAGGAAGATTGTCATCGCCACCGCTCCGCCGATCAGGATGAGTGCCAGGGGGATCACCAGGAACAGCCAGCGCGCGGTTGAACCGGACGGTGGAGGCGGCGCGGGTGGCGGTGGATTCATGCTCGGCGGCAAAGGAGGCCGCTGCGCCGGAGGAATCCGTGCCACCGGAGGGGGAGGCGGCGGCGGTGGCGGCGCGGCGGCCAACGGTGCTGCGGCGATGGGCATGACGGGCGCGTTGCCAGTGATCGCGGCCTTGAAATCTTCCATCGACTGGAAACGGTCGCTTGCCTTGATGGCTAACGCCTTCATCAATGCCGCTTCGATGCGAGGCTCGATCTGCACCGCCAACTGGCTGGGCCACTGCAGATTGTCCTGCGCCTGGCGGTCGAGTGCGGGCTGCGGAATCTTGCCGGTGATGGCGTGATAGAGCGTGGCGGCCATGGCGTAAACGTCCGTCCACGGGCCCTGAATGCCGCTCGCGCGATACTGCTCCTCCGGCGCGTAGCCTTCCTTCAAAATGATGGACAGGTTGCGGCTCTTCTGGCTGAGCGCATTGCGCGCGGCTCCGAAATCGATCAGCTTCACCTTGCCGGCGCGCGTGAGGTAAATGTTATCGGGGCTGATATCCCGATGCAGGATGCTTTCGGCGTGCACGGCGGCCAGCGCGTCCATGGCGGGCAGCGCCACGCGCAGAGCGGTTTCGAGCGTGATCATGCCTCCGCGGCGCGCCAGAAATTCCTCGAACGTGACGCCGTCCAGAAATTCCATCACCAGATAGGCGGTGCCATTTTCACGGAACACGGTATCGACGGAAACGATACCAGGGTGGCTTGAGAATTTTTTCAACGTGCGTGCTTCTTCCAGAAAGCGTTCCAGGCCCCAATCGAACTCCTGCTTGGTCTGCTCGGTGTACGGGTTGACCTTGGTATCGTTCGCGCTGCGCCCCGCGACGCCGTTGGGCATGTACTCCTTGACGGCGAAACGCGCTTCCAGGGCCATATCCCAAGCCAAATAGGTGATGCCGAAGCCTCCGTCTCCTAGCGCGCGGCCGATGAGGTACTGCTCGTGCAGCACCGTGCGCGGCTTCAACTGCAGGGGGCTGCGCGGAGGCAGATCGAAGGGGCGTCCGCAGGTGGGACACACCGGCAGTCCCGAATCGTTCTCCATGCATCCCATGCACAAGGTCTCGGTATTCATCAGAACCTCCGTCTACCTCTCCATCTCTCTGAGGGCGACTCTGACCGCGATGGCTGAGTAATTATCGTAATCCGCCTGGGCGCGAAGTTTCAGCCGGGCTTCCAAGGCATCGATCCAAGCCTGGCTGTTTTGGGACGCGCGCGCGTCTTCTTCCATTTCCGATTCCAACACGTACTCCCAAAATCCGTCGCTGGCCAGCAGGAACGCGTCGCCGGATTGCGGCTCGCCTTCGATCCCGCCCTCGGGCGCCGTCAGTTCCTCGCGCGAACCCAGGCAGTGCAGCAGCCGCGCGCGATCCTCATGAAAGCGGAGCCGGTCCTCCGTGATTTCGCCCGCTTCCACCAGCCGCTGCGGAACGCTGTGGTCCAGCGTCCTGGTTTGGATCGCTCCGCCGCGCAACCAGTATATGCGGGAATCACCGGAGTGGGCCCACAGCGCCGCTTCACTGGAGGCGACCAGCGCGGCGATGGTGGTGCGCATGTGCGCCAGCTCCGAATGAGTCTTCTGGCCGTGAAGTACGGCGCGGTTGGCCGAATCGAGATGAGTGTGCAATGGGGCAGAGGGATGTTTTTCAAACGAAGCGAGCACGGCGTCGACCGCGGTGCGCGATGCGACCTGGCCGCCGAGATGGCCTCCGAGCCCGTCGGCGAGGGCCCAGCAAGTCGCCGCATCGCAGGTGCGATAGCCCACGGCGTCCTGATTCTCAGGCCTGCCTCCCGCGCTGCTGACAGTCGCGGTATCGAACCCGATTTTCGTCTCTTTCGATACTTTAGGGCGAAACAAGTGCAGCCACATTAGATCATCTTCTGACTTTCCTCGGAATGGAATAAGTGGCCTCGCAACGCTTCCGAGCACGCCGCCGTATTCATGAGTCCAGCTTCAGTTCGAACTGATTGCGCAGATCGCCGATGGAAAATCGTGCTCCTGCCGGCAGATCGCGCGGCTGGCCGGGCTTCAGGCGCTCGCCGGTGGAGAGGAAAGTGCCGTTGGTGGACCCCAGATCCTCCAGCACGAATGTGTTGCGCGCGGCGTCCCAGCTCACCATGCAGTGGCGTTTGGAGATGCTGGACGCATCGGAGGAAAACACGAGATTGGCGACGCGCTGGTCGCGGCCTAGAGTGCTGGTCCCGCGGTCGAGCGCGAAGGATTTGCCCGCGTATTCGCCCGCCAAGCCTCGGAGCGCGGGCCGCGCCGTTCCCGGCGGAGCATACGTCTCCGGCTCCGGCAAGGGCTGCATCGGCATCGGCGAGGACGCGGTTTTCTTCGGGGATCGAAACGCCATCAACAGCGCGGCGGCCAGCAGCCCGACCGGAATCCATTCCGCGCCTTCGGGCAAGCGCCACTCGCGGCGCGCTGGCGCCGATCCCTTTTCTCCGGACGGCGATCCGCAATGCGCGGAGACCACCTGCGGCGTGAGCCCCGCGGCTTTGAGGCCCGCGAATAATGGATCGATCACGTAGGCGTACTGCACGCTCTCCTTCACCATCATGTTGATGCCGATGGCATTACCGCAGGCGTCGAACAAGGCTCCGCCAGAGTTGGCTTTGTTCATCGCAGCGGTGGTTTTATACACCTGGATCTCGGAGTTTTCGATCTTGACGAGGCCGGTGAGTTTGCCTTCTGTAATCGTCGGCTGCGTGCCCTTTTCGCCGGGGTCTGGGAACTGCGCGGTGTAGACTGCCTGATCTTTTTCTACCGCTTTAAAGGGTGCGAGAGCGATGGCGGGGCGCTGCAGCGGGTCCTTCAATTCGAGGATCGCGATTTCGGCTTCGGCGCTGCTCCAGATCAGCTTCGCGGTGCTGACGTCCTTGTCGTCCTCGCCCGCCACGACCACGGTGAGGACGGCTTGGCCGCGCTCGGTCTTGGCGCAGCAGGCGTTCAGGTTGGTGACCACGTGGCGAGGGTCGATCAAAAATCCTCCGCCGCGGCTGACCGGGTTCATCTTGCCGTTTTCCTGGATGGTGCCGTAAACGATGACGCTGGCTTGCAGGATTTTATCGCGAGGCGTCTGCGCGCAGGCCAGTGCGGTGGCGCACAGCAGAACCAAAGCCCGCTTCATTTTTTCACCGCCGCCTGCGAAGGGCGATGTTTCTTGTACCACAGGCCTCCGCCGCCTGCCACCACCAGCAGCGTGCCGCCTATCAGCACCGCGGCGAGAAATCGCCTGGGTTTCCGCGCCGGGGCAGGGGCGATGGTGGACCGGACCGCGATCGCGGGGGGCGGAGGCAGCTTCATCGTATCCGGCCGGTCTTTGACGTTCACGGTCAGCACCGTCACGTTATCCTGAAACTGGTTTTCTGCGGCCAGGGTCTTGGCCACCAGCGCGTCCGGCCAAGCTTCGGGCGGGTGCCCGTGCAGGGCGGTGAGGATTTCGGTATCGCTCAGCGTCTTGAAAAGACCGTCGCTGGCCAGCATCACGGTATCGCCGCTGTGCAAGGGCCACGGCTGCTCGTTGCGGTCGACCGCTTCGAGAACGTCCATGCCGATGAAGCTGGTGAGCGATTCGCGCTCCGGATGCAGCAGCGCCTGTTCGCGCGAAAGCGCGCCGCGGCTCACCGCTTCATCCAGAAACGCGGCGAACGTGTGCGGACGGTTCACCATCTGTATGCCTCCGCCGCTCAGATGAAAAATGCCGCTATCGCCGACGGAGATAAAGTAAAACACCTTGTCGTTCGCGCCATAATCCACTACCGCCACGGCCACCAGCGTGGTGCCTACCTGATCGGCCGCACCTTTTTCATGCGCCAGTTCCACGACGCACGCGTTGGCCTCGCGGACGCCGCGCTGCAGCGCCGCAGGGATGGTCTCCTCGCGAGTCTTGCGCGCATAGGCGTCGAGAAACGCGCGCACCGCGGCGCGGCTGGCCAGGTCGCCATGCTCCAAGCCGCCCATGCCGTCGCACACCACGGCGACAAAGCCTCCGTGGGCGAGAAAGTCTTTGTCATTCGGATCGCCGAAGCCGAACGAGTCCTGCTGCGAGCCTCGGGAGCCAATGTGCTGAGCATTACCAGGCAACAAACTCATGATGCGTCAGACGCCGGTGGAGGGCAGCTCCAGCTCCCCGGTCACCGCGAATTCGCGCGACCAGATGTATTTTTCGCCGCAAAAAGGGATCAGCACCAACTTGGTGTGGCCCAGTTCCAGCACATCGTCCTGCTTCATGCGGGTGGGCAAGTGGACGATGTCGCCGTTTAGATACACCAGGCCAGCGGCATCACCCGGCACGGCCCAGAACTCCTGCTTTTTGGGATCGAAAATCACCATGGCGTGGCGTTCACGCGAAACGGCTTCGTCGCCCAGGATGGCGACGTCCATGTTCGGCGCCCGTCCGACGAAATTTTTCTCGGCATGCAGCCGGTAATCGCGGCCGCGGTCGGGGCCTGCGAGGCACACCAGCCAGCCCACCACCGGATCGATCTTTGCAGCCGGTGAATCGACACGGCGCGTTACGGCCGGCTTGAGAACAGGCGGCGCGGGCAGAGGCGGAGGCGGAGGAGGAGGCGCGACCGCCGCGGGAATCGGCGGAGGTCCTGGAATGGGCGGAGGACCTACGGGTCTGATTTCGGCCTTCCGGCCCAGATCGGGAGGAAGAGCGCACCAAGGACACGCGGCGTGTTTGCCTGGATCGTAAAAATGCCCTTCCGGGCAACGCGTCATTTTTTCAGGCATCGAAACCTCCCCGACCGCACGCCGGGCCATCATTATATCGAAGCGGAAAACTCGCTCGTATCCTGCCCTTCCAGCCCCAGGGAGGTGGAAACTTCCAGGCAGTCGCGCGGCTCCACGGCCATCTCATGCCGCTTGGCGAAAACCACGCGCGCCGCGTCCACGTTGGCGCGGCCCACGATCTCCGCCGCCTCGATGTAATCCAGAACGGCGGGAGCCAGCACGCCATATTGGCGGATCAGCATGGAAACTTCCGATTCGGCGATCCTGTGCTCGGCGGCAAGAGTGCGCGTCTGCGCCGTCAGCTCCCGGATGGCCTTCGGCGTATTGCCGTTTAGCGGCGTGCGGGCCGTCAGATGCGTGTGAATCAGTTCCGGCGCGACGGTGGCGACCGCCAGATCCGCAGCTTCCTCCGACATCGAACGGTAGGTGGTGTATTTGCCGCCGGTGATGCGGATGATCCCGTGAGGGTCGCGATAAATATGATGCTCGCGCGTGGCTTTGGTCGCCGAGCCGTGCGACACGAGTAAAGGACGCAGCGAACTGAAGGCCGCGACGGGGTCCATTTTGGCGCTGGCCGGAAAAATGCTCGCCGCGATGGTGCGCAGGTAGCGGATTTCGTCCTCCGAAATTTCCACCTGATCGGCGTCCCCCGCGTGATCGACGTCGGTGGTGCCGATCAGCGTGCGGTCACCGCGCTCTCCCCAGGGGATGAAAAAGATGATGCGTCCGTCGGTTTCAAAGTGTGCGATGGCGTACTTACTGGCGTTCAGGCGCGGCAGCACGATATGGGAGCCGCGAACCAGTCGCGGCGCGGGATCGGTGGCCCAGGGGCCAGTGGCGTCGATCAGCACCCGGGCGCGCGTTTCAAAGCTCTCGCCCGAAACAGCGTCGGTCACGGGCACGCGCCAGATGCCGCCGGCGTCGCGCGAGGGCCTATCGGCGCGGACGTAATTGGCGCAGGCCGCGCCGTTGCCGATGGCTTCGAAGATATTTTCCAGCACCAGGCGCGCGGAGCGGCACTGGCAATCGTAGAACTCGGCTGCGCCAGTCATGCCGGGCGCGGCGAGACCGGGCTCCAATGCGCGAACCTCGGGCAAGGATAAGCGGCGGTGCTTCGGCACCGCGCCGCTGGTATCGAACAGATCGTAAATGGTCAGGCCCAGGTCGTAGTAGAGCGATTTGAAGAATCCACTCAGCGGCATGAGGAACGGCTGCGGCTCCACTAGATGAGGCGCGATGAGCAGGAGCACGGCGCGTTCGCGCAGAGCCTCGCGGACAAGGCGGAAATCGAGCTGCTTCAGATAGCGCAGGCCGCCGTGGATGAGATGCGAGTTTTTCCCGCTGGTGCCGGACGAGAAATGATTTTTGTCGATCAGTGCGACGCTGAGGTTCGCGTTACGGGCCTTGGCGCGGAGAGCAAGATCGCGAGCGGTCCCTGCTCCGTTGATGCCTGCGCCGAGAATGAGGATGTCGAACGTTTCCGCCCGCAACCTTCCCAACGCCAGACGACGCGTATCGGGATGAATGAAGGGGGTCACCTAAACCATTTTAGGCGACCAAGCTAGCCGCCCGCCGCCTGGGTTTGGGTTCCGGGTGCGGCTGCGACCACGGGCACGATCGTATATCCCGACGGCGACCCGTTAACCAGAGTCAGATTCGACGGCCGGTACGATGGATCGTTCTGGCAGCGAATGACGACACTGTTCGACAACGACGCATTGGCCGCGATGTCGCGATGGTGCCAGAAGCCCCACAGGATATTCCACGACTCGTGCCTGGTGTCGAGCGCGAACTTGGCGTCCATGGTGCTGTATTCCGCCGTGAATTCCGCGTTGGTGTCCAGCCCCAGCGCCCACGCTTTGCTCATCATCCAACTGAGAGTGATGTCCGAAAGAGCCGTGCCAGTGGACGGGTCGTCCGCATAGCCTCCGCCGACGTCGCAATGGACGCCGGTGAACCAAAGCTGCTCCAGCGTCTGGCCCGGCGCGGGCTGCGAGGTCCACAGCGTGGGCGGAAACTCCACGCGCTTCTCATCGATCGCCACCGCCTGGTACGCGTTCAGCACGTCGGGATGAAGGTTGGTGTCGAGAAAGCCGTAAATCACGTGGTCCACGCCGCCAAAAATCGCCGGGATGCCCAGCGATCCCACGGTATCCCATACGCCCAACATCGTGATTTTGGCGTTATACATGTCGTAATTCTGGTTTAGCTGGGCCAGCGGCGCGTCGCGCTGGTCTTTGTTGCGATAAGCCTGAAACGCCGTCTCCACCATTTCGGAGTCGAAGTTCTTGGTGGGCAGGCCGCACACCGCGATCATGCCCGCGACGCTACGCGCCGTATACGCGCCGCGGCTGAATCCGAAGATGAAAATCGGATCGTCCTGTTCGTACATGTGCGCGATTTGCGTGTAGCCTTGCTTCACCTTCTGAAAAAGGCCCGCGCCCAGCGCGCCCCCGGCCAGTTTCTCGATGATGGTGCCATTGGCGCCCACGCCATCGTCATAGAAGCTCACCTGATCGGCGGAGGTGGTGACGTTGTTCGACACCTTGTAAACATTGGTGTTGTTACCCGTGTTGTCCCAGGTGCCGTCGCAGCAGAGAACAATGCGTTTGCTCATGGAGGTCCTCGCTCACTGAATGGTGCGGTGCGCGGACGATTCGTTTCAAGGGAAAGTTCCTTAGTCCATAATCCTTATATGACGTCCCGGCGTTCCTTTCTGAAATCCGCGGCATTCGCCGCATCAGCCGCGCGCGATGCTTCCGCTGAACCGGAGTCGCCCCTGGAAGAGTTCGGTTACAGCGACGTTACGCTGCATTATGAGCCCGCCGAAACGCAGTTTAAACAAACACAGGCCGTCCTTCTCGGACTGAACGAAGACAGCTTATTGAAGCCCTGGCGATTGCGCGCCGGTCTTCCCGCACCCGGTCCTGAGATGGGCGGCTGGTACGACGAACTGCCTCTCGATAAAACCGAAAGCGGAGGCCACGGCTTCGCACCCGCGCACTGCTTCGGGCAATGGCTCTCGGCGCTGGCTCGCGGCTATGCCGTGAATCGGGATCCGCGCACCCGCGCCAAGCTGGAGCGACTGGTCGATCTCTACGACGCGTCCATTTCAGAAAAATTCTACAGGAACTTCCGCTTCCCGGCTTATAACTACGACAAAATGGTGCTCGGCCTAATCGACGCGCACCGCTTCGCGAATCTCAGACAGGCCTTCGCCGTGCTCGAACGCACTACCGCTGCCGCGGAGCCGCATCTGCCTCCGTACGCGCTCGACCGCGATGAGCCGCAACGTCGCTGGCGAGAATCGGTGGGCGACAACACCAACGACGATTACACCTGGGACGAGTCTTACACTCTGGCGGAGAATCTGTTCCTGGCCTACCGGTACGGCGCGGGCGATCGGTATCGCACCATGGCCGGGCGATTCTTGCTGAGCGAGACGTACTTCAATCCGCTGGCAGAAGGCCGCAACGTTCTGGCCAATCACCATGCCTACAGTTTCTGCAACGCACTCAGTTCGGCCATGCAGGCGTATCTCACGGGATGGAACGAGAAGTATCTGCGGGCGGCGAAAAATGCCTTCGACATGATCGAGGCGCAAAGCTTCGCCACCGGAGCCTGGGGACCTGACGAAAGCTTCGGCCCGGCCGACAGCGATTATCTTTATGGAAGCCTGACTAAGACGCATCGCGGATTTGAGACGCCCTGCGGAAGCTACGCGCACTTCAAACTGACGCGCTATTTGCTGCGCGTCACCCGTGACAGCCGCTACGGTGACAGTATGGAGAAGGTCCTCTACAACACCGTGCTGGGCGCACTGCCGCTCCAGGCCGACGGCCGCGCGTTTTATTATTCCGATTACCATGCTCATGCGCGTAAAGCGTATTTCCCTGACGCCTGGCCGTGTTGCGCGGGCACTCTGCCGCAGGTCGCCGCGGATTACCGCCTGCTGACATATTTTCGCGATGCCCAAGGCATATATGTGAACCTGTACCTGCCTTCGACGTTACGCTGGACCGCGGAGCACGGCGCGCAGATGACGCTCACGCAGTCGGGGGATTATCCAACAGGCGGCAGGATCGCGCTGGAAGTTCGCACGTCGCGTCCCTCGCCGATGGCGATTCGCCTGCGCATCCCCAGATGGTCCTCGGCGCGGATTCGTGTCAATGGCGAGCCAGCGCAGGCGCAAGCGCCAAAAGGCTTCGCGACGCTCAATCGCCAATGGAAAGACGGCGACCGCATCGACCTGGAGTTGAGCATGACGGAACGCTTTCAGGCCATCGACGCGCAGCATCCGGAAACGGTCGCGTTCCTGCGCGGACCACTAGTGCAGTTCGCGGTGGGAGAAGATCGTACCAAGTTCCGCCCCTTCATGGACATTCACGACGAGCCCTACACTGCCTACGTGACCCAGCGCTGACGTTATTTTTTCGCCGGCGTCCCGATCATGCGCGGCGGCTCGGCGAACAGCTTTTCCGGATCGGCCTCCACGGGCATCGCCAGTTCCAGAAACGCGATGTGCATTTCATCGGTGGTCATATCGCCCCAATGGACGCTGGCCGCCGGGTCTGGATTCCGTGGATTATTGGGCGAATTATCGAAATGCGCCACCGATTCCAGGCGCGTGCCCGCGGGCAGCAGCACTGGATCGTTAAACAGGTACGTTGTCTGCCAGTGAAAATCGTACTTCGGGACGCTGACCAGAAGCCGCGAGCGCCCTCCCGGATAAATCGCGCGCACTTCCATGGACGCGCCGCGATAATGCATGTGCGGCTGCACTGACAACAGGCGAACGGACTGTGCCAGCGTCATCGACGCGCGAGAAACATAATCGGCAGCGCCCGCCGGAATCGCCAGGTCCAGATCGCGCAAGGTATCGATGGCCACCACGCGCTGCGACGGAGGCGCGGATTGCAGGTACAAACCGAACTCCGAATAATCCGTCACTTCGGTGCCGTTGGGGCTGTAATGCATCTCGAAGACGATGTCGGATCCGGCATGGATCTGTTTGGCTCCGTTCGGCAGCCAGACCATGGGTTCATAGCCGGGCTCCCAGCCGAGAAGCTGGATGCGGCGGTCGAACACGCCCTCGTCGGAGCGCCTGCGTCCGCGGTCGGCCAGCGTCGCCGGGACGATCTCGCCTTTCGGATACCCGGCCAGATAGCTGGAATCGGGGCCGCGCGCGTAGGCGTTTATATGATGCACCACGGCTCGCTTGTCGATGCGGAACTCGGCCGCACGTACCCACACGTTCTTGGGGAAAAGATCGCCGGTGATCAGGTAGCGGTAATCCAACTGGCCCGACGCCGGAACCTTGAATCCAGGCACGCGGATGATAATATCCGGCTTGCCGAGCTTCCATCCCGCATTGGTGGTGGATTTCACAAACGGCAGCACCATGCCGCCTTCGGGCGAGCCCGCCTTCACCCACTGCACGACGGTCTGGATCTCGGCCTCGGTCATCGAACGGTCGTTGCGGAACGCATGGGCCGTCTCGCCCGCCGCATGCCACGGAGGCATCTTGCGTTCCAGCACCGCGTCGCGAATGGCGTTCGCCCAGGGACGCACCTCGGCGTAGCTGGTCAAAGGCATCGGCCCGATCTCGCCCGGCTGGTGGCAGGAAACGCAGCGGCGCTCCATGATGGACCAGATGTGCGAGGAAAACGTCACCTGGGCGCGCAAAGACGCCGAAGAAGCGAGCAGAAGAAGCAGACGGGTCTGAGGAAGCACCAAGCTCCAGTTTACAGTCCCGAGGCGGCTTCCAAAAGCGAATTTTCCCGAGTATCTTGGCCTCCCGCAAGGGAATTCATTCCGATGCAAGTGCAAGGTAAGTTCATCTTTGCGACGCCCTCAGTTCAAGCGCACATCAAATTCGAAGAGGCCTTGATTCTTTGAGAAGTCGCTTCCCTTGGGACCATTCACGGAGAACCAAGTGCGTCCGCCCTCCGTTTTCATGACCAGGGCACCGCGGTTCGACTCAGGGACCAACAGGCCGGAAGGGGGGTAAGATGGAACGCCATTGGGCCCGCTGCAATCGAAAACCCGAGCATTCCCGTCTAGCCAGCACACCTTTCCCAGCCGGCCCGAGACGGTCGCGGGCCTGGCATCCGGATTGGGCAGGCTGGCACCCCACTCGAGATGCGCCGGCAGGACCACGTGATAAACGCCGGGGCCCTTCTGTTCAATGACGGCCTCCGAAGGGGTGCAGAGATTCCGACCTTCTAGACAATATGTAGGCAGAAAACGGATATCGGAAGACACTACCGTCGCATCCGAGGAGACCTGCTCGGTTCGAAAGTCCCAGGTGAGAATGTCGTGGTTTTCATACCCATTTCCAGTGGATGCGGTGAATCCCACATAGGAAAAGCCGGACGAATCCGCTACGGTCGAGAGGTCCACGGGCACGCGCACTTCAGGCTCGCCGTCATCCAGATAGACGGCCATTAGCGGGGGCAGGTAACGAATGCGGGCTGTATGCACCCGTCCATCTTTGAGATGGATCTTCAATTTTTTCCCGACGCCCAGACGGAGGGGTGGCCAGTGCATCTTCGAGATCGGCCCGTTGGTACAGATCGCAATGAAATTATCGGATGGGTCATCGGCATCGTAGTTACGAAAAGTATCGAAGAAAACGGCCACGCTATGAGGGATTCCAGGGCTGAACCGGTCATGCATGCCGTCGCCGAACGCGAAGCCACCGGCTGAACCACGCCCCGCGAGTGCGTTCAACCCTTGGTCCTGAAGCACGAATGCAAAACCGTCCGCACCGGGGCCGAGGCCGCCTTGTTTCGTCAACTGAAACTTGAAGATAACTTCAAACCCGGATGTAACGTGTTTTTTGGGGGGAAACCAAGCGGCTCCGACGGTTTGGGGACGTGCTGGCGTGAGTCGAAGGCGATCTTTAAGAATTTCGGCCGCACCCACGATGTGCACATCGAGCTTCGGCTGGGAGGATTCCTTGGATTCTTGCGCTATTGCGGACGACGCAAACGAAAGCACCATAATGGCGCTCATAGTGCCCGATATGCAAGGCTTCATGAGTTGAGCATATCGAAAAGCTGCATGCCAGCTGCCCGCAGGCTGACGCATGGCGGCTCGCGCCACGGTCAATCCCGGTGGCTTTCATTTCGGACCACAGAAAATCAACTATGGTCTAGCGGGTGAATTATGATGACACCGCCATGGGGCATCCAAAGGTAGTCACGGCGGACGATGTGAGGATTTCAGGTCGGTTTTACAAGCACTTGACGAATGTTTCGCACGAAGGGCCGCCGGTGAGGGTTGGAGAGTGTGAAGCGAGAGGAAACATCAGGTGCTTCAAAATAAGCTCACATTCGCCGCCTTGGCGGCAGCCGGGGTTGCGGCGGTCTTCGGGCAGACGCAGGTGGACTTGAAGATGCAAGCCAAGACCATCGATTTTACGCTGGCGGCAGAGACGAGACCCGTGAAAACGGGGTCATTGCTTCCGGCTTCGTGCGTGACCGGAGATATGTATTTCCTGACGACGGCGCCAGCCGGGGCGAATCTTTACGCTTGTGTGTCAGTGAATACCTGGGCGTTGCAGAGTGGGGCGGGCGGCGGCGGATCTCTGACGGTGGATTCCAATTCAACGCTGGTGGGGACCAGGCCGGTCAACAACTACATCGCCGGTCCTGGAATGCAGAGCGTGCTGTCCGACACCGGAACGCAGATCAACATTCAGTTCAATCCAGACACGTCGATTTTGCTGAGCAGAGCACAGGAGCAGGCGGGCAGCGACCTCTCGATGAGTTGCACGAGCGGGAGCTCCAGTGTATACGCTTGTTCGCCGAACGGGAATGCGCTGGCGGCCTATACCGATCAACAGCAGTTTGCCTGGAAGCCGGATGTGAGTTGCGCCGCGACGCCGACGATCAACGTCTCGGGGCTCGGAGGAGAGCCGCTGTACCGCAGTGACGGATCGGCCATTCAGGCTGGCGATTGCACGGCGGGGCAGCAGGTGACGATCTGGCTGGATGCGACAGCAAACATTCTGGCAACTACGACCGGTACCGCCTCGAGCGGCTCCACTGCGCTTACGGTTGCCTCAGCAACGGGGATTGCGGCGGGGCAGTGGGTGTATGGCGCGGGCCTCGCCGCCGGCACGACCGTGAGCAACATTTCCGGCACGAATGTGACGTTGTCGGCGGCGACGATGAATGCGTTAAGCTCGACCAGTGTGTCGTTTGCGGGCGGCGCGTTCAAGCTGAGCAATCCGGTGGCTGGTCCGGTGAACCTGGGGTCGGCCACGGCGGTAGCAGGAGTGCTCCCCACGGCGAACGGCGGCACGGGGGTGAATAACGGATCGAGCACGTTGACACTCAGCGGGAATCTGACCACTGCGGGCGCTTACGCATCCACGTTTACGATGACGGGAACGACCGCCGTAACGTTCCCTGCGTCCGGGACGCTGATGACCACCGGAACCAACGTCGGGATCACGCAGACGCCGCTCACAGCGCTAGGAGATCTGCTGTATGCCAACTCGACGCCTGCTTTGACCCGCTTGCCGGGCAACACGACGTCGACGATGAATCTCCTGACGCAGACGGGGACGGGATCGGCAAGCGCGGCGCCGGTATGGCAGACAGCATCGGCGGCGGGCATTGCGCCGTTCACCTTCAAATCGCTGTCGTTTTCGGCGACGCCGTCGTTCAGCTATGGATCGGGCGAGACGATGTTTGAAATCACACTGACCGGCAACGTAACGAGCTCGACGGTTTCGGGCGCGGCGGCGGGCCAGGCGGCGACGTTCATTATCTGCCAGGATTCGACGGGTTCGCGGACGTTCACGTGGCCGGCGGGGTTCAAAGGGCAGATGACGATCGGAACGACGGCGAGCAAATGCAACACCCAGAGTTTCGTTTATGACGGCACGTCATATTATGCAACAACGCAGGGCTTGACGAACCAGTAATTAAGCCGGGGGTTGGGTGGTTTGGGGTGGCAGGATGCGTGCGGGGTTGCCGACTGCGACGACGTGGTCAGGGAGAGGCTTGGTGACCACGGCACCCGCGCCGACGGTGGTTCCGGCGCCTACGTCCGCCATGACGATGGCAGCCGCGCCGATCCAGCAATCCGGCCCGATCGAAACGGTCGCGAAAGCGCCCTGGCCGGAGCCTGTGATCCGGCCACTGGCGTCGCGGGCGTGCTGGTGTTTTCCGCTGAGGATCTGCACGCCAGAAGCGATTTGTGTCCGCGCGCCGATGGTGGTCCGGCCGAGGACACAATACGAGCCTATATAGACTCCGGGTTCGAGGCGGGCTTCGGCATGCGCGAAAAAGGAGCCGAAGGAGACGCGGCTGTCGAGGGAGCAGCGCTCGAGGGTGAGGCGGTAGAAGGCGATGCGAAGATAATCTCCGGGCAAGCCTGGCACGAGCGCGTAGGCTTGGGCACAGGCCGGATAAAGAAACCGGATCCGTCCGAAACCACAAATGAGGGCGGCGGGGGCCACAAGCAGCAATGCTACGGCGTGGACCAGTTTCTTCAGCATCATTCAAATCGTGACACAAGTTGCGAGACAATAGAGGCCAATGTGCGGGATTGCGGGATGCGTAGCGCCGAGTAGGCCTGAAACCGCCGCGGAAATCACGCGGACGATGACCAAGGCTCTGGCGCGGCGCGGGCCCGATTCGGAGGGCTTTTATTCCTGGCACGACGTCCATTTCGGCCACCGCCGCCTGGCGATCATCGATTTGAGCGAAGCCGGAAGGCAGCCGATGGTGAACGACGCTGGCGACATCGGGATCGTTTTCAACGGCTGCATTTACAACTTCCAGGAGTTGAGAGGCGAGTTGGAGGCGGCCGGTCAACGCTTCCGGTCCCATTGCGATACTGAAGTGCTGGTGCGCGGCTACCATGAGTGGGGCATCGACAGGATGATGCCGAAGCTGCGCGGGATGTTCGCCTTTGCGATTTGGGATGAGCGCAACAAGCGGCTGACGATGGCTCGCGACCGGCTGGGCGTGAAGCCGCTGGTGTACGCGGTCACGGGGCAGGGAATCGCGTTCGCTTCCACGGTGGGTGCGCTGAGGCAGGCGGGCTTCGGCGGAGACATCGATCCAGCGGCAGTGCTGGAGTTTCTCGAATACGGTTTTGTCACGGATGAAAGCTGCATCTATACGGATCTCAGGAAACTCCCGCCGGCGACAGTGCTCGAATGGCAGGACGGCCGGGTGGAAGAGCGGACGTATTGGACACTGCCGGAGTGCGATGAATCCGGAAAGGTGAGCTTCGAAGAGGCGGTAGAGGAAACCGAGCGGCTGCTGATTGAAGCGGTGAAATTGCGGCTGGTGGCGGATGTGCCGATTGGGGCGCTGCTGAGCGGGGGAGTCGATTCGACGCTGATCTGCTGGGCGATGGCGAAGCTGAACGCGAATATCAGGGCGTTCACGGTGGGCGCGCCGGGAGATGGCTCCGATGAGAGCGGCGAGGCGGCGGAGACGGCGCGGATTCTGGGGATTCCGCACGAGGTGGTGACGCCTCCCCGGGAAAGGCCGGTGCTGCTTGAGGAGATGACGGCGGCGTATAGCGAACCATTCGCGAGCCAGTCGGCGCAGGGGATGCTGTTGGTATCGCGGGCGGTGAAGCCGCTGGCAACCGTCCTGCTGACGGGGGATGGCGGAGACGATGTGTATCTCGGCTATCCATTTTTCATGAACGCATGGCGGGCGCAGAAGCTCGCGCGGAGGCTACCGGCCGCCGCCGGTGGGGCTTGGCGGGCGATCCGTCCGTTGACCCCGTCGAAGGGGATCGCAAAGCGGGCCAGGAATTTCCTGAATTACGCCACGGAAGGCCTGGGAGCGCACGCGAGGGCGCACGACGGGTTACCGTATCTGGAGGAGCAGGGTATTTTAGGAGAACGATTTGCGGGTGCCGGCCTGGCGCAGAGACAGATTGCTCCTTCGGCCGATTCCGGCAAGCGTCTGCTCTTCGACGTATTCGCCTACCACCGTAAGATGCATTTTTTGAGCGAATTCATGCCGAAAGTGGACGGCGGCACGATGTATTACGGGGTGGAGGCGCGATCCCCCCTGCTCGATCACAAGATTTGGGAGTTCGCGGCGGCGTTGCGTCCCGAAATACGGTTTCATGGGGGCACTCTGAAGGCGGTGTTGCGCGAGATCGTACGACGGCGGGTGAGTCCGGCGGTGGCGCGGCGGCAGAAGCAGGGATTTACGGTACCCGTGGACCGGCATTTGACGGAGGGTTCCGGGGAACTGGCATCGTTGGCCGGCGGATCGTACCTCGAGAAAGAGGGCTGGGTGCGCCGCGGCTCACTGAAGCAGTCCATTGACGAAGCAGGATTGATACGGTCCGTCTCACCGCAGTTGTGGCACCTGCTGATTCTGGAGAATTGGATGCGGCATCAAGGGTCGTCTCCCGTTGGAATCAAGGCATAACACCAAATATTTGTAGAGAGTTGGCGTTTTCAAGCAATAAGAAATCCAGAAGTGTGGCTAAGATGAGGGCAAGCGGGAGAGAAGAGCGTCGTAAGGAGTGTACAGAGAGAGCGATATGAAAGTAAATGCGATAACCACCGGGCGCTGGCGCGGAAGCCTAGCGTTCGCCCGAAAGGTGCTGCTGATTCTGGCGGCACTCGCGCCGACAACGGCTCTCGCGGTGCCACAACAGGTGAATCTGAATGGACAGACGGGCACCTTCACTTTTCCGTCGAGCGCACCCTTTTCGACGATCACGTCATGGCGGCTGGAGCTGCGATTTACGATTACCAATACGGCTCCGGGGGTGGTGAACCTTTGGAATATCGGCGGATTCAGCGGGTACTGGCTGCGAGTGAACGGGGCCACAGTGCAGCTAAACGATTACGTGGATCCGACAACCGGCTGCCAGTTCGCTATGCCGATCACCTTAAACCAGGACACCGTGTTGCGATTGACCAAGAACGCGGCCGTGGGACAGATTACGCTAGAGACCTGGAGCGTGACGGGATCGAATTACCAGTCCGGGACCGGCAATTGCACGGGGCCGTTTGTCGCGGGGTTGACGGGAACGGGGCAGATCGGCGGGGGCGAAAGTATCGGGACCGTGGCCTTCGCGCGCCTTTATTCCACGATTTTGCCGCTGAACTCGGCGCCTCCCCACGGAGCCTCGGGGGGCGATTTAGCGGATTGGGAATTTAACGGGAACGGCAGAGACTCCAGCGGGCACGGGAACAACATCTCATTTTCATCGAGCGCCTCCTACTCCGCGGCGCCGGTGTATCCGCCGGCCTGCGGCATGCCAGCGCAGCAAAGCTTTCGAGCAGGAGCGGCCATCACGTTAGCGTCTCAATCCTTCGCTCTGGACGGAGGCAATACGCTCACGTATGCATGGAGCCAGGTGTCGGGGCCATTTACGGCGCTCATCTCCCCAGGAAGTCAGGGGCAGGTTAATATCAGTGGGACGATTTTCGGGTCCTATGTGCTGCAGCAAACAGTGACCGACAGCCATGGCCAAAGCAACTCGTGCTCCGGTAAATACGGTTTTGTGGCCACGGACGCCAACGGTTCCGTGATCATTCCCAATCCAGTGCACGCGGCGATTCTCGGACCGCTGATCGCGTCTTTCGCGAACCCGTGGCCCGCTTATGAGATCCAAGGCAACGCGTTCGCGAACCTGATGGTGCAGAAGCTGGCGGGAACGGCGGCGTATAATCCACAGTTCCCCGCTTCCTGGGACATCGCCCAAACAGGGACCATCACGGTATTCGCGGGCACGGTGATCACAAGCGGGAATGCGGTGACCTGGGTGAGCGGAACGCACTTTACCGATGGAGGGGGCCTACAAAGCGGAAACACGATTTACGTCAATGGGAATCTGTGTACGATCAGTGCGGTTTCGGCGTCGTCGATCAGTTGCACTTCTTCTTTGCCGACTTACAGCTCTCCGGTTTGGTATGGATCAAACTACATTGTTGGATCGGGAACCTCATTCAGGGCGGTCTTTGGCAATGGAACTACGACGCCTGCATCCAGCCAAACCGGAATTGTCGTGTGGTATCCGATTTTGAACTCGCCATACCCCGCGGGTGTGACAGGGCGCAGGCATGGATACGTTCAAACGATTGTCGATGACACGCACCTGACTGCGAATTTCTTCACGTTCGCTGGCAACACATGGATCAACGACGCCTATAGCGGAGGATACGTCGGTTCAGGGTCCGGTCTGAATTACGCCTATATGGAGAACAGTCAGACTTCGGGCGTGTATGGCACTGGGGGGTGGGGCTCCGGGGGATCCCCCTATCCGGGGAATTACTATGACAACGTGATGGCGCTCTACGCTCGATACTACGCGACCGGGATTGACGATTACCTCACCGCGGCGCGGCTGTTGGCGGACCGGTGGTGGAGTTATCCAGTGGGAGATAAGGGGCTGGCTTACGAGCTGACGACGGGAAGCCCGTGGGCGAACTACATCTGGGCGCCACGGCAGATCGCAATCGCAGGACTGTGGATGCGGAACGCCGACAATCCGCCTTACGACTACACGCCAGGCCTAAGCTTGATGACAACCGAAATGATCGGGCCAGAGTTCGGCGCCAATTCCTGTTCGCGTGTGGGTCCAGTTCCGAGCGGTTCCTGGCCGACACAGTACAACATCTATGGAACGAATGTCCCCGTGTGCGGATTCGATATCCGGGAATCGGGCTATCTCATCGCGGCTGTCGCGTACGATGCGCTGTTTGATTCGAATTCGGCACAGGCGACGATGTCCAAGCAGGCGTTGTCCAATCAGATGCGAAATGTATTCTCGGCGGTTAATCAGCCGGCCGGCGAATTTCTGGAGGACGAGCCATCGCTGAGTAGCTCGGGCAACTTCACGGCTTCGGTGACGGTGGGCAATATCTACGCGACTGCCCAAGCCGGGAGCATATGGCCGCTCGGCGCATTCAACAACTCGCTACCCTATTCGGCATCCAATACTCCCGTACCGATGTGGCTGAACAAAGCGGGGACGGCCCCGGTCACCGGGCAATATTTGAATAGCGCGTGTCCTGGGGGTGTTTGTCCGGCGACGGTCGGAGACACGCACTGGTACTACGCGCTGATCCCGCAGAGTCCGATCGCGGCGATCAGCGCGACAAATCCGATGGTGGTGAGTTTCACTTCGCCGCCGTCATGGCTGACATCTGCCTCGACGGTCCAGTTCACGGGGATTAGCGGATGCACGGTTGCGGCAGGGACGGGATATACGGTTGCCTCGGTGAGTGGAACAGCGGCCACGATTAATGTAAGCGGAGTGGGCTGCACGGCTTCTTCGGCGAAGATCTACGACGCTAACCGGGTGCAATTGAGCGATGTGAACGGGAATCCGGCGCCTTACGTCGCCGACAATAGCTGCTCGAATACCTGTTCGGGGCTTGGATGGGAAGTCGGCACGCTCCTGGGAGGGGGCAGCCAGCCGTATCAGGTTGGAATTGAGAGCAGGGGCTTTTACTTCACATCCCTGGCGCTCAAGGGATTTGACGACACGAGCGCTAACGCCGCGCAGGCATTTATTCTCTCCAACTCCAACTGGACCAGCAGCACGGGATTGAACAGCTCCAACAAAGGCCTCTACTACGGGCGCGTATTTGTGAACTGCGAGCCGCCGGCGACGGCTTATCCCGGTTGCGACTCCGGTGTCGTAGGAGATCGTGACTTGAACGGCGAGGGAATGAATATCGCAAACATGGCCTATCTTTTGTACTCAGGATCGTCCCCCGCAAAGACGCTAGGAGATTTGATGATGTCCGCGATGTTCTCCGTAGCGGGCGATCAAAGCCCGACGGGCTTCGACGGGTCCAACATCATTGGCGATATGTACCCGAGCGGTTATATGTACACCGGCATCGGATCGCACAAATGGTTGGGCTACTACTGGGGCGCGGGCGCGGCGTGGAGCTGGCCGTCGATCCGGTTGGGCGGGTTGATGCCGCCGGCGCCGCGGGTCGTCGATGTCTCACTGAACTTCCAATCAGCGGCACGAGCTATCCTGACGGTGACTCGTCCGGATGGAACCGCGAGCCAGTCCACATGCACCAGTTCTCCCTGCCAGGTGACCATCGATAGCCGTCAAGGCGACCATCTGCTATCGATCCAGTATCTGGACACGTCGAACCATTCGCTGAGAGTTGCGCAGTTAACCGCAATCAAAGCCCGTTAGGTTTTCAAAAGGGCGCTGTCGAACAGCGATTCGTACAAGTCGACCACCTGGTCGAGCGAGTAGCGCTCCAGTACGCGCTGGCGGGCCGACGCGCCCAGGCTCCGGCGTAAAGACTCACTGGAGAGCAAGCGGCGCAGGGCATCGGCAATCGACTGCTCATCGCGAAGCACGGTTACCAGACCGTGAACCTCGTTTTCAATTAGTTGCGTATTGGCCGGGATGCCGCTGACGATGGAGGGAAGGCCGCACGACATGGCTTCCACAAGGGAGCAAGAGAAGCCCTCATTGGAAGAGAGCAAGGCGAAAATATCAGCGGCCTTGAGCCAGTCCTGAACCGAGTCCGGCGGGCAGCGTCCGGCGAACAGGACGCGTCCGGTGAGCCCCAACTCCGCAGTTCGCGTTTCGAGGGCTGTGCGTTCGGGGCCGTCGCCAATGAGGACCACCAGGGCGGGGAGGTTCACGCGGGCTAAGGCTCCCAGCAAGGAGAGCAGCTCCTTTTCGGGCGCCAGCCTTCCGGTGAACGCAACAATGGGAACGTCGGCGGGAAGCCCCATCTTGTGGCGAAAGCGGGTCCGTTGTTCCAAGGTGCCCGGCGCGAAGAGATTGACATCGACCGGATTGGGCATCCAGAAAAGCTGCTTTTGATCGAAGCCTGCAGTGGCGGCCTCGGCGGCCATGCCGGAATTGAGAATCATCACACGGTGCGCCCATTTTCGCAGCCAGCGCAGTTCAAGCCGGCCGAGCCAGGACTGTCCCATGAGGGTAATTATGCTAGAGCCGGAGATTTTCATCAGTACGGGTTTGGACAGAAACCGGGCGACCGGGAGTCCCGCGGCAAGGTGAAGGCCTTGCATCAGGAAATAGGCGAGCTGGTATCGCCGCCGCATGGTGAGCAGGGTCCAGGCAACTCCCAGCGCAAAGGCGTGATCGCGCCAGCGTTCGGGCCAGCCGCCGCCAATGATCCTCACGGGCGTTCCAAACTCGTCGGTCCAGCGCGAGACGGGAGGCATGGGATCGCCGCCGGCACAGAGCACGGTGACTTGGTGGCCCCGTCGGCGCAGGCCCGCGGCGACCCTTTGCGCCTCGATTTCCGAGCCGCCAAGCACCGGAGGATAGGAGTGGCAGATCAGCAGCAGGGATGTTGCGGAACGGCTCATGATCGCGATGCGTCAGGCCGCTCGAGCAACGCGATCGATAGCTTCCCGGTGGTCAGCATTGGGGCGATCAACCGGCCCTCGAAGGCGTGCAAGGCATCGTCAATATCCGCGACGACAAATCCGATGTGGTGCAAATTCAGATTGTTAGGGGGCACTTGCACCCAAGCTAACACAGTGGCTCAAAGCCTGGGATGTTACAGTGATGGAAAGAGTTGAATGCCAGAGATGCCGTCAGAGCCTGACGCAACACACGGCAGCGTTGCGCCGACGCGGCTGCTTTTCCGCAAGATTGTGGCAGGAAGCAGCCTGTATTCGCTGGCCATTGTCGGCTCGACCCTGGCCAGCATCGTTCTGCTGCCCATCAACACGCGTTATCTGACTCGATCCGACATTGGCGTTTTGGATCTTCTCGAAAAAATCTCTATTGCGGTGAGTTATCTGCTTGGGCTGAATTTCTCGTCGGCATTCGGTTATTTTTACTTCAATCGGCCTTCGGCGGAGGAGCGGTCACCGGTGGTGGGGACGATGTCCGCTGGATCGGCGATCATGGGCATTTTCGCCGGAGGATTATCCTGGATCCTTGCGGCACCCCTCAGCCGCCTGGTGTTTGCGTCACCCGATTACGCCCAATACCTACGAGTGATTTTTCTCCTGATGCCGCTGAGCTTCCTGCTTGAGGCGGGGATGGGGTGGTTGCGCGTAGAGGACCGGGCGCCGGCGTTCGTGGCGGTGTCGTTTCTGCGCATTGCCATCACCATTTGCGGCACGGTTGTCGCGGTTGCGGTACTGCGGCTGCGCGTTTGGGGCGTGCTGACAGTGAACCTGACCGCGATCGCGGTGCTGGCGGTGGTGGTCACTGTCTATTGCTTCCGTCACTACCGGTTTGTCTTCGAGTGGCCCCTGTTTGTGAAGATCCTGAAATTCGCCGTTCCGCTTGGATTGAGCGGCGTGGCGATGTTCATCATCCACTTCGGCGATCGCTTCATCATTCCGCACTATCATCCGCTGGGCGATCTGGGCATTTACTCGATTGCCTACAAGATTGGCATGCTGATCAGCGTCGTATTCAGCGCCTTCCAGACGTACTGGAACGCGCAGGTATATCAAATCGCCAAGCGGGAGGATGCCAATGCGGTGATCGGCCGGACATTCAGCTACATGATCCTGATTCTATCCCTCTGTCTGGTGGGCCTGATTGTGACGGCAAAGCCCGCGCTGCAAATACTGACGACGCGGACCTATTGGGAGGCGGCGCTTCTGGTGCCGGTGATCGTTGCGGCGTATTTCGTCCGGGCAATCGGAGATTTTTTCCGCTGCGTGTTTCTAGTGGAGGGGCGGCCGGGCTACGATGCGGCGTGCAACTGGATTGGCGCCGGGGTCTGCCTGATCAGCTATTTCGCCCTGATCCCGCAGTGGGGCATCTGGGGCGCGGCTTTCGCAACGCTCATCACGTTCACTGTGATCGGGGTGGTGTCGGTGATCTGGGCACAGCGTCTGAAGCCGTTTCGGGTGGAAGTGGGACGGCTGACAAAGATTTTCCTGGCTGCCGGGCTCCCGTTGGGAGCGTATTTCCTGGTACCGGTATCGTCGCTGCCGGTTGAGATTGCCTGGTCGGCTCTGTTGCTACTTGCCTATCCGCTGCTGTTGACTATACTTCGCTTTCCGACACCTGGAGAGTGGGGCCTGGTGCGATCGGCGGTGGAGAAAACCCGCCGCGCCGTGGGACTCGTAGGACCATGACGGGGCGGTCATTTCGCTGCCTAACCCACCAGGGGTGCATTGGCGCGCCATAGCGTCGCGCCCCAGGAGTAACCGACGCCGAAGCCCACCAACATCACCGTAGACCCTCCCGTAATCCTCTCCGCCGAGAGTTTGAGCGCGATGGGGATTGTGGAGGAGACCGTATTACCGCAGTCTTGCATCGCCAGGACGAATTTTTCCGCGGGAATCCCCATCCGTTTGCGGAGATGATCGAGCATGTAGCGGTTGGCCTGATGAAATACGAACAGGTCTATTTGGTCCAGAGCGGTACCCGATTTTTCCAGCAGCGCGTGAATCGTTGGCGGGACGGCGGAGAGCGTGAAGTTGAAGATTTCGGGGCCGTTCATGAACAGATCGTCGGCGGCGCGGATGTTGCCCTGCTCGTCCTCTTTTGCGGCGGCTGTTTCGGGAGACCGGGGCCTCCGCAAGCCTCCCGCAGGTACGATCAGATTCTCTCCCCCGGCGCCATCGGTGCCGTAAACGAACGGGCCGATGAGGGGGTGGTCCGTTTCGGCAGCCGTGAGAAGGGTGGCCGCCGCGGCGTCCCCAAAAATTGTGCGGACGCTGCGGTCGTTTTCGTTCAAAAATTTGCTGTAGGTCTCCGCCGTCAGCAGCAGAACACTGGAAGCCTGGCCGGATTGGATCAGCCCTTCGGCTAGCCCTAGCCCGTAAATATATCCCGAGCAGCCTAGATTAAAATCCAGCGCTCCGGCTGAGGTGGGAATCCCCAAACGGTTCTGCACCAGGCAGGCCGTGGTCGGCAGGAAATAGTCGGGGCTCTGGGTACACAACAACACGAAATCGATTTGCTCGGGCCGGCATGCGCCGGAGGCAAACAGCTTCCGGGCCGCAGCCACGGCCAAGTCTGAGGCGCACTCCTCCGGCGCGGCGATATGGCGGCATTGAATTCCGGTCTTGGCGTCGATTTTCGCCACGGACCAGTCGGGAAACCGTTCCGCCAGTTGAGCGGTTGGCAGCGTCCTTTCGGGCAGATAGTACTCGATCGCACGAATCGCGGCGTGGAGCACGTCAGGCCTCGACTTTGGCCAGGCGCAACAGATCGTCCACGGTTCTGCAAGCGCCGAGATCTTTGGGAGACAGCCGCGTACCGTTGTTGCTGTCGGCGAGGGCCATGAAGCTGATGATCGCCGTCGAATCCCACAGCGGATACTCGTCCAACTCTTCGGAGCCCTGCAGTGTTTCCGGGGGCAACTCCAGAATCTCATCGATAGACTTCAAGAACTCGGCGCGGCTCATAGCAACTCATCCCGATGGTAACACTCCGGTGCTTTGCTACACTACTGTCTTGAGTTTCGAGCGTCAGTGAATTCGTTCATTCTTAAAATCAAACGCGGGGAAACACCGTTTTTCCGGGCTCTTCGCAGGATGGCGAAGGCGATTCTTTCGCCTTCTGCTCCCCGCCTTCCCGGCTGGCTGAAGCCGCCATTCCGCGCGATCTACGAATTCTATTTTCTGCTGATGGGATTGTGGAATAACTTCCTCAACCTGGTCTGGCGGCAGTTTCTGTTTCAAGCCCGCTGCGCGAGTTTCGGGAAAGGCGTGGTGGTGGACCGTCTTCCCTTTGTTTCCGGTCACGTGGAGATTCACATCGGCGATCATGTTTGGATTGGCGGCCACCTCAACGTCTCTTCGGCCCGTATCTTGGACCGGCCCGTGCTCATCCTTCGGGATCACGCCGAGATTTCCTGGAATGTCAGTATCGCGGTGAATAAAGAAGTAATCATCGAGGAATACGCCCGCGTTTCCTACGACTGCCGCATCTCCGACAGCGACGGCCATCCACGCGAGGCCGATCTGCGCGCCCAGAATCAGCCAGTGCGCCTGCGCGACATCCGCCCAGTGCGCATCGGCAAGTATGCCTGGATTGGAAACGGCACGCACATCATGAAAGGCGTCACCATCGGAGAAGGAGCCGTCATCGGAGCGAATAGCGTGGTGATCAGCGACATTCCACCGTACTGCCTTGCCATGGGAAATCCCGCTGAAGT
>Ga0075029_100000274_pt1 | contig 28727 bp, 20 predicted proteins | sample LitLauG_LLR_2013_FD_71391 | JGI IMG/M metagenome (GOLD analysis project Ga0075029, IMG submission 71391) | Freshwater sediment microbial communities from North America - Little Laurel Run_MetaG_LLR_2013 | ecosystem: Environmental > Aquatic > Freshwater > Creek > Sediment | place: USA... | reverse complement strand
ACGCCCACCCTGCTGCTCGCCGCGATCGGCAGCGCCTCGCTGTTCGCCATCGCAGGTTTGTCGGCCGAAACTCTCGGACTCCCGCTTCATCCGCGCGGGTGGGTTCTACTGCTCCTGATCTGGATCGTCGTGGAGTGCCAGGTATTCGCCCGCGTCGGCGCGGCCGCGCGCCGACAGTTCGCCTGCCTGCGCGCTTTCGGCTTGGCCCGCCGAATTCGCCGCGCCGAGCAGATGCGGGACGAAATCGCCGCTCGCAATCAACAGCGCGCACGGGTCATCGACGCGCAGCTTGCCTGGCTGGCGTCTCAGTTTTCCCTGGCCCACCAGCGCGCCGCCAAGGCTCGCCTCGTTGCCGCTAGGAACGCTCAATAAAGGAGACTGAAATGGAAGACGTAATCCTCACCCTCAACGACGTAAGCCGCGAGATTCAGAAGATCGAGGCCCCCCTGACGCGATCGCAGGAGGATCGCATGCGCGGCCTGATCGAGTCCTCCGCGAATATGCTGGCGCCCATCAACTTCCAATACTGGTTCGAGAAGCTTCAGCGGGCGATGGGCAAGTGGCGGCTCTTCGCCGCCCGTGTGGCGGAGGCGCGGGCGCGTCTTCAGGAAGCCGAACTCGAATTGAAGACCGGAAAGCCGGCCCACCTTCTGAACGTGATCGTCTGTACTGTCTGCTGGCTTGTGTGCCTGGCTGGGGAATTTGCCTTCACGTACACGACCTTGCCTTTCATCCTCAACATCGAGGAGGACAACATCCTCGGTATCGCCCTCAGCGCCCTCGTGGTCGCGATGCTGACGGTTCTGGAATGGGCGCTGGCTCGCGGCCTCGAAGAGCCGTACCAGGAGGCACGCAACGTGCTCGGCCGCCGGAAGCCCCTACACTGGCTCGGCATCGGGATCATGGCCGCGTTCCTCATTACACTGTTCGCGGGCAACCTGTATACGGTCCGCCTACTGGCTTCGGCCCGCCAGGAATCGAGCGCGTATCGGGATTGCCTCGAACAGATGAAGAACCAAGGTTCGCTTGGGGCAGCAGCCAACTCCCGCCCATGTTCGCAATTGATCGACCAAGCGACGGTCGATCGAGCCATTACGGCCGTGAGTGTCGCTGTCGTGGTGGACGGCTCCATCCTCTTCCTCGTCGTGCTGGCTGACCTCGAGAACCTGTATCGCAGGTATCGCGTGAAGCGGACCGCCGCCGCCCAACGGAGGCGGCTCCCCGACCTCGAACGCACGCTCGCCGAAGCCCAGGCAGAGACGGCGGCTCGCCAGCACCTCTGGGACCAGCGCGAGGTACGCATCGCGGCGATCCGCGAAGGTTTTCGCGCCCGATGCAATTTCGAACTCGACACCAGATTGGCGGCCGTCTATGTCGAGCCGCCCATCCCCGAACTCGAACGCCTTGTCGCGATGGCGCTGGCTCAAGCGCCCGCCGGGCGCCTGAACTAGTCCCGAACCAATAAAAGGAGATGACGTCGATGAACAGAACGAAGCTCGCTACGTATTGCGTTGCCGGCGTGGCCGCTCTGGTGGCCGCCCGCGCCTGGCTGTATTCCAACCGCCCTAGTTACGAAGTGCGTATCACCCACGACACCGAGGGCCGACCCACAAGCAAGCGCACGGCTGGCGGCCGTACGATCCACTATGCGTGGGATCCAGCGGACCGATTGGTTCAGAATGGCGGCATAGGCCTGAAGTACGATCCCAATGGCAACCTCGTCAGCGTCACCGACGCGTCGGGCGACGACAAATTCACGTTCGATGACCTGGACCGGATGACTTCGATGACCGGCCCGTCAGGGAAATCTATTACGTACTCGAACGATCCGTGGAACCGGCCCGTTTCGCTGACTCCTTCCGGCGGCTCCCGCCTCGACATCGAACGTGACGTACTGGGACGCTACGTGGCGCTGTTCGACGGCAAGGGTCTAACCACATGGGACTACGAGCCCAGCCTGGTTATCCGGCGTCTCCCAAATGGCGTCCGTTCGGAATTCAGTCTCAACGAGAAGGGCGAACTGCTCCGCTTGCGTCACTTCTCCCCCTCCGGCGGCCGCATCGTCGATTACCGATACAAGCGCGACACGAACGGCCGTATTGTCCGAATTGATGAAGAAACCAACTCAGGCACGCGAGTGCTTCAGTTCGCATTTGACGCGCTGGGCAGGCTCGTCTCCGTTTCCGACGGCGGCAGGATCACAACATGGAAATATGATGCGGAGGGCAATCGCATTTCGGAGACTACGTCCGCGGGCGACAAGAGCTACACCTACGGTGCCGGCGCTCTGAAGAACGCGGGCGACGCCAGATTCACTTTCGACAGGGAAGGCCAATTGACGGAGCGCGCGGGCGACAGACCGGCCCGTTTCGGGTTCGATCAGGCCGGGCGGCTAGTATCGGTGGAAAACGGCAAAGACCGGGTCGCATACCAATACGATGCCTTGAACCTCAGAACCGCCCGCGAGGTCAACGGCATTAAGACGCTCTATCTTAATGACATCTCCTCGGGTAGGCCCCTGCCCGTCGCGGAGTACGCGGCTTCGGGCGAGCTGCTGCAGCAGTATATTGTCGCGGGCAGCCAGACGCTCGGCGTTCGCGATGGGTCGGGGACCACGAGGTGGTACCTCGAAGATCATCTCGGCTCGGTTCGTTTCGTCGTCGACGAAGCCGGACGGGTCGAGTCGGCCGCCGATTACACGCCGTTCGGCGCTCCGATTTCCCGCCTGAAGACCGCGGCCCGGTTCGCGGGCGGAGCATGGGACCAGGAGGCGGAATTGATCTACCTAGGAGCCCGTTACATGGACCCGCGCACCGGCCGCTTTATCAGCCGCGACCGCCTCCCGGGCTTGCTCGAAGATCCGCAAAGCTTCAATCGCTACGCCTACGCGGCCAACGATCCGGTGGACCTGATCGACCCGACGGGTCTAGCGCCCGAACGTCCCCGGCCCGGCGATGATCGTGAACCAACCTGGACCCGCAAGCTGGAGAAGCCCATGCTGGATGTGGCGGACGATCAATTGAAATACGCCGGTGGTTTGCGTGGAAAGGCTTGGGCTGCGGCTAGTTCGTTCGGCTACGCCTGCATCGAGGCTACGATCGCCCCAGTGGAGACAAGCTTCAGGAACCTGGCGGACCGGGAATGGGTAGCGCAGCACCCAGGAATGAGGTACTGGGAGGGGATTAAGCTGGCGTCGGTGGTAGCGGACCTGGTCGAGCCCCTTCTGCCGATCACGCCCACCTCCCTGAAGGTTTCGTTCGCGGAATCCACGCCGTTTGCGCAGCGGTTCAAAATTCTCGAAACCGGTGAACGCTGGATGCAAAACCGGCATTGGTACCTGCCCGGTGGGCTGGATCGACTGTATCCAGCCAGTCAGTCATTCAGAGCACCGGTGAAGGATCTTTTTGAGCTCAAGGACATATGGGATTTCACACGCGAAGGCCTCAAACGCTCCGGCCGGGACGGCGCGGAGCTGCAGGCTGAGACACATCCCGTTGGCGGCGTGCGCCTCAACAGCCCAGGGGACTGGCCTGACGACTTAGGCGTTCTCGCCGGCGCCACATTCGATCCCGAGTCCGGCAGCCTGATTCTCGCCGGTGAAAAACGCGCGGCGTTACCCCCAATCCGTAGCGAAGACCTCGCCGTCGCCATCCGTGCCGTGCTGAACGGCGCTGATTCGAGCGGACAGGTCAGCATGACGATCGATCCCGACTCCAGCAATCCCCGCGGCCCCACAATGGATGTGCGTTTCTTCGGCATGACGGAAGACACCCATGTCGGCTGGGTGATGTTCGAGTGCGACCGCATCGTCAAGGGCCTCACTGTCGGCCGCGACAATCTCACCCAACAGCCGCTTTCTTCTCCGTTTCCGGGTTTCCGCAACATCGCCGAACTCGGACTGCGCGGAGCCAGTCACCGTCGGCCTCTCTGGAGCCGATTCTGGATCGTGCCCGATTCCGTCGTCCTCCGCGTGAGTCCCGACCGCCGCAGCCTCGTATTTGGCGAAACTCGCATGCGCGTCAAAACCGAAACCATGCGCTGGAACCGCGGCAAATTGGTATCGGCCGGCGGACTCAGAGACGAAATCGCCGAAACGGTCGCCGACTCCTTGACCGCCCATTACGACGACCTCGTCCGCCAATACCCGGTCTTCGGCGAACTGAAGCAGATGGCGCAGGTAGTGGCCCTCGCGGAGTGGATGAAGCACGCCGGCATCCTACCCGATCCACGCTGGATCGCCGCCAACGCCGCCTCGGATGCAAAGACGCCTCGGACAACACCCTCGGTCGAAAACAACCTCTCCGACCGGACCGCTGATGTCACATATTCCAGTTCCGTATTTGGCGGCGCCGACCTCGTCTCGCGTCCTCACTATAAAGAGGACCCAACGGTCGCCGGAACCGCGGGCGGCCTGAGCCTCCAATGGCGGAAGGCTGGAAAGCCCTGCTTTGATGCCGAGTTGGGCGGCAAGCCCGTGCGTGCGGTCGCGCTCGGCACCAGAACCGCTCGCAGAGCCGGCACGTTTCAGACCGCCATACGGCTTCCGTGGGGTTTCCAGCTCCGCTACGACTCATCGCAACGCGGCTGGAGCATGCTCATCCCTCACTTGTATGCGCAGGGCGACGGATCGAAGCGTCTGTCCGTCCCAGGCAGTTCAGACAGCGTCCCAGCTCGGAGGTTTCTGCTGTCGGATGATTTCGGGATGCGGAACGAAGTCTTTGAGGAATCGTTTGTCGATCCCCAGCTTAAGGCCGTCGGATTCCGCTCGGGCAACCCGGACTACACCGGCGTCTTCCCGAACCCGGATGGAAGCGCCTCGCTCCTGCTTGCCGATGGCAACGCCTGGGCATTCGATTCGAAGGGCCGCGCCACCGCTTTCGTCGGGCCGGACTCGGTCATTGAGTTTGCCTGGTCCAGCGACGGCTCGCTTCAACGAGCATCGCGCATCGACGGAGCTCTCAGTTTCCATTACGAGAACGGCCACCTGGCGCGGATCGACGGAGGCGGCGCAGGGCCTCACCAATTCGTTTGGCGCGAAGGCAACCTGGTTTCCGCTGTCACGCCGGACCACCGCTTTGACTTCGCGTATGCAGGCGGCCTGCTCGACTCCGTCGCCGAAGACGGGCGCGTCGCGCGAAGAATATCGTATGACGCGGAAGGCCGCTGGAACGAACAGACCGACGCCGCCGGAGGCCTGATTGCCCGTCAGAAGTCTGTCGGGCACAGCGTGATTCGGTTCGGTCAGGACAACTCTCAAACCACGGATACTTACTCTACAGACGGCACGCTGACTTCTCGCGTCCAGCAAGGACCGGCTGGCCGCACCAGCGTTGAATGGAACTCCGACCACCGCGAAGCCGTCTTCATGGACGCTCGCGGGACCCGCAAGGATTTTCACTTCGATCGATTGGGAAGAGTCGATGAGTCCCGCGTGAACGGCCAGGTTTTCGCCACGTATCGGTACGACGATCAGCAACGCCGCCAGGTTGTGGACTACGAAGACTTTGCGGAAATCTCGGAGTTCAATTCGGACGGCGACCTGGCAAGGAGAACGGTCCAGCCGAAGCGCTCATGGGTGCACCAGGACGGGAGGAAACCGGCACGGACAGTGGAGCTTGAGGCTGACGGAGGAAAGTCTCCCGCTCCGTCGGTGAAATCAGGCGAGCCTATCAAACAGGTTAAAGACGCGACTGGCGCGCAGGCGAATTACGGATACGACCGAAGCGGGAGGCTGACCAGCGTCAATCTCGCCGGTGGAACGAGAATCGATTACGAATACAGCGCGGACGGCAACCTGGCCCGCGTTGTCGAACACCACCGTTAGCCATCGACCGAAACCTTCGAATCAGAGAGGAAGTGTCCCATGCATAGCTCGCGGAAACGTTATCTCCCCTTGCTCGCCGCTGTCGCGGTCCTCTGCGGTACTCCCGCGGCGCGGGCGCAGGACCCGGTTGAACTCTTCAAAGATGCCCAAGACCTCGAGAACCAAGGCCTGCACAACGAAGCCCTGGACCGTCTTGAGCGGGCCTACGATTCCGCGCGCGCCGAGAGTCAACGACTCACCATCCAGACAGCCATCGGCCTTGTGTTGTTCAAATTAGGCCGCGCCGACGAAGCCCGCGGTCGTCTCGAAGACGTCCTGCTGAGAGGGGGCTCTTCGGATAATCGCAGCCGGTCGTTGTTTGGACTCGGCCGGATCCTTCAACAGCAAGGTAAGCTGCCCGAAGCTCTGGCTAGGTATGACGACGCGCTGAAGGAAGACCCGGCGCCGGAAATCAGACAGTTCGCGCTGCTGCTCTCCGGAGACATTCTCCTTCAGCAGGGGTGGCTCGACGCCGCCCAATCCCGGCTGGAGGAAGTTGTAAATCTGCCGGATCGCTCCGGGAGCCAGGGGGAGGCGTTGGTCCGTCTCGGCCTAGTGTTCGACCGCAAAGGGAGGCCCGAGGACGCGCTCAAAGCCCTGGACCAGGGCAAGCGCGTCGCCCGCAACAGGGAGACGCAAGCCTGGGCCCTGATCACCTCAGGCGACATCCTGTGGACGGCCTGCCGGACGGACGAGGCGGAGAAGGAGTTTCAGGCAGCCCAACCGCTCGCGCCGGATGGCGAAACAAAAGCCAAGGCCTTTCTGGGTCTGGGGAACATCCTGTCAGACCGGAAAAGGCCTCTCGAAGCGGTGGCGGTGCTCCAACAGGGTCTGAAATACGCGTCGACACCGGATACGAAGTTCACGCTGCTTTACAACCTGGGCGAGTCATTCCTCGATATCGGTCGCACCACGGATGCCGAATCGAGTTTCAGACAGTCCATAGCCGCCGCTACCAGATCCGACGAGAGACTGCTGGCCCAGACCGGCATTGGTAGCGTGTTGCTGCGAAAGGGCCGGGTCGGAGAAGCGAAAGCGCTGTTCCGGCACATTCTCTCCGAGTACCGCCGCATGGCCGCCGATCTCTCCCTTCCCGAGTTCAGGGCCTACGCCCTTCTCGAAGCCGGCGATCTTCTGGCGCGTGTGGAGCGCAAACCCGACGAAGCGATTGAGTCGCTCACCCAAGGCTTGAAGCTCATCGCCAATCAGCGCATGAAAGCTAACGGCCTGGCCGCTCTCGCAGATCTCGAACTAAGGGCCGGCCACACCCAAACTGCCCTCGCACATTACACCGAATCATCCGCCATCTCATGCAGCGGTCAGCAGAAAGCCGAGGCCTTGCTCGCGGCCGGCGACGCGTTGCGCCGTCTGGGAAAACTCGACGACGCCGTGGCCGCTCTCACTCAGGGTCTCGCCCTGGCGACAGACGCTGGCTCCCGGCGCTTTGGGTACCTCCGTCTCGCCAACATCGCGTTCCGCCGCCGCCCTTATTACATCCTCCTCGGGATCGTTCTTCTCGGCGTATCCGCTGCCCTCCTTTATGGAAGGCTGTTGCGCCGTTTCTGCCAGGCTCCTGACTCCAGCTATGGGCGCAGCATCGCACTCCGCGCGCCGCTGGCCGGGGCCCTGGGCGCTCTCATCGGCTCCATCCCGCAAATCGTCTTCGACTACTTCAATCTCGACACAGCTAGCCTGGTGGCCCGCGGCTCGGTGTCTAACCTCCTAAGCGGCGCCGTCAACGAAGTCTTCAGTAGTCAATTCCTTCGCATTGAAGCCATATCATCGTTGCTGGCGGCAGCCACAGTCGTGGCGGTCTCGTTAGCTGGGGCCCCTGACCCCTCCGCGAAAAAACTTGCCAAAGCGTCGGCTCTTGGTACCTTACTCGGCTTCATCGGCATCTTCGCATATGACCTCATTTGGTACGGTTTCGAAGCCCATCCTGTCTCCCCCGTCCATTCCGTCCTCCTCCTCGCCGCCTGCTCGGGAGCCATGGGTTTGGCCATCGGACTCGCTGCGGGCCTTGCTTCAGGTTCCGGCCGCCGCGTCGCGTTCGGCGCCGCTGGTGGTTTCCTCGGCGGCGGCCTCGGCGGACTCGCCTTCTACCCAGTGCACGCGATGCTGCTCGACGTTTTGCCCTTCGACAACGTCGTCAGCTACACCGGTCTCCTGCAACACATCCTCCTCGGCGCAGCCATCGGCTTCGCTCTTGCGCTGGTCGAAATTCCCGCCCGGCGATTCGAGGCGGCCGTATCCAAAGAGCCACGCGACCTGCGCCCAGAGCGTCCGGGGCTGGTCGGCCAGGTGTTGATTGCTCGATCCGGTGCTAGCACCGAACCGTCGTTTCAACTACAAGAGCTTTTGTCGGTTTCAACCGAGACTCTCGAAGTTTCTGTGATTCGTCCGGTAGTCGCAAGCCGGGTCGCCCTCACCCTGCTTGCAGTTAACGCTGAAACGTGCAACGGAGGAAAGGAGACAGGCGTCGATGACAACGCTACCGTGTAGTCCTCGTCTATTCGCGTTAATAATTGGAACTCTGGCGTTGGTTGGACTTTTCATCGCTTCATGCTCGAGATCTGGCGGGATCGCAAGGAATTCGGGACCGCGCGCCACGGCCTTTGATGCGACGACCACGCACTCAGCTCCCGTCAAACCACCGTCACATCCTGCTGCAACGATCAGTGAAGGCCAGGGATCCTCGGTGCCGTCACCGAACATCAGCGCAAGCGCTCCGGACCCGAAGAGAGACTGGGAAATCTGTAACGCGACCTCCACGCCCGACTCTGTTGACGCACAGATTGCCGCCTGCACACGCATCATTAACACCCGAGGTCTTAGCCGAGAGAAGCTGGTCCGTGCTTACATAAATCGCGGTTTCGCGTACAATGAGCAGTTCGCCGACAGGGAGCACAATCATTTTGCCGAAGCAGTCGCAGATCTGACTGCAGCCATCCGCTTGAGACCCAATTGCGCTGATGCCTTTTTCGTTCGCGGCCATTCTTACACCGACATGGGATTCCATGACAAGGCGATCGCTGACTTCAGCAAAGCGATTCAACTTTATCCGACGGGCGCAACCATATTCCGGAAGGCGAACGCGCTCAACAGCCGCGGAATCTCTTACGAATATGATGGTAAAGGACACGTCTGGCGCGCCATAGCAGACTATAATGAAGCCATCCGCCTCGACCCGAAGGACTGGACGGCGCTTTGTAACCGGAGCCACGCGTATCGTTCGATTGGGAGAAACGTTCTGGCGGATGCTGACCGCCGCAAAGCCAACCGTTTGAATGGGTCGGATCGTCTCAATCCTTTTTCGTGGGAGATGAAGTACGCGATGACATGCCAATGAGTTCACTCGATCTCAGGTCGAGCGTGGCACCGATTCCGGTTTTGACCCGACCAACAATTGTGCAGCAACCTGCTGCACCAGATGCCGTCTCAAGACTGGGCGCGTTGCGAATTCGACGTCCGGTTAACGCGGCAACGGGATGACAACCATGGTGATTCCAGGCCGCGCCCGTTCCTCACGGCAATCCCAAGATTCTCCTTGCCCTCTTGATGGCCCGCCGCACGGATCCCCATTGTTTGAGGGAGCCTTTGCTTAGTGAACTCATAATACGGGGTTCCGTTGGAATCTGCCCCCTTGCGTCGAGGCGCTTCGCAATGCGGCAGACCTCTTCGTTCAGCAATTGCTCTCGCTCGTGCGTCCTCAGTTTCCGGCACCGTAGGTATCGCGACCGTATTGTACGACAGAGGTCCGGACACTTCTCTGCCAAGTGCGAAACCGATAAGTTGAGCTGACGGGCAACGGTGCTGAGCGATGGAGCTGATTCTCCGCGCAGAATGAGGAGTAGTGCTCCTCGAAGCTTTGTTGTTTCCTTTTGCGCGTGAACTGCCCGTGCTTCAAGCAGCCGGGCCGTCTCGCCGCGAAACCACGACCGCAACGTTGATGAGTTCTGGAACCCAAGACGCCGACTTAGATCGTGGAGCGTCGGCGGCGGATCTTCAAATGTTGCAGCCTCCACAGCTTGCCGCAGTGTGCCAAGCCGACGCTTTCGGCAGTCCTCCAACTTCTGCGCAATCGCGCGACAAAGATCAGGGAACTTCCGCTGTATGAGACCTCCGTTGGCATACCCAAGCTGCATCGCAAGGCGTCGCACCGACACCGGCGGATCTTGCACTAAGGATTGTTCGAGCGCTGACCGCATGGTATTGGTCTCGCAGATCCTTTTCGCACCTGGCTGTTTCCACCAATGCGTGCGCTTGCAAGCGCGGTGTCTGGCCGTGATCCGATGGCAAAGGACCGGGTCCACCTGATAGAGACGTTCATACCGTCGGTACCCCAGGCGCTGGGACAACTCCGGCACACTGGGACATTCGTCCTCCCGTAGTGCTGCCTTCATCAGCCTTCTAACTTCCTCCGAACTCCGCGACGTCTTCACGCCCCGATCGTCCCTCGGGAAGTGTGCTGTTGCGGCGGGCCAGTTCACGCCGGCTAATCGCCGGCTTGTCAGGAGGGTGCCAGCGGGAATGCCAATATGAAAGCAGACCCGCATCAGCACGTCGAGCCGAGGCCGCATCATACCGGTAACCCAGGACTGTATAGCGCCCCTGCTTGCGCGCGTCAACTCCGCCAATGCCTTCGTGTTTCCGGACACCAGCCGATCGATACAAATGCGAAGATTCGCGCTGAATCTCGCTCTCGATAGCCTCCCTGCGGTAGTGCAGGATGCAAGCAACTCTCCGGAGGTGGTGGCCACGTACAATTCGTAATCGGGCTCGCTGCGATTCGCCTGCAGCCGTGGTCTTCCTGCCGGTTTTCCAAGCCAACTGCCGCACGACGAGCAGTACCCCGGTCGAGAATGCGCCGCAAGAGGCGGTAGGGCCTTATGGCAGAATGGGCATTTCTCCTCCAGGGGAGCAACGTGGACCGGACAAACAGTGACGCCGCGGAGAGCCCATAGTAATCGCTCGTAGACGGTACCGGTCTCCCGATCAGCGTCATAACACTGTGGGCACCAGGCTCTCCGCCGTTTGAACAAAAACATAGCGGACAAGGTGTCGCGCAACGGCAACAGGGTAAGAGCTTCCAGATGCCGACAGCACGTCAACCCCTCCAAGATTCTGGTCCATTTGAGTGCCCGCGCCGACACTCCGTTGATCGCGTACGCTGTCGCATGAAAGACTTGTTCGCTGGGCCGCCTCACGTGGAAGGAGGTCATTCCCTTGCAAACCCTGGTGGTCGCTCTGCTCATTGATCGTCGGCCCACCATGTCTCCGACCGAAAGCACATGGGCCTCCGCAAGCCGCGCAATATAGCCGCTGAGACTCTCAACTTGCGGAGTTCCAATACCGACCGGGCTTAGCGAATAAAACCGGCTTCGCTCCGGGGGTTCGACAACCTGCGCTTCCCATACGCCGTACGCCGCATTAGGTTCCATGGGCTGCTATACCCCTTCCGATCGGATCGCGCTTTGGCCTTCGCTGGCCCGGTCGGCGCTTCGCCTTTCGAGCAGTATCTACCTTCGTCTCGAGCGCAGGAGATCGATGTTGGTCGGCGGCCGACGATCCGCAGCCATTCAAACCCAATCGCACGCGCAATCGAAGACGACTTTCATCGCTCTCCTCCAGACGCGTTTCTCCCTCGATGCACTCCGAAAGGAGCTTGTCACATTGGCTGAAAGATAGAGCGCAGGCCTCAAGATCTTTTCGCTCGAGGCGAATGGCGCCGCGACCAAACATCGATGACAATGCCATGACCAGCCACTCTTTTAGGATGCCGACGCAGCCGATACTTCGCTCATACAGGAACTCCCAATCCTTTACCAGATCCGGGGGTTCCGCGAGAGGCAGTTGCGCCGCGAACGAATGCAAGACGTTGGCGAAGATTGCCGCTTCGCCGGGGCGATCAGCCCGGTAGCGGCCGAAATGTACGTCGACGCTGCGGCGGCACAGTTGGCCACTCAAGTTCCGAAAGGCCAGCAGGTCGTAGGTGCCCACCAAGACATGCGGGGTTCCCGTACAATTGGCGATGGACTTAATCACATCCAACTGGTCCAGGAGCCGGCGGCCAGAGCTCATTTTGGCCAGATGCTGAGCCTCGTCGATCAAAACAGCCGCGGGCCTGCGATATCGAAGCGCGTGTTCGAGGGCATACTGATACTCGGCACCGGATGACCTTGCGGCAGGGTCGAAGCGAAAAAGCGATTCGTTGGCCCCTCGCGGTCTTCCTTTCCGGTCGAGCTTGTAATCGATCAGAGGCTCACGCATTGCATCCAGCAGCCTCTTGAAATGATCACGCCAGCTGAAGTTGCCGGTATCCGGAGCCACTGCTTCCACGCTGACCACCGGTAGCCGTCCCTTGTCTTGCATCAGTTCTGGAGCCAATCCCGCAGTGAGATCGTTCTCCACCTTTGTCCTAAGGGTCGTCTTCCCAACTCCAGTTGGTCCGAGAACGAAAACGACAGAGTTCCGAGGCGCATCTGAGATCGCCGTGATCAGTCGCTCTCTGGCTGCCAGGAGATGTGGATGAGCAATCGTCACTCTACGAAATTGCTGGAGCTTCGCCTCGGACGATCCCGTCAAGGCTCTGCGGGCAATCCCCGTCACAGCACCCATCAAAACTCTCCATAAATCTCGACAACATCGGCCTGGGGAATTGCATTCTCAAGGTGAGTTACTGTGTCGTCTGGCGCGTCAGGAGGGCCTTCGTTGGAGCCGTTGCCCGATCTCACCGCGACGCTTTCGCGGTCGCAGGCCCGTTGCACCAAAAGTACTTCCTGAGCCTCCACCGATTCGAGAAATATTGCGAGCGTTTTCGCATTGAAATTCAGTCGCCGTGCCGAGTGGAGCCGATGTCGTTTGCGAATCTCTTCTGTCGCCAGCATGATCTCCCGCTCGGACCGACCGTGGAGCACGGTGTAATACTCGGAATGGCATTCAACCCATTGGTTTCGACAAAACGCGTAAGCTGTTCCCGCATCGAACGGATCATATCGGACTGGCAAGTGCTGCCCTTCGAACTCTGGATCGCGAAACACATCGGACCAGTAGTATACGTGGTTGAGTTTTACGCCTCGGCCTGGGCAGAGTGTCGCTGTACTCTTGGCCGTACTCGGCATGGTGCAGAGAATGAAGATTTGGTCGTAAGGGATTAGCCTCTGCAGCCGCAAGCCGCTTGCTTCGAAGCCCCTCGCGAATGCCTCCCGCGGGCTTTGTCCCAGCGCGGGGTGGTTCATTTTATCGTAGACATCGAAGAGGTAGTCGCTCAGTCGTTCGTTCAGTTCACTCAGTGTCCACGTGGCCATCCCTTTTGGATCGACAGACACGGTGACTTGACGGACGTTGCGCGTGATCTGTGTGTTGCCGCGGAGATTGTGGATGAACTGAGTGTTACAAGTCCCGAAGATCCGCTCTAGCACCGATCCGAACCTCGCTTTGGCCGGTGGCCTCGTCTTTTTCGTGCACTCGTACCGCGCCAGCAGGGTTTCGAAATAGGTGCTCTCAAACTCGCGGCCGCCATCCACAACGACGAATTGCGGGAGCCGTGAGTGGCGTCGGACGCAATCCCGCAGAACCATCATGCAGGAACGGTAGCTGGGAGGATCAAAGGTCAGATACGCGGCGAGTATCCTCCGCGAGAACGCGTCAAGCAGCAGCGTCACCCACGGCCGGCCCAGAACCTGGCCCGTCGTTACACAGCGGAGCTCTACATCCAGTTCCGTGTGGTCGATGTGGCCGATTTCGAAAGGTCTGTCGCCATGCCTCGGCGTCGTCAAATCGAGATCCCAATATGCTGGCTCGTACTTATACGCGGCACGGCGGCCCTTTCGTTTCAAGGTCTGCTCGAACTGCGAGCGCTTCCCCAGAGCCCGGCGGAATGCGCGATAGCTGGGCGCGGTGACGTCCTGCTGCTCGCAGGTGTGTTTCAAGGCCACCCAGGAAGCGTACTTCGATTTTTGCTTCAGGGTCTCGAAGTCGTTCTCGATCGACTGCATCATTAGCGCACGGGTCTTATCTGGAAGGCGATCTCGCCTGTTTCCTCGCTTTTGCGTTTCCGGAAGCAGGCCAATGTACCCGTCGCCAAATATCTCTTCCGCCTCGCGGTACCGCGCCGACCAGAAACGCAAGGTTCGCGCTGGCATGTTAGGCTCCCGGTCGCCGTGCCATTGATCCCGGAGCGCGGTAAAGCGATCATTCGCGATCTTCAGGTCACGTTCGCTGGCAGCAGCCAGACGGGCATGGATCCCGTCGACGGCCCGCCGATCACTGTCCGCCACGCGCACCACGACGCGACCCTCTCCGATCAGACGCTCCAGAGCTCCAATGGGCAGCTCGGTGAAATCCCGGTCTGCTCCGACCAACCCTATCATCGATTCGCCCACATTTGCGACTCTCCATGTGGTGCCATCCCACTGCAGGCTGTTGCCAACACCGATATTGACCGGCCTCACGCCCAGGCGATCCGCGGCACCACACTTGGCCGATTCCTTGTCGCGGTACATGCGTACACGGGTTGGATCTGTCAGAGGTGCAGCCTTGAGATCGATGTAGATCTCCCGGCGAGCAATCATCGAATGGACGCAGTCGACTGCCGCCGGTGTCGCCATCCTGCGTAACAGTTCGTCCAGTGAAATCCCCGGTTTGGCCGAAATGTATCCGACTGCTAGTTCGCGATCCTTGGAATCGAATCCGACAGGTTCACCGCGCAAATAATCATCGAGATAGCAGACATTCCGCACCAAAATCCAATCGATCTGGCTTGACGGATAGACGCTGTAATAAAGGCCCAGCGCCGAGGCGTACTCTTCCCCGGGCGGACAGCGCCAGACCCCGTCTTGCGTCTGATGATAGCGGTGAGGGCTCTTCTGCGCCAGGGTAACCAAGTCCTTATTCATCTTGCACTCCACCCAGCCCGCAGAGTCGGCCCGGAGCACGAAAAAGTCGGGCGTGTGCATGACGGAGATCTTACGTTGGCTGGCATCGCAATAGGTCAGCGGGATCTGGCAGGGCTGGTCATAGTACTCGAAGACGGTTCTGTCCTCCTCCATTTCTAGAGCGACAGCGAATTCCACACGGTGGCTTTCGAACTGGATCGTCTTCCCCATCTTGCTGCTCGGATATCGTCCAGCGACGTTCGATTTCCCTCCGCCGACACGTCGTGCAGGCTCAGAACTGCGGATGCGATCAATGAGTGCCCGGGCGCCCTCGGGCAACCCCAGGCGCTGATACCAGAGCGATAGATCAGACTGGCTAAGCACGGACACTACCTCCCTGCCGGCATCCCCGCCGGCGATCCGTTTGTACAACTGCCACTCGCACTGACCGGCCGCACATCTGCCGTTCACTTGTCTGCTTGCGGGCGGTCTTCGTCCTTAAGTGCTCTCACGTACCGCACGCCGGCCTCGCTGATCAACTCCTGAAGGCGGCGCCCATTCCGGATTGCGGCGCGGACCTCGGGGACCAATCGTTCCGGCACATAAATGGAAAAACGCTTTTTGCCACTTCGTCCATAAAGCGCATAGCTGCTGTGACCCTCTCCAGAAGCGCATGCGGGACAGTGTTCACGGATACAACGCCCCTTCCGCAGAGAGAGTGAGCCGGTCGCAATAGGCCACAGTTGTTCGGTCATCCTCTGGAACCACTGACGAACTGCCACGGGCGTATCACTCTTCTTCGTCATCGTTGTATATGTGTGACTATACATGTATACAGAACATTTGGCAAATATTTTGTTTGAGCGACTCCCCGCGGCCGCGTTCCGTTCAGTCTGAGGTCAGGTTCCGGTCCTGCAATTGCCCGCAAAACGTCGATGAATTTCCGGCAACATTATGGGGGCGCGCCGCACTTCCGGCAACCTTATGGGTTCAGCGCCAGAACCGGGGGACCGGAGGCTGGGCCGCGAGATCTACAGATTGCGACGACGCTAACGGCAAGGATATGGGTTCAAGACGGCAAGATTATGGGTTTTGTCACACTTGTTGTTGTGTGTGTGGTGACTGCCCGGCGAAACGGTCACTGGATTGGATAAGAAACGCGCATGGTGCCGGGTTCTGGACGGGAGCCGCTGAGGCCCCATTCCAGTTGCGATGCCGACTTATGGGGACATATCTGCCTTCAACGAGCGCAACTGAGTTGTGAACGGTCAGTCTGTCCGCGCTGGCCCTGTCCCCGCTGGCCGTCCCCACATGAAGGGTTTATTGAGTATCAAGGCGCGGCTCGAACCTCGGCACCGACCAGCCGCTCACTCGCTCGTTACGCTTGTCGCGTGGGGACCATTTCAAATTACCGCGCCGGGCGTTCAGGCTCGTACTCCCATTAGTTCTTCAGTACCTTCAGGATTTCGATGATGGTGTTCTTGAACTGCGGGAACAATGCCACGATGAGCAAGATGATGATGAGGGACTGCACGATTCGCCGGGAAGCTTCTGGAAGTACCGGAACGGAGCGAGCAGGACTGCACCGATGCCATGCAGAGCTGACGTTCTGGCGTTCGCCATCGCCTGCTGGCGAGCGACCTGTTGTTGCTGCACCGCGAACTGCTCCCTGCTCAGAAAGAAGTGGCACCCTTCAGGACAGTACGTGCTCGCCACGGCACGATAGGTATCGTGAACCCCAAGGCTCTTCTCGCGACAGTATGGACGATAGGTTCGGCCACGAAAATCCATCTGCTCCGTAAGCTTCAGATTGCCACAGGCTTGGTACTGCCCCCGCTCGACGCCGCACTCCAAGTACTGCAGCGCCTCGCTTTTCGAGCGGAACTCTTCCATATGAACCCAGAGTACCCCACCGGTGGAAGGACCTGCGAGAATGGGAGTCAAATGGGCGACGAGGGCGTGCTGCTCCCTCATGGGTACGAGGAATTGCGGTCGGCGACTTGGTCATGGAATTGGGCAGAGACAAGGTCGTCATGCTCGCGAAAACCGCTGGGGAGCACTATACCCTCCAGGCCGGACACAACTCCGGCATCATTGATCTCCATCGGACATGGCGCGACACAAACGGCCGGGAGCACAAGTTACCCGGAGCCCCGCAGCCGCGCAGACCGATTCTGCTTTGTCGGTCCGCGGCGTTGCCAAGTGATCGGCTGCGTGAAATCGCGCACATGACGTAGCTATTACGGTCCGATGGCACTCCCAATTGTTGGGCGTATCTCAGCACTTGTCCCAGGCCAACGCACCTGCACCGTGCCGCCATTATGGAATTACCATTACCGGAGCCTGCCAGAATGCAGCCTTCTGCTCTGTAGGATCGAGGACCGTCATTTCGCAGTCGTACTCTCCCGGTTTCAGCTTGCCCAGTGGGAAGCTCAACTTAATCGGTAGGATGTGCGACTTGGGGTCAAGCCCGTCGGCCACTCTCACCAGCGGCGTTTCCATGACCTTGACAGATCCCTGGAAAAAACTCACATAGGCAACCAGAGGTCGCGTAATGGTAGCGCCAGCCTCGTATGCCTGGAGGTAGACGTACATGTTGCTTTTGGAACTGAAAACGCGAGTGACGCTGGGAATCAACTCTTCCCCGTCCTGGACGAGGGGGTTTGCCGCCTGCGTAATCGCGGCCTTACTCGGCTTGCCAGCCGTGGCGAGGGCGTCCTTCATCTCCGCGCGCTGGCTGCTCAGGACCACCGAACTGATGGGGACGCGATCTTGCTCCATATTCAAATTGGGGATGTAGAACTTGCCCAGGTAGGTGCCGATTCTACCGGTCTCGTTGTCCCGTGCCAGAACTTTGATCTGGTAGGCCCCAGGCAAAATCGTGTAGCCGGTGTCGTACTCGATGGGCCGTTTGCCCCACTCCGCGACAGTGGCGTCGGTGAGCTTAATATCCATGTAATCGCGCATGTTCCGGATCGTAGTGCCGTGTTCGTCTTTGATTTCGCCGATGAAGTCGATCAGGGTGTGTTCCGCGCCGCGCTTGCGGGCCAGCGCCAATTCGCTGCCGGGGATTTTCACCATGATAGGGGCGAAGTATTCCGCGTTGTTCAGCCGGAAGTAATTCACTTCGAGCATGATGGTCAGGTTGGTGACCGGATCGCCCATCATCAGTGCGTCTTCCAGTTGCCTCTCTTTGTCCGCCGCCGTGAACTTCCCGAAGACCTTGTTTGCGTAGTAGCCCTGGCGGTAATCCAATTTGGCGTCTGCATTGTTATTCAGGGTGATTTTGACGCGGCGAAACTTTCCATCAGGCGTCTCGTTGGTCGTGTAATAGCCAATGATGTAGTAACTGGCGATGGCCTTCTCGGCGTTCACGATTCCCTGCGCCAAGTCATTGTTATCGAGAAGCGCTTTGCCGCCGGTGTCCGCCGCCAGCGAGTAGAGGGTGTCCTGCGATCGGGAGAAATTGGTTTGCACGGCCAGCGCGGCGGCGCCTGTGTACATGCCCGCATTGCCCTGCGATCCGTGGGCCGCGTCGCCCAGCGGTGGCAGCGCCATCAGGCCGCGCGCGTCGATCGGCCAGAAAGATACGCCGGACCGGATCGCATCGTTGATGGTTGCACTGAGTTGCGCCTGGTTATCGAGGCCGTGGAGATTCAGTCCGCTGGCAAAGTAGATGAGCGACTTCTTCTCATTGAGTGTCCCCAGCCACTTGGCCGCCGTCTGCAGCGCGGCCAACTGGCGGTCGGTGTTAAAGATGTTGAATTCGGAATCGTCCTGACCGAAGGCAGCGCCGCTGTCTGAAGTATCGGCACCGGGTGGGTTGCTGCCGGTATTGTCCGCTTCGCCGACGATCAGCGTAGCGATGATCGTTTGCAACCTGTCGCGGTCGCCGGTGAAGTCCTGGAGCACCTGAACGGCTGAGCCGTTGTATTCCATGATGGCCATCAGATCGGCCGAACTCATCTGGGTGCGGATGAATTTCTGGGCGGCGTCGAGAGCGTGGAGTTGGTCAAAAACCGACATGGCGGACATGTCGAAGTAGAGGGCGAGCAGGCGGCGATCCCTGTAGTGAATGTCGCCGGGCGGTTCCGGCGCGATCTCGGTTTGGGTGAGTTGCGGGAGGATGCTGGGCGCTCCGAGGGACTTTGGCGTGGGGGTCAATGCCGCAACATCATCGACGTTTTCGAATTCAAAGAATTTGATGACTTGGGGTTTGGCGTCTTCAGTGACCGTGAAGTCTTGCTTGCGGAGGCCTTCGATTGGCTTGCCGGTTTTGTCTCTGACGAAGACACTTTCGATTACCAGTTGGGTGTTAGAGGTGAAGATGGCTGAGGTGGTTGCTGGTTGCACCTGCTGCTGCACTTGCGGTTTTTGGGGCAGTTGTTGGGCTACCGCCAGCATCGGCAGAAGACAGAGCGTTGCTGGTCTCATCAGAAGGTTAACCTCAACGTGGTGGTCACGTTTCGCATTGCATTCACTGCCTGAGGCAGCCCGAACAATGGGTTCGTTATCGTCGTATTTACCTGGGTCACCACCACATGGTTAAGAGGATTCGTGGCATCGAATCGAAGATTCAACGTGAAGCGATCTGTCAGACGAAATGCCCGCGCCATTGAGGCGTTCATCGAGAACTGGCCTGGCCCTGTGATTGAATCGCGGCCCGCATCTCCCCATTGGCCCTGCTCCGGCGCAGTTACCGCCGCCGGATTGATGAAGTAGCCTGCGGGGCCGTCATAGAGTGGCGCGCCGGTGTAATCCGCCCGGACAATGCCCGGAATTCCGGTTCCGGGGATCAGTTGGGAATATATGGGAGTTAGTGGCAAACCACTGGCTACGTTGATCCCGTCCAGAATTGTCCAGTCCTTTATTAAGCGTCCCCACCAGCCAGTCAACAGTGCTCCCCCGCCTACGCCCATGCCCGACGTATATTGCAATGTAGTGTTGGCCAGATGCCGCTGATCGAAGGCCGACAGTCCACGCTCTCCCGAGAGATCGAGCCAGTTCTGGGCTACAGAACCCAGGCTGCCTCCGCCCAGTGCCGCTGCATCGTCGATCGACTTGGAGTACGTATACTGCACCGTTGCGGTTAAGCCGTTGTGCAGACGCCGACGAAGTTGCAGGGTGCCTGCCTCGCGCGTGGAATTTCCACCCGACGTGTAATATACGTATCCTGACGGTACGACGGGTCCTGTCGGATAGGTGTTCGGAGCGAACGCCTGCAATTGATGCGTCCCCTTGGTCCCGGTGTATGTTGCGACCATCTGGAGAGCGCCTGGCAAATCGCGCTGCACAGCCAAGCTCCAGACCTGCGCATAGCCGACTTTGAAATTCGGATCGACGGCGACCGTGTTCGTCGTCACATTCGGCGGCGAGTAGAAGCCGTTCGCGAGCGTCAGGGGATCGGCGACCGTATTCGCTACATTCAGGCTGGTCGAAAGAGGAGATTGCTGCGCCATCAGATTGGCGAAAGGCAGGTAGACCTGAGTGTTGTAAGAGATTCCATAACCCGCGCGCACAACCATGGATGACGCCGAAAACGGACGCCACGCTAGGCCGATGCGCGGCTGGATTTCGTGGTAGTCCGGGCGGATGGTGCCGTTGGCCACGACCGGCGATATGGCGGTGAAGCCAGAGGCGATATCGAGATTGACCAGACGGCCGTACTTCTCCGCGATCGGCGACGTGTATTCCCAGCGGAGGCCCAGAATGAGAGTGAGCCCCGAGCGCACTCTCCAGTCGTCCTGAACGTATAGGTCGGGTTGTTGAGCCCGGAAATACTTATCGGCGTTGCCATAGGCAATCGCGCTGGCATCCGGTGTGCCGAGCAGGAAATCGGCGAAATCGAATCCGGTTCCGGGCACCGGAACGCCTTTAGCGAGTTGCGCGGTAGCCGCGCCGCTGAACGTAAACGTGCCCCGCGGATTGCTCTGCGAGATCGTGTTGAACTCCTGCCAGCGGAAATCACCGCCAAAACTCAAATTATGACTGTGGTGGTTCCAGGAGCTGGCATATGAAATTGCGTTCGTCTGATTGTGCGTGATCGACGACGTGCCATCGTTCAACCCGGCGATAGTGCTTTGATTGAATTGCAGCGACGGCGGTCCCCAGTTCACGGGCTGCTGACTGTTGCCTGTGATGCCGGCCGTTCCGGAGACGTTCTCGCGGCCCGCGAAGAACGGAATAAGCTGGTTGGATTGGCGGCTGAACTGATAGGTGAACGTCCCGAAGAATCGTGGCGTGTAAGTGCGGCGCCAGGTGGCCATGCCATTGAGTCCCAACGAACGTGTCAGGTCGAGGAAGTTGAACTGGCTGTTATTGTCGCTGCGGGTATGGGACATTCCGAAGAGGCCTGAGACGTTGTTTTTGCGCTTGAAAGCCTTTTGCAGGCTGGCTCGGAGGTTGTCGGTATGAGTGTTGGCGATGAGCGGTACCTGGTAGTTGTAGCCGGTACCGCCGGCAAAATTCGGCGCAGGGTAGTACGGTAACAGCGACAACGCCTGTACGCTGATCCGGCTGGCCGGGATCATATTGCCCGGGAATGGGTTTCCACTGTCCGGGTCATCGATCGTCACTGGCTTGCCCGCGTAGAGCGCGTTGGAAAAATCGCCGGCGCGTTCCGTGGCATCGGGCATCAGGCTTGTCTGAACTCTGGAAGCGCGGTTCTCGACGCGCGAATAATTCACGGTGAACTGAGGTCCGTTACGCTCCAGCAGGTGAGGAATCCGGATCGGACCTCCGAACGAGGCCGTACCTGTCATGTTGTTACAAGGCGGCTTCAGTGTATGCTGGCCGGTCAAAGAAAAGTTGGCGGCATCCAGCACGGAATTGCTGTCCACAAGCGCCAGGGCGTAGGTATACAAGCGCGGGCCACCCCGTCGGGCGTTGCCGAACGCAGGCGCTTGCGCGAAGGGCGTGGACCGGCCATTTATCGCGCTACCGTTGATCAGGAAACCGTCCGCCGCGCGCTGGGCAAGTTCGTTTGTTACTTCGGGCGCAGGAGATTGTTCAGTTGTGGGAGCGGGTGCGTTGGCAGATGTCGCATTCAGGTCCGTACTTTGAAAAGCAGTCTGTGGCGTAGCGGGAACGTCAACAGCCTTTCCTTTTGCAACGGCCGGTTTGGCTGGCGTGGGAACGGTGGGTGCTGCCGCGATGGTAGTCGTTTGTTCTGGTGCGGCTGACGGAGACACTGTCTGCATTTGATCCATCTCTAACATCTTCAACTCGAACGACGGTCCCGGCAGGTTGCCGCCAGCCGTAACGTCCTGCCTGATCGGCGAGAAGCCCGGCTTTTCCACTTGCAGCGACCAGGAGCCGTCGGGCAGATCAGCAAAAGAGAATACACCCTGCTGATCGGAGACAGCGGTCATCGTTTTGTCACCGCGGGTCGCGGTTATCGTCACACCTGGCAGCGGCAATCCAGCGAACTTCACCTGACCGTGATACTCTGCCGCGCCAAGCGCCGCCAGCGCAAAGAGCGCCAATACCACACAGCGTGTCAGGCGTTTGAGTCGCATCATATGCACGAGGTCTCGGTTCTCGTTCGGCATCTTTTCCAGATGATCAACCACCAGGGCTTCAACCGTTCCCTTACGACGTTCTGACTGGAGCCCGAGTTGCGAGAGCCCGTCATTTAGTCCGTTCAGGATCGCGTTCTGCATGTTTGTGATCGCCAGTTCATGTCAATTCTCCGAAGCGCGCTCAACGTGATCGATAACGATGAATTCGCCGGGCCCTTTAGCCGATTCGAGTTTCAGGCCGAGGTTCGTAATGGCGGAGAAGATTGCGGAGATTTGCAAGTCGGTGTGATTCGCCAGCGAGACCGAAAGGTCACCCGGAGACACATCGAGGTGAATATCAAAGGCTCCCGTAAGCCCGGTTTTGTCAACAACGTCACGGTCCAGGGAGGCCGAGAACTGCGCACAGAGCCGCGCCATTGTTGTGCCGTACATGTAACGGCCATCATCCGTGGCGGATTTATAGACCATGCCGCACACGTGCGCGACACCAGATCCTGGCATAACCAGAGGGGCGTTGGGATCGCGGGGAGCGCAACTTCCCTCGCGCGCTGCCTGCAGCCTGGGACCACCTTTTGCCACCGTCAGGTCATAGACGGGGACGTCTCTCGTTTCCCGATGGACCAGGAGTCTGAATCTGTCTTCAAGGAGTGACCGGAGCATGGGCCCGAGAATCATTTCCTTGGTTTCAGTTCCTCCACCCGTCGCCTCAATCGTGTAGCGTTCGGAATTGCCCCAGGCGGGAATTCCCTTGAACTCCTGTGAGAAAACGAGCCTGTGAGATTCCGTCTCACCATACATATACCCGAGGTACGCGTACCGGATAAAGGTTGCCAGTGTTTGGCACTCTGCGAACAGTCTTCCCGATGACGCGCTAAGGCGTCCTCCGCTGCCACTCCCTCTGCCGCCGCTATCACTGCCTGCACAGGTTCGGATGGAGGCCACTGCGAATTTCGGTCTGGGCGCAGGAGGCGGCTGCGGTGCGGATGGCTGAGGCGGTGCGGCCTGAACCTGCAAGACCGGAATTGCCGCCACCGCCGCTGTAGATGCCTCTGAAGGAACTGGCGGCTGCGCGTGAATCAAAGGCGCATGAGCGACGCCAATCAGCAAGCCGATCGCTACCGGACCAGCCAGTGCAGCGAGTCCCGCAGTTGCGAGCAGAACCTTCTTTGCGCGATTCAGTTGCGGCAATTGCCGATTAGCCATGATTGCCTCAATTCTTCGCCTGATACTCGCGCCCGATACTCCGGACACGCATACCAGCGGCGATTCCACATAGAGTTTGCAAACGCTGAGGATCGCGTCGGCGTAAACGTCCGACGAATTGCCGAGCCACAGCACTTCTTCGTCGCACGCTCTTTCGCGTTCTTCCACGAGTCGCGCTCCGATCCACCACACCAGGGGATGGAACCAAAACAACGTCTCGACGACCATGTGAATTGACGCGAACAGATTGTCGTGGCGACGCACATGGCACAACTCGTGCGCCATGACCGCTTTGAGTTCAGATGGCGTCAGTCGTTCTGCGATACCGTCGGGTAAGAGAAGAATGGGGTGGAGTAGTCCAACTACTCCGGGCTCCAGCAATCCCGGAGATACGCGAACCTCTACCCCCGCCGGGATGTTGATCGGAGCGCTGCCGCGAACTGCGCTACGAACGCGCAGCCAGCTTCGAAGTCGTATCAGCGCGATGACCAGGAATCCACACAGCCAGAGTCCGAGAATGGCGACGGGAATCCAATGGATCGCGCTGGCCTCGGGTGCAGATGCCGGCAGGCGTTCAGGGAACAGCGGGTCGCTGAATTGTTCCACGGTGTACGCAATCGCGGGCGCTGTGGTGATTCGGGTCGCGATCTCGCGGGTGGCAGGAGTCTCCAGACGGCTCCCAACATTCATCAGCACGGCGAACGGGATCACGAATTTAAGAGACGCGGTCAGCCACAACCAATAGCGGACCTGGGCATGATTCTTACGGAACGCCAAAGTCAGCAGCCCCGCCGCGAAGGCGAAGAAGGTCGATTGCCACAGGTGGCGCGTGAGTTCGCCGATCATTTCGATTCACCCATCCTTTCCGCTTTCTGTTGCGCCTTGAGTTTCTTGATCGTCTTCTCCAACTCGCGAACGTCATCGGGCGTCAGTTTCCCCGCGTCGGCCAACTGCGCCATCATCGGCGCGGCTTGACCGCCAAAGAAACTCAGTATCTCGTCCAGTACGCGGTTCCGCGTTACGTCGCGGGCCACGAGCGGTCTAAAGATATCGGCATTGCCGATCCTGTGCATGCGGCGAAGGGCGTGCTTCGCCTCCATTCGGTACACGATTGTTTGGACGGTGGTGTAGGCCGGTCGGGGTTCCGGAAAGGCCTCGTGAATCTCCCGAATGGAGGCTTTTCCCTGAGCCCAGAGGGCTTCCAGAATTCGAAGTTCAAGTTTGCTGAGTTTTGGCTGGAACATATTATCTACTACTCTGTAGGCTTATGCTACTACCATGTAGGTTACAGGGTCAAGAGAATTTTTTCGGCGCCGTTTCCCAGTCTTGGGAGGGGGGATCAACTTCGCGGTCCTGCGACGATCGCATTCCACGCTACACGAGGAAAAAGGTACAGACCCCAAGATCATCGCTGATCAACAGGGTCACGGCCTAGGTGTTCACCTTTCTGATTACGTGGACTCCTCCATCGCCCTGAAGCGGGAGGCGGTAACGGCGCTTTGGTCCCCTCGGTCTGAGGCTCGCTGGGCAACTCGCATCAGCGCGATCGACGACCGGATCGGGATCAACGCGCGGCCCTAACCCAGAGGCTTCAGGCCAACCAAAAATTCAATGGTGGTCTTGGCGAAATGGATGATCTTGGCTGGAGACGGCTGCGACAGCAAGGCGATCCTGGCGCGCTGTTAGTTAGGTGACCGTCATTCCAATCCTGGACGCTTGCAGAACATATAGCCTTTCGGCCCGTTCCATTTCTGCCGTCGCTCCATAATCCAGCGCTGGAGGGCCACTCCGGCGACACGATAGACCCTGCCGCTCGCAACCACCTCAAAGACCGTGGCCAACGTTGGCTTGGGCAATCCGACTGCCCGCTCCTTCTTCGCCTCAACGACGAACAGATGAGCGGCGTCGTAGGTGGACTCTGCAAGCACATCCAGGCTGTGCCGGCGTCCGTCTGGCTCAGTGACGGTCACGGTACACCATTTGCTCACGAAGAGCAGTATAACGCATGAGGCGAACAAAAGGCGAATATCACAGCCCTGCCGCGCCCACCACGCTCGCCCAGTTATCGTTCCGTCGCATCCTGTCAAACCGACGGTCGACCCGGTTTCCCCGAAAATGGGATTATCCCTATCAGGCTGATCGGGAGTAGTTTCAGATTAGGCGTCCGGGGCGCAACGAAGATGTTGAATCGTGATCTAATCCGCGCATCCGAAATCGGAGACTGGTGTTTCTGCAGGCGAGCCTGGTATTTGAACGACCGGAGAACTCGCCCAACACTCGTGCAGATCGAGAAGAGGCAGGCTGGCATTGCCTATCACGAGCGTCACGGCCGCGCCGTGATGCTGTCGCAACGCAGGATGAGGGCTCGGAATTTCGTACTTGTCTTGCTGCTGCTTTTGGCTGTCGCCTGCTGGCTCACCATGCGCCCCAACTGAACGGACTGAATAGATGCTCATTCCTATTGCGTTCATCATTGCGGTACTGGCATGGTTGTTGGGGCGCGGCCGTTTTGGGCAAGCCGGCCTTCTGGCGGTAAGGATTCGGCATGCACCGGTCGGGGCCATCTATCAGCAGCCATCTCTCACTTCCGCACGGTACGGACTCAGCGGCCGGCCCGACTATATGGTTCGCGTGGATAGCGGCGTTGCTCCAGTGGAACTGAAATCGGGGAAGTCTCCCCGATCCGGCAGACCATACGACGGCCACCTGTTTCAACTGGTGGCTTATTGCCTTTTGGTTGAGGACGTATGCCAAGCGTTCGTCCCGTACGGCGTAGTCCAATACGAAGACCGCAGCATCCGCGTTGAGTACACTTCCTCGTTACGCCGAGGCCTGCTTGTGCTCCTTGAGGAGATACGAACCGCCAAGCGTGGCGGGGAATTCCATATCGATCACGATTGTCGCGGGAAATGCAGGTCTTGCGGCTTCCGTGACGTATGCGGAGAGAGTCTGCTTTGAGCATCCTGCGCGCCAAGCACTGGCACGACCGGGGATCGAACGCTGGATTGGCGCGCTTTGCGTCAGTCCTCCGCGGAGCCATCACAGACAATCCGGAACTCTTCCTGCCGGTCGCTTGCCTGTTTGTTTGGCAGTTTACGGCGATTGCGACGAAGCCCACGGCGTTCGGGTGCGCCCTCTTGCTGACCCTGCTCCTGTTCATTTACGGCTATCGCGTCCTTGGAACAACCGAATGGCTACGCCGCCTAGGCTGGGTGTCACCGCGTCAAGGATTCTGGCTTTACAGCCTCATCGCCGGTCTTGCCGCCGCCGGTGGCGTTTGGTGGTTTGCCCGGATCTTCCATCAGTCCTTGGGACGGGTGCCTCTTTCGCAACGGATCCTTCTGGCCAGTTCTTCCGGACCAATGATCGAGGAGATGCTTTTTCGCGGCCTCCTCTTCTGGCTGATATTCGAGCTTTTGAGGCGCATGGGCCTGCCGTTCGCGGCGGCCGCAGGCGCGACAGTCTTTCTCACGGCAATTGCCTTCGCGCTCTCTCACAATGACCGACATGGCCCACGCCTCTACGCCACGATCCTGACCGGCATTGCGTTTGGTTGGTTGCGAGTGCGGTCCGGGTCTACGGCAGCAGCAACCTTGATGCACGCAGTCTACAATCTCGTGCTCTTGCTGATCGCGATGCTTTCAGGTGCATGACCAGGTCGCCGGGATGAACGTCAATCAGCAGCGACCGCTCCCGGTCGCACAGGCCTACTCGAACGCTCCGCCGCCCCTAACACCGCCGTCTGACTCTTGCTGTTCGTCTTTGCTTTTTCAGTGCGATTGGATGATCCCTTTAATCGCAATCGCCGCGACAACGCGCATTCTAGGGTCGGATACCAAGCCGACGCTGGCAATGCGCTTGGAGGCGAGAATCGGCAGAGGAGACTGAGATTTCCCCCAACAAGTCTGACTGTTCGTGCGTATTGTATTGTGAATTGCACGCTGAAACCTTACCATTGCCGATAACGTTGAGCAGCGCGATGAATCGCAATCCAGCGGAACTCGTGGCCGCTCACCACCAAATGGTCCTTCGAACGGCTTACCGTCTGCTTGGGAGTCTGGAGGATGCACAGGACGCCGCGCAGGAAGTCTTCCTGCGGGTGCTCAAACATCAGAGCAGCCTCGGCCCCGAGCCAAAGGCATGGCTCTACCGCGTCACCGTCAACGTCTGCAATGACTACTACCGGAGAGCGAAACGTACTTCCACCGAGCTCACCGGCGAGTCCGCGGACCCGGCGCCGGACCCGGAGCAAATACTGACTCTGAAAGAGCGGAGGAAACTTCTTCTCGAAGCGCTCGGACGGCTCTCTCCGCGGGAAAGAATTTGCGTCGTGCTAAGGGATATCGAAGGACTCTCCACCGCTGAGGTCGCGCAGATCCTCGATATCGAGGAAACAACGGTTCGAGGCCAGATTCATACGGCCCGCGTGAAACTCGCGAAATACGTCAGGAGGGCGAGATGATGTGTAAGATTTGCGGTGTGCCGGAGGGGGAGGGACAATGTCGGGATTGCCGCGATCTGGCGGACGAAATCCGGATCAATTCCGCGGTCCTGGCCGCACTCCGAGACGAGACGATCGTGCCTCTCGCTTCGGCGCGCAACTTGCGGCGGAAGCCCGCATTCTGGTGGGGCGCGGCGGCGGCGGCCGTTCTGATCGCTCTGGCCCTGCCTTTGACGCAGTACAGACCGCCAGGGTCGCCCGTCCGGGCTCGGCATGACGTTCGTGACACAAGTGAGCCGTTAAAAGTGAAAATACTGACGCCCGATCCGGACGTAGTGATTTATTGGCTGATCGATTCAAAGGAGAACGTTCCGCAATGAAATGGTGGTTGTGTTGCCTCATCGCTTTGGCGGCATCAGCTCCGGCGCAGGAACAGAAAAACTCGCCGGCGGAAGGGCGGAAGGAACAGCCCAACGTTGCGCTGACTGTCTACCTGGTTTCGGGCCTTGCACAAGCTGAGCCGTCTGCGAAAGACGATGTCCCTCAGGCTCTTGCGGAAACACTCCAACAACTCCGGGGAGTCTTCACTTACAAGTCCTACCGATTAATCGATACGGTGATGCTGCGTGGACGCAATTTCAGCGGAGCCGAGGTCGCGGGCGGTCTGCCCGACAATTCGCATTATGATTTCAAGTACGCCCGCGCGCGAGTGACTCCGGACGCGCCTCGGCTGGTCCATCTCGACGGGCTGCGCCTCGAAATCACGCGCCGCCGGTTGAGTCAAACCGTTGCAACAGTTGCGTTTGTCTCGACCGATCTTGATA
>Ga0075029_100000268_pt1 | contig 28969 bp, 26 predicted proteins | sample LitLauG_LLR_2013_FD_71391 | JGI IMG/M metagenome (GOLD analysis project Ga0075029, IMG submission 71391) | Freshwater sediment microbial communities from North America - Little Laurel Run_MetaG_LLR_2013 | ecosystem: Environmental > Aquatic > Freshwater > Creek > Sediment | place: USA... | reverse complement strand
CGCCGACACTCGATGGCTAGCCAACTCCTTCTGCCACGCTTCAAACACCTGATCCTCAGTCACTCCCTCACGCAGCGCCTTCGCGCCAGCCTTATACGCGGCGACGAATATCGTCCACGTTTCCCGCTGCGCGTCGTCGTAATGACCCGAGACCGGCACCGTCCGCCCCAGATCTCCCTGATAATGTTCCCATTCGCAGCCCACATCCAGCCGCACTAGTTCGCCCGCAAGCATGGTGCGGTTCAGATGGTCATACCGCGCACCGGAGAAGAAGGGGTGAGGAAACACCGCATTCTCTCCTGCCATCGCCCACGGCCAGAAGTCCACTCCGTGCGTGCCCTGATTCCAACAGGCGCTGATGACCGCCACTTCGACACTGCGTTGCGACACGTTCGGACGAATGGTCTGTATCCCGGCCATCAGCGCGGAAACGGTTGCCTTCGCAGCTCTCCGCAGTGCACCAATCTCCTCCGCGTCCTGCACTTCCATCAGCGCTTCAATTCGACGCGTGGCCTCCTTGGCTTCAAACGTCGGCCATTTCTGCAGAACAATCTGCAACCACAGAGGCGCCTCAGGAGCCTTGGAGTTGAGCAATGGCTGGGGAAGTTCACGGGACCCGTCCTCGCCGGCGGCGAAATACAAAACCGTTCCCTGCGAGGTGCGACTCGACAGAAAGGCCGTCAAGTCACTCCAATCGACGACGTGTTCCACGCCCAATCGTTTCGCGTCCTCTGCCCCCGCGCGAACTTCGGGCTTCAATCCAGCTTTGAAGTAGGGCGGGGCGGATGGCAGGAACAGCCAGCTTTCCCTCGACTTGCCCTCAATGGCGAGGATCGCACCCACGGTATTTTCCAGACCTGTGAAGTAGTAGAAGTGAGGATCCTGGTGGAATCCATCGTCAAGTAGATCGACACGCGAACTGGCGTGCAGCAAAACTATCCCATCGTGAAATTCGGCAGCAGCCCGCTGCCGGCGCTCAGCAAAGCTCGTTTGCCCAGTTGAAATGTGAGCCAAGAGAACAGAAACAATGAACACTACGCAGGGTGCAGTACGCATAGCCGCATACGGTAGCACGCTCTCTGGTACTTTCCTAGATAGAGCCTCTCTCGGGGAATCCTTCAGGTTCAAGGTGCGACGATCGCGAGCGCGGGCGCTCCGCCAACTCTAAGGACGTGAGTTTGGCGCACCTTCTCTGTGTCTATTACTAGAATGCTGTGCTTCTGCGGAGCCATCGCGTAAAGCGTCTTGCCGTCATTCGCAGTCACCGCGCTCCAGAAAGCCATCTTGGTCTTGATCGTGCCGATCTTTTTCCAGGTGCGTGTGTCGAGCACATGGAATTGGTCCGCCATCGCATTATCGGGTCGAACATTCGGCGGCCGGCCGTAATCCAGGTAAAAGCGGTTGTCGGAGGAGCGGTCGTAACTGCTGTTGTATCCGAGATAGACCTTGTTGCCGTCGGGCGAAGTCGGCCAAGCAGCCGGAGGAATGCGGTTGGGTAGAATCCTACGTGCCGAGGTGTCGGCAAATCCCTGGGTGTCGAGAGCCATCTTAACAACGGCGCCGTCTCCGCGGATGATCGCGATGTCTTGAGCACCGGGAGCCTCAATCGCCTCGGCCACACCGGCTCGCCTCTCCCAGGGAAGTGTGATGTCCACGTTTTGGAGTTCGGCAGAGTTGGCGTCCACACGAATCAGCCGGACCCGGTTTGTTCTGGGACAGAGAACGTCGAAGTGATCCGCGGTTTCGTGAGAAATGAAGCGGCCGGGGCCGCAGTTCCCCAGGTGCACGCTCTTGGGCAAAAAGTCGCCGGTGCGGGTGTCGAGCGTGGCGAGGAGAAAAGAATCTGCGTCTGTCGATTTGGGCGCGTCGATCAGGATTCGCAGCGCCAATCCATCGCGGGAGACTGCCATGGTTGAAAATGGCGGAAGTCCGCCGGTGAGTGCGCGGTCCTGAACCGTGGTCGTTTCGACAACCGTGCCCGCGGCGGTATCGATCACCGCGAGTTCGCTCATATCTCCATCCGTTACCGATGCGATGTAAAGTCGGCTTCCATCCGGCGAGAGCGCCAAATCCGCGTGGTCGCCGGTGTGAATGCTTCCCATCAATTTGGCGGTTTCCGGATCGACGAGCCAGATGCGTCCTCCCGGTCCTCCCGCCTCGGGTTTGGGATCGAGAACATAGAGCCAACCGCGTTCGGGCTTGGTCCACTTCTCAATTTCGATATTGGAGCGCGGAGACGCATCGGCCTGCGCTGGTGCGCCGCCTGATTGCGCGCGAGATTGAGCGGGGCGAACCGCGAAAGGCAGTACGATGGACAAGCAAACGAGGAAAAACTCAGAGGCCCGGAGATTCGCTTTCATACATCACCTCAGAACTCCGATTCAGGCTCGTAGATTGTGCATTATACGACTCAGCTGATTACAATACTTCCATGTCGGACTCATTGATTATTGCCGGCCGTTCTTTCCGCTCCCGGCTGATTGTTGGCACGGGGAAATATAAATCGTTTCAGGAAACCGCACGTGCGCTCGAAGCCAGTGGCGCAGAGATGGTCACGGTCGCGGTGCGCCGCGTGAATCTCGATCGCAGCAAGGAATCGCTGCTCGACTACATCGATCCCAAGAAATATTTTCTGCTGCCCAACACCGCCGGCTGCTACACCGCCGACGAGGCCATCCGTGCGGCGCGCCTCGGCCGCGAAGTGGGACTGTCGGATTGGGTCAAACTGGAAGTTATCGGCGATCAGGCCACGCTGTATCCAGACGTACAAGCCACGCTCGAAGCCACGCGCATCCTGGTCAAGGAGGGCTTCACGGTTCTGCCTTACACCTCGGATGACATCGTGGTTGCGAAACGGCTGCTCGATGCCGGAGCCGCGACGATCATGCCGCTCGGCGCGCCCATCGGCAGCGGGCTGGGCATTCAGAACCAGGCCAACATTCGCATCCTGCGCGAGATGATCACTGGCGTGCCGTTGATCGTGGACGCAGGCGTGGGCACAGCTTCCGATGCAGCCATTGCCATGGAACTCGGCGCCGACGCAGTGCTGATGAATACCGGCATCGCCAACGCGCAAGATCCAGTACTGATGGCTGAGGCCATGAGAAACGCAGTGCTGGCAGGGCGGCAGGCTTATTTGTCCGGCCGCATGCCGAGGAAGTTGTATGCGACCGCGAGTTCGCCGTTAGAGGGCGTGGTTCGCTAGCGGAAATACTACGATCAAAAGTTAAGGGCGGCCAGCAGGCCGCCCTTTGAAGTTGTCCGCAGACGACACGCTCACATCATCTTGACGCTGGCCACCTTGATGGAGTCCTTCCCCATCGTGCCGGTCACGGTGACGTGGTGTCCTTCGTGGCCCTTGAGAGCGTCTGGATTCTCCACCGCCAACACCTTCTGATCACCGTCGGTGACGACGACCATCTTCTCCCCGGCGGCGAGGCATTTCTTGGTGCAGGCTTCGCCACCAGCGTTGGCGCCCTTCGCCCCGCACTTCGCGTCGGTCACCCATCCGTTGACGGTCGCGCTCTTTCCCATGTCATCGAACGCCATCGCCGACAGGGCGAGCACAAAGCACACTGCGAGACAGATCAGCAGCACTCTTTTCATGACTACTTCTCCTTTGAATTCAGATTTGCGGCCCCACCCGCAAACATACTCAGGCGAAGATGGGAACACACAACTCCCGCTTCGCGCTCGATTGGGAATCTGACGAACTATACCACAAGGATCAGCGCGGTTTGTCAGGGCAGGAAATAGGTTGGCCACTCGGAGGAAGCCACGGCCGCCGAAGAAAATGGAAGCCTTATTTTTTCGTGGAGCGATTGGCGGGCGGCGGCGCAGGTTTTGCCGCGGGAGTGGCCACGTAGACGAACTCGCCCGGCTTGGCATACCCGAGCTGTTCCCGCGCCTCTTTTTCGATGGATTTCTGATCGCTCTTCAGACCCTGAATCTGTTGCGTAAAGCGGTCGTTCTCCACCTGCACACGCTCGATCTGTTTCTTCAGGGCTTCGTATTCGTCACGTTTCTGCTTGTAAACGATCATCCCGTTGGCGCCCAACATGACATGCGCAAAGAGCGCAGCCGCCAGCACCACCACAAATCCAGTGGCAATACGGCGGCGCAGAGCGTAAATCCGCGTCGCCAGCGGACGCAAGCGCGCGATGCACGTAGCCGCCAGCGCTTCCGCCTGGGGCGCGTGTTCCGCCATCGCGCGCAAACCATCCTCGCGACGCGGGAACCTGACGATTTTGGAAAATTGTTTCACCGGGAAGCTTTACTCGAAAATCCAATTCTTCGCCGAAGTGCTCAACTTCTCCGAGCCCCGCTCGCTGCGGGCTTCGGTGTACACGCGCACCACTGGCTCTGTTCCTGACAGCCGGTAGCAAACCCACGATCCATCGTCGAACAACAGCTTCAACCCGTCGGTGCGCACGACCTTGCTCACCGAGTGGCCGAGGAAGTCCTTCGGATCCAGCCGTAACTTCTCAGTAAACTTCCCCTTCACCTCGGGGGTCAATCGGAAGTTCTCCCGCTTCGGATAGTAGGAACCAACCTGGTTACTGATCGCTTTCAACTGCTCGCCCAGTGACTTGCCTCGCCGCGCCACAGCTTCGCAGCATAAGAGTCCGGCGAGCAGGCCGTCTTTCTCTGGAACATGATGCCGGATGGAAAGCCCAGCACTCTCCTCGCCGCCGATGGCGATCTTATCCTGCATGATCAGTTCGCCGATGTATTTGAATCCCACGGGAGTTTCATGCAGTTCGACGCCGTGCTTTTCCGCCAGCGCATTAATCAGATTCGTGGTAGCTACCGACTTGGCCACACCGTTTTTCCAGCCGCGGCTTTCCACCAGATAGTCGAACAGCAGCGCGATCACGTAATTCGGCTGGAGGAAAGTTCCATCGGCGTCGACGATGCCGAAGCGATCGGCGTCTCCATCGGTGGCAATGCCGATCTGCGCCCCGGTCTCGCGCATTTTGATTCGCAAGTCTTCGAGCAGATGATCGTCCGGCTCGGGCGCATGCCCGCCGAACAAAACGTCGCGGTAATCGTGCACGGTTGCGACGTTGACGCCGGCGCTGCGCAACAGTTCGTCGGAATATTGGCGAGCTGCGCCCCACATGGGATCGAAAGCCACCCGCACGCCTGCCTTGCGAATCGCTTCGAGATCTACGATCTCTCCCAGGCGCTTCAGGTACATCGGCTTGGGATCGAGGGTGCCCTTCTCGGCCGAGGCTGCTGCAGTCGTGGGAGGCGCGCTGTCGCCGGCCACGATCTCGGCTTCGATCTTCTTGGTCACCTCAGGCAGCGCCGGACAGCCGTCGGGCGTGGAAAATTTAATCCCGTTGTATTCCGGCGGATTATGCGAGGCCGTGAAATTGATTACGCCGTCCGCCTTGCTCTGAATCACGGCATAGGCAAATGCAGGCGTGGGAGCAGGCTCCGCCACAACCAACGGAGTGATTCCCTGCGCGGCCAGAGTTTCCGCCGCCATCGCGCAGAACGTCTCGCCCAGGAACCGCGGATCGCGCCCCACGATCACCCGCGCGCCTTGCGGCTTTTGCGAAACCACATAGCGTGCGATGCCTCCCACCGCGCGCTGCACGTTGGCGAAGGTAAATTCCTCCGCCATCACCGCCCGCCAACCCGATGTGCCAAACTTGATTTGCGTTAGCATGAATCGTTCCCTTAGGCGCCGGGCTTTTCAGAATTCGCCAGCGCCTTCCGACCCGGATTTTATATGACTGGCAAACAAATCGTACTCTGCGCCGTTGGCAGTGAAGAAGAAGCCCGCAAAATCGGGCACAATCTGGTGGAACGCCGGCTAGCGGCCTGCGTCAACATCGTGCCGCAGATCACGTCGATTTACCAATGGCAGGGCAAGGTCGAGGAATGCGGTGAATGGTTGCTGCTGATCAAGACTAGCGCGGAAGTGTTTGGCAGCGTTCAGGCCGTGATCCGCGAATTGCACTCCTACGAACTGCCCGAATGCGTCGCGGTGGATATTACGGATGGAAGTCCGGAGTATCTGAAGTGGATCGAGAATTGGGTGGGCAAGTGAACGAAGGCATTTTTCGCGCAAATAACGTAGGGGCGGAAGCAGCCTGCCCTGAGGGAAGTCGAAGGGTCCGCCCCGCGAGCGCAGCGAGCCGCCCCAGACGAAGGCGTCCGGGGCTACGTGTAAAGCGAGAATCACGCCCCGAACAGCAGCTCGCCTTCGCTGACAACCTGCAATTCGATCCAGCCTTCGAGCGGCAACGAATCCACCGGCAGCCGATTCTGCCACAAGCTAAAACGGAGGCGCAGTCTGCTCGTAGTGGGAGCGCGGCTGGTATCTTGCTTGGGCGCCGCAGGTGCGCTCTCCGGGCCCGCCAGCAACCACATGAGCGGAAGCTTGAACTCAAAATTGCGCAGCAGCGCCAGCTTCGCGCTGTCGTCCGGCTTGGCTGAAGAAACCAGCACCTTCCCGTCGGCACTCTCGGCTCGCCATTCTTTGAGCACATGCCCCGACACCTTCGCATCCACGCGGACGGCACGCCGCGGCTTGGAGTCCGCCCAGGCCCACGATTCCAGGTTCACCACAATCTCGAAGTCTTCCTCCGGAACTTTGTCGCAGAAATCCAGCCGCCCATAAACGTGCGTCGAATCGATTCCTGCGTAGACCGAGTCCAGCAAGAACTGTTTGCCGTGCATCGCACCCGCGCGCTGATCCGCGGTATAAACCGCCGCGCCCATCCACTCGAAATAGCGCACTTTGTCCGCCGCCACCCGCGGATGAATGTATGCCGTCTGCGGCACGAATGACGGACGAACCTCGGCCCCGGAGATCGGCTGCGCTAAATAATCCGGAGGAGCCGCGCCCAACGCCTGATAAACGTTCGACAGGTGCTTGCGATAAAGTTCGTCGAAATCGCGGTCGTTGGCCGAGTGATGCTCAGGCCCGTACCACCAATTCCAGTCGCTGCCTTCGGCGATGAGAATCTCGTCGAACGCCAGTTTGCGCTGCGCTTCGCTGGCCCGCGCCGCATTCTGCGCGTAGAACTCTCGCGCATGGCTCAGATAATCCCAGGCGCGGTTGTCTTCCGGCGCGCCGATCCAGACGTTGAAGTTCGCATTGATCCACGATCCCGGCACAAGCGAGGTCAGTTTGCCGAAATCTTTGTGCCGCGCGATGGCCTCCGAAACCGTCACCGCTTCGACTCCGGGCTCGCGCTGCAACTTGTCGTAGAAACGGCGCAGGAACTCGCGCCCCGACTTCGGATAGTACTCCCACGCATTCTCGCCATCGAGAATCACGGAGACGACGGCATCGCGGCCCTTGTCCAGCACAGGCCGGGCCGCATCCTTGATGCTGTTGAGCAAATGCTGCGCGGCATCCGCCGGAGGCATGCCGGAATACACGAAACCGATCAGATCGGAGATCGTGTGATCGCGGAATACCATGTGCATCGCCGCCGAGCCTTTTTCGTAGCGATGAATGTTGTAGAGTTTTTCGCCCAGATGCGCCGGCAGCCGTCCATTGCCGTCACGGGCAAAGAACATTCCAGTACTGCGCCCGAGGACGCCTTCATCCGTAGCCATCCACTGCACACCGACGCTTTGCGCGATGGCCAGCACTTCCTCAGAGACGCTGCCCTCCGATGGCCACACCCCCTTGGGCCGCACGCCAAAAACTTTTTCGTGAAAGTCGAGGGCCCGGGTGAGTTGTTCGCGCGCATCCTCCGGATGACGAAATCGCTTCTGTGGCAGCGGCAATCCCGGCGAAGATGTCGCGCCCGCGTTCGTATCGCACACCAGCGGCAGGATCGGGTGATAAAACGGCGTTGCCGAAATTTCGATCGAGCCTTTCCTGGCGGCGTCGGCGTAGGCAGGCAGTACCCGGCCAAGAAATTCCTGTTCGCGGGCAATCACCAACTTCTGGTCATCCAGGGAATAGCCACGGCCCTTGGCGACGATCGCGGCAATATCTTTCTCCTCCAGAAAAAACTCGTCGAACCACGCGATCTGCGACAGCACCTGCAAGTCCGTGAAATCCTGCGCCTGAAAATAGCGCTCGGCGCGCTCCGGATGGTCGCCGTGCTCACGGAAGCGTTGCCACAACTCCTGATACCGCGGATAACGCCCAATTACATTCTGCGGATTGGCCTGAAACAAATACTGCAGCGCAAAGCGCCGTTCCTCTTCCGACAGATCTTTCGCCGGCTTGGCGGCCACGCTCAGAAACGGATCCTGCGCCGTGCCCGCCACATAATCCTGAATCTGCAGCATCAGCGACGGTACAAGATTGAAGTTCTGATGGACTCGGGGAAACTCATCCAGCAGCTTGACCATGCCGTAGTAATCTTTCAGGGCATGCAGCCGCGTCCAGGGCAGCCGGTACTCGCCCGTGACCAGATCTTTGTAAAACGGCTGGTGCTGATGCCAAAGCAGGATGACGCGCAGGGATGGCATGGCTGGAGAATCAGAATAGCATGTGGGGATTTTGGAACACGACCCTATGGTCCGGACAAACTCGGCAGACTAAGCTTTCTCTACCTGCCATTGAAACAGGTGAAATTCGGCGAGCCTTCTAAAATCCCTTTCGTTCGCTGTGATCACCCGAATGCCCAGCCTGCCTGCACTCATTGCGATCAACGCATCGTTGGTCAAGCGCACCTGTCCAATCTCTTCGTAGCCATATTTGGCTCCCAGTCGAGCGAGCACCTTGCCCGCTTGAGTCCAGTCGGTCAAGTTCGGCACCAGAACTCGGTTCGCTCGGTCGAAGTCCCGCTCTAGGCGCTCAACAACGGCACGACCACGTTCCCCCGCCCCTGCATAAAGCTCCTCGAGCACGACCGCACTCAGCCATACCAGGGAACCGGAATCCAATCGCCGCAAAGTAAGGATTCCCTGGTCTCTACGCCGCAAGGCGGCAATGTATAGGGAGCTGTCAAAAAGGGCGAACTGCACCTAGTCGCTCAACCTTCCATATACGTCCTTGATCTCGATACCGCTCCTCAGAAATCTATCGTGTGCCTCGGCTACCAAGCGATTTTTTTCATGTTCATCAATCGCAAAGTCCAGAGCACGCTCAATCGCCTCGGTTTCAGTCTTTGCCTTAAAGACCTTTTGCGCACGCTTGATCTTTACCGCATCCAATTGGAAGTGCTTGTGTGCTCGGGTTCTGACGGTCGCCATTCAAGGACTCCTAACGGTCAAGCATAACATGCTATGTACACTACTCAAACAATAATGTACATCAACCCAAAAGAACTCAGCGTCTTGATTCGCTTTGCGGCGCGTGCGGACATAGACTCCATTCTGTAAACTAAGGCGCACAACATTCAGAACGCTATGAGCCCTGACTCCACTCTCGCCTCCCCACAGCTTCTCACCGACCAGGACCTCTACCTCTTCAACGAGGGCAGCAATTACCGCATCTACGACAAGATGGGCGCGCACCTCGCCTCGCACGATGGAAAGGCAGGCGCCATTTTTAGCGTGTGGGCGCCGAATGCGCGATCCGTCTCCGTGGTGGGCAGTTTCAATGGATGGGACTCCAAGGCGCATCGCCTCAGCCCGCGTGGCTCGTCCGGTATCTGGGAAGGCTTTGTTCCCGGCGCCACCCACGGCGCGCTCTACAAGTTTCACATCGAATCGCAACGCCACGGATTCCGCGTCGACAAAGCCGATCCCATCGGCCTGCTGCACGAAAAACCTCCGCGTACCGCATCGGTAATCTGGGATCTCGACTATCAATGGAACGACCATGACTGGATGCAGAAGCGCGCCGGCCGCAATTCCCTGCGCGCGCCGCAGGCCATTTACGAAGTCCATCTCGGCTCCTGGATGCGAGTTCCCGAAGAGCACAACCGTCCGCTCACCTATCGCGAGACCGCTCCTCGCCTCGCCGAATACGTGGGCCAATTGGGTTTCACTCACGTCGAATTTCTGCCCGTGATGGAGCACCCCTTCTTCGGCTCGTGGGGATATCAGACCACGGGATATTTCGCGCCTACGTCGCGCTACGGCACGCCGCAGGACTTCATGTATCTGGTGGACTACCTGCACCAGCACGGCATCGGCGTAATTCTCGATTGGGTGCCGTCGCACTTCCCCTCCGACGCGCACGGGCTCGCTTACTTCGACGGCACGCATTTGTACGAGCACGCCGACTCCCGCCAGGGATTTCATCCCGACTGGAAAACCCACATCTTCAACTACGGCCGCGCCGAGGTGCGCAGCTTCCTCATGTCGAGCGCCATGTTCTGGCTCGACAAATATCACATCGACGGCCTCCGCGTGGATGCGGTCGCCTCCATGCTGTATCTCGATTATTCGCGCAAAGAAGGCGAGTGGATCGCGAACAAATACGGAGGCCGCGAAAATCTCGAAGCCATCGACTTCCTGCGCCGCTTCAATCAGGAAGCCTACAAAGAGCATCCTGAAATTCAGACTTGCGCTGAGGAGTCGACCTCATGGCCCATGGTTTCAAAGCCCGTCTACGTGGGCGGCCTCGGCTTTGGCGAGAAGTGGGATATGGGCTGGATGCACGACACGCTCAAGTATTTTCAAAACGATCCCATTCACCGCAAATATCACCACAACCTGCTCACCTTCCGCATGCTGTATTCGTGGCATGAAAATTTTGTGCTGCCGCTCTCGCACGATGAGGTCGTGCACGGCAAGGGATCGCTGATCGGCAAGATGCCCGGAGATGAATGGCAGAAGTTTGCCAACTTGCGGCTGCTCTTCGCCTACATGTACGCGCAGGCCGGCAAGAAGCTGCTTTTCATGGGCTGTGAATTCGGCCAGGTCCGTGAATGGGCTCACGACTCAAGCCTCGAATGGCACGTGCTGCAGTATCCGATCCACCGCGGTATTCAGGCGTGGATGGAGCAGTTGAACCGCTTCTACCGCAACGAGCCGGCCATGCATATGCTCGATAACGACCCCGCCGGATTCGAGTGGGTAGACGCCAACGACAACGCCACCAGCACTGTCTCACTACTGCGCAAGAGCGAATCAGCGCAAGACACCGTGCTCGTCGTGTGCAACTTCACGCCCGTACCTCGTCTCGATTATCGCGTCGGTGTTCCGCACGGCGGCTACTGGCGCGAAATGCTCAACAGCGACGCGCATGAATATGCGGGCAGCGGCATGGGTAACATGGGCGGAGTGCAGGCGGAAGACATTCCCACCCACGGCCGCCCGTTTTCCTTAAAGCTGACCCTTCCCCCGCTATCCGCTTTGTTTCTCAAGGCGGCGGGGTAGGGCTCTGGCACGAAAGAACCGACTGCCTGGAGAATAACTGCCCCTTGACGAAGGTGTGATTCCAGCACATACTCTCTGCCTGCGTCCCCCACGCAGGCAAGATACCCCCCATCCCTGGCGCCGTAAACCACCGTCCTTATGGAGGAGACATATGTCCCTAGCGAAGTCTGCAAAACGCGTCCCCGCTAAGAATCGCTTGCCCGTTTCGCTGGACCACCGGCTCGACCGCAAGCTGTACGCCTACGCTGTGGTTGCGAGCGCCGCCGGCGCCAGCATTCTGGCCCTGGCCCAACCCAGCCAGGCGGAGATCGTGTTCACGCCGACGCATAAGATGATTCCCCAGCGCGGAACGCTGGCGCTCGATCTGAACGGCGACGGCATCACGGATTTCACTTTTCGAAACATCCTTTCCTCGTGCGGGCTTCCCGGCAAGCCTCCCGAGTGCAGTCAATTCACTTCGCAAGATTTCCTGGTGTATGGAGCCACTGCGCTGAACGGCGCGTGGGCCTTTGGAACCCGCGCCGCCTCCGCGTTGCCGCCTGGAAAAAAGGTGGGCTCGGGAGTCAAGTTCGCCAACTTCGCAGTGATGGAGAGCTGCGGCACCGGAAATGGGGTGTCTTTCGGTAGTTACGGTCCGTGGGTCAACGTAAAGAACCGCTACCTTGGCTTGGCATTCAACATCGCCGGACAGATTCATTACGGTTGGGCTCGCCTGACCATAACGGTTACGCCCGGGAAATGCCGACCGGCCACCGCCGTCCTCACCGGTTACGCGTACGAAACCGTCGCCGGCATGCCGATCACCACTGGCAAAAGATCAGGCGCGGCTGCGGTCAGCACGGTCGAGCGCCCGCAGGCCACGTTGGGCATGCTCGCTCAAGGCTCCTTGGGACTCGAAGCCTGGCGGCGCGACGATGAAGCAAGTTCAGGCCAAGTTTAGCCTCTAGCCGGGTGCCCCATTTCTCGCGCCTTTTGCGAGAAGTGGGGACCCACGTAGCGCCGGACGCAGCTTGCCCTGAGCGAAGTCGAAGGGTCCGCCCGCGAGCGAAGCGAGCCCCGGAATGCGTCCGCCGCTACGTTCCCGCTCGCGCCCACGTGCTATTCTTCGATTTAGTTGAATCCCATGCGGATTCTGACCCGCTACATCCTGCACGAGGTGACGGCTCACGCCCTGATCGGCGTGGCCATCTTCACCTTCGTCTTGTTCACCCGCGATCTCGGACACATCCTCGAACTCGTCGTGCGCGCCAGTGCTCCGCTGCCCAGCGTCGTCGAGATTTTCTTTTTCACCGTCCCGCTCGCACTCACATACACCATTCCGATGAGCGTGCTGGTCGGAATTCTGATCGGCCTCAGTCGTCTCGCGGCTGACTCAGAAATCACCGCCATGCGCGCCAGCGGCATGGGCGTGTGGAGTTTCCTGCGCGTGCTCTCGATCTTCGTAATCGGCGCCTGGCTTCTGGCGCTGGCCAACGGCCTGTACATCGCGCCGCGAGCGCAGGCCGCGCTGGGCCACCTGGAAGACCGCCTCAAAGGCTCACAGGTTTCGTTCGAGGTTCAGCCGCGTGTTTTTTACGAAGGATTCCCGAAGTACGTTCTGTATGTCCAGGATGTGAAGAGCGCCCAAGGCGCCGCCATCTGGAAAGACGTTTTCATGGCAGACATTTCCGACGCCAGCAATCCGCAAATCACCCTGGCGAAGGAAGGCATCATTGTCAGCGAAGGGCCGGATCGCCTGCACCTGCACCTGATCGACGGCTCGGCACACGAAACCGATCCCAAGGATCCGAACCACTATCAGATTTCTACTTTTCAGCAAACCGACATTCCCATCGACCTGCCTTCCGCTGAGAGCAAGTCAGACCAGTCCGTTCCCGCGGCAGTTATGGCGACCAGCGCTCTGCGCGAGAAGGCCGCCCACTCCGATCCCATCTCGGCGCGCTGGTATCTGATCGAGTTCGATCGCCGCTTCGCGCTGCCGAGCGCCTGCGTCGTACTCGCCCTGGTGGGAATTCCCCTCGGCCTCTCGTCGAAAAAGAGCGGTAAGTCCGGCGGCTTCGTGCTGACCATTCTTCTTGTGTTCGTCTATTACGTAGTCTCGCTGGTTGGAGTATCGCTGGCCCGCCAGGGCCGCGTGTCTCCGTGGTTCGGAGCGTGGATGGCCGACCTCGTCTTCCTCGCTCTCGGGCTCTTTTTGCTGTTGCGTTCCGAGAAGCGTCCATTTGAGCTGGGCGCGTTGCGAGCCGCGTGGACATCGAAGAGATCTTCGCCTCAGCTCAATGCTCGCGGCCGCGAAAACGCCTTTGAGCGCGCCGCATCGCGCCACCGCTTCTTTAGCGTCCGCTTTCCAACGCTGCTGGATGACTACGTCCTGCGCGACTTCTTCGTCTACCTGGCGCTGATTCTTTCCACCTTCCTGGTGCTGGTGCTGGTGTTTACTCTGTTCGAACTGTTGGGGGATATTCTTCGCAACCAGGTTCCAGCCAAAATTGTTGCCGAGTACCTGCTGAACGTTACGCCGTATCTGCTCTACAACGTGGCGCCGCTGGTGATGTTGCTGGCTGTACTGGTCACCTTTGGAATGATGCAGCGCTCGAACGAAATCACCGCGATCAAGGCTACTGGAATCAGCATCTACCGCGTCGTCACGCCGGTCGTGGCGGCGGCCGCGTTCCTCGCCGCGGGACTATTCCTCGCCGACCAGTTCTACCTTCCCCACACCAACAAACGCCAGGAAGCCCTGCACAACCAGATTAAGGGCAAGCCGGCGCAGACCTATCTTCGCCCCGATCGCAAATGGATTTTCGGCGAGCACAACGACATTTACTACTACCAGTTCTTCGATCCCGACCGCGACCAGTTCGGTAACATCACCGTCTTCCAACTGGATCGCAGGAGCTTCACCATCACGCGCCGCATTCACGCCGAGCGCGCCCACTGGGCCGATACGCTCAATCGCTGGATTTACGAGCAAGGATGGGACCGCTCGCTCAACGTCTCTGCCATTGAGAACTACAGGGCGTTTGAGGTGGCAACCTTTGCCGACCTGCCGGAGAATCCGTCGTATTTTAAGAAAGAAATCAAGCAGTACAGCGAGATGAACTACGAGGAACTGCGACGCTACATACGCGACTTGCAGCAAAGTGGATTCGATGTAGTGCGGCTGCGCGTGCAGCTCAATAAAAAGCTGTCGTATCCGCTGGTCACCCTCATCATGGCGATACTAGCCATTCCCTTCGCGCTCTCTACTGGAAAGAAAGGCGCGATCACCGGCGTTGCAGTCGCGCTCAGCATTGCGGTGTTCTACACCGTGGTATCGCGGCTATTCGAAGCGATGGGCGACCTCAGCCAGCTTCCGCCAGCCCTTGCCGCATGGTCGCCGGACCTGATTTTCGTTCTGGTGGGTGGGTACTTAATCCTGAAAGTTCCGACCTAGACTCTGCCCCGCGTTAACTACTTTACCGCCACGCCCCACGGGTAGTTATCCGTGGTAATCGGAGCCTGCGGCGAAAGCGCACCGGTGGCCGGGGCAATCGCGAACTGCGAGACCGTGGCTGCAATGTAGTCGGTCACGAACATCCAGTTGTCGTCGGATCGTATGGCGATCGATTTCGCCCCCTGCCCAGTTGCGACCGTAGCGGGATTCATAATGGTCAGAGCGCCGCTCACCGGACTGATGCGGAACGGTGAAATCGTATTCGACAGCGTGTCGAGCACGTACACATAGTTTCCGTAGGGGTCCACCACCAGCGGTCCGGGCCCCTGGGCCCCATTCGAAACAGCAAAGGGCGATCCTGAAACGGGCACGAGCTTTCCGGTGTCGCCGGGGCACTGCGGCTGTGTTGCGGATGAAGTGGCAGTGCAGATGTTGTATGCACTGACGTTATTAGAAATGCTGTTGGAGACGTAAACAAATCGATCGCAGGGATCGACCGCCACGCCCATCGGAGTCGAGCCGGTGGCGAAAAATTGCGGCGAGCTGGATGACGGTGGGTTCCCCAATACTCCGGTCGAAGTATTGACTGTAAACTCCCACACGCCGTTGTTCACCGAATCAGCGGCGTACAAATATTCCGAAACCGGTGGCGTATTCGGCGCTGAGCACACCGATTGCGCCTGTCCAAACAGGCTCGGCGGAAGCACCGTCGGAGTTACAGCCAACGAGCCGAGATTATTCGGCTGCGCGGCACAGGAGGCCGGCACCGTGAATGGCGATCCTGCCACTTCCGTCAGGCTGCCGCCGCTGCCGATGACAAAAACTGTAACCGCTCCCGGCGCAGGAATCCCGTTGCTGTCGACTGTAGCATTGTCGGCTACGAACAGAAATTTCCCCGCCGAATCCATCACCAGCCTAGATGGATTGACTGCGACCCCCGACTCTTGCACCGGAATTGAATTTGGTCCGCCGGGGCAAATTCCGACCGTTGCCGACAACAAGGGGGTTAGCTGTCCAACTGCCGTCATCGTTCCGTCGGAGTTCACCTTAAAAGTGGCGATCCCGGTCATGCTGGTTGAATTGGTAGTGTTACAAGCGGTGTTGGCGGTCAGAATCGTGTACGCAAACGCCCCCGCCGGATCCACCACAATCGAAGAAGGAATCGCATTCAGAACGCAGGTCTTATTCGCGGTATCGTTGGGAGAATTCTGGATCGCCGCCGCATGCCCGCTCTGCAGGCTAAAGCTGAACGTTTCGATCAGCGCCGACCCCTGACTGGTGATGAGCACCAAGCCGTCGTGCGACGAGTTGTAGGTGCTCCCGCAAGCCACCAGAAATCCGATCGCTACCAGCACCACCAGCCCAAGCACCCACGCCCATAGCTTCGACATCCTTAGCTTGTTCTCCATCGTTTCTTAGATTTGCGCGCACGCCTGCGCCCGCCGACGGGTCTTCCTTACTTAGGAATGCAGGAAAATGTCAATCCATGTATGTATCAGGAAAGCGCGGGAAGAGCAAACTCCCGCGCCGAGTGGTTGGAACGTTGCCAGGCCCGCAGAGTTGCCTGAACGCAATCAAATCTTACAGATAAGACTAAGCTTCGGTCGGCGACGGAACCGGCTCCGCCAGCTTGCGAACCCCTCGACTACTCGAAGGAAGCCGAATTTCCACGCGCAATCCGCCTTCGGGCCGGTTCGCCGCCGAGACTCGCCCTTTGTGAAAGCGCACGGCTCTCTCGGTGATCGTCAGGCCAAGGCCCGTGCCGCCCGTGAGCCGCCCGCGGGAATCGTCCAAGCGATAAAACGGTTCAAAGAGCTTGCTCAGAGAGTCCGGAGGAACTCCCGGCCCGGAATCGCTCACCGCGATCACCGCCTCAGGCCCGTTGTCCCCATCGGCGCTGCCGAGATTGATCTCGACCGCCGTGCCTTCCTGGGTGTAGCGAATCGCATTGCGCACCACGTTCTCCACGGCGCTGTGCAGCAGCGATGCAATTCCACGGACCTCCCAGTCGCCCTCAGGAATGTTGGCGTGCACATGGCAATGCCGCGCCTGCGCCTCGAATTCCGCATCCTCCGCCACATTCAGCACAAGTTCGTCCAGCGGAACCGGAGTCTGCGGCACGCGCTGCTCGCCATCCTCCAGGCGCGCCAGAGTAAGAATACGGCCAATCATTTCGTTCAAGCGGCTGGCCTCGAGTTCAATCCGCTCCAGCATCTCGGCGCTTTCCGGCCCCGAACGTTGCCGCGCCAGCCCCAGAGCCACATTCAGGCGCGCCAGCGGCGAACGCAGCTCGTGGGAGATGTCATTGAGCAGGCGGGATTGCGCTTTCACCAGAATCTCCAGCCGCTCCGCCATGGCATCGAAGTCCCGCATCAGGCCCGCAATTTCATCGCGCTTCCGGCTCGGTGGAGCGCCGCTTCGCGCCGTCAGATCACCAGCCGCGAGTTGCCGGGTGGCGGTGCGCAGCCGAACGATCGGCTTGGTCATAAACCACGAGAGCAAATAGCAAACCAGTCCAGAACAGACCACAGCGATCAGCAGCCAGCGCATCGGCATCCCGCGTGGACCAAAGAACACGCGCGGTCCCGGCGGCAGGCCCAACACCAGCGTGTAACGATGAAGCCCGTCGGAAGATGCCCGCGAGTCCCGCTGCACCGGTGGCGCGGGAATCAGAAAACCGTCGCGCGGCGCCCGCGGCCCGCCCGATGCCACTCGAATCGCCCAATCCGGAGGCGTGCGATGCGACAGTTCTGTGCCCTGCTCGTTGAACAGATAGGCGCGGACGTGCTGCGTCGCATCCAGGTCGTCCATGTACTGCCGCAACTGAGCGTCGCCGCCTTGCTCGTACGCACTGACCGCATCATTCAAAGCGGTCGTTCGCAAAGCCTCCCAGGTCGAACTGCGCGGCCGCAACGCCAGCGTGATCAGCACAACAATCACGATGATCAGCGCCTGCGCCAGCCAGAACGATAGAAAGATGCGGAGAAAGAGACTCTTCATGTTCTATTCCTACGTCGCCTTCGCCTACTCCCGTGGACGGGCAAAAATATAACCCACGCCGCGCACCGTCTTAATGTGCTCGTCGTTCTCGGTGTCGCCCAGCTTCTTGCGCACTTTGCTGATGTGCATATCAATGCTGCGGTCGAACGGCGAGAACTTCCGGCTGAGCACGGCATTCACCAGCCGTTCGCGTGGCACGACCCGGCCCGCCTCGCGCAGCAGCACCTCGAGAAGATTGAACTCCACCGAAGTCAGATCCACCGGCTTGCCTTCCATCCGCACCGTGCGTGATGCCGGGTCAAGCTCGACTTCTCCCACCCGCACGATGTCCGGCGCTGGCGGCGAACTGCCATCGGCGCGCGTGCGCCGCAAAATCGCCCGTATTCTAGCTACCAGTTCGCGCGGATTGAAGGGCTTCGGAAGATAGTCGTCCGCCCCGATTTCCAGGCCGACGATCCGGTCCACATCTTCTCCTCGCGCCGTCAGCAGCAGCACTGGAAGCCGCGAAGTAGCCCGGATCCGCCGCAAGACTTCAAATCCGTTAATGCCGGGCAGCATCACATCGAGCACTGCCAGCAGATATTCTCCGGCGGTTGCCTTTTTCAGCCCGCTCTCGCCATCGTGCACGCATTCGATGGTAAAGCCCTCGGCCTCGAGATACTCGCTCACCAAGTGGCACAACTCGACATCGTCGTCGATGACCAGAATTCGTTCCATGTCTGTCTTCATTTTGCACCAGATGCAAAACGCTGCGTGGTAAAGATTTGTCAAACCACCGCCGGAATTACCCCGTGACAAAACTTTACTCCGATTGACCGACTTTTTACCGCCATCGCATCCCGAACCGTGTTTCCATCTATGTACGCAAACTTCCCCGGAAGTCCGGGCCAGAAAAGAAAAGAGGAGTCACGATGAGAACCATTCGTTTTCGCTTGTTGGTGGCCGCGGTGGCGGTTCTGCTAGGCACAGCGCTCGGCAAGGCTCAAGCCGCTGAAGATGCACCGCCCCCGCCACCCATGCACGGCCACGAATTTGGCATGGGGCACATGATGGAGTTCTGGGCCAAAAAGCTGAACCTGACCGAGGACCAGAAGACTCAAATGAAGGCGGTCCTGCAAAAGGAGCGTCCCAATATCCACCCGCTCATGCAGCAGGAGCATCAGATTGACCTGCAGCTTCGCCAGTATGTGGAAGGCACGTTCGACTCTGCCAAGGTGGAAGCCTTAGCTGCACAGAAGGCCCCGATCCAGACGCAGCTGGAGGTGGCGCATACGCGCATCATGAATGAGATGTACCAGCTGCTAACCACGGACCAGCGTGGCCAACTGAAGCAGATGGAGGCTAATCGTGAGGCGCGCATGCAGCAACACATGCGGCAGGCGCCTGAATCCGCGCCAGAGCAATAGCGTTCACCGGACCGCTCACTAAGAAATTCTCGGGGATGGCGCGGGGCTTTTCACCGTCTCGCGCCGCCAGCGGTCCATGCGGAATTTTCCACAGCGTCGATTTTCTACGTACATCATCCAACGTATTGTTTGTGTCGGCCCGCATATTTATTTTCCCGAGTACTGACAGCTTTGCGATGAGTCAGGGAGAATTGTTATGTCTACCGCGCCTTCTGAATCGTTGAAGAGCAAGGAATGGAAAGATCTTTACGTGGCGGCGCTGCTGGAAGGAAACGCCGAACGTGTCCCGGCGCTGATCGCGGACGCCGAGCGCGCCATCGTGCAGCGGGCGCACGAGCTGTTCAGCGCTTCCGGAGACCACGTGCAGGAAGAAGAAGCGCTGGATGATGCCCTCTACGCCCTGCATGCGCTGAAGAGCTGCATCGAAATCCACGGCAAGTTCGCCGAAGCCGCGTAACAACCACCCAACCCTGCCACATCGTTATGGTGCCAGGTGCGCCCCGCCGCCAGTTCCAAATCGTTTAAGAACAGCGGCGAGTTCCCGGCACCCTCGGCGAATTTCTTTGCCGTCAATTGCCGCAAAGCCAAGAATCAACCCCTCACGCGCAAATTTTCCCCGACCGTAGCGTTTCGCCGGCATGACTTGCACATTTCGCTGTTTCGCGGCAGCGGCGACTCTTTCCGCGTCGATCCCTTCCTTTAACCAGCCAACTGTTTGCAATCCAGCCTGCACCTCCGACATATCCAATCCATCCAAGCTCGATCGAGATTCCTCCATCAGAATGGAGAGCCGCTCCGCATAGACTTCGCGCATGCGCCGCAGATGGCGACCGAAGTGACCCTCCCCAATGAAATCGCTCAATACCAACTGCTCCAGCATCGGCGCGTGCCGATTCGTCAGAGACTTCATCGCTCCGACAGGTGCAAGCAGATTGTCAGGAACCACCAGGTATCCCAGCCGGAGCGCGGGGAAGAGCACCTTGCTGAAGCTGCCCGCGTATAGAACTGAGCCGCTGCGATCGAGCCCTTGTAGCGAAGGAATTGGCCGCCCTGAGTAGCGGTATTCGCTGTCGTAGTCATCCTCAAATATCAACGCACCAGACTTTCGCGCCCAATTGAGCAATTGCAGACGGCGTGCCAGGCTCATCGTCATCCCCAACGGAAACTGATGGCCCGGCGTGACATACAGCAACCGCACTCCCCGCGCGGGTAGTTCTCCGACGTCGATTCCTTCGCCGTCCAGTCCAGCCTTGTAAATTTTCGCCCCCACCGTTTGAAACGCAAGCGTAGCCCCTGGGTATCCAGGGTCTTCCACGCATACCGAGTCTCCGAAGTTCAACAAGAGCCGCGATGCCAAATCAAGCGCCTCTTGCGCTCCGGAGACGATGACCACTTGTTCGGCTGTGCACCGGACGCCGCGCGACGTGATCAAGTATTCGGCAATGGCCTGCCGCAGCGGAGGATGTCCCAGCGGACCGCACCCCATCAACTGTGCCCTCGAGATGTTCCGCAACCTGCGGCTGGTGAGTCTCGCCCATACGCCCGCAGGGAACAGATCCAGCGCTGGCAGATTGGAGCGGAAGGCGCGGATAGGATGGTCCCCATATCCGCCGAACAGTCGGACGCGCCGGCCGTAGTCTGAGAGCCTTGGCTGCCGTATTCGTCGCCGCAACGGAGCCGCCGAATTTCCCTGCTGGACGTGCAGCAATTCTTCGGGCAACACCCTGCTCACAAAAGTGCCCGACCCCATCGTGCCCTCGAGATATCCCTCAGATTTCAGTTGTTCGAAGGCGGCGATGATTGTTCCCCGGGCGAGCCCGTACTGACTCGCCAAGTCGCGGGTCGCCGGCAGCCGGGTTCCTGGACGCAGGCGGCCCTGCAGGATCTCCGTGCACAGCGAATCATGAAGCCAGCGATATGCGGCGATACCGTGCCTACGGGACGGAAGAGTCAAATCAAATGCTGCAGAGCGCTTCGCCATAAGTGGTACAGCATAATTATCATATAGTGGATCTTTTCATTGAACCATCTATTGGCTAGATTGAAGTCGACGATTGGAGGGCAGATGAAACTTCGGCTAACATGGCTCCCCGCCTTGATCGTGTTCTGCGCCACCTTGGCGGCGCAGACAGCATGGGCCAAGCCTTCAAGGCACTCGGCGGCAGAAAAGAAAGATCGGGCGTCGGTTCTTCTATCCCAGCCTCTTCCAAAATTAAATGGGAACCACCTGGTCACAACACTGGTCGAGGTGCGCTACGGCCCTGGAGAGGCTTCGCCGCCCCACAGCCATCCTTGCCCCGTGGTCGTCTATGTCGTGGAGGGGAAAGTAAGGAGCCAGAATCAGGGGCAGCCTGAAGTCATCTACAAACCCGGCGACACTTTCTACGAGGCTCCGGGAGGCGTTCACGCGGTATCGGGCAACGCCAGCAGCACCGAACCGGCAAAATTTATTGCGTTCTTTCTGTGTGACCATGCGACGCCGCTCAGCCAGGACATGCCGATGAACGAGAAAAGAAAGTAACCATGCATTCAATCACCACACAAACCGCGCCCGCCGAAAGAGTACGGCGCTTGAATTGGGAGCGAATCGCGGTGCTCTACGCCCGCTGGGCGCTGGGAGCAGCTTTCCTATCCGGAATCGCGTCGCGCTTCGGCCTCTACGGAAAAAACGTCGGCTACGGAAACTTCGGCAACTTCCTGCGCTACACCGGTGAGGTGAATTCCTTCATGCCGGCCTCCACCATCCCGTTCTTAGGATGGGCGGCCACCGTGGCGGAACTCTTCTTCGGTATCGCACTCATCCTTGGCCTTTGGCCTCGCTGGACCGCGCTCGGAAGCGCTTTGTTGCTGGCCTTGTTCGGCGTTGCCATGGCGATCTCGTTCGGGATCCATTCGCCGATGGACTACTCGGTGTTTTCCGCGTCGGCCGCCGCGGCGATGCTTGCGCTATTTCCGCGCGATCCGGCCAGCGCACGGCCGAATTCGTAGTCGAACTCTTACGCACAACCATTTCGAGGAGACCACAATGAAAACAATCTTTCGCATCCCGGCCTTGCTGACCCTGGTTCTGGTTTCTCTGATCGCCATCGCAACCACCTCCGCTTCAAACGACGAGTCAGAACTCCTCAAGACGCGGGAGACTGTCTGGCGCGCATGGTTCGCCGACGACATGAAAACCCTCCGTGAATTGGTACCCGCCGAAACCATCGTGATCAGCTCCAGTGAAGAGAAATGGAAGAACCAGTCCGACGTTCTCCGCGAGGCCGACGAGTTTCACGCCGCTGGCGGGAAGCTCCTCCGGCTCGATTTTCCCCACACGGAAGTTCAGCACTTCGGCGATGTCGCCATCATCTGGAGTTCGTACGAACTCGAACTCGAGACCAACGGCAAGCGCTCCCAGAGTTCCGGAAGGGCCACTGAAATTTTCGTGCGCCGCAATGGTCACTGGACCAATCCCGGCTGGCACACCGACTCTTTCAAAAGTGCAGGCTCGCAATGAAAACCCTGCACCCTGCCCTGTTAGAATTTCATCTACCAACTCTGCATGTTTCCCAAGAGCCTGCGCCCGCTTCTGCCGTACGCAAAACGCTACCGCTGGAGCTACATCGGCGGCACCCTCTGCGTTTTCCTGACCAACGGCATCTGGATTCTCTTCCCCCTCGTGCTGGGACGCGCCGCTCAGGACCTGCACTTAGGCGTGACTCGCCACAAACTGCTCGTTTACGCCGGATTGTTGCTGGCCATCGCGACCACTAAGGGAATTTTCCAGTTTCTAACCCGCTGGGTCGTCATTGGGGTCTCGCGGGAGGTCGAGTTCGACCTGCGCAATGATCTGTTCGCCAAGCTCGAAAGCCTCTCTTTTTCGTATTACCAGCGCCACCGCACCGGCGACATTATGGCGCGCGCCACCAACGATCTGAACGCCGTGCGCATGCTGCTCGGACCGGCCATCATGTATTCGGCCAACACGCTCGTCTACACCGCGGGCGCACTGTCGTTCATGATTGCAATCAGCCCCAAGCTGACTTTTTACACATTCCTTCCGCTGCCCATCACCAGCGTCGTCATTCAGACCTTCGGCCGCAAGATTCACGACCGCTTCGAGCGCATTCAAGCCATGTTTTCCGACATCTCGGCGCGAGCCCAGGAGAATTTTTCCGGCGCCCGCCTGATCCGCGCTTACGTGCAGGAAGACGCGGAGATTCGCCTCTTCGAAACCGAGAATCAGGAATACATTCGCCGCAGCCTCAAACTGGTTCGCCTGATGGGCATGCTGTGGCCGACACTCGAACTCATGCTCGGCTGCGCCGTAGTGCTCGTCTTATGGCTGGGTGGGCGCGAGGTGTTGGACGGCCGCATCACGGTCGGGCAATTCGTCTCCTTCAGCACCTACATGATGCAGCTCACCTGGCCGATCATCGCACTCGGCTGGGTGATCAACATTTTCCAGCGCGGCACGGCGTCGCTGATCCGCATCAACGAAATCATGCAGGAGCAGCCTGAGATCAAGGACGAACCCGGCGCGCTCGATCATGAAGTCGAAGGCGAGATCGAATTTCGCGGGCTCAACTTCAGCTATGACGGCAAGCAGGTGCTGCACGACGTGAACCTGCGCGTGCCTGCAGGCAGCAGTCTCGCGATTGTCGGCCCGACGGGTTCGGGCAAGACGACCCTGGTCAGCCTGGTGCCGCGTATCTACGATGCCGCGCCCGGAGCTGTTCTGATCGACGGTCGCCCGATTCGCGAATATTCGCTCGCCTCCTTGCGGGGTAGCATCGGATTCGTTCCCCAGGAAACTTTTCTCTTCAGCGACCGCATCCGCGAGAACATCGCTCTCGGCGTCGATTCGGCCACGGACAAGGAAGTCCACGATGCAGCGGCCGCCGCCAACATCGCCGTCGACATCGAGGGCTTCCCCGAAGGCTACGAAACGCTCGTCGGTGAGCGCGGCATCACGCTCTCCGGAGGACAGAAACAGCGCACGGCCATCGCCCGCGCCCTGATTCGCAATCCGAAGATTCTCATTCTCGACGACGCTCTTTCGAGCGTCGACACGCACACCGAAGACAAGATTCTCAATCAGCTTCGCGACGCCATGCGCGGCCGCACCACCATCTTCATCTCCCACCGCGTCTCCACCGTGCGCAACGCCGACCGCATCGCCGTGCTGCACAGCGGGCGCGTCGTCGAACTTGGCTCCCACGACGAACTCCTGGCCTTGAATGGCTACTACAGCGACCTGTATAACAAACAACTGCTGGAAGAAGAGCTGGCCGAAGTCTAGGCACTTTTGTAGGGACAGCCCGCTTAGCCTGCCCTGAGCGAAGTCGAAGGGGCTGTCCAGATGAGCGAAGCTCGACTTGCTGTTAGGTAACCTCGTTCTGGGAAAGAATGCCTGAGACCTCCGAAATCGCGCGCCCCACCAGCCGCTGGCAAGGCGGACATTACCATCCCCATGAAACCCAGCGCATGCTCGCGCTTGAAGGCGTGGAACTGGCGTCATTCAGAAGACGCAGCGCAGCGATTGCCATCGACATGGTCACGCTGGTCCTGGTATTCGTCGGCTTGGCGATTCCGGTTGCGCTCTGGTACAACTCTCACCGCATCAACGCCCACATTGAGTTCAATCCCTTTGAGAACTGGTACAGTACTCTGTTGCCGGTGGTTTACTGCGGGCTGGTGGTCTGGAAAACCAACGGATTCACGCTCGGCAAGTGGCTGATGGGAATTCGCATCGTCTCCATCACTCACGAGCGCATCACCTTGTGGCAGTCCGTCGAGCGCGCGTTAGGCTACGGCGCCTCCCTGCTGGAAGCCGGCTCCGGATTCATTCAGTACGGCATTCATCCCAATAAGCAAACCGTGCACGACCGCATCGCCGAAACGATCGTGGTGCGCGAGCCGCGCAATCCGAAATGAAAATCGAAGCCATCACCCTCCGCGAAATTCACATGCCGCTCGTCCATTTTTTTGAGACGAGCTTTGGCCGCACCTACAGCCGCCGCATTCTCCTGGTCACCGTTCTTTGCGACGGCGTCGAGGGATGGGGCGAGAGCGTCGTCGGCGAAGATCCGTTTTACAGCAGCGAGTGGATCGAGAGCGCGTGGCCCACCATGACGCAGTACCTGATCCCGCCACTGCTCGGGCGCAGCATCGAATCCGCCCGCGACTGCCCGGCGATTCTAGCCAGAGTTCGCGGACATCGCATGGCGAAGGGCGGCATTGAGAATGCTCTGTGGGACGCGGAAGCGCAACTGAAGCAGCAACCGCTCTGGAAGCTGCTCGGCGGCACGCGTCAGGAAATCGCCTGCGGCGTTTCTATCGGCATTCAGGATTCGGTCGAGCAACTGCTCGACAAAATAGCCATCGAACTCGACGCCGGCTACCGCCGCATCAAGGTCAAAATCAAGCCCGGGTGGGATTTGAACGTCCTCGAACGCATCCGCTCGCGCTGGGCCGATATCACGCTGAGCTGCGACGCGAACTCCGCGTACACGCTCGACCAGGTCGAGCACCTGCGCAAACTCGACCAGTTCAACCTGCTCATGATTGAGCAGCCGCTGTGGAACGACGACATCTACTACCACGCCCGCCTGCAGAAAGAATTGCGCACCGCGATCTGCCTCGATGAGTCGATTGTCAGCGCCCGCAGCGCAGCTTGCGCCGTAGAAACCGGAGCCTGCCGCATCGTCAACATCAAAGTCGGCCGCGTCGGCGGATTCAGCGAGGCCCTCGCGGTTCACGAGGTCTGCCAGGCCAACAAAGTCCCAGTGTGGTGCGGCGGCATGCTTGAAACCGGCATCGGTCGCGCCCACAACATCGCGCTCTCGACGCTTTCAAACTTCAGCCTGCCCGGCGACGTCTCCGCTTCGAAACGCTACTGGAAGGAAGACATCATCGACCCGGAGGTCGAAGTCTCGCCGCAAGGAATGATCGCGATTAGCGATAAACCCGGTACGGGCTACCGTGTGAAATCGGATCTGATCGAGAAGTTGACGGTACGCAAGGCCACGCTGCGCGCATCGTAATGGTCAGGCGGTAGTGGCACAGTTTGGTTTTCTCCGCGACCTCTGCGGATTTTCTTCGCGTACTCTGCGGTTCAAGTGTTCTGATTTGACAGGCGAAAACGAGAGCTTTTGACCGCAGAGTATGCGGAGAACCGCTCGCTGAGGCCGCCGAGAAATTCAAATTGAGCCACTACCGGTCAGGCCTATGGCTTGCTCTGAACCGTCTCCGGGCTCTCGGCATTGCGCGCGTACTTTTGCTGCTCAGCCTTGAGCAATTGCACTCCTTGCGCAAATGTCATGGTTGCCGGCACTCGCCGGAAATCGCTGAGCACCTCGTTCGACACCAGGCTGATGGACTTAAACAGCAATATCTTTCCCGTGATCTCCAATTTCATCTGAGTGATATCCCAAGAGCCTTCGCCGACGTCTGCCTGGCTTACAAAGAAATGTCCACCTTTGTCGAGATGCCCCAGAATTCCCCAGCCGAATTCGACATCTTTAAACAGTTCGCCGTCAATCTCGGCCAAGCGCCGCGCCTGCGCATCCACGAGCAGGTATCCCCGCATACCCGTCAAAACCTGCTCCACCCTCGACGGCGGCTGGTAGCCGGGGTTCGGCGAGAACTTCAACTTCAGCAACGCGGCTCCCGGCGAGCCTAACCCCACCCTGCCCTCCTCCGCGCCTGCGTACTCATAGTGGAAGGCATAAGGCAGAGCTCTCACGATGCGCAGCGAACGCTCCGTGTCTTCTTTCTCCCGCGCATTTTTCTTTCGAAGCTGATCGGGATTGTTCTCGAGCCACTGCAGGTGCCCGTCCTCAGTCTGCAGTTGCGCCTGGGTCAGGGGCGCGCCATTCAGAGCAATCAGCATCCCCGCCATTGCGTCCTGTGTTTCTACGTAGAGGTGGGTTTGCGTGCCCTTGGGATTCTTCTTGAACGAGGTAAACATGTGCTTCTGGCTGGGACCGGTGGTGGCCGCAACTTCGTTCTGCACAACCTCTTTCACCAGTTCGTCAGCGGATTTGGACGGCATCGAGGCGGTTTGGGCGTTTAGGGTGGCCGCTGCCCAAGTGAGCGCGAGAAAGACTAAGGCGGTCTGAATCCAGCAGTTTGCGACCGTTCGCTGTCGGTGATCCATCCTAAGCGTTAGTGTAACAATTACGGCCGGAGGGTTGTTCGCTTGCCGCCCGCGCGCGGCCTGCGTATATTCATAGGCAAGCGATGCAGCCGTCCGCTACCTGCCATCCTTAAAGGGAGAACATCGATGAGCACTCCGTTGTCAGGCGATTTGGCCCAGATCGGCAAATCCGTGGTCATTAAAGGCGAACTGTCGGGCAGCGAAGATCTCTACGTCGACGGACAGGTCGAAGGCAGTATCTCACTGAAAAACAATAGCTTAACTGTCGGTCCCAACGGACAGGTCAAGGCCAGCGTGGAGGCCAAAGGCATCGTCGTGCAGGGCAAGCTCGAAGGCAATGTGCAAGCCAGCGACCGTGTCGAACTGCGCAAGTCGGCTGTGGTGACCGGCGATATCACCACCCAGCGGATTTCCATTGAAGAAGGTGCCTACCTCAAGGGTAAGGTGGACATACAGGGCAGAGCGGAAAAGGCTGCCGGAAAGTGACTCCTGAAACTCGGGTCACCCGGTTACAGTAATGGCATCTGTCACCCAGAATTTCATGAAACTGTTTCGCGGCTCCTCCAGCGCGTCCGACACCAAACCGGCACAAGCCGAGCAAAAGCTCACGCGCCGCTCCAGCGGGATGGGCGAGCTCTCCCGCATCTGGGAGTCCGACACGCCCCTCTGCGTCCTCGATCTGGGCTCGACCTCACCCACTAACATCCGGCACTTCACCGAGCGCGGGCACAGAATCTATAGCGAAGATCTGCTGGTCGCCTCCACCGAACCCAGCCTCGTTACCAAGGACGAGGAGGGCAATGTCGTTCTCGACAGCCGGAAATTTCTCGCCGACAATCTCGTCTATCCCGCGGCCCATTTCGATGTGGTGCTCTGCTGGAACCTGCCGGACTATCTCGATGAAAGCCTGGTGCGCCCGGTCATGGGAAGGCTCTGGTCGGTGCTGAAGCCCGGCGGCATGCTGCTCGCTTTCTTTCACACCAAGGACGCCGGCCCCGACTCGCCCTGCTACCGCTTCCATATCATCGGGAAGGACACTTTGGAGATGCAGCGCATCGTTCTAAAGCGCGAAGCCCGTCGCGGACCGACGGGCGCGATTCACACGGCAATCACCGAAGGCTTCCGCCTGCAGCGCGTCTTCAATAACCGCCATATCGAAACGCTTTTCCGCGACTTTGCCTCGATCAAGTTCTTCCTCGCCCGCGACAATATCCGGGAAGTCCTGGTAGTGCGCTGATCGGAATCGCCATGGAGGGACAGCCGCCTCGGCTGTCCGGTTTCATGAATTCGTCTGGCCCTTCCACACAATTACTCCCATCCGGAACAAATAATGCCGCGAGATCTCAACCTTGCACGCAGATCCGTCACCATTCGAAATAATTTTCCGCATCTCCTCCGGCACATAGGCTCTGCGCACCGAAGCCACGCCGTCCACGCGCGAAACATAGCTTCGCATGAGCGGAAAGCCCGCATACACCAGCGCCAGATGTAGAGGATGGCGAATCAGATCATTGATGAGCACGGCGCACCGGCTCACGCGCAGCGCCTCGTGAACGAAGCGCGTCAAGTCGCAAGGCTCCAGATGATGCGCAAACAGGCTGCAACTCACCAGGTCAAAAGCGCGGTCGCAGAAAGGAAGTGCGAGGGCATCGGCTACCAGGGAATGCTTCCCCGGCAACAGGTGTAAGCGGGAACGATCCAGCAGCGTGACATCCAGAGTAATGCCGGCGC
>Ga0075029_100000266_pt1 | contig 29103 bp, 30 predicted proteins | sample LitLauG_LLR_2013_FD_71391 | JGI IMG/M metagenome (GOLD analysis project Ga0075029, IMG submission 71391) | Freshwater sediment microbial communities from North America - Little Laurel Run_MetaG_LLR_2013 | ecosystem: Environmental > Aquatic > Freshwater > Creek > Sediment | place: USA... | reverse complement strand
GATCAGACTTTGGCACTCGGCACCAGGCTTTTCAGCAAGCCGGCCAGCCGCCAGATGGCCGCAGAGCAATTGCGCGAGCTCGCCGGCGCCAGCCATGAGCTCCATTCTGCCGTTGCGGTGGCGCGTGACGGCAAGATAATGTTCGAAGAGGTCATGATTGCGCGCATGACGATGCGGCGGTTGAGCGAGACCGAAATCGAAGCCTACCTCCATGAAGCAGGCGAGGCGGTCACATCCAGCGTTGGCGCCTATCAGCTCGAAGGGCTTGGCGTTCACCTGTTCGAGCGAATCCAGGGCGATCACTTCACCATCCTCGGACTGCCGCTCCTGCCGTTGCTCGATTTTCTTCGCAGCGAGGGGCTGCTCGCCATCTGAAAGCGAATTGGACAGCGCGATGGGTATAGGTTGATGGCGGGACTTGGATGATAGTTCTTGGTCTGACCGGTTCGATCGGCATGGGGAAATCGACTACCGCGGGACTGTTCGCGGAAGCCGGAGTTCCCGTCTACGATGCCGATGCGGCCGTGCACTTGTTGTATGAGGGCGAAGCTGTGCCGCCGATCGAGGCCGCATTTCCCGGCACCACAGCAAATGGCAAGGTCGATCGCAACAAGCTTTCGGCTCGCGTAGTACACGATCCCTCCGCCATGCGAAGGCTTGAGCAAATAGTTCACCCCATGCTTGGGGCTTCTCGTCAAAAATTCCTCGCTGAGGCCGAACGATCCGGGGCGCCGGTTGCCGTGGTCGACGTGCCGTTGTTGTTCGAGACCGGGGGAGAAGGGCGGGTCGATGCGGTCGTGGTGGTCACCACAACTCCGGAAATCCAGCGCGAACGCATTCTTGCTCGGCCCAACATGACCGACGAGAAGCTCGAGGCGATCCTTGCGCGGCAAATACCGGACGCCGAAAAGCGCAGACGCGCGAATTTCGTGGTGGATACGTCGCACGGCCTCGATCCCGTTCGAATGCGGATCCGGGACATTCTGGAAGTGGCTGCTAAAATGACGCCGCAACGAGCCTGATTCGATTCTTGGCAGCCCACTCATGCGTGAAATCGTTCTCGATACCGAAACAACCGGCCTCGACCCGCTGCGCGGCGACCGACTGGTTGAAATCGGCTGCGTCGAGATTTTCAACCGGATGGCGACCGGCCAGACCTTTCATCGGCATATCAATCCCGAACGCGCAATGTCGGAGGAGGCTTTCGCCGTGCACGGCCTTTCCACGGAGTTCCTCGCCGACAAACCACTGTTTGCCGAGGTCGTCGATGAGTTCCTGGAATTCATCGGTGACGCGCCGCTGGTGATCCATAATGCGTCGTTCGACATCGCCTTCATCAACTCCGAACTCGACCGTCTGCAGCGGACGGCGATTCCCCGGGAGCGGCTTGTCGACACGCTGTTGCTTGCACGCCGCAAGCATCCCGGTGTGTCCAACAAGCTCGATGACCTCTGCTCGCGCTATTCGATCGACAACTCACGCCGCACCAAGCATGGCGCCCTGCTCGACGCCGAGCTTCTGGCCGAAGTCTACATCGACCTGATCGGAGCGCGGCAATCGCAGCTGATCCTCGCAGCCGAATCCCGTGACACCCGCTCGGCAGTTCATGGTGAAATGCCGCGGCGGCAACGCGAAGTACCGCTTGCACCCCGCGTGAGCGAGGCTGATCGGGCCGCGCACCGCGAATTTATCCTGACGCTGGGGGACAGGGTAATCTGGAACGATTTCTTGGCGGTGCCGCTCAGCTCGGTTTGACCTGAGCGGCCACCTGAGCAGCCTGACGTTCCATGTTCTGGCGATAAAGGCCGACAAAATCGACCGGGTCGAGCATCAGCGGGGGGAACCCGCCATCGCGTACCGCAGTGGCAATGATCTCACGCGCAAACGGGAACAAAAGCCTGGGGCACTCGATCATGACCAGGGGATGGAGATTCTCCTTGGGCACATTGAGGATCCGGAACACGCCGGCATAGGCGAGGTCGAAGCTGAACATAAGCTTGCCGCCGCCTTCCGCCTTGCCCTCGACCGAGAGGGTCACTTCGAATTCATTCTCGGCGATGTTGTTGGCACTCACGTTGATCTGGATATTGATCGCCGGCTGCTGCTGTTGCGGTGCCAGCGAGCCGGGTGCATTCGGATTTTCGAACGAAAGGTCCTTGGTGTATTGCGCCAGCACGTTCAACTGGGGAGGAGGGGCCGCCTCCGGGGGCGAGCCATTGCCGTTGGTCATCAGAACTCTCCTGGAGGATTTTGAGCGAGCGGGCCGGTTTAGTCCGAATTCGCCTTAAGGTACAAAAATGCCTGATCGGGGCGAGTGGCTATCATAGCCTCACCACGTTCCACAAGGACGACGATTGCGATGGGATGCCGTGAGGCCGATCCGAGCATCGCAGGCGGCGGAGGCGGTGCCGATCAGGGCCAGCGGGATACCCGGCGTGTATTCTAAATAATTGATTACGCGCAATTTCTGGCCATCATCGGGGTTTCCCCCCGCGGTGAAAACGCGCTACAATTGAAAATGGGTGAGTGCAGCGGATGGCCTCTTTCCAACGGCGTGGCACATGAAATCGGTATGCGCCATTGGCCAGCCCAGGTTTCGTGCCTACATGCTCTTGAACCCATCCATGATGTAGTCTCTACCGGCCCTCAAGGGGAGCGCTCTACCGCCGGATTCACTGCCGGCGTGAGAATCAGAAAGCGAACGCGACGTGGATATCTACACCATCATTTTCCTGGCGCTGGCCGTCTTTATATTCCTGCGGCTGCGCAATGTCCTTGGACAGCGTACCGGGAACGAGCGGCCGCCATATGATCGCGCGGCCCGCAACGTCGTGCAGGGTGCGCAGGACAACAAGGTTGTTCCGATGCCCGGAACGGTGATCGACCAGGCACCGCTGGCGCCGTCGGCCGATGCGACGCCGCCCATCGATCGGTGGAAGGGCATCGCCGAATCGGGAACCCCCCTGGCGCATGGTCTCGATGGGATTGCCGCCCAGGATTCCTCGTTCGATCCGCGCCATTTCCTGAGCGGCGCCCGCAGCGCCTATGAAATGATCGTGTTGGCCTTCGCCAACGGTGATCGCCGCGCGCTGAAAGATCTCTTGTCATCAGAGGTCTATGAGAGCTTCGAGGCAGCGATCAAGGAGCGTGAAAGGCAAGAACAAAAGACCGAGACACGTTTTGTCTCGATCGACAAGGCCGAAATCGTCGGCGCTGAAACCCGTGACCGGGCAGCCCAACTCACCGTTCGTTTTGTGTCGCAGATGATCTCGGTCACCCGCGACAAGGCCGGTACCATTGTCGACGGCAATCCGGACAAGGTCGCCGATATCACCGATGTTTGGACATTTGCCCGCGACACTACATCACGCGACCCGAACTGGAAGCTGGTTGGCACCGGTAGCGCGCACTAGCGGCCCGTTTCGAAGATTCGGATTGCCAGTCTGCGGCAGGGACGGTTGCGAATATCGAACTTACCCCAGTTGCACATGCCGCTCGCGGCGATGGGTAGCCGCGCTCTGCACGTTCGCGATGGCATGCTCATCTGGGCCTCCGGCGGAGGCCGCGCAAAAAGCGCAAATTCCGCCCGCACTGTCGCATCGTGCAAGACCGCGTCCGGTTCGCGCCATCCCTTATCCACCACTTGAGTGGCCGCTCGAGATCAGCGGCGGCCAATATCAGCCGGTTGTCTGGAAGGATATTGCCGGCTGGAGCGCGGACGATCATTTGCAGGCCTACAAGGCCTTCCGCTTCAGCTGCAAGTCGATTTCGCAACAGCAGTCGTCTTCCGCCGACGGCAGGGCGCTCGGCACGTCGCTGCGCGAGCCCTGCCGGGCTGCCAAGGCCCTCGATATCACCGACGGTGCGAGGGCGCGGGCGTTTTTCGAGGAACATTTTCTGCCGTTGCGAATCTCGCGACTTGGGGAAGAAGCGGGCTTCGTCACGGGTTACTATGAGCCGGTCATCGACGGGTCGCAGACCCAGACCGACGTCTATAACGTCCCCGTCTATCGCCGCCCCTCGAACTTGTTCGTGCGCGGATTCAATCAGGCTGCAGTTGGCCTGCCCAACAAAGGGCAGGTGTTTCGCAAGATCGGGCGACGCAAGCTCGTGCCCTATTACGATCGGGCCGAGATCGAGGACGGCGCGATCGCAGGCCGCGGCCTCGAGATTTGCTGGCTCAAGGATCAGACCGATCTTCTGTTCGCGCAAATCCAGGGCTCGGCGCGGGTTCGTCTGCAGGACGGCTCGACCATCCGCATTAATTACGACGCCCACAACGGCTATCCCTACACCCCCGTTGGCCGGATCCTTATTGACCGCGGCATCATCCCGAAGGATCAGATGTCGATGCAGAAGATCAGGGAATGGATGGATCAGAATCCCGATGGCGCCCAGGAGTTGCGGCGCCAGAACAGGTCCTACGTATTCTTCCGCGAGGTAGCGCTTTCGGATAAGGATGAGCCGGTAGGCGCACAGGGTGTGCCGCTGACGCCGGGCCGGTCGATTGCAGTCGATCGGTCGCTGCATGTTTACGGCACGCCGTTTTTCATCGAAGGTGAACTGCCCATCGAATCCGAGCAATCAAGGACGCCGTTCCACCGCCTGATGGTGGCACAGGACACGGGGTCGGCAATTACGGGACCGGCGCGCGCCGATATCTACTATGGCACAGGCTCCGATGCCGGCCGGGTGTCCGGCCGCTTTCGCCACAACATGCACTTCGTGATGCTCGTGCCCAAGAGCCTCGATCCCGTTGCCCGCGGGCGCAAAATGCCTGTGCCGGACCCGCGGCCATCGGAAAAGATTGCAAAGCTGTTTCCGCAGGTCGATCCCTTGAAGGATCGGTCCAAAGACCTGACAAGCGGCGCAAAACCCACGGAAGGTTCTGCCGCGTCCACCCCCAAACCGGCGGCCGGCGCCGCTGAATCTGCACGCAACCTTGCGCCGTCCGTAAACGGCAAGGTGCCGTTGCCGGAGGCGCGGCCCGGCGTCAAGCCTGGCCGCGGCGGGCGTCGAGGCGGCCGCTCCCATCCCCACCAACACGAACCATGAAACGACCGCCCCGACTTCTGATCCCGGAATTGCGGGCGTCGCAACGCGATAGCCGCGCTTTGTCCGAAGAAGAGCGCGTCTTGTGGGAAAGCGTCGCCAAACAGATAAAACCACTCAAAAAGAAGTCTCGTGTCAAAACGCCGGAAACCGCGTCGCCCGGTCATGAGGCGGTTGGTGCCGCGAAATCCCCGGCTTCGAAGAAGGTCGCTGTACCCAGAGCTGCAAGGCCCGCACCACCGCCTCTGATGCCGCTTGGCCGCCGCGAACGTTCGAAACTCCTGCGCGGACGCAACGATATCGAAGCAAGGCTCGATCTGCACGGGATGACGCAGGCGCACGCGCACCGCGCACTCTCCGTTTTCCTGCAGCGCGCGCATCTCGATGGCCTCACCTTTGTCCTCGTCATCACCGGCAAGGGCAAGATGGGCTCGGGGACCGAGCGAGGCGTACTGCGCCGCCAAGTGCCGCAATGGCTCGGCCAACCGGAATTCCGCGCGCTGGTGGTCGGATTTGAGGAAGCGCATATCGGCCATGGTGGGGAAGGCGCGCTTTACGTTCGCATTCGGCGAGCGAGGTTTTAGAGCATGATCCGGACAAGCGGAAACCGGTCCAGGCTTTCAAAAAGGCCGGACGATGCCGACGCGGGGGATCAACGTTACGATCCAGCCGAGAATAACCGTCTTTCGATCGTTGCCCGAGGGCGGCGGCACTTCTTGCGAGGCCGGGAGCGCCTTGACTGCATGCAGTATCAGGAACAGGCACACCGCCCAATTCGAAACCCATCGTGAATAGTCGAATACGATCACAAACATGAGCAGATAGGCCGCGCTCACGGCCGCGATTGCTCCGACGACGATACGCCGATGCGAATCGTCGGCAAGCGAACGGATCAGGTCGGCGAAATATCGCCAAAGCGGCGAATGCAGCCAGGCCAGAAACACGAACACGGGCACCCCGAGAATGTTCGACGGCATGCGTTGCCAGGTATCGGAGATTTCCTTGGCAAGCGGCTGATACCAGATGTAACTGAATCTCAGAAGGTCGGTGCGGCTGGGATCGGCCATTCGGCCTTCGAGATAGCGGACCAATTCCGGCTCGGACACTGCCATCGTTCCGAGAAACTGGGCTGCGAAAAACAGGAGGCCGACACAAAGCAGGGCAGAGACGCCGAGCGTCACATTTTGCCGGTCAAAACCGCGCGCCAGGTAGTGACGCAACAAGACGATAACGGCGATGGTCGGCACATACATCAGAAGATGAATGTGATGAATCAGAATGAGGATCATCGACGCGGCCGCTGCCAGCAGCACGAAAAAAATCGAGCCTGCCGGCAGCATCAGCAAACCAATCGCGAAGGCGCAGCCGTAAATATCGAAATGCCCCAGCGTATGCATGAAGTTTTTCAGAAAGAACGGCGAGCCGGCCATGAATACGAACAGCGGCATGTGCGCCTTGCCGAACCCGAAGGTCCGGCGGAACAATCTTGCGAACAGCAGGGCGGTGACGAGCCAGACCGCGCCGCTTAGCGCAAACACCAACCACACCGGAACCGGGTGCGAAAAAAGTGCGACAGCGGCACCGATCAGCGCGCGCTTGGTGAAGCCGAAATGATAGTCGACCAGAAGGTGGATATAGGGGACGTAAGGCGGAAGCGTTATTTTATGGAGCAGCACCCCGGTCAGCACGGCGGCGTTAACGACGAGCATCCACCGCCAGGGGTCTTCCCGCACATGCAGATTCATCCGGTCCCCTGAACCAGCAGCCAATTCAGATGCCAACTATCATGACGGGCGCTGAGCGCGCAACGTGCCGGAGTATCAGCCGATCGCGCTTGCGGGGCCGTTTGTCCCATCTGAGCCAGGATGGCGGGGCTACAAGATAAACCGGCTGAGATCGGCATTCCTGGCGAGATCGCCGACGTGTTTCTGCACATAATCCGCGTCGATCCGGATGGTCTCGCCGTTGCGGTCGGGAGCGGCAAAGGAAATCTCGTCGAGCACGCGCTCCATTACCGTCTGAAGCCGTCGCGCGCCGATATTCTCGACCGTGGAATTGACTGCGACCGCAATGTCGGCAAGCGCATCGATGGCGCTGTCGGTGACATCGAGCGTGACACCCTCGGTTTGCATCAGCGCGACATATTGCTTGATCAGCGATGCCTCGGGCTCTGTCAAGATGCGCCGCATGTCGTCGCGGGTAAGTGCTGCCAGCTCGACGCGGATCGGCAGGCGCCCCTGCAGCTCAGGCAACAGGTCCGATGGTTTGGCGATGTGGAACGCGCCGGATGCAATGAACAGGATATGATCGGTTTTGACGGCACCGTGCTTGGTCGATACCGTCGTACCCTCGATCAACGGCAACAGGTCGCGCTGCACACCCTCGCGCGAGACGTCGCCGCCGACCCGGCCGTCGCGAACGCAGATTTTGTCGATCTCGTCGAGAAAGACGATGCCGTTGTTCTCGACCGCCGCGATCGCTTCCTGTACGAGTTGCTCATTGTCCAGAAGCTTGTCGGATTCTTCGTTGACGAGAATCTCGTGCGAGCTCGCAACGGTCAGCCGGCGGGTCTTGGTGCGGCCGCCGAGCTTGCCGAATATATCGCCAATCGAGATCGCGCCCATCTGCGCGCCGGGCATTCCCGGAATTTCGAACATCGGCATTCCGCCCGAGGATTGGGTCTCGATCTCGATCTCCTTGTCGTTCAATTCGCCGGCGCGCAGTTTCCTGCGAAACGAATCACGCGTTGCAGCGCTGGAATTGGCCCCCACCAGCGCATCGAGCACGCGCTCTTCAGCGGCCAATTGCGCGCGAGCCTGCACATCCTTGCGCTTTCTCTCACGGGTTTGAGCGATCGCGACTTCGACAAGGTCGCGCACGATCTGCTCGACATCGCGGCCGACGTAGCCGACCTCGGTGAATTTGGTGGCTTCGACCTTGATGAACGGCGCGCCCGCGAGTTTGGCCAATCGCCGCGCGATCTCGGTCTTGCCGACACCGGTCGGTCCGATCATCAGGATATTCTTCGGCAGCACTTCCTCGCGCAAGGTGCCGGTGAGTTGCTGACGCCGCCAACGGTTGCGCAAGGCAATCGACACCGCGCGCTTGGCGTCGGCCTGGCCGACGATGAAGCGGTCAAGTTCGGATACGATTTCACGGGGAGAAAAGTCAGTCATGACGCCCTAGGTAGGTCGAAAAAACCGCGGGAACAAGCCGTATCTCATTAAGAACCGGTAATCGGTCAAATGTTGCGTCACCGATCGCGAATCATCAGCAGCGCCAAACCATCCGGTGTGTCGACGATGCGGTCGCGGAAAAATCCTGCCTTCTCATAGGCCCGGATCGCCCGTGTGTTGGCAGGCTCGGGATCCATGACGACGCGCGGCGTACCGCAGGTGAGTAGCCGGTCAGTGAAAACCCGGATGAAGGCTGAGCCGTGGCCGCGATCGAGCATGTCGACTTCGCCGATGAACTGGTCAAGTCCGCGCGCGCCTTCGGGCTGGGCGCCGAAGCCGGTATGCCAGGCGCTAAGGTTATAGCACTGCAAATAAGCGAACTCCCGTTTATCTGCGGCGACGATGAATTGCGCCATGTCCGGATGCTCGAGGTCGCCACTCACGAGCTCGAATTGTTCGCAAGGGTCATGCCACCATCGGCGAACATGCGGTGCTGCAAGCCAGCGTTTGATCGTTGGCAGGTCGGCTGCTGTCATCGGACGAAACGTGTGGGCCGTCATGTTCAGCCGCCCAGCGTCTCGATCGTGACATTGCGGTTGGTGTAGACGCAGATGTCGGCGGCGATATCCAGCGCGCGACGTACGATCGTCTCGGCGTCCTTGTCGGTGTCGACCAATGCGCGAGCAGCTGCCAGGGCGTAGTTTCCGCCGGATCCGATCGCCATCACGCCGGCTTCCGGTTCCAGTACGTCGCCCGTGCCGGTCAAAACCAGCGAAACGTCCTTGTCGGCGACGATCATCATCGCTTCCAGTCGCCTCAAATAGCGATCGGTACGCCAATCCTTGGCAAGCTCGACCGCGGCGCGCGTGAGTTGGCCGGGATATTGCTCGAGCTTGCTCTCAAGCCGCTCGAACAGCGTGAAGGCGTCCGCGGTCGCACCGGCAAAGCCGCCGATGACGTCGCCCTTGCCGAGCTTGCGGACCTTTTTGGCATTGGATTTGATGACGGTCTGGCCGATCGAAACCTGTCCGTCGCCGCCGATCACCACCTTGCCGCCCTTGCGGACCGTCAAAATGGTGGTGCCGTGCCAGACCGACGTCGCATTGGGTGATGCTTGCATGGTGTACCTCGTTTCCGGCCAGATTTAGGAACTGGCAGGCAGGGTTACAACACGGCCGCTTTTGGGCGTGCCGTCTGCGGGAACGGATTTCAGTCACCATGAGCCGAAGTCCGTTCGCCAGGTGCCATCCTGGAGTGGCGAAGGCGGCCGCAGCCTGTTACAAGAGCCGCGTTTCGGGTCAGGATCAGGCAAACGGGGTTGCTGCCACAATAATGCGAACTTCGGAGTCAGGACACTAGGGAAGCATTTTTCATGCGCAGCGCCACTATCAAGCGCAAGACCAAGGAGACCGATATCGAGGTTACCGTGAACCTCGACGGAACCGGCGTGGCCAACGTCGCGACCGGCATCGGCTTCTTCGACCACATGCTCGATCTTTTGGCGCGCCATTCGCGCATCGACATCTCCGTCAAGGCGGTCGGCGATCTTCACATCGACCACCACCACACCACCGAGGATGTCGGGATCGCGTTCGGACAGGCCGTGAAGCAGGCGCTCGGGACCATGGCCGGCATCACCCGTTATGCCAGCGTCCACATGCCGATGGACGAGACCCTGTCGCGGGTCGTCATCGACATATCCGGCCGCCCCGTGCTGGTTTTCAAGGTCGAATTTCCGCGCGACAAGGTCGGCCAGTTCGATACTGAACTGGTGCGGGAGTGGTTCAACGCATTCGCCGTCAACGCAGGCGTGACTTTGCATCTCGAAACCCTATATGGCGAGAATAGCCATCATATCGCCGAATCCTGTTTCAAGGGGCTGGCGAGGGCACTGCGGGCGGCGGTTGCGATCGATCCGAGGGCCGCGGGCGAGGTGCCTTCAACCAAGGGTCAGCTCGGCGGCTGACTTCGTGTGTCGGCGGAGAGTAATGATGCCGGTTTATACAGTTCATGCCCCTCTGACCAACGACGTTGATCTGCGCGCCACGGATCGCTTTACCTTCGTTCGCGACGGTTTTCATGTCTGGGCGGCACTGTTCGGCGTGCTGTGGCTCGCCTGGCACCGTCTATGGCTGGCGCTGGTCGGCTGGATCGTCTTGATGATCGTCGTGGACGTGGCGATGATCCGCCTCTCCGTCGGAGCGCCGGCGGTTTTTCTCGTCGACTGCCTGCTTGCGCTGCTGCTCGGATTTGAGGCGGCGAGCCTCGAGCGCTGGACATTGTCGCGACGAAACTGGCGGCAGCTCGATATCGTCGTTGCCGATGACGAGGAGGCCGCAGAGCGGCGCTTTTTCGATCGCTGGACGACCAGGCAGCGCGGCCAGCCTGACGACCCGGGCTCGGTCGATCGAGGTGCGCCGCCACCGACGCGGGATGTTCCGGGCCAGGCCTTCTCGAAGCCCCCGCCGCTGCCTCGCGAGGACATTATTGGATTGTTTCCGGAACCGGGAGCGTCGCGTTGAGTGTTGCCATTATTGATTACGGCTCCGGCAACCTGCACTCCGCAGCGAAAGCATTCGAGCGCGCAAGCCGGAGCATGGAGGTGCCGGAAAATGTCGTCGTGACCCGCGATCCCGAAACGGTATTTCGCGCCGACCGCATTGTACTCCCCGGGGTCGGAGCGTTTGCCGATTGTCGACGTGGTCTTGATTCGCTTGACGGCATGATCGAGGCGATGACGGAAGTTGTGCGACAGAAGGCGCGGCCGTTCTTCGGCATCTGCGTAGGCATGCAACTGATGGCTACTCGCGGAAAGGAGCATGTTACGACCGAAGGGTTGAACTGGATCGCGGGCGACGTGGAAAAGATTTCGCCGCGGGAGGCGAATCTGAAGATCCCGCATATGGGCTGGAACACGCTCGATCCGGTCGGTGAGCACCCGGTGCTCGAACGTTTGGAACTGGGGCCAAAAGGCCGCCACGCCTATTTCGTCCACTCCTACCACTTCAACGCAACCAATCAGGCCGACGTGCTGGCGCGAGCCGACTACGGCGGACCCGTGACGGCGATCGTCGGCCGGGACACTGCCATCGGTACGCAATTTCATCCGGAGAAGAGCCAACGTTTCGGTCTGGCGCTGATATCGAACTTCCTGAGGTGGAAGCCGTGACGATCGCCTCCGCGTCGGTCTCTCTGATGTCGTCCCCGGAATGCGGGGAGGGAGCAGGCTCGCCGCTATGACCCTGTTTCCTGCGATCGACCTGAAAAACGGCCAGTGTGTGCGCCTGGAGCAGGGCGACATGACGCGCGCGACCGTGTTCAACCTTGATCCGGCGGCGCAGGCTGCGAGTTTTGCCGCGCAAGGATTCGAATATCTGCACGTTGTCGATCTCGATGGCGCCTTTGCCGGCAAGCCGATGAACGCGGATGCGGTCGAGGCGATGCTGGCGGCGGTTACCATTCCGGTGCAGCTCGGCGGCGGCATCCGGGACCTGAATACGGTTGAGGCCTGGCTCGGCAAGGGCGTCGCGCGCATCATCATCGGTACTGCGGCCGTGCGCGATCCCGAGCTGGTCAAGAGTGCCGCGAGAGAATTTCCTGCGCGCATTGCGGTAGGACTCGATGCGCGCGACGGAAGGGTTGCCGTTCAAGGCTGGGCCGAGACCTCCGAGGTAGCCGCCCTCGATATCGCCAGGCGATTCGAGGATGCTGGCGTCGCAGCCATCGTCTTCACCGATATCGCGCGCGACGGCCTCTTGAAAGGCCTCAATTGGGATGCCACCATTGCGCTGGCCGAACGTATCTCTATCCCGGTGATCGCCTCGGGCGGCCTTGCATCGATCGACGATGTGAAGGCGCTGCTGGCGCCACGCGCCAGTAAACTCGCCGGCGCGATTGCGGGCCGGGCCCTCTACGACGGCCGTCTCGATACAAAGGCCGCACTGGCGCTGATCCGCAGCGCGCGTGCCGTCGTCTAGGGGGTTCGAATGTTCAAGGTCCGCGTCATCCCCTGTCTCGACGTCAAGGACGGTCGGGTGGTCAAGGGCGTCAACTTCGTCGACCTGCGCGACGCCGGCGATCCCGTGGAAGCGGCGATCGCGTATGACGCCGCCGGCGCCGACGAACTCTGCTTTCTCGATATCACGGCAACCCATGAAAATCGTGGCATCATGCTGGACGTCGTGCGGCGCACCGCCCAGGCCTGCTTCATGCCTCTGACCGTCGGTGGCGGCGTGCGCACCATCGACGACATCAGGACGCTGCTGCGGTCGGGTGCCGACAAGGTTTCGATCAACTCCGCCGCGGTCAGCCGTCGCGAATTCGTCAGGGAGGCGGCGGAAAAGTTCGGCGACCAATGCATCGTCGTTGCGATCGACGCCAAGCGGGTGCAGCGCGGCGGCGGTTCGGACCGCTGGGAAATCTTCACCCATGGTGGCCGCAATTCCACCGGGATCGACGCCACCGAATATGCCCAGGAGGTGGTGTCGCTCGGCGCCGGCGAAATCCTTCTGACCTCGATGGATCGGGACGGCACGAAGCAGGGTTTCGATCTGCCGCTGACCCGAATGATAGCCGATAGTGTGCCGGTCCCGGTAATTGCGTCCGGCGGCGTGGGAAATCTCGATCATCTGGTCGAGGGCATCCGACAGGGGCATGCCACGGCCGTGCTGGCGGCTTCCATCTTCCATTTTGGCGAATTTACCATACGCGAGGCCAAGGCCCATATGGCTCGCGCCGGCCTGCCGATGCGGCTCGATCCCTGACGACTCTTTGTGACAGAAGTGCTACATCCCGTCGGTGGTGGTGCCGCTCCGGGGGAGCGCATGTCGAGTTGAGTTGATGTCGCGTTTCACGATCCATGACCTTGCCAGGATTATCGATGCCCGTGCGGCGTCGGGCGGGGAGGCGTCCTATACCCGCAAGCTTTTGGACGGGGGACCCGAGCATTGCGCCAGGAAGTTCGGCGAAGAGGCGGTGGAAACCGTGATCGCCGGGGTCGGACATAACCGCGATCATTTGATCGCCGAGAGCGCGGACCTTTTGTTTCATCTGCTGGTGCTTCTGAAATCGCGCGGTGTGGAGCTTGACGAGGTCGAAGCAACGCTGGCGCAGCGGACAGGCAGGTCCGGAATCGAGGAAAAGGCGGCGCGCAAGCGCGATTGAGCGGCGTTCCCAACGCGAGAGGGAAGATACGGCGTCATGGACATTCGGGCACCGGAGCAGCAATACAATCCCTATCGGATTTTTTCCCGAGAGCATTGGGCACGCCTTCGCGACGACACGCCGATGACGCTCGAGGCCGGCGAGATCGCAAGGCTCCGCTCGATGCACGACCGGCTTGATCTCAGGGAGGTCGAGGACATCTATTTGCCGCTGTCGCGGCTGCTGTCGATCTATGTCGACGCCACCCATCGGCTTTATTTCGCCCAGCGCCGCTTCCTCGGCATCCAGGACCGCAAGATGCCTTACATCATCGGAGTGGCCGGGTCGGTTGCGGTCGGAAAATCCACCACCGCGCGCGTGCTGCAGGCGCTGCTGGCGCGCTGGTCGCCGCGGCCCAAAGTCGATCTTGTGACGACCGACGGCTTCCTGTTTCCAAATGCCGTGCTCGAACGGCAGGGCCTGATGCAGAAGAAGGGCTTTCCGGAGAGTTACGACCTGCCGACGCTGCTGGCGTTCCTGAGCGACATCAAGGCGGGACGGGGCAACGTGCGGGCACCGGTGTACTCGCACCTGACCTACGACATCATTCCCAACGAATGGATCGAGGTCGACCGGCCCGATATTCTGATCGTCGAGGGCGTCAACGTTCTGCAGACAGGCCGGCTGCCGCGGGACGGCAAGGCGGTGGCCGTGGTGTCCGATTTCTTCGATTTCTCGGTCTATATCGATGCCGAGGAATCGGTGTTGCGCGACTGGTATGTCCGTCGCTTCCTTACCCTTCGCGACACCGCCTTCCACGATCCGCGATCCTATTTTCACCGCTACGCGTTGCTCTCGGATGAAGAAGCCGCCGCAACCGGGCTTGCGATCTGGGAACGCACCAACCTCGCCAATCTCGAGGACAATATTCTGCCGACGCGGCCGCGCGCCACGCTGATCCTCAAAAAGGGTGCAGACCATGTGGTCGAAACAGTGGCGCTGCGGCGGCTGTGATCCTCGCAACCATACGGTCTATTTCAGGGCCAGCGGCTTCTCCTCATCAAGGAAGCCCATCAGCTCGTGAAAGAATTGCAAACGGTTCTTTTCCAGCATGACCGTGTGGGTTCCCTCGCTCAATTCGACCAGCCGCTTGTAGGGTGCGTTTTTCAGCTGCGCGAAATAACCCTGCGCCAGGTAGCTCGGCAGGTCGGCATCCCATTCCGCATGCAGCAACAGGGTCGGCACCGTTATCTTGCCCGGGTCGTACAGCGCCTTGCCGGCGCTCCAGGTGTTGGCGCTGTCCTCGACCACGCCATTCGGTGCCCGCAATGTCGGCGGATTTTGCTTCGACGATTCGGGGTCGGTAGCCCAGGTTGCAGTGGCCCAGGCGTCGAACACGCCCGGAGGAATCAAGTCCGCCTGCTTGTCTTCGGGAACGCCCTTCAACCAGCGCGCCTTGGCCTGGTCCTTGGAAACCAGCCGGTAAGCGCCGAGGGTCGCATTGGTGGGCGCGATAGCCGGCGGTTCGCTGCGAATCCATTGCGGAGCATAGAGAACCAGGCGGCTTACCTTGTCGTTGTGCTCGCTGGTGTAAAGTCCGGCGATGGAGGTTCCCCACGACCAGCCCATCAGATTGATCCTTGCAACCCTGCGCTTGTTGAGGATGTAATCGACGGCTGCACCCAGGTCGCGAGCGGCGACTTTCGTCGAGACAATCGGCTTGTTGGCTTCCGGTGGCTGGTTCATTTCGGCGGGCCGCGTCGAGCGGCCGTAACCTCTGACATCGACGAGATAAACGTCGTACCCGCGCGCGGCGATCAAATCCATCATCGACACACCCTCGATCGGCAGATCGAACGCCGTCTCCGCGGGATAAGTCGCCCCATGCACGAACAACAGGATCTTGTCCGGCGAGGTCTCCCGACCGGCGGGATGTTTGTTGCGAACGAATAATTGGACGCCCTCATCCCCCGACGGGATCATGATTTCGGACATTTGAAGCTTCGGCTGTTTTGCGGCCACGCTGGTGCCCGGAAAAATGCTCGCCACGAGACAGGCCAGGAAAAGGTTCGACAAGAACAGGTTCGACAAGAACAGGTGCGACAGCGACAGGTTCAAGAACGACAGGTCAAAGACCGAAAGCCGCAAAAGCCTGCGCATGAATTTTCTCCCCGCTGACATTTCTGGTTGGCCGTATGCTCCGGGGAATCGGCTTGAACGTCAAGACGCGTCTCGCGCATGCGTGTGCAGCGTTCACGCAGCGACATGCCGCGCGGCGGACAGGCCGGCCAACGCGTCGGCGAGCTTGTCCCGATCGAGCGGCTTGATCAGAAAGCCGTCCATTCCCGCTTCGAAGCAGGCATAGCGATCTTCCACCAGCGTATTGGCCGTCAACGCAAGAATCGGCGTTTTGCGCAAGCCTTGAGCGGCCTCGCAAGCGCGGATGCGCCGGGTGGTTTCGATGCCGTCGAGCGTGGGCATCTGGATATCCATCAACACGAGATCATAGGGTGTGCCGGCGGATTTCGCCGAGAGCCAGGATTCCAGCGCGGCCTCGCCATTGGTGGCGATGACGGCCTGATGCCCGAGCCTGCCCAGCAGCGACCGCATCAATAGCGCATTGATCTCGTTGTCTTCTGCAACCAGTACCGAGAGGCCGTGCGGCACGGCGGCCGGCGCCGTCTCGGCCCGGGCTTTCTCCTCTGCCAGGGCATCGGCAGCAAGATCCGGCGCAGAAGCCTCCGCTGCCGTCGTCAGGCGTGCCGCGAGCGATGCTGCGCGCAACGGCTTGACCAGATAACCGGTCAGGGCCGAAGAGGTCGCGGCGCGGTGCAGTTCGTGCCGCGCTGCGGGCGTGAACATCACGATCCGTTCGGCAGCGAATGGTGTTGCGGCCTCGGCCAGCAACTCGACTTCCTCCGCGCCGATCGATTGATCGAGCAGAATTGCGCGCCAGGTTCGCTCCGGCAGCAAGGCGCGCGCCACCGCGACATCCGATACCACACAGGTCTGGCCACCCCAGCGTTCCAACCGTCGGGCGACCAGCGACGCCTCGATGCTTTGCGGCGCCATCAGCATGATCGACTGGCCGGAGAGATCAGGAGCGGCAAGGGCCGGTTGCCCGCTGTGGTCGGCTGCGACAAGCGGAATCGACACTTCAAATGTGGAGCCGACACCCACCTTGCTGTCCAGCGTGATGCGGCCACCCATGCGCTTGACGATGCGCTCGGAAATGCTCAATCCGAGTCCGGTACCGCCATAACTCCTGGCGATCTTGTCGTCGGCCTGTTCGAATTCGCGGAAAATTCGCTGTTGGGCTTCTGGCGCAATGCCGATGCCGGTATCGCGGACCAGGAAGCTGATTTCATTGGGCCAGATGCCGGGCTCGACGATCAGCGCCACCCCACCGCTTTCCGTGAACTTGATCGCATTGCCGGCGAGGTTGAGCAGTACCTGCCGCAGCCGCGCGGCATCGCCGACCACTTCCGCCGGCAGGCGTTCGTCTACATAGGCGGCGATCTCGAGCTTTCGCCCCTGTGCTCGCGGTGCCAGCAGTTCGGTGACGCCCTCGACCAGCGCCGCAAGGCCAAATGGGCGATGTTCCAGATCGACCTTTCCTGCCTCGATCTTGGAATAATCCAGCAGCTCCTCGATCAGCGCGAGCAAGGCGTCGCCAGACGTCTTCACCGCCCTGGCATAGGTCATCTGCTCGGGCGTCAGTGGTGTATCCAGCAGCAATCCGCTCATGCCGATGATGCCGTTCAGCGGCGTGCGGATTTCATGGCTCGCCATCGCCAGGAAACGTGACTTGGCGCGATTGGCCGCATCGGCCTGGTCGCGTGCTTCGGCGAGCGCGCGTTCGGTCTCGGTGCGGTCGGTGACGTCTCGACCGACGCATTGCGTTTCCGCGGGCGCGCCGGCGTCGAAGCGGACCAGTGCCTCGCGCCAGGCGATCCATCGCGGTCCAAGCGCGGTCGCAATTTTCTGATCGTGAATCCGGGTGCCGTTCGGTTCCAGCGCGCCGTCGCCCTGCTCGAGCACGGGCAGCTCAAAGCGACTGCCGACCAGCGCCTGCCGCGGTTGCCGGGCAAGCTCGCAAAAAGCGTCATTGACGAAAGAAATGACGCCTTCGGCGTCGCGCAGCACGATCAGATCGCCTTGCGACTCGAACAGGCCGCGGGCGCGCTCCTCGGCTTCCTTCAATTCCCAATTGCGATCGGCCAGCGCCTCGTTGTGGAGTGCGATCTTGCGAAGTTTCTTGCGCAGAAAGCGCAGCCGCATGCTCAGCGTGGCGAGCCCGACGCAGGCGAGCGCAAACAAAAAACTTGCGCCGATCGCGAAATTGTTGGGGTCATAGCCGGAATTCTCGGATCGGCTGCCAATGATGAAACCGTAGGCACCGCCAAAGGTGGCGGAAAAAATCATGAAGGAACGGATGGTGGAGATGATCCGGGGGTAGCGCCGCGAAAGGCGGCGTAATCGCAATTTGACCCGGAGAAAGCGCCCCATCACCACCCCCAACTGAAGTTACATCGCCGCTGACTTGCGCGAGCGGCAACCACTGGCCGCGCGCGTCGTTGTTTTGGCAGCGAGAATACGAGGGACGGCCTTGCAAAGTGCTTGCGGGCGCATGGTTTTACGCGTTGGGGTGAGAACGGGGTTGATAAAGCGTTAAGCCCATGGCGGTCTGCAGCGAAATGGATACCGGTTGGCCCTGGAAGAGAGAATCGAAGGAGAGCTACAGCGCTGCCGATTGCGCGCTTATGTTTCCGCCGCCCGCGCTGACGACGAGGGCTGCCGCATCGCGCACCGAAAACCGGTTCGACCTGACGAAGATTCGGAAGTCGGCCGGCCCGTCGCCTGCGAGGTAGATGATGGGCCCCCCAGCAGCCGGGTTTGGCCAGATCGTGACGAAGCGCGTCCGTGGATTGACCTCGCAGGCGGTGGGCTCCGCATCGTCGGCATCGTCCACGACAGCGAAGTCGGCCCCCTCGGGGCCGTCGGACAATCCGACCCGCACGGTCGCCGCCGCAGGGTCGTCAGTGAATGCGACATGGAGATCGGCGTGCCAGGGCAGGTCTGAGACCTCCAGCGAAGTATCGGCAACCGCGATGCAGGGATGGGAGCCGTCCAGAAGGTTGCCGTGCAGCAGGAGGGACGCGGCAATCAGGGAAACCGTGAAGACCAGAACAAAACGCAACATGACACGCCACTCACTCAAGACGAGCCCAAAACCGCGGCAAAGGTGCGCTGGGCTTATGGTTGGCGGAGCGTAAACAAAACTCGTTACCGCCGGGTTGACGGGGCCGCGAGCTGAACTGGCATAGCGCTTTGGCCATTTCCGTTGCATCGACTTTCGGACGCCCGTCATCGCGAGGAGCGAATGCGACGAAGCGATCCAGTTTGCTCTCTAGCGGCCATGGATTGCTTCGCTTGCGCTCGCAATGACGGCGTGGGGCACGCCGTCGCGTTCCCGCGGCGCCTTTGCGCCCGGGTCTTGCAAAACCGTGCCCCTCGTGGATAGAGGGCGCAGGGAATGCCGGGCGCTCGACGCACCCGCAGCCTCGTGCGCAAAGGGAAACAAGCACACGAGCATAGTCACCACGGTTACACCGGGGTCACCCGGCATTCCCCGCGCGAATGGTTTTAACGGCTTATTCCGTACTCTCCCCGGCGATCGGGCTTTTTTGTCACCGTCATTGGCGGAAGGTCATTTCCGCCAACTTGATTCCGGCGTCGAGGAATCAGGACCACACGGCTTCACCGTCCGCGATCAACGCTCTCGTCTCGTGCGTCATCGCGTCCATCGCATCCCGCGCCCAACGTGTCGTGACGATCGCGAAACGCCCCTCTTTATCGGGCATGGGATCAGCTTGCTCTATTGCTGTTTCTACCTGTTCGAAAAGCGGAATATTTTTTGGGTACCGACTGGACAGGTAGAATCACGTTGAAACGCCTGGCGTTTTTGGGCTTAAGCCGCACGCCGGACATCGTCGGCCAGCGCACGATAGGACAGCGCTTCGGCAAGATGTACCCGGCTGATCTTGTCCGTAGCATCGAGGTCGGCGAGCGTGCGGGCGACGCGCAGCACACGGTGATAGCCGCGCGCCGACAGTCGCATGGTCTCGGAAGCATCGCGCAAGAGCTTCAGCCCCTGCGCGTCCGGCTGGGCGATTGTTTCGAGCACCGACGCCGGCGCCTCGGCATTGGTGCGGATGTGAGGCAGGCCGACGGCGGCGTAACGGGCATTCTGCAGCGCCCGGGCTGCTGCGACGCGCGCCGCCACCTCCGCCGATCCCTCCGTCGGCGGCGGCAGGATCAGATCGGCGGCGGTCACGGCCGGAACCTCGATGCGCAGATCGATGCGGTCCATCAGGGGACCGGAAATGCGCGACTGATAATCCGAGGTGCAGCGATCGACCGGCCCGCGCTTGCAGGAAAAGCCGGGCTCATAGGCGTGACCGCAGCGGCAGGGGTTCATCGCCGCAATCAGCATGAAACGTGCAGGATAGGTGACGCGGTGGTTGGCGCGGGAGACCGCGACCTCGCCGTTCTCGAGCGGCTGGCGCAACGAATCGAGCACGCGCGGATCGAACTCGGGCAGTTCGTCGAGGAACAGCACGCCCTGGTGGGCGAGCGAAATCTCGCCGGGCCGGGCGCGAAGGCCGCCGCCGGTCAGCGCCGCCATGCTCGCGGAATGGTGCGGGCTGCGGAATGGCCGCCGCGCGGTCAACGCGCCATCGCGGATTTCGCCGGCAACCGAGGCAATCATCGATACTTCCAGCAATTCCGAAGGCGACAGCGGCGGCAGAATCGAGGGCAGGCGGGCCGCCAGCATCGATTTTCCGGCCCCGGGCGAGCCCATCATCAAGAGGTGATGCCCGCCGGCCGCCGCGATCTCGAGCGCGCGCTTGGCGCTCTCCTGGCCCTTGATGTCCCGCAGATCGAGCTGGCTCGCTTCCTGCGCATGGACTTTCGGTGATGGGCGCGACAGCACCTGCGTGCCCTTGAAGTGGTTGGCGATCTGGATCAGCGAATTGGCGGCAATGATCTGGATGTCCGGGCTGGCCCAGGCCGCTTCGGCACCGCATGCCGCAGGACAGATCAATCCTTCATCCCGTGAATTGGCGCCAATCGCGGCCGGCAAGACGCCTGCGACCGCTGCAATCGAGCCATCGAGCCCGAGTTCGCCCAGCACGGTGAAGCCGCTCAGCGCATCGGTCGGGATCGCGCCGATCGCGGCCATCAAGCCGAGCGCGATCGGAAGATCATAATGGCTGCCTTCCTTCGGCAGATCGGCGGGCGCCAGGTTGACGGTGATGCGGCGCGCGGGCAGCGCCAGCCCCGAAGCGATCAATGCCGAGCGCACGCGCTCGCGCGCCTCGGACACCGCCTTGTCGGGTAGCCCGACAATGGCAAAGGCCGGCAAGCCCGGCGCGACCTGCACCTGAACATCAACGGCCCGCGCCTCGATCCCTTCAAAAGCGACAGTTGAAACGCGTTGGACCATGCCATCCCCCTATTGCAATCCAAGGTAGAGCAGGATTGCGGCAAGGGCAAGAACATTAAGCGAACATGCCGTTGAAGCTCAGGGGGATCACTTGCATCCCCTGCGTTCGTATGTCCCGTCGGCCGTCAGCGTCTCGCAGTGCGTGCTTGGCGTCAGCGCGATCATGACGACGACGATGATGATGAAGAGCAGGGCCAAGATCCACCTCACCCTTTCCCCCTTGGTAACTCACGCGAGCGACCAGGTGCGAGGTTTGCCAAGTGGTCGCGACGCATGTCCGCCGCTGAAAGCGCCGTCTGCGTTTCGAGCTTGAGGTCCCGCGCCAGCCGCGGTCGCTAAAACCGCAACGAGACAATTTATAGTTGTGAAAAGGATAGTGGCAACCGGCGCGGAACGCAAGAACAATTAGTGAACACGGTGGGGTCGGGCGCGAGAAGCCCGGGGGCGTGGCACCAGCCCGCCCCGGGGGTCGTTCTCGTCCGCTCAGTTCAGACTCATCGCCTCGGGATAATAATGGAATCCCTCTGCGGTCTTGGCGACGTGACCGATGCCCGGCCACGGGTAGTGGTAGGCCAACACGGCGACCTTGTTGGTCGCCAGCGTGTCCAGCATCTTCACGCGGCTTGCGGCCGCCTGCTTCGGATCGGTGTCGTAGGAAAACTCCATCCGCGGCTTTTCCAACAACAGGATCGGATGGTGGGTGAGGTCGGCCAAGTAGGCGAAGGATTTGCCCTCGGACGTGATCATGAAGATGGTGTGGCCCACCGTGTGCCCCGGCGCGGCCATGGCTTGAATGCCGGGCAGGAACTCCTGGCCATCCTTGTAGAACACGATGCGGTCGCGCACCGGCAGCAGGTTCTTGCGGGCAATCGCGATGAAATCCTTCAAGGGACCGCTCATTTTGCCTTCGTCGGTCCAAAACTCGAGATCGCTCTGGGCGATGTAATACTGCGCGTTGGGAAATAGCGGCTTGCCATTATCGTCGATCACGCCGCCGACATGGTCGGGATGGGCGTGCGAGAACACCACCGCGTCGACGCTTTCCGGCTTGATGCCGGCTTCCTTCATGCTCTTCTGCTGGCGTCCGGTGTTTGGGCCGAAGCCTTTCGTCGAGCCCAAACCGGTATCAAACAGTACGAGCTTGTCGCCCATGTTCACGATCGGCGAATTCTGCTCGAGCGCGACGTTGGTGGTGGGCAGGAAATTGTCGCTCAGCATTTTCCGGATCTCGTCGTCCGGCACGCCGGTGAAGGTCCCCTTGGGGTCGCCGAGCGACAATGCTCCGTCGGACACGACCGTCACCTCGGCGCCGCCGAGATTGAAGCGGTAGAAACCGGGTGATTGCGTCCCGACCTTCGGGGCCTTCGCCAGTGCGTCGCCGCCAAGCATGGCGGTTGTGCCGAGGCCAGCGCCGAGCGCAAGCAGGGACCTTCGCGAAACATTCGATGTCATGCGTCTTCCTCCACCGTTTTCAAGATTGGGATCATTGCCCGAACGGACATTGTCGATAGTTATTCGAAAGCTGCGACCGCTTTTTGACATTTGGAAGGCGGCACAACCTCGCAGCGAGACTAGCCCGGAACTCGCTTCTTCTCAATCACATCCCAGATTTTTGCTGCGATGTCAGGTCCGCCGAGCCGGGCGATGGCGCGGATGCCCGTCGGCGAGGTCACGTTGATCTCGGTAAGATTGCCGTCGATCACGTCGATACCAACGAACAACAACCCGCGCTTGCGCAGGGCTGGTCCCAGCGTAGTGCAGATCTCGCGCTCGCGCTCGGTCAGGTCGGTCGCCTGCGCGGCACCCCCGCGGACCATGTTGGAGCGCAGGTCGTCGACCGCCGGCACGCGGTTGACAGCGCCGGCAAATTCGCCCTCGACCAGGATGATGCGCTTGTCGCCATGTTTGACCTCGGGGATGAAACGCTGGATCACCCAGGGCTCGCGGAAAGTGACGGAGAACATGTCGAACAGCGAGCCGAAATTCATGTCCTGCGGCATGATGCGGAATACCGCGGCGCCGCCATGGCCATGCAACGGTTTCATGACGACTGCCCCGTGTTCGTCGCGGAAGGCGTTGATCTCGTCGAGATCGCGGGAGATCAGTGTCGGCGGCATCAGTTGCGGGAAATCCATCACGAACAGCTTTTCGGGTGCGTTGCGCACGCTGGCCGGATCGTTCACGACGAGCGTCTTCGGCTGCAGTCGTTCGAGCAGATGGGTCGAGGTGATGTAGGCGAGATCGAACGGCGGGTCCTGCCGCAACAGAACGACGTCGAACGCGGCGAGCGATTCCCGGCGCGGCTCGCCCAGGGTGAAATGGTCGCCCGCCTCGTCGCGCACGGTCAGTAACTGCACCGGTGCGACCAGCTCATCGCCGCGTAGCGAAAGCTTGTCTGGCGTGTAGTAGGACAGGCCGTGGCCGCGTTTCTGCGCTTCCAGAAGCAGCGCGAAGGTCGAATCGCCGCGGATGTTGATGCGCGAGATCGGGTCCATCTGGACGGCGACGTTTAGTTTCATGGGCTGATCCGTCAACTCTCAGGTCGGGTTCAAGGGCTCGCGTCGAACGCCGCCAATACATGGCGCGGCAGGCGTCGCGGCGCAATCAGCATGGCGTCGAAACGAAGCTCAAAATCGGCATGTTCGGGATGCGCCATCAGCCAGACTTGCGCTGCGGCGACGATGCGCGCCTGCTGGCGAGCGGTGACTGCATAGGCCGCCTCATCGAGACTGGCGCGCGCCTTGACCTCGATGAAGGCCAAAAGACTTCGTCGGCGCGCCACGATGTCGATCTCGCCATAGGGGGTGCGAAATCGCCGTGCCAGGATGCGATAGCCTTTTGCGAGAAGCCAGGCGGCGGCGCGCGACTCAGCCGAAAGCCCGGTTTGAAATGCGGCGACCCGTTCGGCCGACGCGGATTTCGTTCGGCTGTCTGGCGCCGCGGCGCCATCGGCGCTTGCGTCAGTCTTGGCCATCAGTCTTGCCCATGCGCGCCTTTCGAGGTCGTCTGCCGGTCCGTCGCCCGTTCGGTGCAATCCCTCGCGAGTTCGAGCGCGCGGGCATAGATTTCGCGGCGCGACCGTCCGGAAAGCTGTGCGGCGTGCGCAACCGCGTCCTTGACGCTCTCGAGCGCCAGACGCTTGCGCAGGAGATCATCGAGCGCATCCGCAGTCATGGCCGGCGCCGCCTTTGGCGGAGCTATTACCAGTACGAACTCGCCGCGCGTCTCCAGCGAATTTAGAGATTTGGCCAGTTCCGAAAGCGGCGCGCGGCGGATGTCCTCATGCATCTTGGTCAACTCGCGGCAGATTGCGGCATCACGCTCGCCCATGATCGCGGCGAGATCGGCAAGCGTATCCTGCACGCGGTTCCCCGATTCGAACATGACGAGCGTGGCGTCGATGCGGGAAAGCTCAGCCAGCCGCGCGCGGCGCGCGGTCGGCTTCGGCGGCAGAAATCCCTCGAAGTAGAAGCGATCCGTCGGCAGCGCCGCGACCGACAGCGCCGCCAGCACCGAGGAGGGTCCAGGCAATGCGGTCACCTGATGGCCCGCCGCGCACGCCTCCCGCACCAGCTTGAAGCCGGGATCGGAGATCAGCGGGGTTCCGGCATCGGAAACGAGTGCGATTGCAGCCCCCTGCGCCAGCCGTTCGAGGATCTTTGGCCGCGCCAGCGCCGCGTTGTGCTCGTGATAGGGCGTCAGCTGCGCCGCAATCGCGTAGCGCTCGGTCAGCCGCCGGGTAATCCTCGTATCCTCGCAGGCGATGATATCGACGCCGGCAAGGGTTTCCAGGGCGCGCAACGTGATGTCGCCGAGATTGCCGATCGGGGTCGCCACCAGGTGGAGGCCGCCAGGCGGCTTGGGGGCAGTCAAGACCTGCCCGTTTATGGAAAAAGTCCGCGAACTTGGTCTTGCCGGCCCATCAGGGGTGTTTGTGGAAGCGGTTTTTGCGCGCATAATGCCAACTTAAGACGTTTTCGGCCGAAGTGGATACCGCTACATTTCCACAGGCCCAGGGAGGGGCCGTGCGCGGAGGCTGACGAAGGGGATGCGCAAATCAGGCGGGCTTCCTTTCGCGCGATGACAAGGGGTATCTGCAACCGGTTGTGATGCCCGCAAGCCATAATCCTTTTGTTTTAGTTAACTATTCGCCGACATTATGCCTGAATCCACCCCTCCTGATCCCCCACGGAGGGCGAGGTCCTGGCCATCCTGGTCGGCCGCGAGAAGAGAAGCGATGGTGGGTCCGTTCGATCCCAATTCAAAACCTGCCAGGTCTGGAACCAGCAAATCCGCGGCTTCGGGTGCAAAAGCGACCCGACGGAGTGCGCTTGGCCTGATTCTCGGCGCGCCGTTGCTCGGCGCCTGCTCGAGCATTCAGCAAAGTCTGAGCCAGTTTTCCAGTTCGTCGCCGTCTGCGGGCGGTCAGCCAGGTACGCCACAACAGCCGGTTGCCGTCGGCAACGGGCAGGTCAAGGTCGGCATGATCCTGCCGCTGTCGGCGGCTGGCAATGCCGGCGTCGCCGCGCAATCGATGAAGGCCGCATCCGAGATGGCGCTTTCGGAATTCCTCAACCCCAACCTTCAGCTTCTCATCAAGGACGACGGCGGCGGCGCGCAAGGGGCGCAGCAGGCGGCCCAACAGGCGATCGACGAGGGTGCGGAGATCATCCTGGGGCCGCTGTTTGCATCCTCGGTTCCGGCCGTGGCGCAGGTGGCCCGTGGAAAAGGCATCTCGGTCATTGCGTTCTCGACCGATTCGAGTGTGGCCAACCGTGGCGTATATCTGCTCAGCTTCCTCCCCGAATCCGATGTGAACCGGATCATCGAATATGCCGCGAGCCAGGGTAAGCGATCCTTTGCGGCCATGTTGCCCGAGAATGCTTATGGCAACGTGGTGGAAGCCGCCTTCAAGCAGGCCGTTCCCAAGCGGGGCGGCCGCATCGTGGCGTTCGAAAAATACGGGGCGGATCGGGCCTCGGCGGCGCGCAATGTCGCGCAGGCGCTTGGTCAGGCCGATGCACTGCTGCTTGCCGACGATGGCGATGCGGTCGTGACGGTGGCCGATGCGCTCTCCGCAGCAGGGGCCAATCTCCAGAGCGTCCAGCTGCTCGGCACCGGCTTGTGGGATAATCCGCGCGTGTTCGCGAGCGCGAAATTGCAGGGCGGGCTTTATGCGGCGCCGGACCCTTCCGGTTTCAAGAGTTTCGCAAAACGCTATCGCGCCAGAACGAGCAACGAGCCGGTGCGCACCGCGACGCTGGCCTACGACGCGGTGGCGCTGGCCGCAGCCTTGTCGCGAACGCAAGGCGGGCAACGCTTCACATCGGACGTCCTGCTCAATCCATCAGGCTTTGCCGGCATCGATGGCCTGTTCCGCTTCCGCGCCGACGGCAGCAACGAGCGCGGCCTCGCCGTGATGCGGGTCGGGTCGGGTGGCCCCACCCTGGTGGCAGGCTCCCCGAAGAGTTTTGGTGCGTAAGGGTTACGCGGCCAAATCAGCGACCACCGCATCGAGCAGGGGGAAGCCGGCCCTCGTGACCCGCAGCCGGCCGCTCTCATCGACGCAGATGGCGCCTTCTTCACGCAGGATGGCGACACGACGCGGATCGAGGGTGCGGCCCGCCAAGGCCGCATAGCGCTGCGGATCGATGCCCTCCGCAAGGCGCAGGCCCATCAGCAGGAATTCGTCGGCGCGTTCTTCGCTGTTGAGGCACTCGTCGGCGACAACGCCGTGGCCGCTACCCTCCACCCGCATCAGCCAGGCCTCGGGCCGCTTCTCTGTCGATGTCGCGTGGCGGACACCGCCGATGTCGAGCCGGCCATGAGCACCGGGGCCGATGCCGGCATATTCGTGGCCACGCCAGTAGACCAGATTGTGCCGGCATTCCGCGCCGGGCTGGGCGTGGTTGGATATTTCATAGGCCGGCAGACCCTCTTTGTCGCAGACCTCCTGCGTCACGTCATAAAGCGCGCGCGCTGTCGCCTCGTCCGGCGTTTTCAATTTGCCGGCGGCATGCAGGCCGAAGAACGGCGTGCCTTCCTCGATCGTCAGCTGATAGAGCGAAAGATGTTCCGCCGCCTCCGAGATCGCGAGTTTCAGCTCGTCCGCCCACATCCGCCGCGTCTGGTCGGGACGTGCGTAAATCAGGTCGAACGAATAGCGGTCGAAACAGCGGCGCGCGATGGCTACCGCATCGAGCGCCTCGCGCGCGCTGTGCAGGCGTCCGAGCGTGCTAAGAGAGGCGTCGTCCAGCGCCTGTACGCCCAGCGAGACGCGGTTGACGCCGGCCGAGCGATAGGCGGCGAAGCGCGCGGCCTCGACGCTGGTGGGATTGGCTTCGAGCGTGACTTCCACGTCGGAAGCCACCGGCCAGTTCCTGCCAATCGCATCCAGGATCGCGCCCACGGTCTGCGGTCGCATCAGCGATGGCGTGCCGCCGCCCAGAAAGATCGATGTCACCTCGCGCTGGGGCAGGCGCGCAGCGGTGGTCTCGATTTCGCGCGCGAACGCGCGGGCAAACCGATCCTCATCGACGGCGGCATGGCGAACGTGGCTGTTGAAATCGCAATATGGGCATTTCGACAGGCAAAACGGCCAATGCACGTAGACGCCAAAAGCCCGCCCATCGTCGCGCGTACTACTCAAGGCAGATCTCCGCGAGTTTGACGAAGGCGCGGGCGCGGTGCGAGAGGCCCTTTCCCAAAGGCGGCAGGCCGTGCTTCTCGATCGAGGTCATTTCGCCGAAGGTGCGGCTGTGTCCATCGGGGAGGAACATCGGATCATAGCCGAAGCCCGCCGTGCCGCGCGGCGGCCATACCAATGTTCCATCGACGCGCGCCTCGACCTCCTCGGTGTGACCATCCGGCCAGGCAACGCAAAGTGCGGAGACGAAATGCGCGGCTCGCGTCGAGGGCTGCGTGACGCCGCGCTCCCGCAGCAACCTCTCGATTTGAGCCATCGCGGCGGCGAAGTCCTTGTTCTCGCCCGCCCAGCGCGCCGAATAAATTCCGGGCGCGCCGCCGAGCGCGTCGACTGCCAATCCTGAATCGTCGGCAAACGCCGGAAGCCGGGCCGCGTTTGCCGCAGCAAGCGCCTTGATGCGGGCATTGGCAGCGAAGGTGTCGCCGGTCTCCTTGGGCTCGGCAAGGCCGAGGTCGGCGGCCGATATCGCCTCGACGCCATGCGGCGCCAGCAACTCGCGCATCTCGGCAAGCTTGCCGGGATTATGGGTCGCGATCACGAGCTGGCCGAAGATTCGACGGTGCATGGTCACTGTCTCGTCGGTGCGCTTGCGGCTTGAAATCACGCCACGGCCAATTTCTGCAGGTCGACAAGCTTGGCGACGCCCTTGCGCGCCAGCGCCATCAGCGACAGGAATTCATCCTGCGTGAACGGCGTCTTCTCGGCGGTGCCCTGCACCTCGATGATCCGCCCGTCGCCGGTCATGACGAAATTGGCGTCGGTCTCGGCCTCCGAATCCTCGGCATAATCAAGGTCAAGCACCGCGGTGCCGCCATAAATGCCGCACGAGATCGCGGCGACATTGTCGCGCAGCACGTTGCTCCGGATCATGTTGCGCGCTTTCATCCAGCCGATGCAATCGGCGAGCGCGACCCAGGCGCCGGTGATGGAAGCCGTTCGTGTGCCGCCATCGGCCTGCAGCACGTCGCAGTCGACGGTGATCTGGCGCTCGCCGAGCGCTTCCAGATCGACGGCGGCGCGCAGCGAGCGGCCGATCAAGCGCTGGATCTCGACGGTGCGGCCACCCTGCTTGCCGGCGGCGGCTTCGCGACGGGTGCGCTCCAGAGTGGCGCGCGGCAACATGCCGTATTCGGCCGTAACCCAGCCGCGACCCTGGCCCTTGAGCCACGGCGGCAGCCGCTCTTCCAGCGTCGCCGTCACCAGGACATGGGTGTCGCCGAATTTTACCATGCAGGAACCCTCGGCATATTTGACCACGCCGCGTTCCAGCGACACGGCGCGCAGTTCATCCGGCGCACGGCGGCTTGGCCGCATGGGAAATCCTCCGAATTGGGCAGGGGCATAACGGGCTGGCCGTGCTTGTAGGTGTGCCAACGGTCAGCGGCAAGGGCCTTTGGCCATCTTTGGCGATCATTGCCTGCTTGTCACCAGCGCCAGGGAGGGACAAAATCAGGCGGTCGTCGCCTGGAGTTCTAATTTGGCCCAACACGAACCAATTGGCCTGATCACCTCGCATG
>Ga0075029_100000265_pt1 | contig 29135 bp, 24 predicted proteins | sample LitLauG_LLR_2013_FD_71391 | JGI IMG/M metagenome (GOLD analysis project Ga0075029, IMG submission 71391) | Freshwater sediment microbial communities from North America - Little Laurel Run_MetaG_LLR_2013 | ecosystem: Environmental > Aquatic > Freshwater > Creek > Sediment | place: USA... | reverse complement strand
GTACACCGGCTTCCGCGACTCTGCCCGCAGCCCTTCCGCGCAAGGACGTTCTCCAGTCCACCCTGGAATGGTTCGGGGAACTGGGGATATTTTGCGGTCGAGTGGTGAAGTCTCTGTTCACGCTTCCCTTTGAATGGGGCGAGTTCGTGCGCCAGGTGGACTCCGCCGGATCGAAGTCGCTGCCGCTGGTGATGCTGGCAGGCGCGGCAACCGGAGTCGTTCTCTCGCTGCAGTCGCGCGCGACGCTGGTGCGCTTCGGCGCGAAGTCGGTGCTGCCGACCATGATCGTGTTTTCCGTGATTAAGGAAATGGGGCCGATCATCACCGGCCTGGTGGCCAGCGGCCGCATCGGCGCGGGTTTTGGCGCGGAGCTTGGTTCGATGCGCGTCACCGAGCAGATCGACGCGATGGAAGTGTCGGCGGTCAATCCTTATAAGTACCTGGCCGCGACGCGCATCCTGGCCTGCATTGTGGTTCTTCCGCTGCTGACGCTGGCCGCCGACGCGGGCGGAATCGTCATGGGATGGCTTGCCAGCACGCTGGCCGAACCGATCTCCTGGCAGCTTTTCATCAACAACGGAATGAATGGCGTTGAGTTCAGTGATTTTCTGCCTCCCACGCTGAAGACTGCCGTCTTTGGCCTGATTATCGGCACATTGTCCTGCTTTCAGGGCATGAGGACGCGCGGCGGAACGGAGGGCGTGGGGCGATCCGCGACCAGTTCCGTGGTGCTGTCGTCACTGTTCATCATTGTTGCGGACGTGGTGTTGGTGCGCTTTATCCAGGTGTTTTTCCCAACATAAATATGGAACCGTTACCTATTGTCGTTACTGGATTGAAAAAGTCCTTCGGCTCGCAGAAGGTGCTGAACGGGATCGATCTCACCGTGAACAAGGGCGAAATCCTCGCCGTTCTCGGGAAAAGCGGAACCGGGAAAAGCGTGCTGTTGCGATTGCTGATTGGTCTGGAAAAGCCAGATGCCGGTTCCATCTTGATTCGCGGCGAGGAGACCACCCGCCTGGGTATGGACAAGCTGAATGAGGTTCGACTGAAGCTCGGGTTCCTGTTTCAGGAAGGCGCGCTGTACGATTCGCTGACGATCGCGGAGAACGTCGCGTTTCCCCTGCGAAGGCACGCCAAGCTGTCCGATGCCGACCGCAACGAGAAAGTACGAACGCTCCTGCTGAGCGTCGGGTTGGATAAAGACCTCGACAAAATGCCCTCCGATATTTCGGGAGGCATGAAAAAGCGCGTCGGGCTGGCGCGCGCGCTGGCGCTGGATCCCGAGATTATTTTGTTCGACGAACCCACGGCCGGCCTGGACCCCATCACGGCGGCGGAAATCGGCACGCTGATCGAAAAACTGCGGAAGGAGCGGGGCGTGACGTCTGTGGTGGTGACGCACGATATGCACGCGGCGCATCATTTTTCAGACCGCATCGTGATGTTGAAGGAAGGGCGTATTTTGACCTCCGGAACGTTTGAAGATTTGGAAAAAAGCAAGGACCCGTTCGTCGCACAGTTTCTCAGCGACGCCGCCTAGAAGCCACTTATGTCACAAACAGTACGGATCGGATTGTTCATCATCGTCACGCTGGCCATCCTGTCCACCGGCGTATTTTTGATCGGCAGCAGGGAGTCGATGTTCACCGCGAGTTACGCCGTGAGGGCCGATTTCGCCAACGTTGCGGGTTTGAATGAAGGCGCGGACGTGCGCGTGGGCGGAATTCGTAAAGGGTCCGTCAAGAATATCCAGCTGCCGAAGCAGCCGGACGGGAAGGTTGTGGTCCTGATGAACCTGGCGAAAGAGACCCAGAGCATCGTGAAGATGGATTCGGTGGCGGATATTAAATCCGAAGGAATGCTGGGCGACAAATACATTGAGATTTCCTTTGGTTCGATGGAGGCGGTGCGGCTGCGCGGCGGCGAAACCATCGGTACGGTGCCCCCTCTGGATATTTCCGACCTGTTTACCAAGGCGAACACGATCCTGGACACCGCGCAGGGAGCACTGGACAGCGTTCAGAACGCGGCGTCCAATATCGACGCGATTTCCGGCAAAATCAATCACGGCCAGGGAACCGTCGGCTCGCTGATCAACGACAAGACAATCTACACGCAGGCCGCCGCCACGGTCACGTCGATGCATGAGGATATGGACGCGATGAAGAGCAACTTCCTGTTGCGCGGATTCTTCAACAAGCGCGGCTACGTCGATTCCGATCAACTCAAGAAACACGAAGTCGCCAAACTGCCCGCCGGCGCGGCGCAGAAGACCTTCTCCTACGACGCGAAGGAAATTTTCGACAAACCTGGCGCGGCCAAGCTCAAAAATCAGAAGCAGTTGAAAGATGCGGGCGAGTTCTTACAAGACGGACGCTTTTCCCAGGTGGTGATTGCCGCCTCCGCCAGCATGAAGGGCGATTCCGATAAAAGCCTCATCGCCACCCAGGCCCAGGCCATGGTGGTTCGCAACTATCTGGTTCAGAACTACCGCCTCGACGATACGCGGATCAAAACTATGGGGCTCGGCAAAACCGAGGACGGGGGAGAGAACGGCAAGATCGAAATCCTGGTGTATGGTTCAGCGCCATCAAGCGCGGCTCCAGGTCAGAAAGAAACCTTGAAAGGAAATCATGACGATAAATAGAACGATGGGTGTCTTGCTCTTGGCTTGCGCCTTGGCCTTCGCGCACGAGCACATCGCGCTCAACGGCACTTGGACACTGGTGCCCGCCAAGAGCGATTTCGCGGGTCAGACTGTGATGCTTAACGGCACCGTGACGATTAACGAGCGCCAGGGCAACGTGACCGTCGCCCGCAGCTTCGCCTATCAGGGCGCGGGTGAGACGCTGTTTTACCGCGACATGAGCGACAGCGAAAACAGCGCCACGATTCGCGTGGGCAAGGACTACAAAACCAAAGCGAAATGGGATCACGATGTGTTGAAGGTGACCACCACGGAATCGGGCGCGGTCACACTGGAAACGTATACTCTCTCCGCGAGCGGTGTCATGACGGTGAGCGTCGCGAGGCCGGGGCGTCCACTCGTTACTCTGGTTTTCGAGCGCCAATAGTGGACTATACGGGGCGCGCTGCCGCTAGCTCTGGGAACAGGCACCGGATCGGAGCTTCGCCGCCCGCTGGGAGGCTTGATCGCCAGCCAGGCGCTGACGATGTATACAACGCCCGTCGTATATCTTTACTTCGACAGCCAACGCGCCCGCCTCCGGTCGGCTTGACTGCGCCCGGCGTGTTACCACACGAAAAAGGCCGCCCCGCCGCCTGGCTCGCTTCTCAATCTTGCACCACATCGTCCACAAGCTTTGGATTTTCAATTAATCCGACAACTATTTTGGGCATCACGAAACCTTTCAAGGTGCACAGCTTCAAGTGCCCTCAAAGGTCCAGTCGCACTTGGAGATCCGCATGCATAAGTAAACCCGCGAAACCGGCTTCTTTGGGCCTGTGCGCAGAAAAGGCCGTCTATGAGCATTGGAAACAACCCCGGCAATGAAGGACAAGTTCACGTCCATACCCACCACGACGAGCTTCCGTACTGGCGGCGCGCGCATCGGGACTGGCGCTTCTGGATCGGCTTGACGTTGATGCTCGCGGCCATCACCATGTATGTCCTCAGCGAGAACCTGTCGATGGTCCCGCGCTTGTAACGCGGAAAGTTGATCCCTGGGAGTCACCTGACCGAATCCGGTCAATCGATTCGGTGTATGCCATCACTCCCGAGTTGGCGGATACGGCGCACAGAATAGGAAACTGATGTCTGGAAGAAACGAGGTGCGGCGGCATGTATCTTTTTAGATGTGTGCCTTGAGGATGGCGTGAACCCTGTCGGTCATGACTATGAGAAGGGTTTTTAACTTCGTAGATTTTTTTAAAGGGTAAAATAAAATATGTTTCGCATTTACAGCTGTTTGTCCTGGATGTTTTCTGCTGTCCTGCTCGCAACTCCTCTGGTCGCGCAGGGCAAAGTAACGCCGAAGGTGTATCCGTCGAAAACGGCGCCTCGCAAGGCGAAGAAGGCGGTGGGCGACGGGACGGTGGTGACGAACGCGGCAAGCTATCTGGTCGGGGTCAGCCCCGGGGGACTTGCTACCGTGTTTGGCAACAATCTGACCGATGTGACCGGTGTGGTTTATGCGAATTCAAACCCGTTTCCGCTCGAGCTGGCGAACGTGCGGGTTTACGTGAACGGCGTGGGCGCGCCGATTTTCAGTATTGCGTACGCGAACGGCGAGGATCAAATCAGTTTTCAGGTCCCTTGGGAAACGAATACAGGGCTTGGCGCCGCTGAGGTGGCTGTGTACGATTACGGCACCCTGGTGGCCGATGTCGTGACGGATTCTTATGTGGAGGATCCGGGAATTTTTGCTTTTCAGCAATACGGGCAGAATTACGCGGTGGCATTGCACGCGGACGACTACTCATTGGTCACCTTTGACAATCCGGCCGTGCGTAATGAAGTCCTGATTCTTTACGTGACCGGATTGGGCCCGGTTAATCAATTCATTCCCGATGGGCTGGGCGCGCCGTCGAATCCGCTCGCGTATACCAGCGATCCGTATAGTTTGGATATCGGGAATGAGAGCGCAACGATCTATTTTTCTGGCTTGGCACCCGGGTTCGTCGGGCTCTATCAGATCAACTTCGCGGTTCCCGGGGACGCTCCAGCGGGCGATTTGCCGGTAACGATTTATTCGGCTTACGCAAACAGCCAAACCGTTTCGTTGTCGGTGAAGTAGATCACCGGATCGCGCCGGGGATGGAGTCTGTGTCTCTGCTTGACCGCTGAACTCCGCGAGAACTTGTCGATGATCCCGCGGCTGTGACCCCCGGCAGTCAGCTGACCGGATTCGGTCATCCTGCCGCGATGTCCCTGAGCGCCTGAGCCAGTCGCTAGATCAACAGGCTGCGGCTCTTGGCCAATGCCCGCTCTGCGGTCGTCCAGCAGCGTAACTCACCCTTACGATATTTCGCAGCAGTGGAGTAAGACTTACTGCCACTGCTGAGAATTCACGATTGAATACTTGCTTTTCAAAGACCTCGGCTGTGGCACTCGAAGTGCTTCCTCTCACTCCATGAAGGTTTATGCCGATTGGGCAAGACGAATATGACAAGTGACCGTTACGGCGTTGCTTACCAGCGGGGTTATGAACTCACGGTGCGGTTTCTGCTGTCGCGAGGCGCGCAGAGGGAGCATGCCGTGGACGTGGCGCAGGGCGCGTGGGTAAGAGGCTGGGAACGTTTGCATCAGTTGCGTGACGATGACTCCGTACTTACGTGGGTCAATCGAATCGCATTGAATTCCTATCGGCGTGCGGTCATCCGCGAACCCCTGGCGCAGGAGCTTCCAGAGGTCGCCAGTCCGCACAGCTTCAATCTGGCCGCCATTGATGTGGACCGCATTCTGAATCAGTGCCGTCCGTCTGACCGTGCGCTGTTCGAGCAGCAGATGCGCGGCGTTACCACGCAGGAAATCGCCCGCGCGCAGGGAGTCTCGGAGACGGCAATCCGTATTCGCCTGCTGCGCGCCCGCCGCGCGACACGATCGCGGCTCGAAAAGAGAGCTTCGCGTCTGCAGGACCATTTTGCGTCCGCGCGCGCAGTTGCCGCCTGAACATTTTGGAAGGAATATAAGGAGATCGATATGAAAACATTACTTGTGAGTGTATTATTGGCCGCACCCATTTTCGCCGCGGACGACACGGCGGATGTGAAAAAGCGCATCCATGAATCCGGCGTCGTGCTCAGTGAAATCATGAGCGCGGGCGACAAAGGCATCCCGGAAGACCTGCTCGGGAGAGCTCAATGCGTCGGCATTGTGCCTAACTTGAAGCGCGTCGGCTTCATTGCCGGCGTAAAGTACGGCAAGGGCGTCATCACTTGCCGCACGGAGAACAACGCGGGCTGGAGCGGACCGTCCACAATTATCATCGAAGGCGGCAGCATCGGCTTCCAGATCGGGCTCGGCGAAACGGACCTGGTCTTCGTCGTGATGAATCGCTCCGGCATGGCGAATCTCGACAAAGATAAGTTTACCGTCGGCGGAGATGCCAGCGCCATGGCTGGCCCGGTGGGACGTTCGACCGAAGCGCGCACGGACGCCATGATGCACGCCGAGATTCTCAGCTGGTCGCGATCGCGCGGCTTGTTTGCGGGCATCTCGCTTGACGGCGCGACCCTGCGTCCCGACAATGACGACAACACCCGGCTCTACGGACATAGGATGACGCAGCGCGAAATCTTGCACGGCGAAGCCGGTGCCCCCTACAGCGCAATGGACATCTACGAAGTTCTGAATCATTGGGCTCCCTATAAAAAGGGCGAATAATCTCTTCAGTTCCTCGACGGGCCGCGAACGGTGAACGCCGGTTGCGGCCCTTTTTTTGGAGAAATGATTGCTTTAGTACATCGCGAGGACGTTATGAGAGAGACAAAGTATTTCTTATATGGGCTGGGCATCGGTGCAGTGGCGGGAGTGCTACTTGCGCCGCGCTCCGGCGATGAGACGCTGCGGATGATGGGGCAGACGGCAAATCGGAGACGCAACGCGGCGGCTGAGCAATTGGATCGCGCCAGGCGTGCCGCGGAGACTACGGCGGAAGGAATCGCGACGGCATTTGAAAAGGGCAGAGACCAGTTGCTGGGGTAAGCCGCACAGGATGGGGCGCCCGGTCTTTACGGGACGCCCCATCCAGAAACTACACGCCCGTTACGGAATAAGCGGACTCGCGTTCCGCCTGACCTTCCCAGTACAGCGGATGACCGTAGTGGAAGTACAGCTTGTTTTCGTACTCGCGTGTAATCGGCCGGTCCAGCAGGTATTCCGGTGCGTCCTGAATGGCCTGGCGGAACACACCGACAAAGACCTTGGATTCCAGCCAGTCTACCCGGTCGATCCAGGCCGGCGATAACAGCACCTTCTTGCCCGGCAGCCAGTTCCGCGTCGCGACTTCCACGTAACGGACAGACCAATACTGGTCATCGATGACGAAGCCGTCCACATGCCCGATTTCGCCGTCTTTCGCTTCCACATGATAGCCCGTCACGGACTCACTGCTGCGCAAGTGCGAATCCATCGACTCCGCTTGAATCCTAGCCTTGCTCCATGCCGTCGGCGGAACAGCTAGGTTGGCGGGGTAATACGCCGGACCCCACAGATACGGACCTCCCCAGTAATTGTTGTAGCCGTAATAGCTGGAGTACTCGGCTTCGTGTTGGCGGGAGACCGGCTTGTGGGTATCGATGTCCGGGCTGTTTTCCACCTGTTTCTTGGTCAGGCCGACGTACAGAAGCTTGGCCGTCCAATCGACGCTTTTGATGGCAATGGGCGAGATCAGCACTTCTTTCCCGCTGAGCCACCCTCCCGTTTTCACGACGAGGTATCGGATACCCCAAGTCGCATCGTCGAAATAAAACTCTTCCACGGAGCCGATCTCTCCGTCCGTGGCATGGATCGCAAGACCCTTTAAAAACGTCGCATTCGTCAACATTGCGGTTGCCCTCCTTGGGCAGTAGATCAGGAGCACGCCGAGCACCGCGTCGCTTCGCAATGGCATGCCTCTTGCTCTCAGAAAGGCATGGAAAAAGACGGAAAAGCCAAACACGAATTTCACCGCGAAGCCGCGGAATTGCACGCCAAAGCGGCCAAGGCCCATCGCACGGCGGCGGAGCACAATGAAAAGGGCGACGCTGCCTTGGCCAATTGGCACGCCGACCGGGCGATGGAATACTCGGACCACGCGTATAAGCTGGCTAAGGAAGCGCACTCAAAGTCGGGCCAGTTGGAGGCTAATCATGTCGAAGCGGTATAACGACGGTTCGCACTGGGAGAATCATCAGAAGGCCGCGGAAATGCACGAAGTGGCCGCGCATGCGCACCTCGTGGCCGCCGAGCATCGCGGCCAGGAAGAGCACCTCACCGGACACCAACAGTCGCGGCAGGCGTTGGAGCACTCGCGCGGGGCGCATGAGCATTCGTTGCAGACGCAGCATGGCGCTTCGGCGTTCGGGCATTCGGAGATCGCTGCCCGCGCGCACCAGATTTGGATTGCCAAGGGCTGTCCACAAGGAACGGCGGAGGCGGATTGGTTTCAGGCGGCCAGCGAGCTGCGCGCTCAGTCATCCTGAATTCTGAAGCCGTTGCTACGTTTGGAGTCAACCGATGGTTGATGATGGAAGCGCAACGGCCGACATCTTTTCTCTAGACGGTTTCCCCAGAGCACTTCAGGCACCGAAACCGGCGTAAATTCACCTGGCGGGCGCCATCCATCGCAGCAGATAGAAATGGCGCCCACACAACTCACAGCGGTACGGCAGTAGCAGCCAGTGCAGCGCCCTTTCCATGAAGTTGCGGAGGCCGACGCTTCGATAATCCACCGACCGGCAGTAGGGGCAGCAGGACGTCATTTTGCGGGTGCCGTTCTTTCGTTGAGTGGTGCTTCTTCATTCATCATGTAGTCGTCCCCATTACCGAGAAGACCATGGACGTGATAGCGGAATAAAGACCCTTGCCATGGCACAGCAGTTTCAGGGTATTTCAGACCGGCTTCGCTTCACTTCCCTTTTGGACCTTCATCTGCTGGTGAACAGGACGGACTATGCCCTGCTTCCTCCTAATCGCCGTCCTGTTCTTTCCGCGAATCGCGCTGGTGTTGATGTGGTTCTTCTCGACCTATCTTCAGAGCGCATTCCACGGCAGCCTGGTGCTGCCGATCGTTGGCTTCATTTTCCTGCCACTCACCACAATCGTGTACGCATGGGAACTTAACAGCGGCATGCCGACGGCGGGAATTAATCTCGTGTGGCTGCTGATTGCTGTGATCATCGATCTGGGCGGGCTCGGCGGCGGGGCGCATCGCCAATCGCGGCGCTAAGCTGCCGGCAGCCGCGTTCCGGGCGTAATGATGACTTCTCCGGTTGACCGCAGCAAAACCTCGTAAACCCGATCCGGCTCCAGATGCGTATAGGGCGCGTCGCCGTGAATCGCCCGCACGCCGTGCTCCTTGGCCAGTTTTTCATCGTTGGCAAGGTCCCAGAAGCGCTTCCAGATCTCCTTCTCGAATTCGTTGGGGGCCTGTCGTTGGGCGTAGACCTCTGGCGCTTGGCCGTCCTTATCGATAATGACTCCGTCTTCGGGACGCTGGTTGCTGGAAAATATCCGCCGGAATAGCATGAGTGCCTGGCCTTTCAGAGGGTCACTCTGCTCGACGAAATGATCGTCGAACTTGATCACCATGGTGTCGAAATAAACCTCATAGCCCGGCAGAGTCAGTTCGCGGGAGGCACTGATCGGTTTGCCGGTGGAGTCGGTCTCGGTGAAGCGGATTGTGGTCTGCAGGTCTCCCTGATGGTCCTTGACCTGCCGCAGAACCTCGACGCGGGCCCGCCGGTCGGTGCGCTTCAGAATTGTCAGGTAGACTTCCAACCGCTGCTTCTCTTGTTCGAGTTTGACGATGGCGTCTTTCTGCTCGCGGATCTGGTGCTGCAGCTCCCGCCGCGGTAAGACGACCAATTCATAAGCCATGTAGACGCTGCCAGCTGCGACGGCGACCAAGACCGCAGACCAGAGCAAGGACTGAATGGGGAAAGGCCGACCGTCGCTCATAGGATCCTCAAGTAAAAATCAGCAAACCTCAAGGCATGCCTGGGCTCGGCCTCCGAGTCCGAGCCAAGCCACCTCCCCGTCACCGGGGAGATGCGGCACGTAAAGCGCCTATCCATCGCCAGCCCTAAACGCTGCAAATTACGCCCTTGTGGCTATTGTGCAGGATAGGCTCACGAAGCGCCGGGTGACCATCCACGATCAGGTGACGCTCGATCGTCAGCCTGAACTTTACGTCTTGCTTTAGCGTCGACTGGCCAGGCAGAGCGCTACCCTGTCTGGCCACGCAATTTTAGTGAGCGGCGACGGCAACCGGCTGGTGGTGAACGTCACACTTCACCGGGTGCGACACTCCCATGACGCCTTTCGCGCGTTCGACTTCGGCGACCGAGCCATGTGCAAGAAGAACGAATTTGTCGGACTTGATTGCAGCCTCGTACTCGACAATGCTGTCCTTCGGAATGCCGATGCTGAACAGCCCTGCGCCAATCGCGCTGAGTCCACCGACGACGACTGCGCCCTCCAGCGCTCCCACGATCCAGGCGACCAACGGGCCGGCCACGACAAGCGGGCCGAGTCCGGGGATCATGAAGAAGGCGGAGCCGAACAGCATACCCCATAGGCCTCCCCAAAACGCGCCCGTAGTGCCCCAGCGCTTCATGCGGTCGCCGGCGTTGTAATAGCCGACCACGCTCTCCTCGGTGTGATAATCCTTGCCGATAATCGACAGGTGCTTCATATTGAAACCGCTCCGCTGGAGTTCCTTTAGGGCAGCCTCGGCGTGCTCATGAGTGTCATAAATCGCAATAACGGAACATTTATTGTCGGACATATCTCTCTTTCCCTAGCGGATCGCAATCACTTTGCCGATCACCGTGCCGATAATATCCCCGGAAATCACCAGCTCCACGCGCCGGTTCTGCTGGCGCCCTTCGGCGGTATCGTTTGATGCCACCGGCATGGTTTTTCCGAAGCCCTTCGAGCTCACCGATGCGGCTGCCATTCCCTCTCCCGTCAAATAATCGCGGACCGCTTCGCCGCGCTGTTCGGAGAGCTGCTGGTTATAGTCGTCTCCGCCGACGCTATCGGTATAGCCCTCGACATCGAGGCGCAATCCGGGATGACCGGCCACGATTCCCGCAACCTTGGCCAGTTTTTCGCGAGCCAAGGGGCGTAGCGAAAATTTGCCCGTGTCGAACAGGACGTCGGACATATTCACAATTAAGCCGCGAACTGTGTCGCGCGTCTGAAGCACGGCGTTGAACTGCTGGAGAAGGAGCACGCGCAGATCCGCCTTGTCCGTCTCCAGTTGGGTTCGTTGCCGGGCAGCGTTGTCCAGCTCGGTCTGGGTCGATGCGCGCTGGGCGTCGTTTTCACGTTTGACTCGATTCGCTTCATCACCCGCAGCCGCCAGGCGCGAGTCGCTCTCATTTTTCGCCGCAAGCGTGCGCGCGTCGTTCTCCATCTTCAAACGCTCCGCTTCGCTGCCCGCGGCAGCCAGTTGCGAGTCGCTAGTGGACTTCGCGGCAGCCGCTCGGGCGTCGTTATCCATCCGTAAACGGTCGGCTTCGGTTTGTGCAGCCATGGCCCGTGCGTCGTTGTCGCGCTTCACGCGATCGGCTTCGTTGAGGGAAGCCGCCGCTTGCGCGTCCATCTCGCGATTCAGCCGGGCGGACTCCTGCCGGGCGTCCAGCCGCGCTGCTTCGGCGCTGCGTTTGACACGGTCGGTTTCAGACTCGGCCACCGCGCGGCCAGTTTGCGCGTCTCTCTCGCGATCGGCGGACTGCTGCCGCTCCGCGGACAGCTCAGATTCCGCTTGGCGCTTTATCGTGATCGCGCGCGCGTCTTCCGCCATTTGGACCGCCTCGCGTGCCATCATGGCGACGGGTTTGCGGCCGTCGTGCAGTTGTTGATAGGTCTCGGCCTGCGCCAGGCTGCTTGCCGCCTTGGCAAACGACTCGGGCGCGACTCGATCCGCGCCGATGGAGCGCGCGATGGAAACCGCGTTACGCGCCTCGTACAGTTCCAGCGGAATTCTCTTGTCGGCCTTCAACGCCAGCGGATTCGCCAGCTTCTCGTATTGGCCGCGCTGCAGCAGTTCGTACTTGGCGTCGATTCTTTCCACTTCGCCTTTCGTATCGGGCCGCACAACGTTCTCCATCACGATCAGGTCGCTGGGCTGGGTCACTGCGTAGTAGGGCTCGGCGGTGACGATCAAGGCGAAGGTTTGCAGTTCGGTGGTGACGTCCAGCTTGCTGTTGGTCCCGTTCAGCAGCACCTCGCCCAGGTTCGCGGCGCGGCCCTCCGGAGTAATCGCCCACATGACGTAGGTCAGATACTCCGCGCCGTTCGTGTTGGCTGGCTGCAGATTGCGGAACTCCACTTCAATCGCGATGCGCCCTTGCTTGCTCTCGACCTTCGCTTCTCCATGAGCGGAGGGAAGCAGGCTGGTCCCTTGAAAATCGATCCTGGTGGCGCCGCTGCGATGCAGGTAATTGATGGCGGGAGTTGTGTGTGAAGTGACGGAGGCGTGGAAGACGATACTTGACGGAGGAATTTGCGCGGAGGCGAATCCACCCGCTACTAATAATGCGCAGGTTAGTTTCATTTTGACTGGGTATCCTATTCGATCGTTGTTCGAAGTTGTGAGCACGTGTGTGATTACACAGTGCACGAGTGGCACCAACTTCATCCGTCGCCGGCCCGGCCGTTCGGGGGCGGGTAGGTTGCCTGGGGTTAACGGAAGCAGCGCGTTCCCGTAAGCCGTGAGGGTAGGCGCTGGCACACGCCTCTTGACCACCGGCGGTCAAATGACGGGATGCGGTCGATGTTTAGGTTGCCAGACCCTCGTTGTAACGACGACGCCGCGGGATGCAGACCGCTGCGGTACCTGCTCTCAGTTCTTGCCTGGCCGTGCCGGACGTTCCATAAAACGGCCAGGCTTGTTGCCCGTGCGGGCGCCGTTCTCAAGAACAAGCGTTCCGTTGATGAGCAGGTGAACGATACCGGTCGCGTAATGGTTCGGGTCTGTGTACGTGGAGCGGTCCTGGATCTTTTCCGAATCGAAGACGACGACATCCGCGAACATTCCAGGTTTGAGCAGGCCGCGGTCGCCTTGGCCCCACCATTTCGCCGGCATCGAGGTCATCTTTCGGACCGCTTCCTCCAGCGTTAGAAGGTGTTCCTCGCGTACGTATTTCGCCAGGACTCTCGGGAACGCCCCATAGCTGCGTGGATGCGGAAACCCGGAGGACGGATCAACCAGGTCACCATCGGTATCGAACATCGCCAGCGGGTGTTTCATGATGCGGCGGACATCCGCCTCGTCCATCGCGTGGAAGATCCCGATGAAGCCGCCTTGCGTCTGGAATTCAATCAATGCTTCCACCGCTTCCGGGATGGTTTGCGGGCGTCCCTTATCCTGAAGAAAATCCGCGAGCGTACGGCCTTGGAGCGAGGGCACCGGTTTAAATTCGCGGATTTGGATGCTGGCCGGACCCGATCCGGCTTGCTGCGGAAAGATGTGCAACATTTCCGCAGCGAGCCGCGCCCGCGTCGCGGGGTCGGCGACACGGCGCTGGAAGGCCTCGTGGCCGTCAGCCAGGGCCCAGGAGGGAAACATCAGGTCGGAATATGTGCTGAACGCAGTATAGGGATAGAGATCGAAGGCGGCGCGCTGGCCTTTTGCGACGGCGGCGTCGATCAATCCGAGTGCCTGTGCGGACCACCCGAACTGGGCCGCGCCCGTCGCTTTTAGATGATTAATCAGCACGGGGAGGCGCGCTACCTCGCCAATGCGGAGCGTCTCGCGGACAGCGTCGATCAGGCCGGGGCCTTCATCGCGCATGTGCGTGACGTAGTAGCCATTGAACTTCGAAGCGACTCTTGCAAGCTCGATGATTTCGTCTGTTTTCGAGAAATTCGCCGGGACGTATTCAAGCCCGGTCGCCAGGCCAAGAGCACCTTGCCGCATGGACTCGTCAACCAGGGCGCGCATCTCGGCCAGTTCGGCGGCGGACGGATCACGATTGGCGAGCCCCATGACCCGTTTGCGGATCCATGTGTGCCCTGCGAAGAGGCCCACGTTGGGTGCCATCCTCACGCGGGTCCTGTAATCGCCGAGCGGCCAAGGCTCATCCTGGCTGTGCAGGGAAGCCATGATGGTAGTGATTCCCTGACGCAGAAAATTCTCTGCGAAAGGTTGCGACTCCAGGGTGACGAGATGCGCGTGATTGTCGATGAATCCGGGGGCCACGATCAGATCCGCGGCATTGATGACATGACGCGCGCCCGCTGCCGGGAGATTCTGGCCGATCGCGGCGATTCGATCACCCCGGATGGCCACATCTCCCCGGAATCGCGGGGTCCCCGAACCGTCGACAATAGTGCCGTTCTTCAGCAGCAAGTCATAGCTTGACTGTGCACTGGCTAAAGACCAGCCGCCCGCAATATAGGCTATCGCCTGCCGTCGTGAGACGATCATGGAGTTTCTCTGGCTAACTGCAAGCCGGTCAGCCCTCCGCCGGGGCCGATTTTCACCGTGGCGCGAACGGTTCCGTTCTCAAATGAGGCGAGGTATATAAAGAGACGGTCATCCCCCTCCTGGCCGCGCCCCACCAGAACCAGGGATTTCAACGCGCCGAGCGTCGCCAGCATTTGGGCGTATGCCTGGCTCATCCTGGTAACAATCGTCTGGCGGATGAATTCGAAATCTTCGCGGTTCAATTGACCGCGAGAGGTCTTCTCAAGAATCTTTCGCGCATACGCCGTGACGCTTGGATCGCCGTCGGAGATCGGCATGGAAGGAGGCGCAGGACGCGTCAACGCCGGGTCCACCGCGGCGGCAATCTGATTCGCGATGGGTATAGTCTGCGCCATGCGCGAATTCGCCAGCACGATTACAGTGAGGTCGCTGCCTTCGAAGCGCGACAGCTGCGTCTGGAATCCCTGCCAGGAGCCGCCGTGCTGCTCCACTTTCCGTCCGTTGACTTCCTCGATGAACCAGCCGTGGCCGTAGGGATACGTGCGTCCGCTGTTAAGCGTCACCGGCGACAGCACTTCGTCCCAGCTTGCTTTGGACAGAATCCGGCGATCGCGCACCACCCTGCTCCACGCGATCAGATCTTCGAGGCTGAGCAGCAGCGAGCCGTCGGCGGTGGTGTTCAGCAGGGGCGAAACCCAACTCTGATTCTTAAATGCGCCGTTTTCCACCATGTACCCGGATGCGCGATGCGGAACCAGATCGGCCTCCGAGATAATGCGTGCGGTTGGCATGCCGGCCGGCTTGAAAATCCGCTCGCGCAGCGTCTCCCAGTAAGGACGCCCGGTGACCTTGCTGACGATTACGCCGAGCATCACATATCCGGTGTTCGAATAATTCCAGCGGGAGCCGGCGGGAAACTCCAATTTCAGTCCGTAGGCGAGCTTGGCCAGGTCTGCCTCGCTATAGTCCCGACGATAATCCAATGCGTCGCCCGTATAGTCGGGAATGCCCGAGGTATGCGATAAAAGATTGCGGATCGTGATCGGTTGCCACTCCGGCGGAGCGTCCGGCAAATAGGTGCGGACCGATTCATTCAGCTTCAGCACGCCGGATTCGGCCAGCAGCATGACGGCGGCAGCGGTGAATTGCTTCCCCAGCGATCCCGACTCGAACATCGTTTCGGACGTCACCGCGGTGCCTTGCTCGATGTTCGCGAAACCATACCCCTTCGACAACAGGACCTGATCGCCCTTGACCACCGCAACGGCGAGACCGGGAATGCGCATCCGGTCCATCGCGTCGCGGGCGATGCTATCGATCGCCGCAGTGTCGGTTGAGGTATCGCGCCACCACGGCGCCGGAAGCGGCTTCGGATTGGGCCAAACGGTGTCCAGCGTATCGCCCGAGTAGAGGACGCCGTTCTTCATCACCCAGCGGATGGCTGTTGTGGCACGGATGTCGTCGAGAGGATTGCGGTCGAGCACGACGAGGTCCGCCAGTTTGCCTGCCTCCAAACTGCCGAGATCCTGGCCAAAACCCAGCGCCTCCGCTCCATTGATGGTCGCGACACGAAGAATGTGGTGCGGCTTCATTCCACCCTCGGCGAAGAGACGCATTTCCCAGTGGACCTGTAATCCCTGCATCTCACCGTGACCGCCGAGGGCTACTTTCCCCCCTGCGGCCAGCACGGCGTTTGCGCTTGCGGCCACGTCGCGAACGTTATAGTCTTCCTCGGGGAATGCCAGCAGGCGCGTCGAGGTGCGCTGAAACAGATCGTCCAGCGGAAAGAATCGCCGCAGCTTGGGATCGTCGAAGGGCCGCTCCTGCGCATGCAGCCGGTAAATGGGAAGCGCCCCTCCGAAGGCCACCAGGAGAGTCGGCGTGTAGGTAATGCCGGCGCGGGCGAGCAGTTCCACCACGTCACGATAGAGAGGCGCTGTAGGCAGAGCGTGCTCGTTTCCGCTGAAGCCGTCGAAGGCATGCGTTAGATTCATCTTCGTATCGGCGCCGCCTTCCGTGGTCGGCATCATGCCCATCTCACGGCTCGCCTGAACCACCCACTGACGCTGCTGCCGGTTGCCGACCATGTAGGACTTCAGCAGATGCGTGCCGTACTCATCGCGATAACGTGCGATCGTTTTGCGGGCGTCGTCCAGCGACTGGAAATTCGTGTTGGTAAAAATGCCCGGCCCGGTCGAGTATATTCGCGGGCTGGGTGTTTCCCCGAGTTCCGCCAGATCGGCATAGGCGAAAATGTCGGGCGGCGCTTGCGGATCGCGAATGGTGGTGACGCCGAAAGCAAGGTTGGCGTATTGCGGCGGCGCCTCCGGTTCCAGCAGCTCGCTGCGCAGGGCTCCCCAATGGGAGTGAATATCCACAATTCCGGGGATGATCGTCTTCCCGGATGCATCGATCACCTTGGCTTGTTGCGGAATTGCGACTGAACCTCGCGCTCCGATCGCCGCAATGCGGTTTCCGGTCACCACGATGTCGGCGTGTTCGATGATTTCGTTGCCGCGCATCGTGATGGCTCTTGCGTCGCGCAGCACCACGGTGTCCGCGGGCATTGCTCTCGGAACGGACGCGGCAAGTGAAACCGAGCGTTCACGCTGGTTAGCGGCGATACCGATTTCGTGCAGCGTGGCACCAGTAATCCAATGAACAGTGGACCCGTCGGGCGACCAGCCAAGTCCCGTGGGATTGCCGCCGGCGGGAATCGTATTTCGCGACGGATCGAGAACGTTGGTCGCGGTCAAATCGAACAATCCCACGCGTTCAGCGGAGAGAATCGCGGCGCGCGTGCCGTCCGGGCTGATGCGCACATCCAAGGTTGGGCCGGGCTTGTCGAGTTTTGCGCGAATCGTCCAATCAGTCCCGTCGAGTTTCAATGACGCGAGCCCCTGCGGAGCTGAAACATAGACACGGGTTGCGTCGGTTGTGAAATGTGGATGCCGCAGGCCGCTTGCCGTGCTGATCTGATCTATTTTGCCGCCGTTCGCGGGCACCCGAACCAGGCGCATATCCGGCGGCATCGCGGGGGACAAACGTGCCGCGCCGGCGGGATCGCGCATCGCAACAACACCCAAGCCATCGGGGGTCCAGACCGGATCGACCCAGAATGCGGGCGCATCCGAGAGTCGAGTGGGCGTTCCTCCTCGGCTTGAAACTTTCCAAAGATGGCCGCCTTCCGCCGACCAGGTCACGAAGGCGATCCACTGGCCGTCGGGCGACCAGGCGGGCATGAATTCGCGCGGATTCGGCGTGTTGGTAAGCCGTGACGGAGTGCCGCCGGGTCCCATAACCCAGATCCGCGCCAGCGCGGAGAATGCGATGCGCCCGTCGCTGCCGATCGCCGCCTGTTGCACAAACCGCGCCTTCACCGCGTCCTGCGGGACCCGCCGGGGAAAAGATAGCGGCGGCATCACCTGAAACGAAACCGCCGCGGAAAACGGAATGACGGCGTCGGTGGCGGAATTGACATCAATGCGGTGGATTTTTCCTTCGTACGACACGATGACGGCGCGTCCGTCCGGAGTGAACGCATAGTCCGGCAGCACGTCCCGCGTCGCATTGGATTCGAGCCCGTTGCGCTGCAGGGGAAATCGCAGCCACCGCTCGTCGCCTGTCTGGAGATCCCGTAAACGCAAGCCGGTCCGACCCTGCGCCTGCGCGGCGTAAGCGAGCATACGGCCATCGGGAGAAAGGCGCGGCTTCATCGCGATGGGCTGATCCAGTTTCACGTCTTCTTCGCGCGCGCTGCGAAGATCGAGCCGCCGGATACGGCTGGATGCGCCGTTGCGGCTTCCATAGGGGCGCGGGGTCACGCTGGTGAAATAAAGGGACCGTCCATCGAGCGAAATCTCAGCTCCGTAGGGACCCGGCGATGGTGACGATACCAGCGGCGAAGCGGCGCCACTTGCATTGGACACCACCTTTTCGCCTTTGCCCGTCGCCGCATCAAATCGCCAGATGGACGCCTGGCGATCCTCGATGACCGTCGCAAAAACCGATCTTCCGTCTCGCGACCACGCCGGCGAAAGCACAGTCGAACGAGGGAAAGACGTCAGCGCGCGGGCATGGCCGCCTTCCGCATCCGCAATCCAGACATTGTCCGATCCTGTCTCGTCGCTGATAAATGCCAGCGAAGCGCCGTTGGGGGAGAATCGCGGTTGGGATTGGAACGCCGCGCCGGTCAGGATGGCCCGGGCCGGGCCTCCGGCGACCGGCAGAATGTAGACGTCGCCGAGCAATTCAAACGCGATCTTGCTTCCTTCCGGCGACACATCAAGCGATATCCAGGTGCCCTCGTCGGTGGTGAACTGGATCGTTCGCGGCGTCTGAGCAATTGCGGCGACGGCCAGCAAGACCGCCAACACAGAGCATCGGTGCATCCCCGAGGGAGCTTTTGCCGATTTCATCTGACGATTCTAGCATTCACGATAAATCTCACCGCCGCACCCAACTCTTGCGCGGCTGCAACGGCACTCGCATGTGCGTTTTCGGCGCCCGGCGCGTGCCGAAGACGAACCCCCCTCTATTTCTGCAACGCCTGTTCCAGACCGGCGGACAACAACGTCGGCGCCCAGTGCCGCTCAATGTGGCCGATCACCAGTTCGGATCCCTCCGCGTGGGTGACGAACGGCCGCGAGGCCGGGTTGTACATGGCGTCGGTCAGGTCCCGCACCAACACGCAGTTCATGCCCCACTTGGCCATCTGCCGGATGCCGTACGGACGGTCGAGAATGCACATGTTTGTGTGCACCCCCACATAAAGCAGCGTATCGATATCCCGCGCCCGGAGAGCGCCATAAATCTCACCTCCGTCATCGGATACCAGATCGGCGTCATGGATCGAAATGGCAGGATGTTGGCGGGTCCAGACGTGGGTATCGCGCTCAACGCCTCCGGCAGGCGAGTCGCAGCCTCCATCGGAGGCATCCACTGGCAATGGAGGATCCTCGAGAGCCAGCGAGGCTGGCGGGCGCTGCGTCGGGATCGCTCGTATGTTCCGGCGCGCCTGCGAGTCCTCATAGAAGTTCATCGTGCCGAACGGCGCGTGGACGATCAGAACCCCGCTCGACCGGGCGGTGGCGGCCAGCCGCTCAATTCCCTTCGCCAGTTTCGCGATACGCGCGGCGGCGGACGGACACCAGTGCCGGTCCCAAACGTCGCACACGATCAGCGCGGTTGTCTGAGGCGCAAAGGCCAGAGGCGCGGATACCGTTTTCCAGTCGCCGCGGCCAGTCACGGATTCTTCCTCTCTCCGCGAGCCGACCCGCACCTCTCGCGTTCCCGAATGAACGCGTGTCTCCGTCAGCCGGTGCGTGGCGAGTCCCCAATCCGGGCCATTGAGCATCGCCGGAGCCTTGCGCGCGCGCATCTGGCGGATCGCTTCAAGCAATTCCGGGAAGCTCATCCATGGCAGGCCTACTGTTTTCAGGCGTTCGAAGAGCGGATTCTCTCCCTCCGGCGTCCAGCCCGACCCGGTCCCGTGCTCGATATGGTAAGCGCGGCAAGGATCCGCCAGAACCAATTCTTCCAGACCCAGGAAATGCGAGGCCCACAACAGCAGGGAATCGATGTGCAGCGAATACTGATCCAGCTCAGCGTAGCCGCGCAGCTGGTCCCAGTGCTCGCGGGCCATCAACGTGAAATCGCCGCAAGCCGTGGTGTGCGGCGACGGCCGCTCGCTGGCCAGTTCTCCATTCATTGCGCTTCGGACGCCCAGCAGTGTCCGTCCCAGCGCGGGACGAAACCCCTCGCGCACCTCCACGGTAGGTGGTGCCTGTGCTCCATCCTCCAGCGCACAGGAATACACCTTGTAGCGCAGCACCCGCGGATCGTCGCGCAGCAGATACTCCGGCCCGTTCACGCGCAGCACCACACGGCCTGCGCTGACGGGAAAGCGCACGATGCAGCGCCGGGTCACGCGAACTGTGCCGGCGCCCTCCAATTCTAAATCGAAAGGACGCCATCCGGTCCCTGGCCCAGGTTCCAACTCCAGCGCGAGCATACCGACAAAATCCCGTGGAACGCGGATTTCCGCCTCGCTTGACGCCCAGCGGAAAGCGCGCTCCCGATCCCATTCACACCCATGCCATCCGCACACCAGACGCACACCGTGCGCAATGTCCTTGTCCTCCAGCCGGTAGCGGCCGTCCGGGTCGAGCGCGATCGCACCCTCCCGAGCATTCACCCGGATCACGTGGCTGGCGCAAAACGCGAGTCTCTCCTCCACTGAGGCCTCGATCGGAGGATACGGCTGGACGTCCAGCCGGTCCAGCCGGTATAGTTTCCCTTTTTCGAAGCCGTGCCGCGCCGCGAATTCCATCAGTTCATTGGAGAAGAGAATATCGATATTTGTCGCCAGCACGAACTCTCCGCGGGCGCGGCGGATCCCGGCGTTTTTAGCGATCATCTGGTACAGCGGAAGCACGGCCGCGTGTTGGTAGGTGCGGTGGAGGCTTTCCGGAACTTCGATCATGCGAACCCGGCACGGGCTCTCGCTCCATCGCAGTGCGTCGATCAGCCGGGGCCTGTCCGCGGGGGGATTCCATTCCACCACGATCAACTCCGCGGGAAACTCAAGCGCGCGGCACTGGTCTAGAAGCGCGGTGACAAAGCACTGCATGCGCCCCAGCAGATCGCCCCCGTGATTATCGTTGCGGGCCGCGACAACAATAGACAGGTACGGCCCGCTCATTTCCTGTTTGCTGCCGCCACCTGGTCGAAAATCCAACGGTAGGTCTTTGCCAACCCCTGTTCGAGAGTCACCGAGGGCCTCCACCGCAACGCCTGCGCGGCCAGGGTGTTGTCGGAGTTGCGCCCCCGCACGCCCATTGGGCCGGGCACGTGTTTCAAGGTGATGCGCACGCCCGCGATCTCCGCGATCATTTGCGCCAGCTGGTTGATGCTCACCATTCGGTCCTGCCCCAGATTGACGGGCGTTCGCAAATCGCTGCGCATCAGGCAGTGTAGCCCTTCCAGTCCGTCATCGATATAGCAGAAGGACCGCGTCTGTTCGCCGTCGCCCCAAATCTCCACTTCCGGATTCCCCGTGAGGCTCGCCATCGCGATTTTCCGGCACAGCGCCGCGGGAGCTTTTTCCCGGCCTCCGTCCCAGGTGCCCTCCGGCCCAAAAATATTATGCAGGCGCGCGATTCGCACCTCCATGCCGTAATCTTCGGCGTAATGCAGGCACAGCCGCTCGGTAATCAGCTTCTCCCATCCATACGCGTCCTGTGGCTGGGCTGGATACGCGTCGCTTTCCTTGAGAGGCGTGACGTTGGCATCCGTCTGCTTGAACTCCGGGTACACGCAAGCCGAGGACGTGTAGAGATACCTGCGCGCGCCGTGCGTCCTTGCCGCGTCTAAGGTGTGCAGATTGATCAGCGAATTGTCATGCAGAATCTTGGCGTGATGGGCGCTGATGTAGCCCATGCCGCCCATGTCGGCGGCCAGTGCGTACACTTCGTCGATGCCCTCGGCCGCGTCCAAAGCCGCGCCCCATTCGCGAAGGTCGGCGATGCGAAACTCGTCGGCCGCCGCGGGCGCGTATTCGTTGGACTTGATGTCCACGCCGCGAACCCAATCGCCGCGTGCTTTCAAAACGGCCGTCAGGTGATGGCCGATGAAGCCTCCAGCGCCCGTGACCAGAACGCGTCTGGTCATCCTATGGACAAAACTCCCGCGGCGACGTCGAGCGAAGCGTTGCGCGGCCCCAGCCCGATCGTTTCGTAGAGCGGAAATTCTCCGGCCGGGAGGATCCGCCAGCAATCGATCACCGGCACCCTGCACGAAGGCAAGGATCGAAACTCCTCCCACGGCGTCACGATCACGACCACTGCCGCACCCTCGGTGCATTCCCTCATCGACGCGGCATACCGTACTGAACCGCCCAGTACCAGCCTCGCGTTTGCGATGGCCTGCGGATCGTAAACCACAACGCTGTGTCCGGCTGAGGCCAGAGCCCTCGCCAGTTGCACGCCCTGCGCCTCCTCAACAACCGGTGTCTCCGGTTTGTAGGAAAGCCCCAGGACGGCCACTGTTCCGTCCTCCGGCAGCAGTTCGAGAATCCGCGAGCGGAGCAACTCCACCTGGCGGCGATTCACTCGGTCGGTAGATTCGGCCAGCGACGCCTCTACGCCATGCTGCCTCGCGAAGGCGGAGAACGCGGCGTTGTCCCGCGGGAAACACGGGCCGCCGTAGCCGAGTCCCCCTTGTAGATACTTCTGCCCCACGCGCGAGTCCATCCCAATGGTTCCGAGCACCTGCGCCGAATCCGCGCCCTCCGTGCGGCCGCACAGCTCCGCCATCGTGTTGGCAAAGGAAATCTTCATCGTCACGAAGGAATTCACCGCGATCTTCGCCAGTTCCGCGTTCACGAAGTTCATGCGCATGATCTGAGGCCGGTTGCGGCATACCTGCCCATACACCGCTTCCAGCATCGCTCCGGCGCGGGCGTCGGATTCGCCGATCAGGATCATGTCGGGATTCCGCAAATCGGCAATCACCCGGCCCAGCGCGATGAACTCCGGGTTGTAGCACAGGCCGAAATCCTCGCCACACATTTTGCCGGAAGTGTCCTCGAGTACCTTCCGCACAAATCCATCCATCGAACCGGGCATCACCGTGCTGGAGATGACGATGAGGTAGTAGGACGATTTGCGGCGAAGCGCCGCGCCGATGGAGTGGCAGGCATCCAAAACATAATCCATGGAAAATGTTCCATTCGGCAGAGAAGGGGTAGGCAGGACAACAAAGGTCAGTTCGCTTACCGCAATCGCAGAGGCAAGATCGGTAGTCGCCGAAATCCGCCTGCCTTGCGCCGCCAGCAATTCGTTCAAGCCGGGCTCGCTCACCGGAGCTCTGTGTTCATTGATTGCAGCGACTGCGCCAGGATCGGTGTCGATCCCGATGACGCTCGCTCCGCTATCCGCCAGCACCGTGGCAAGAACCGAGCCCAGCTTCCCCAATCCCACAACCGATATGTTCATTTAACAATGCTTAAGCTGAACCCATGTTAGCTGGTAAGGTTGCGCCAATCAACAAAAAATCCCGAAATCGGGCTTGAACGGCAGCGTCCCGGCATGTGGGACGCAGTGCGGCCCGTCCTCCATCGTACGGGGATCTGCGTGAATCTTCGGTTTCAACTGCCCCGAAAGCAGACTTCATCCGTTACTCTGATCTGGTGCGAAGCAAAATCTACCTCATCCCGGCGGTGTTGGCTGCGATCGCCGCGGCGGCCGCGCCTGCCTTATTCCCGATCCTGAAATCGTCGGTGAGAATCGGACGTCAGCCGGAAGGCTTTTATGTCCTGCCGACGAACCAACTGCTGAAACCCTGGGGAGAACAGGCGGTATTAAAGGGCCGGCCAGTGGACGCGGCGCTCAATTCCGGCCAGGGGCTTCTAGCCGTCCTAAACACGCGCGGCATCGATATTTTCGATGCGCATACAGTGACGCCGCTGGGCACCGCACGCACCAAATCAAGTTCCTATGCGGGCATCGCATTCCGCCCCAAGGGAAGCGAAATCTGGTCGAGCGAGACATCGCGCAATGGAGGCGATTTCGTCCTGGTCACCCCGGTTTCCGAGTCCGGCGTTCCGGGTGCAGGCTATGAAATCGCCGTGCCGGATCACGCCGTGCCATGCGGCATCGCTTTCAGCGCGGACGGGAAGCGCGCGTACGTGGCGTTGAGCCGGTCCAACAGCGTCGCGGTGTTCGATGCGGAGACCCGGATATTGATCCGGCAAGTCCCGGTGGGGATCGCGCCGTTCGGCGTGGTTTATTCGAAAAAACACCATGCGATCTACGTTTCGAACCGCGCTGGACGCGTCGCCAAGGCTTCGGAAACCACGGCTCCCACCAGTGGATCGCAGGCGCTGACCGACCCGGTGACCGGAACCACTGTTTCCGGAACCGTGACCGTGATGGACGAGACCACCTTCGCTACCCGTGAGATTCACGTTGGACGCGCGCCCTCGGGCCTCGCGCTTAGTCCGGATGAAGCGACGCTGGCCGTCGCCAACGGGCACTCCGATTCGCTGTCGCTGGTCGACCTGGAAACGCTGAAAGTCGCCGAGACGAGAATTCCTGCGTATCCGGAAGGCGTCACCGGCAGCCAACCGGTATCCGTGGCGTTTTCCGCGAAGGGCGATGCGATTTACGTGGCCTGCGCCGGAACGAATGCAATCGCGGTGGTGGAGAAATCGGGCGGGGCTTGGAAGATAGCGGGGTCCATTCCCACCGGCTGGTTTCCTTCTTCGGTCAGCGCCATGGACGACGGTTCCTTGCGTATCGTGAACATCAAGGGCACCGGCAACACCGGCAACGGACGCGGCGCGTTCAAGTCCACTTCTTACGAAGGCTCCATTGTCAGCATTCCGGCGCTGGCGACGGGACAACTCGAATCGGCCACGCGCGAAGTGATTGCCGCTAATAGTCCCAAGCTGGAGCCGGCGGGAGGCGTCGCGAATCTGGTTTCCCTGGGCATCCAGCACGTGCTTCTGATCGTGAAAGAGAACCGCACATACGATCAGTTGTTCGGCGATCTTTCGCAGGCCAACGGCGACCCGGAACTGACCATGTACGGCCGCGCGGTGACGCCGAATCATCACGCGCTGGCCGAAAAATACGTCATCCTCGATAATTTCCACACCGGAGGCGCCATCAGCTTCGACGGCCATCCGTGGCTGATGCAGTCCTTCGTCAGCGATTACACGGAGCGCGCGTTCGCCGCCTCGCCGCGCGGTTATGCCTGGAACATGGCGGACGCGCTGACGGTTGCGCCCACTGGATTTTTCTGGCAAGGAGCGGCGAGGACGCCGACGCTGCGCATTTACGGCGAGTTCTGTGAAGGCGCCCAATGGGATCCGAAAGCCAATAAAGTGGCCGACATGAACGAAGGCCAGTTTCGCGATTGGAGCGCCAATTGGAAGCTGTATAAAGAAGGCAAACTGCTGGGGATGGTGGCTTCGCGCAGCGGCGTCCCCGCGCTCCAGAAGTACATCGACGAGCATTTCCCGGAGGACGATACGGCGATCACGGACCAGGTCCGCGCCGACGAATTCCTGCGTGAATTGGCGGGTTTTGAAAAATCCGGCACGATGCCGCAGCTTTCGGTGATGACGCTCACCTCGGATCACACCAACGGTACGCGCCCTGGTTCGCCCACACCGCGTGCGATGGTCGCCGACGACGATCTGGCGCTGGGACGCATCGTCGAAGGCTTAAGCAGGAGCCGGTTCTGGCCGCACATGCTGGTCTTCGTCGTGGAGGACGACGCACAGGACGGATTGGATCACGTCGACGGGCACCGCACCGTGGCGCTCGTCATCGGCCCGAGCATCGTGCGCGGGAAAGTGGATTCGAATTTCTACAATCACTCCAGCATGATCCGCACCATTCAGGAGATTTTCCGCATCCCTCCGCAAACGCGCTTTGTTGCGGCCGCGCGGCCGATGACCAGCATTTTTACACCAGCATCCAATAATGATGCGTGGAAAGTGCTGACGCCGGAAGTGGCGCTCGACGAAATGAATCCCGCGGCGAGGGGCTTAAAGGGACGTCAACTGTGGGCCGCGCAGAGGTCGGCGAAAATGAACTGGCATGAGCCGGACGACGTGCCCTCCGAGGTGCTGAACCGCATCCTGTGGTGGGACGCCAAAGGATACGACAAGGAGTATCCAAAGCATTGATGGCCCGGGAATGAGTCGAAGGGCTCCCGCGTCGTGCAGCTTACGCTTTGGTTAGAATTCTTAAATCATGACGCGATTCCTAATGCTCTTCGCGGCGGGCACGGCGCTGGCCGCCGACCATGTCGTGATTCTCGGCTTCGACGGCATGAGTCCGAATGGGATTCAGAACGCGCCGACGCCGGTGTTCCACGAACTGATGCGGCGTGGGGCCTGGACGCTGCACGCGCGCGGCGTGATCCCCACCGTCAGCAGTCCGAACTGGGCTTCCATGATCATGGGCGCAGGCCCGGCCGAACATGGCGTGACCTCGAACGCGTGGGAGCCCGGCAAGTTCGACATTTCCCCCATCTGCGTGGGTGACGGCGGTATTTTCCCCACCATCTTCGGCTTGCTGCGCAAGCAGAGGCCGGATTCGGTCGTCGGCGTCTTTCACGATTGGGATGGCTTCGCGCGCCTGCTTGAAGCCAGCGCGGTGGACGTTCTGAAGCACGGAGAGGGTCCGGACGAGACCATGGAAATGGCCATCGCATTCCTGAAGCAGCGCCATCCGCGCCTGACCTTCGTGCATTTGGACCATGTGGATCACGCCGGTCATCAGTTTGGCCACGGTACGCCGCAATACTACGAAGCGGTGGCCAAGGCGGACGCGCTCAGCGGGCAAATGCTCGCGGCGATAAAAGAAGCAGGCATGGCAGACACGACCATCCTGTTGATCACAGCCGACCACGGAGGTGTGGGCAAAGACCATGGCCACTCAACGATGGCTGAGATTGAAATTCCCTGGATTCTCAGCGGGCCCGGCGTTGCGCAGGGCCGCGAACTGGCCGCGCCTCTGAAAACCTACGATACCGCCGCGACCGTCGCCGCCATCCTCGGCGTGAAGCCGCCCGAGTGCTGGATCGGACGGACTGTCAAAGAAGCCTTCACAGCAAAATAAATCTACGGACGCTCGCCGTGGGCGATCCGCGCCCTAATTTCGTCGATCACCGGCCCCAGACCTGGCGACATTGCTTGTATGCGGATAAACGCCATATTCGTGTCGAGAATAACCACAGCCTTGTCATGTTGACGTAAGTCCATGGCGTTGGAGGCGTTCAACGCCACGGATAAAGGGCTGGTGTTGCGGAACTCCACAGATGCTTTCTCGACAGGTTGAAAACAATGCAGAATTCATTTGGCGCTCCACATGCTTTCTCAGAAGCGGAGGTGCTCTATGATCATGATGTCGTTGGTTCTATTCGCCTTCCTGGCGGGCGCGCTCGCTGACTATGGATCTCTCGTGCCTGAGGGGCTTCGCTATCATGCCGAACACACCCGGGCGCGCCGCGAGGGGGGCCAGAGTCGCGCATCTCAAAGCGGCGCTTCCCGGGGCTCATGCGCAAACGGAACTGGTGGCGCACGCTGGAGGACGTGGAGCGGGCTCATGTCGAATCCGTCTGGAAGCAATCGGCGGGCAATCACTCTCTGGCGGCGCGTGCGCAGTACCACGCCACTACGATCCTGAATGAGCTGCGGGCCGTGGCCAAAGGTTCGCGCCTGCTCGGCGTGGCCGCGATGGATCCGTTCGTACCCATCTTCACCTTCGTCTTCGGCCAAGCGGAAGTTGAAGGACACTGCGCGCTGGCATCCACCTACCGGCTGGAGGAAGAGCGCTACGGCCTCCCGAGAAATGAGCAGAAGCTCCAGGAGCGGTTGACGAAGGAAGCCGTTCACGAGCTTGGCCACACGTTCGGATTGAACCACTGCGACGACTGGCAGTGCGTGATGGCGTCTAGCCATTCGGTGGAGTTCGTGGACATGAAGCGAGCCGAATTTTGCCAAGACTGCGCTCGCGTCGTGGGGCCCCGGCGCTAAGCTGGCCGCCGAGAGCGCCAGACAAGAAGTGCCCGGAGCCCCAAGCCGAGCATCACTGCCAGCAGAGGGTCATTGATCTCGGCGACGTGCCCGGGGATGCGGGTTTGCAATGCTTCGATCGCGGCCAGAACCAATGTGACCAAGAAAGTTGCCCGGAACAATCTCATCCGGCCACGTGCCAGCAGCCAGATGGAGGCCCCGTACTGAAACAGCTTGCCGAGCAGGATCACGATCGAGTTCTGCCACGCGTTCTCCAGCAGGCCTCCGAATGGGACCCACAGAAATGCTCGCGCCGGGTCTTCGAAATGGAAAGGCGCGAGTCCCCTAAGCGCCACTGCCGTCAGCAGCAGGATTCCCGCGAGCCAGTCCGCATTTATGAGGAAGCATGCCGCCAGCGCAATCGCTGCTCCTTCAAGGTCAGCTGGCAGGGGAGCGCGATTGACAATCCCGAATTGCACGGGCAACAGCACGAGCAGTAGGGCCAACCAGGCCACAGGTCGCCTGGCTCCGGCGGCGATCAGCAGCCGGCTCACCGCGATCCACTCTGCTGCGCTCAACAGTGTCGGAATCGGATCCAGCACCGGCGCATGGGCGAATGCGGACAGCTTCGTTCTCCAAACTCCTAACGCGAGAACCGGAAAGATCGGAAACAGCAGATATCCTAGCCAGCAGAAAAGCAGGGCCACAGCGCCTCGGTCGCGAACCCGAAACGCCGGGCCGGTGGAAGGAAAATCGACAATCCTGGTAAATACGATTCCCGCAACGACGCCGATGGCGGAGCCGAGTATGTTGTCGACCAAGTCAATGGAGCTGCACTGCCGGTGAGGGGTGTAAAGTTGCAGCATCTCCATGCTGGCCGAGAGCACGGTGCCGATCGCGACCGGGGTGAACACACGGCGAAACGCGAGATATCCGGACATCCCTAGCGGAATGTAGATGGCGATGTTGACGGCGATATCGAAAAGGAACCGGCGGTCGGCGGGATTCGCGTCCCAGGTATGCAGCAGGATATACAGCGGGCTGGCGGGGAGCGAAGTTGCCTGAAATGTCCCCGGGTAAAGCGAGCCGTAGACGATCAGCGCGATGACTCCGACGAAGATTCCGATCATTTCGCGCCGGGATCGCCCGTCGGAGGCGGCGCGTGATCCGAGGCAGCGGGAGGCCCCAACAACTCCGTGAGAACCGGTTTCAGCGCGTCCGCCCAAACCTGATATGCCTTTAGCGTCGGGTGGAGCTTGTCCTTGGCAATTCCGTCGAACAGCGTACCATCGCGGCGGGCAAGTTTGTCGTTGATATTCAGATAGCGAACCCCCGCCAATTTGGAAAGATCGCGGTTGATGTTCTCGATGACCGGAAGGAAGGCCATATTGTCGTTTCTTGGGAAGATTCCCATGAGGATGATCGTTGCCGCCGGAGCTTTGGTTTGGATCAGGCGCACAATCGCCTGAACGCCTCGCGTGACGTCGTCCGCCGAAGCC
>Ga0075029_100000264_pt1 | contig 29276 bp, 26 predicted proteins | sample LitLauG_LLR_2013_FD_71391 | JGI IMG/M metagenome (GOLD analysis project Ga0075029, IMG submission 71391) | Freshwater sediment microbial communities from North America - Little Laurel Run_MetaG_LLR_2013 | ecosystem: Environmental > Aquatic > Freshwater > Creek > Sediment | place: USA... | reverse complement strand
TCGGACGGCATCCGCGAGACGCTCGCGACCGATCCGTCCTTCGACTTCATGACGAATAGGGCGTAACGATGGCAAAAGTCACGATCGTCGATATCCAGCACAAACAATTCAAGAAGAAAATGACGGGCTACGATCCCGCCGACGTCGATCAGTTTCTCGACGAGATCATCGAGACGCTCGAGGACGAGGCGCAACAGCGCGCCGCGCTCGAAGCGGAGATCGCGGATTTGCGCGAGCGCGTCAGCCACTTCAAAGCGATGGAAGAGTCGTTGCAGAACACGCTGCTGCTGGCCCAACGCACCGCAGACGAAGTAAAAGCGAGCGCGCACAAGGAGGCAGATTTGATCCGCAAAGAGGCCGTCGTCGGCGTGCAAAGCGAGATCGCGGCCTACGGCGATCGCACGCTCGAAGCCCGGCGCGAGTACCAGCGCGCCGTCGAGACGGCCGAGAAAGCGAAAATGGAATTGCGCGGGCTCTTGATGACGCATCTCTCGCTGCTGGAGCGCACGGTTCCCTACGCGAACGGCGCGGCGGCGCACGTCGAACCCGAACCCGAACCGGCGGAAGTGTAAGAGCCGCCCTGCGCGAAGGGGATCGCGATGGCTAACGCACGCGCCGCGCGCCAAGTCGCCGGAGCGGCACCGCGCCTCTATCCGGTCGGTAAATCGATCGTCCTCTTAGGCGTGTGCGCGCCCGAGCTCGCGGGCCGGCGCCTGAGCGTCGAAGGCCGTCGCGTGCAGGCGATCCGCTACGGCCGGCTCGCGCTCTTGGTCGCCTACGTCGATCGCAACAAGTACGCGGCCGTCGAAGTCGAGCGCCGCCGCGCGGACGCCGCGTGGTTTTCCGCCGAAGCGCGCGTCCTCGAAACGGCGGTCGAGCGCGCCTCGGCGCACGGCCGGATACTGCCGCAGAAGATTCTGACGGTGCTCCCGCACGCCGAAGCATTGGAGCGGTACGCGCGCGAGCACAACGGCCGGTGGACGCGTGCCCTCGCGCGCCTCGGCCCCAAGCGCGAATGCGCCGTCCATCTGTACGCGGGGCCGCACGCGCCGCCGGGCGGCGCACCGTACGTCGCCCGCGTCGCGTCGCGCGCCGCGCGGACCGGGAAGGCGCCGGCGTTTCCCTCCGATTCCGCAATCGCGCGCCACGCGCTCGCGATGTGGAATGAGGTGACGTCGCTGGCAATCGCGACGCGCAGCGTCGGTCCGGGCGAGCGCCGCGGCGCGCTGTGGTCGGCCGTGCTGCTGGTCGACGAACACGACGTGGCGGCGCTCGCCGCAATCCTCGAACGGTCGATCGTCGCGGGCAAAGATTTGGGCGTGACGGCCTATCTCGAAGGGCCGCGCGCGCCGTTTACGTTCGTCTAGGTCCGAAATCTACGGATGGGCCGGGTTCGGGGCGGCCATCCGTTCTAAGATTTTGGCGCCGGGCTGCATGCCCGCAAGCAGGGTGGCGAGCAACGCGTGGCCGGGATCCGCGTCCGTTTGCGCGGCCTTGACCATCATCGCTCCCGCGCCGTTCGCCATCGCGCTTTGGGTGGTTTGCGCCGCGTCTTTCTCAAATTGCTGCGCTTGCTCGGGCGTCATCGAACTCTGCAGGTTCGATCGCATTTGGCTTGCGTCGAACAGCGTCTGGGAGAGTTTCTCCGCTTCGATGCTCCTGATCGCTTGGGCCTCACCCGGGCTCAAGCTCCCGTCGATCTGCGCCGCGGCGGCATCGAAATTCGGGTCGGGAGCAACGGCCAATTCACCCACGACCTTTGCCAGCAGCATGCGATGCGCGGGCGTAAGGGCCGCAAGCATTCCGGCGCGCGCCTGCCGCTGCGCTTCCATCGCCTTCGATAACATCGTCAGCCCTGCCGACATCACCGATTTCGTGGCGTCCGGCTGGGACGGGGCCGGCGAAGGCGCGATCGCTTGGGCGAACGCCGCCGACGGCGCGAGGGCGAAAACCAGAACGCTCGTTTTCAGCAATTGCTTCATGCAACTTCCTCCATGGTCGCCCTTACGGCGCCGCCGCCGCGGGGCTCCTTCCCGGCCGGAGTCATTCGCCCGGGAAGCGAAACGTGCCGATGCCGACGCAGTATTTGCGGCGACGGATTTGAGGGCGTCATGAGCCAATTGCCGGTCCTCACGTTGGCAGCGCTCCTTGCGGCCTCCGGGCCGACCGCCCACCTCTACGTGGCCGGGTACGCTCGAGGGGCGCTTCAGATCGTGCGCTTTCCGTTCGTGGACGGCGTGCCGGCCGGCCGGCCGGACCTGCGCTATCAAAACCTCGTTCCGCCGATCGGCGTGGGACGCGACGGCACGTTCTATGCGACGGTCCCGCTCGCGTGCTGTTCGGGGCTCGGACAGATCGACGTGTTCGGGCCGGATTCCAATAAACCGGAGCGCCAAATCACGCTGCCGAATTTGAATCAAGACACGACGATCGTCACCGCGATCGCGGAAGGCCCCGGCGGATTCCTCTACGTCGGCTACGCCGCGTTCCAATCAGGCGCTCGCGAGCCGCGCGCACCGCGTAACGCGCCGCTGCAAGGCGTCGCGGTCTACCCGCCTGACGCGAACGGCGGTGCGCCTCCCGTGCAGATGTTCGACGTGCCGCTCGACGTGGCCGGCCCGCTCGCGCTCGCGTTCGATCCGCGCGGATACTTATATATCGCGACGACGAACTCGTTCGACGACCACAACCGCATCTACACCGTCGCGGACGCGTTGCACGATCCGCACGTGATCCGCGAACTCGATTTGCCGTACGGCGTGCGCGCGTTCGGGCTCGAGGTTTCCGACGGCGGCCGTAACCTCTACGCCCAAACGTTCGGCTCGCCGCAAGCGGAGATCGCCGTGTACCCGTACGGAGCGAGCGGTCGCGCGCGGCCCGCGCGGACGATCGCAATCGCGCAGTCTTCACTCGGACCCGTCTACGGCTTCGGGATTGCGGGACCGAACGCATACGTCGGCTTGTACGCGAACCCGGCCGGCGTGCTCGGTTACGAGAAACACGCATCGGGCTCGCCGTCGCCCGATTACTCGCTACCGCTGCCGAATTTCGTGTCGATCGAGGGCGTAGCGGTCGGTCCGTAGCGGATCCGTGCGGCGCGCGCAACGCTCGACGCGAGGATCGTTGCCAAGCCTAGAAACAAAACGACGCCGCGTGCCTGCGGCGGTCCGATTCGAAACGTCGCTCCGATAGCGACGATTCCGAGCCACAGCGCGATGGCGAGCGCGAACGCCCAATCCTCGACGAAGAGCCCGAGAATCTCGATGCCGATTCCGCGCAGGACTTTCACGCGCTCGCGACCTTCCTCGCAACTCGCGCTTCGCGCCGGTTGCGCGCGACGGCCACGCCGAGCCCGGCGGTAGCGAGAAAGCCCACGACGAGTCCGAGCAGCGCGAAATCGCCGCCCGGCCAGGGCACGTGCAAGCCCTCGGCCGTCCAGAACGTCCCGAACGACGACAGCATCACGCCGACCGCAAACTTCAGCGCGTTCTCGGGGACGTTCGCGAGCGGCGCCTTGAGCGCGAAGCCGCTCGCGACGACGACGACCGCCGCCGCGCCCGCGCCGATGCCGGCCGGCACGAGCGCGCCTGCGGTCGCGCCGACGGCGATCACGATGAAGACGACTTCGAGTCCTTCGAGCACGACCGCGTTGAACGTCGTCGTCGCGCCCTTCCAATCGAAATCGCCGTGCGGCCCCGCGCCCGCGAGCGCCGCTTTTTCGCGCTCGAAAATCTTCGCCTCGTCGTGCAGCGCGATCACGCCCGCGTAGCGCAGCACGGCCTTACGCAGCCAGCGCATCCCGAAGAAGAGCAGCATGATGCCGACCGCGAGCTGCAGCGTCGCGAGCGGCACGGCGCCGAGCGCGGGACCGAACGCGAGCACGAGTCCGGCGAGCAGCAGCGCGCCGGCGACCGTTCCGGCCCACGCGGCGGTCCAGCCGCGCGTTGCACCGACGGCGAGCACGATCGTCAGGGCCTCGACGAACTCGACGAGCGAGGCGAGAAATGCGGGGATCGCGGAGGCGAAGAGCGAGGTCATCGTGCTAGGCGAAGGCGGCTGCGGCGGCGCACGCGGTCAGCGAGCCGTCACGAATCACCGTGCGGGCGGCTTCGATGTCCGGCGCTTGGACGCGGTCGGCGTCGAGCGGCGGGATTCGCAAGCGCGCCGCGTCGTACGCCGCCTGCGTGCCCGCGCCGTTGCGCAGCGGCCGGCGAAAATCGGTCGCGGCCAGCGCGCACAGCAGCTCGCAGGCGAGCGCCCCTTCGACGTTGTCGAGAATGGCGTCGAGCGTCCGCGCGGCGATCGTCCCCATCGAGACGTGATCTTCTTGGCCGGCCGAGGTGGGGATCGAATCGACCGACGACGGCGAGGCGAGGCCCTTGCTTTCGCTCACGAGCGAGGCCGCGCAGTACTGCACGATCATGAGGCCCGATTCGAGCCCGGGCTTGCGCGAGAGGAAGAGCGGTAAGCCGCGATCTTCGCCGTTGAGCAGCAGGTACGAGCGGCGTTCGCTGATCGAGGCGACTTCCACCATCACCGCTTTGAGAAAATCGCACACGACGCCGACCGGCTGGCCGTGGAAATTGCCCCCGGTGAGGAACTCGTCTTCTTCGGGAAAGATCAGCGGGTTGTCCGTGACCGACACCGCCTCGATTTCGAGCACGCGCCGCACGTGGTCCGCCGCGTCGCGCGCGGCGCCGTGGACGACGGGAATGCAGCGAAACGAGTAGGGATCTTGCACGCGGCCGCAGTCGCGATGCGACTGCATCACCTCCGAGCCCGCGACGAGCGCGCGCAGCCGGTCCGCCACGCGCGCTTGCCCCGGATGCGGCCGCAGCGCGTTGATCCGCCGGTCGAAGACGTGGTCGGTCGCGAGAAACGCTTCGATCGAAAGCGCGCCGATCACGTCCGCGGTCGCGAGCAACCGCTCGGCGCGTAACAACGACAGCGCCGCGATGCCCGTCATCACCTCCGTGCCGTTGATGAGCGAGAGACCTTCTTTGGCACCGAGCCGAAGCGGCGCGAGCCCGGCGCGTCGCAGCGCTTCGGCGCTCGGAAGGCGCTCGCCGCGGTACGTCGCTTCGCCTTCACCGATCAGCGTGAGCGTCATGTGCGCGAGCGGCGCGAGATCGCCGCTCGCGCCGACGGACCCTTGCGCGGGCACGACCGGCGTCACGCCGCGGTTGAGAATCTCGGCGAGCAAATCGAGCGTTTCGAGACGGATGCCGGAGTGCCCGGCGGCGAGCGAGCTCACGCGCAGCACGCCCGCCGCACGCACGAACTCCTCGCGTAGCGGCGCGCCCGTTCCGGCCGCGTGACTGCGCACCAGATTTTCTTGCAAGCGTTCGACGTCGGCGGCGGCGATCGTCACGTTCGCCATGCGGCCGAAGCCGGTCGTGACGCCGTAGATCGTCGCACCGCTGCGGAATTGGCGTTCGACGCAGGCGCGCGCGGCGGCCACGCGTTCGCGCGCGTCGGCCGTCACGCGCACGGTCGCCTGGCCGGCGGCGACGCGCTCGATCGTCTCGAGCGAAAGCGTCCGGCCGTCGAGTTCGACTGTCATCACCGCGCTGGTTCCGGCGCGCTCGCCGCGTGCCCTGGGCGCAGGAGCGCGCCGCCCGCGAGCACCTCGTTCGCGCGCCACGCGCCGCTGCGAAAGAGCGCGACGTCCAGCGCGTCGTCGCCCGCGTCCGCCGGTAACGCGAGCGCCACCGCGTCGGCGCGCAAGCCGGGCGCGAGCGCGCCGGCCGCGCGGCCGAGGGCGCGCGCGCCGCCGTACGCGGCCGTTTCGTAGAGGAAGCGCCCGACCGACGGGTCGCGCGGGCCGTGCAGCAGATTGCGTTCGCGCGCGAGCAAACGCTGCACGTACTCGAGCCACCGCAATTCCTCGGCGACGTCGATCGAGACGTTGCTGTCGCTGCCGATGGCGATGCGGCCGCCGCCGCGCACGAACGATGCGGCCGGAAAGGTGCCGTCGCCGAGGCTCGCTTCGGTCGTCGGACACAGCGCCACCACGCACCCGGCGCGCGTCAGCAACTCGCGTTCGTCCGCGGTCGCATGCGTGGCGTGCACCACGCACCAGCGCGCGTCGAGCGGCACGTGCGCCGCGAGCAGCGCGATCGGCGTCGTGCCGTGCGCCGCGACACACGCTTCGACTTCGCGAACCTGTTCGCAGGCGTGGACGTGCAGCGGCGCGTGCGGCCCGAGCGATTCAGCGAGCGCCACCAGACGCGGCAAATCCTCCGGTGCGACCGCGCGCAGCGAATGCGCCGCTACGCCGAGCGTGATTTGCGGATCGCCGCCGTACGCGTCGTGCAACGCGCGCACGAGCGACGCAAACGCGTCGAACGAGAGAACGAAGCGCGCCTGCCCCGGCGTCGGCGGGCGCCGTCCGAAATCGGAATACTGATAGAGCACGGGCAGCAGCGTCAGCGCGATGCCGGTCGCGCGGGCCGCGCGCACGATGCGGTCGGCGAGTTCGGTCGGGCGCGCGTACGGCGCGCCGCCGGGTCCGTGATGCACGTAGTGGAATTCCGCGACGCTCGTGTAGCCGGCCGCGAGCATCTCGGCATACGCAGCCGTCGCGGTCGCCTCGAACGCGTCGGCGTCCGACCTGTCGAGGAGGGCGTACATCCGCTCGCGCCACGTCCAGAACGAGTCCCCCGCGGGTCCCGCGCGCTCGGTGCGGCCCGCGATCGCGCGCTGAAAGGCGTGCGAATGCGCGTTCGCCATGCCCGGGACGACGACGCCGTCGAGCCGGCGCGCGCCCGCGGCGCTCGAACCGGGGACGACGGCGGAAAACCAGCCGGCGCCGTCGATCTCGAAGCGGACGTCGTTCGCCCAGCCGTTCGGCAGCAGGGCGCGCTCGGCGAAATACGCGGTCATAACGTGCGCTTCGCCACGAAAGCGCGGACGGCTTCGCCCGGCCGAGCGACGAAGCGCTCTTCGTGCCGACTCAGCCGTACCGCTCCTCGGGGGAACGCGCCGAGCGCCTGTGGGCCGGCGGCCGCATCGCCACGATGGATCCGGCCCGCGCGACGGCCTACGGCCTGCTCGACGACGGCGCAATCGTCACGCGCGCCGACGGGACGCTCGCGTGGGTCGGCGAGCGCGCGGCGTTGCCGGCGGCGTTCGGGGCGCTTGAGACCGAGCATCTCGGCGGGCGCCTCGTCACGCCGGGTTTCGTCGACGCGCACACGCACGCGGTGTACGCGGGCAGCCGGATTCGCGATTTCGAGATGCGGCTGGGCGGTGCGACCTACGCGGAAATTGCGCGCGCGGGCGGCGGGATTCTCTCCACGGTCGGGGCGACACGCGCCTCGGACCAGGCGGCGCTCGAACGCGCCTCGGAATCGCGCGTGCGCGCGCTCGCGGCTTCGGGCGTCACGACGATCGAAATCAAATCGGGTTACGGTCTCGATCACGTGACCGAACTGACGATGCTGCGCGCGGCGCGCACGCTCGCCCAGCGTTGCGACGTCGGGATCAGCACGACGTACCTCGGCTTGCACGCGGTGCCGCCCGAATTCGGGAACGCCGACGCGTACGTCGATTTCACGATTCGCGACATGCTGCCGGCGGTCGCGGCGGAAGGACTCGCCGACGCGGTCGACGCGTTCTGCGAAACGATCGCCTTCACGAGCGCGCAAGTGGAGCGTTACTTCGCGGCCGCGCGCGCGCTCGGATTCGCGGTGAAACTGCACGCCGATCAACTCTCCGACGGCGGCGGCGCGTCGCTCGCCGCGCGCTTCAACGCGCTCTCGGCCGACCATCTCGAACACGCTTCGCTCGAAGGCTTGGCCGCGCTGGCAGCCGCGGGAACCGTCGCCGTGCTCTTGCCCGGAGCCACGTATTTCCTGCGCGAGCGCACGCTGCCGCCCGTGGATACGATGCGCATGCTCGGCATCCCGATGGCGGTGGCAACCGACTGCAATCCGGGGACGTCGCCGCTCGTGTCGATGCCGCTCGCGCTCAACTTCGCCTGCACGCTCTTCGGACTCACGCCGGAAGAGGCGCTCGCCGGCGCGACCCGTCACGCCGCGCAGGCGCTCGGCCTCGGCGCGCGCGTCGGCCGTCTCGCGCACGGATACGCGGCGGATTTCGTGGTGTGGGATCTCGAGGATCCCGCCGCGCTCGCGTACGCGATCGGCGCGCAGCCCGTCGTGACGGTCGTGCGCGGCGGACGAGTGCGTTACTGTAGCTGACGATCCGCCTCGCGCAGGTGGCGGCCGTATCGGATTGCCGTCTACGCTGCTGAACAATACTCCCTTCGCATGCACCGCTAAATCGTCACAAAAATGAGACCTCGATCGCTACGCTGAGATGGCGATGCCCCTAAAGAGGGTGGTAAGCCGGCAAGGCCGCGAGAGTAAAATGCACGGCGCTACAGGTACGCGCGCGAAATAGCCTTGAAAAGCGCGAGAGACTGACCGTCAATCCCAAAGCAAAATTGCCGCTCCGCGCCAAAATGCGTGAGACTGCAGTCCAGTCGGAGTAGCCATTCTTGACCGAGAGCTCCCGACCGTGTATAACTGACCTACCCACGCTCGGGTTTGAGCGTTTCGCGCTCGACAGCAAAGCCTCTCAAAATAAAGGAAACTAACATGAATGTCAGGATGATCGTCTGTTCAGATTCCAGTAAGATCTTGGGGGGGCGGCCTGGCTTATTGCTAGCGCGACGTTGCTGCTCGCCGCCTGTTCAAGCCCGTCGTCGGTGGCACCACTTAGGCAGGCAACATCTCAGAACGGTAAGGTACACGCAGAATCTCTCGTACCACCACCTCCGAACGGCGGCGCCTACTTTGGTGCGCAAGTGAATCCGACCGGCGGTGCAACGCCTCCTTCCAGTGTTCTTATATCCGAGACTTCGCAACTAGAAGGCCAAATCAATCGGAAGCTTGCGTTCCACTTAGAATATCGGAATTGGTCCCAGATGTTGCAACTCGCCTCCGATCCGGGAATTCAGGATGATATTAACAACGGCCGCGTTCCGATAATTTCCTGGAACTGCGCGGATGATGCAACGCTCGACAAGAATGGCAAGCCTCTTGACCTCTACGAAATTCAGCACGGCTTAGCGAACACGGACCTCCAAAACATCCGGTTACAACTGCTACAGCTGAAAGCGCAAAACGGCGACTCGTACCCGGTAATCCTTCGGTATTTCTGGGAATTTAATATCAATGCTGCCGGTGGCCAAAATGCTAATACGAATAACAACGGTGGTTGTTTCGGAACCGATGAAGATTACACGGATGCCTTCAAGGGAGCTTGGATTCAAATTTGGAACGAGCTGTCCAATTTTCCGTCCCCGAATCGGCCGGACGTTTCGTTTGATTGGAACCCAAACGTAAACGACAATTCTGCCGACGACGCGCAGTGGCCAGACTTTAAACCCTACTATCCCGGCCCTAGCTACGTGGATTGGATCGGTGCCGACGGATATAATAAAGAAGACTCCAATGGGAATCCAGTCCAATTCACGGGCATCTTTAATGCCTTCTATTCAAATATTACTCAGCAAGTCGGCTACTACGGAAACGGACTTCAAAAGCCCATGATGATCGGCGAAACCGGAACGTGCCAGCAATACACGACGCCGCACAATGATCAAGTGTCGTTTCTCCAAGACGTAATAGCCGACATGCCGACAAATTACCCGGATTTCGTTGCAATAGATTACTTCGACGCAAAAGGTAGGTATAATCCGCCTGGTGGCTGTTACTGGACCTTTAACAGCAGTGGGCTTCAAGAATTCGCGACCATGGGGCAGCAACCATATTTTCAGCCAACGGTGAGCCTGTGATGGCGTGTGGTAATATGGATGCCCCCGGCGCGGCCTGCCCCGTTGTGCCCGGATAGTTTAGATGCGCGACCTAACGCGCGTCGTATCGGGCGGTGCGCTCGTAATTGCCGCGTATTGCCCCGGCCAAGCCGCAACCCTAGAAAATCCCAGTGCATGGGGCGCCTCGTTTGAGAGCACGTTCGAGGACGATCATGGTGGGCACAAATCGAATTCCTTGCTTTTCGTTGCGGAACAAGCCCGTCACGAAATTACTGTCTTCGATTCTTTGGGGCGACGAATCCATATCATCCATGGCCCGATCGGGAACCTGGCGATGGATAAATTTGGCGATCTTTTCGTGGCGGATTTTCTTGGCCTGAGCTTTGTAAACGAATATAAGCCTCCCTACTCAGGCCCGCCGATTCGGCTTAATCTGCCTTCGGATCAGATCGCTTGGGGCGTGAGTACGGACGAAAAGACCGGCGTCTTAGCGATTCTTTCGATTACGAGAGAGGTCGGCAACGACGCTATCTCATTCTTCAAGCACGGCGCAACGAAACCGTGTAAGGTCGTAACCACGCAAAGTGGGTCGCTTGGGCTGGGTACGCAGGCCGCTTTTGACGCTGAGGGTACGCTCTTCTTCGGGGCCAGTACGGGCAACGGGGGAGGCGTGATCGTTGCATCGCTGGCCGGTGAGTGCGATGCGAAAAGCATTCGCGAGCTAAGCTTCGATCAGCCGATTTACCCGTACGGCAACATAGCCTTTGATAAGGACGACAATTTCGTCATCCAATCGTACGTGAACGACCAGCCCGGCCCCATTTACACGTACCGGCATCCGAAAAATGACGCGTTTGGGCCGCCGATCGCTGCGAGTCAGCTAGGTATCTATGACTCACGTCCATTGACGTTTCTAACATTGTCGTGTGACGGAGAGCATCTGTGGGCTGGAGATTTTTACGGCAGCGACGTATTTCTCTACCGTTACCCGAGCGAACCGATTCTGCCGCCGCTTCTTGCAATCTCCAACGTGCGCGAAAATGTGTCGGCAGCGGTCTTTCCCATGCTCGTTCCCTGAGAACGTGACGCCGCGCACGTAATTTCGCTCGACGACGGTGTCAGAAGGCGCGACCGCAGGTAAAGTGCGCCGAGCCGCGGCGACGACCGATTATACTACCGGTATGTGGTCGAACGTTCGCCGAATCGTAAGGGTCGCCGCGCTTGCCGCGGCGGCCACGGGTGCTGCCGCGGCCGAGCCGCCGCCGACGCTTTCGCCCGAGGCACCAGGGAGTCTGAGCGGCGTCGTGATGGGCTTCGATCATAGCGGCACGACCAAGACCGGTCCGCTCTCGGGCGTAACCGTCTGGCTCGTGCGGGAAGCGAATACCGACGACGGCATCGATTTTTGGTTCGATACGCTCCCGCCGGGCGAGTATCGGCTCGCGATGGTCACCGTTCTACGAGGCCCCGTCGCGCGGGATACCGAGTTGCACTCCGTGGAGGTCGTTGCCGGCCGAACGGAATTCGTCACCTATTTAGGGCACGCGGATTCGCAACACGGCGCGCACGCTTCTCAAAACCCGGGCGATTTCTTTCCCGAAGACGCGATACTGCCGCATGAGAGCACGGCGGCTGCGAACCCTTGGACGATCTCCTCCGTGAGAGCCGCCGAACCGTATGCGGGTCTCGAGGGAACCGGACAGATTCGGGGCGTCGTGCGGTACGCCGACGCCGCAGGCCGCACCTCGCGTGTGAACGCCGTCGTCGCACTGATTAGAACGACGACCAGCGACGCGACGGGCCACTACACGTTTTCAACAGTCGCGCCGTCGTCCGCTTACGAATTGGCCGCATTCAAGAGCGGCTTTGCTTTCCTCTCCGGCGGCCGCTTTGAGATTTCTCCAGGCGAAAGAATGACGACGGACATCAACGCCGACGCAGTGTGGCCCAGTTACCGCGCGTTGGACTATCGTAAGCCCGGCCATCCGCATTTACGGGCCGCGCAGGTTGCCGAGCTTCGCGCGATGCTTTCCCGCCTGAAACCGTGCCAGCGCCGCTTCTTGTATTACGCTTTTCCCGATCCGCAAACGTCCGCAGAACCGTTCGTGATGTTCTTCTGGCCGTATGCCGGCGGAGGCCGCCAGCCGCACGTGCTGGGCGGCGATAACCTCTATTACGACGTGGTTGAGGGTCATGCGTTCCCCACGCACGGCATGCCGGACGAGAGCCTTGCCGATGAGATCCGCGATCTCGGCTGCCCCGCGGGCGACGTGATTCCGGACTGAAGCGGCCGCGCGGAGGGTTCGGCGCGGGCGGCGAACCGTTCCGAGCGTATTCGCCATGCCGGAGTGACCTATGACCTCGTTGCTCGCCCACCCCGTTCGCGCTCCGCGCGGTACCGCGCTCTCGGCCAAGAGCTGGCTCACCGAAGCGCCGTTGCGTATGCTGATGAACAACCTCGATCCCGACGTCGCGGAGCGCCCCGACGACCTCGTCGTGTACGGCGGCAAAGGCAAAGCGGCGCGCGACTGGCCGAGCTACGAACGCATCGTCGAAGTGTTGCGCCGCCTCGAAGCCGATCAGACGCTCCTGGTCCAGTCGGGCAAACCCGTCGGCGTCTTTCCGACCCACGCGGACGCGCCGCGCGTGCTGATCGCGAACTCGAACCTCGTGCCGCATTGGGCCACGTGGGAACACTTCGACGAACTCGACCGCAAGGGGCTCGCGATGTACGGCCAGATGACGGCCGGCTCGTGGATCTACATCGGTTCGCAAGGCATCGTGCAAGGCACGTATGAGACGTTCGTCGAGATGGGGCGCCGCCATTACGACGGCGACTTGAGCGGGCGCTGGATTCTCACGGCCGGTCTCGGCGGCATGGGCGGCGCGCAGCCGCTGGCGGGCACGATGGCGGGTGCGTCGGTGCTCGCCGTCGAGTGCGATCCGCACCGCTTGCGGCGCCGCCTCGAAACGCGCTATCTCGACGAAGCCGTCGAAAATTTGGACGATGCGCTGGCGCTGATTCGTGCCGCCTGCGAACGCCGCGTGCCGCGCTCCGTCGGCCTACTCGGCAACGCCGCTGAGGTGTATCCCGAACTCGTGCGGCGCGGCGTGCGCCCCGACATCGTGACCGATCAAACGAGCGCGCACGATCCTTCGACCGGCTACCTGCCCGTGGGTTGGAGTTTGGAAGAAGCGGAGGCGCGGCGCCGCGACGACCCCGCCGCCGTCGTGCATGCGGCAAAGGCGTCGATGGCCGTGCAAGTACGCGCGATGCTCGCGTTCCACCACGCGGGCATCCCCACCGTCGACTACGGCAACAATATCCGGCAGATGGCGCGCGAAGAAGGCGTGAGCGACGCGTTCGCGTTTCCGGGTTTCGTGCCGGCCTACATCCGGCCGCTGTTCTGTCGCGGCATCGGGCCGTTTCGCTGGGCCGCGCTGTCCGGCGACCCGGACGATATCGCGAAAACGGACGCGAAAGTCAAAGAACTCTTACCCGGCGATCGCCACCTGCATCACTGGCTCGACATGGCGCGCGAACGGATCGCGTTTCAAGGGTTGCCCGCGCGCATCTGCTGGATCGGCCTCGGCGCGCGTGCCAAGGTCGGGCTCGCCTTCAACGAGATGGTCGCGCGCGGCGAACTCGCGGCGCCCGTCGTGATCGGCCGCGATCACCTGGACTCGGGCTCGGTCGCGAGCCCCAATCGCGAAACCGAGGCGATGCGCGACGGTTCGGATGCCGTCAGCGACTGGCCGCTGCTGAACGCCCTGCTCAACACCGCGAGCGGCGCGACCTGGGTTTCGCTGCATCACGGCGGCGGCGTCGGCATGGGATATTCGCAGCACGCCGGCATGGTCGTGGTGTGCGACGGCACCGAAGCCGCCGCGCGCCGCATCGCGCGCGTGCTGCACAACGATCCGGCGACGGGCGTGATGCGCCACGCCGACGCGGGGTACCCCGAAGCGATCGCGTGCGCCCGCGAAAACGACCTCGACTTGCCGATGCTCTGACTTCACGATTTCTGGACCTGCGGTCCGTACGATACGGGGACGCACTCGATCCCAAGGAGCCGCATGCAGTTCTTCGTACGCTCGGCATCGTTGATTCTCGCCGCGACGGTCATGGCTGCCCCCGCCATCGCCGCCAACGCGGTCACGCTTCACCCGAAGCTCACCAAAGGGCAAGCGACGGCCATCGCCCGCAAGGCGATCAAGTCGGGCAAAATCGTCGGCGTCGAACTCGAGGCCGAAAAAGGCGGCAGCGGCCTGCGCTACTCGTTCGACGTGAAGGACGGGGCGTTCACGCGCGAAGTCGGCGTCGACGCCAACACCGGCGCCGTGCTCGAAAACGCGGTGGAGGGCAAGCACCCCGACTGAGCGTTACGGCGCGCCGACCGCCTCGTCCAGCGACGACGCTAGCGTCACGTAGCGGCCGATTCCGGAAATATCGATTATTTTCCGCACGACGCCACGTTCGGGCACGACCACGACGAGGCGGCCGGGTATCTTCTTTTGCGTGCCGACGAGAATGCCGACGGCCGTCGAATCGAAGTAAGTGCACTCCTCGAGCACGACGACGACGCGACCGTTGGAGCGCTCCATCGTGGACGCCAGGGCGGCGCGGAATTCCCCCGCCGAGGTCATGTCGATCTCGCCCCGGACGCGGACGATCGGGGTTCCGTCGCGATCCTCCAGTGAGTACAAAGTGTGAGCTCCCTCGGCGTGTGGTCGTCTAAACGATACTTCCCGCCCCGGGCGAGAGTTACACCACTTTACCACGGCGAAGTCTAGAAGCGATGTCCGTTTCCGCGAGTCTGAGTCCGGCGCACGAATCTTTTCTTGAGAACGGTCTCAAAGTCGTGATCGTCCCCGCACATGCGGCCCCGGTCGCGACGCTCATGGTGCTCTACCGGGTCGGCTCGCGCAACGAGGCCGTGGGTTACACCGGGGCGTCGCATCTGCTCGAGCACATGCTCTTCAAGGGCACGCCGGCCAACAACCGCGGCAACGGACGGGCCTTCGCCGACATCATGAACGAGATCGGCGCCAACAAGAACGCGACGACGTGGCTCGACCGCACGAATTACTTCGAGACCGTGCCCATCGGCTACTTGGATTTCGCGATCGAACTGGAAGCGGACCGCATGCGCGGGGCCTTCATCGCCGACGCCGACCGGCGCGCCGAAATGACGGTCGTGCGCAACGAACTCGAACGCCACGACAACAGTTCGGCGCGCGTGCTCAACGCGGCGCTCGTCGCGGCGGCGTTTCGCGAGCATCCCTACCACCATCCGACGATCGGCTGGCGCAGCGACGTCGAGGGCGTGTCCACGGAGCGGCTGCGCGAACTCTACGACACGTTCTACCACCCCGATAACGCGACCGTCTTCGTGATCGGAGACGTCGAGGTAGAACGCACGCTCGGGACGCTCGAGCGCACCTTCGGCGCGCTGCCGCGGGCGAACGCCGCGATCCCCGACGTGTACACCGAAGAGCCGCCGCAGACGGGCGAGCGCGGCGTCGTGCTCAAGCGCCCCGGCGAGACGACGATTCTCTCGTACGCCTACCATACGCCCGCGGCGCTCGGGCAGCGGACCGTGCTCTCCGCGCCCGACCTAGCGCGGCGCGCCGCGGAGGTCGAGACGTGCGAGAACGATTCGTACGCGCTCGACGTCCTGGCCCGCATCTTAGGCTACGGCAAGACGAGCCGGCTCTCGCGGGCGCTCGTCGATACGGGCTTGGCGCTCGACGCGTCGGCGTGGAACTGGGGTTCGCGCGATCCCGGGCTCCTGCAAATCGTCGTGAACGTGCGCCCGGGCGTCTCCGTCGATAAAGTGCGGCGCAAGCTCGACCGCGTGCTCGACAAGCTCGCAAGCGACGGACCGAAGTCGAAGGAACTCGCGCGCGTGCGCCGCCAGATCGAGGTGCAGCGCGCCTTCGCACGCGACGGAACGTACGCCCTCGCGCAACGTCTTGCCGAATTCGAAGCCGTGGGCACGTGGCGCATCGACGAGAGTTACGTGGCGCGTGTGGCCGCGGTAACGGCCGACGACGTGCGCGCGGCGATGCGCGCCCACGTGCACGAAGACAATCGCACGGTCGGCACGCTGTTGCCCGGCACGGCGCGCACGTTCGACGTCGTTCCGTTCGAACCGGTCGACACCGAGCGCCCGGCGGCGGCGGTCGAGGCCGCGCCGTTGCCCGAACCGACGTCGGCGCGAACGTCGTCGTTCGCGGACCGCGTCGCTCGCGGCGTGCTCTCGAACGGCGTGACGTGGAGTTACGTTCGCGCGGGCGAGAATCCGACGGTCGCCTTGCGCGGCATCGCGCCGGCGGGCCGAGCCTTCTCACCCGGGCGGCCGCTGCTGCCGGCGATCGTGGCGGAGATGCTCCCGCGCGGCACGCGCGCGCGTCCGCGGCGCGAGATCGAAGAGCGTCTCGAGCGCGCCGGCATTCGCCGGGCGTACGGCGTCGACGACGAGGCCGCCCACAGCTACGATCCGCTCGCGTTTCGCTTCGCCGCGGCGTGCGAAGAGCGCGACTTGCCGCTGCTGCTGGAAACGCTCGGCGAGGAACTCGCCGCGCCGGCGTTCCACGAACTCAAACTCGTGAAGGCCGATCTTTCCGGCTCGCTACGCATCGTGCGAACCAACACGACGTGGCGCGCGATGCAGCGCTTCGCGCAACTCGTCTACGAGGACGGCGATCCCAACGCAGCGGCCGATTGCGACGCGCTGCTTGAGGAGGTTGCGGCCACGACGCTCGACGACGTGCGCGACTTTCACGCCCGCGTCGTGCTCGCCGCGCCGCCGATCGTTTCGGCAGCGGGGTCGGTGGACGAGGACGAGTTCGCGCGGCTGCTGGAGCGAACGCTCGGCGGCGTGCCGTTCGCCGCGAACGGCACGCGCGAGGTCGCGGCGATTCGTGCCCGCGAACCGCGCGATGTCTTCGAACGCGTCGAACTCGAACGGAAGGCCAACGTCGATATCGTCATCGGCCGCGCCACGCCGCTCGTGCGCGCGAGCGACGATTACTTTGCCGCGATCGTCGCCAACGGCATCCTCGGTCAATCGACGCTCAGTTCGCGGCTGGGCTTGCGCCTGCGCGACCGCGAAGGACTCACCTACGGCGTCACGAGCGGCTTCGCGTCACCTGGTCGCATCCCGGGCCCGTGGCGCGTCGGCGTCAGCGTCAATCCGGCCAACGTCGAACGCGCCATCGCCTCCGTGCGCGACGAGCTTCGCGCCTACAACGATTCGGGGCCTACGGCGCGCGAGCTCGCGCAGCAGAAGCGCTCGATGGCGGGCCAGCATCACGTGAACCTCGCGACCGCCGCCGGCATCGCGGTCCAACTCGAGCGCATGGCATACTTCGATCTCGGCGACGATTACGTCGACTCGTACGGCGAACGGCTGGCTGCGGTATCGGCAGCCGACGTGCGCGAGGCGATTGCACGCTACCTCGGCGAGCGCGATCTCGCGGTCGTGGCCGCGGGTACCTTCGCGGAGTCCTGACTCGGCGCTGCGAGAGGGGTAGCCCCCCCTCGAATCGCAAGATGCCGGGAAGTGAATCGACGTGTCTTTGTGGCGTCGGGGTCCGCCGCATTCGCGAGCGGACTCGTGCCGGCGCGCGCGGTCGTCCCGGAATTATCGCTGCGCGATAAGCTCTCGACGCGTGCCGAGGCGAGCAATTTCACGGAGTCCTCGTCGAACGAGGACGTGCACGAGTTTCTCGCCATGCTCGATCAGCGCGGCGCGCCGATCTTCCGCAGCACGTTCGGGAAGACGGCCGGCGGCCGCGACATTCCCTTCGTGGTCGCCTCGCGGCCGCTCGTTCGCACGCCCGCGGACGCGCGCGCGCTCGAGCGCCCGATCGTGTTCGTGCAAGCGACGGTCAACGCGGGCGACGTCGAAGGCAAGGAAGCCGCGCTCGCCCTGCTGCGCGACTTGTGTTTGGCGACGGAGAAGACGCTGCTCGACGACCTCGTCCTCGTGTTCGTGCCCGTCTACAACCCAGACGGAAATGCCAAGCTGGGCTCCGCGATCAGCAACGCGCCCTACGTCGACGGACCGGCTCGCGTCGGCACGTCGTACAACGGCGCGGGTCTCGATCTGAGCGTCGACTACGTGAAAGCCGACGCACCCGAGACGCGCGCGGCGCTCGCGCTGTTGCGCGACTGGAATCCCGACGTCTTCGTCGACTTGCGAACGAGCGGTCCGAGCTTCGTCAACGTTGCGACGTTCCTAGCGCCCGCGTTGCATCCCGCCGCGTTCTACGGCGGCGTCTTCGGCCGCGAATCGCTCGAGCCCGCGGTGCGCAAGGAAATGCACGAGAAGTTCGGCTTCGAAACCTTTCCGGCGGGTCACTTCGGCCGCCGGCGCGCACTCGCGGTGCCGCCCGCTTCTCCGAGCGATCCCGATTTCGGCTGGTTTCCCGTCGACTACCGTCCGCGGACGGGCGTGAACTACATGGGTTTGCGTGGGGCGATCGCGCTCACCATCGCCGCCTACGCGCACGATCCGCTGGAGCGGCGCGTCTACACGACGCGGGCCTGTTTGGAATCCGTGCTCGGCTTCTGCTCGGATAGCGACGACGACGTGCTCGATAACTCGCGTACGGCGTCGCATTGGCTCGGCGGACCCGTGCCCGTCCGTGCCGGGCTTCCGGCGCACGCCGACCCGCAACCGGTCGAGTCGGAGGTGCTCGCGCTCAGTTCGAGCGTCGAAGGCGAACCGGGCGTTCCGGCGGGCTTCAAGCGCACCGGCACGTTCGTGAAGACGTCGATGCCGTTCTACGATCGCTACGTCGCCTCGCTGATCGTCCCTCCGCCCAACGCCTACTTGATCCCGTACGAATACTCGAGCCGCATCCTGCCGCTGCTGCACGCGCACGGCATCGACTACGAGACCGGCGTCGATACGCGAAAGGTCCACGTTCAGGAGTACGTCGTCGACCGCGTCGATCGCGCGGCGTTCCCCTACGAGCAACGCCACCTCGTCGGGGTGGTGGGGCATTGGCAAGATCAGCCCGACTACGTTGCAAAGTTCGGTGCGATCACGATTCCGGCCGTGCAGCCCGGCGGTCCGCTGATCGGCGTGCTGCTCGAACCCCAAAGCGACGACGGCTTCTTGGCGTGGGACACGTTCGGCGATGCCTTGCAGGCCGGTTTTCCCGCCCCCGTGCGACGCGTCATCTAGCGATCGTGGCGTTTGCGATCTTGCAGCGCTAGACCGAACGAAACGCCCAAGAGTCCCGCCACGCATCCGCCGAAGAGCGTGAAGGCGATCGCCTGATTTGCGGGCAGCCCCGCTGCAAACAGCGCGGCTGAAACGAAAATAAGGCCGAGGATCCCGCCGCAGACCGCGATCAGACGCCACATCCATCGTGGCTACCGCGTTCGTGAGGCGGGACCCTGGCCTTTCCGGTTAAGCGCCTACCTCAAACGTTGCGAGCGTCGCGTTTGGCTTTGTCGACCTCGGCAAGGACGCGTTCTTTACCCTCGTTGAGTGCCGAACCCACGTGTTCTCCCGGCGTCATCTCCTCGCCGGCGAGTTTGCGCTTGAGGTGTTCCGCCTCGGCAACGGTGCGGTGACCCGCTTCGTGCAGCGCGTCGCCGACGTTGTCGAGCGTCTTTTTGATTCCGTCTTGTAGTCCCATGATACCGAGCGTTCCCCGCCAACGGCGACTCTAAACGGGCCGCCGTTTACGTACCGTCGCGTGCGAGGGCTTCCACGTCGTCGTGCTGGCGTTCGGTGGGCCGCGCGTCGGCCGCTTCGACCGCTTGCAGCAGCGCTGCCGCGCGAGCGTTGAGAGCGCGCGCTTGGCGTGCGAACGTGCGATCCATGACCGCCGCGAGCTGCGTCGCGAGCGCGAATTGCTCGCGCAGATCGTCGTCGCTCGCCGTGACGCGCGGATCGATCCGCACGTGCAGCGGCCGCTCGTAGGTCCGGCCGCCGGCCGTCAGCGTCACGCGATAGGTTCCCGGCAACGCGAGAACGCCTTCGGGATTGCGCGGCGTATCGCGAGCGATCGCGGCGATCGGATAGTCGTGCTCGAACGCGTGCGGCGCCGCGTAGTGTAGGTCCCAGACGAAGCGGTGTGCGCCGGCGCCGGTCGCCGGCACGGGCGCCCGCCGCACCCAGTAGGCGGGCACGTCGATCTCGGGGTCGAGCGGCTCGGGCCGATCGTCGCTCGAGAACGAGCGCACGAGTTTCCCGGCAGCGTCGTGGATGGCGATCGTCACGGGCCCGCGCACGTCCGGTCCGAGCGCGTAGTCGATGACGGCGCCGTCGGGCGGATTCTCGCCGACGGGCTCTTCGGGCGGCAAGGGCGTGTCGGTATTGGTGTCGCGGCGGACGCGCGTCGCCGTTTGCGGCGTGAAGAGAAAGGCGGGCGCGGTTACGGCGTCGCCGAGTTCGCGCAGCGGCTCGATGTCGTCGAGGATCCAGAACGAACGGCCGTGCGTGCCGATTACGACGTCGTCGCCGTGCACGACGAGATCGCGAATCGACGTGGCCGGAAGATCGCCCCGCAGCGACTGCCAGTGCTCGCCGTCATCGAGCGAAACGTAGACGGAGCGCTCGGTGCCGGCGAACAGCAAGCCGCGCCGCACCGGGTCTTCGCGAATCGTATTGACGGGTTCGTTATCGGGCAGCCCCGCGACGATCGGTTGCCAGGTCGCGCCGAAGTCGCGCGTGCGGTACGCGTACGGATGGAGGTCGTCGAGCCGCTGGCGGCTGACCGACGCATAGGCCGTGCCGCGCTCGAAGTGCGAGGCGTCGATCTGCGTCACGCGGCTCCACGGCCCGAGTTGGGGTGGCGTGACGTTCGTCCAGCGGGCGCCGCGGTCGCGCGTGAGCCACAGCAAACCGTCGTCGGTTCCGGCCCAGATCTGGTCCGCATCGACGTAGGACGGCGCGAGGCTGTAAATGACGCCGCGGTGTTTGCCCGCCAGCGGATCGCTCTGCGCGAAGTGCGCGAGCGTTTCGGGATCGGGCAGCGCCTCGCGGGTGAGGTCGGGGCTGATCGTCCGCCAATGCCGGCCGCCGTCGGTCGTCGCGAAGACGACGTTGAGTCCGAGGTAGAGTTCGCGCTTATCGACGCGATTCCAGACCAGCGGGTTCGTGCGGTCGAAGCGATACGTTTTGCGATCGTACGTCGGCGAAACGTCTTGCGTTTGCCCCGTGCGCTCGTCGTACACCGTCACCTTGCCGCCGTAGATAAGCCACGGGTGCAGCGGATCGGGCGCGACGTAGCCGTACTCTTCGACGCCCACCGGGTGGAATTCGCGAAAGGTGATCGCACCGTCGTTGCCGCGGCTCCACACTTCCGCGCTGCCGCTCTCCTGTTGCGCTCCGAACACGCGATACGGAAAGCGATCGTCGGTGATGACGTGGTAAAACTGCGCCGTCGGCTGGTTGTACCACGAACTCCAGGTCTCGCCGCCGTTGAGGCTCAGCGTCGCGCCTTGATCGCAGCCGAGCACGATCGTGCGCGGATCGGTCGGATCGATCCACACCGTATGGTAGTCGTCGCCGCCGGGCGCGCCCTTGATGCCCGTCCAGGTCACACCGCCGTCGCGCGAGCGATAGGTCGTGGTGTTGGCGGAATACACCGTATCGCGCGCTTGCGGATCGGCCGTGATGCCGGCGAAATCTTCAGTGCGTCCGCAGACGCGCTCTTCGTGGTCGGTTTCACGCCAGGTCGATCCCGCGTCGTCGGAACGGAAGACGCCGCACCCGTCCGGCTTCTCGACGAGCGCGTAGGCGCGATTCGAGTCGGCCGGGGAAATCGCGATGCCGATGCGGCCGACGCGTTCGGGCAGGCCGCCGTGCAACTGCGTCCACGTCGTGCCGCCGTCGGTCGACTTGTACAGCCCGCTCTCGTCGTAGCGTTCGTACACTTGCAGCAAGTTCCACGGTCCGTTGCGCGACGCCCACAGCGCGGCGTATACGGTATCGGGATGGTGCGGGTCGATCGTCACCGCGACCGCGCCGACGTCGCCGCCGTCGTTGCCGAGCACTTTGCGGAACGTCGCGCCGCCGTCGCTCGAAAAGTAGAGTCCGCGTTCGGGGTTCGGCCCGAACGGATGCCCCACGACGGCGACGAACAGCCGGTTCGCGTCGCGCGGGTCGACCGCGATCGCTTGAATCTGCTGGCCGTCGCGCAAGCCGAGGTGCGTCCAGGTCGCGCCCGCATCGGTCGAACGGTACACGCCGTCGCCGGTCGAGAGGTCGGGGCGGCGCAATCCCTCGCCGCTCCCCACATAGATAATATTCGGATTGGACGGCGCGAGCGCGAGCGCGCCGATGGAGCCCGTATCCTGCGCGTCGAAGATCGGCCGCCAGGTGCGGCCCGCGTCGTTCGATTTCCAAACGCCGCCGTTGTTGGGCGCCATGTAGAACGTCCGGCCGTCGCCCGGGACGCCCGCGACCGCAACCGTCCGTCCGCCCCGGAACGGGCCGATCGAACGCCAGTGCAGGTTGCCGAACGCGGAGACGGGCGTCGCGCTCGAGCGCGCAGGCCCGGTGAGGGCGAGCGCGCACGCCGCCATGCCGGCAAGAACGACCATTACGTTTCGACGCATGCGCGGCGCTTCTACGTCGCGCGTTAGCCCCCCGGGCGGACGGCGTCGCTAGGGTGAAGTCGAGGCGTCGCGCGACGCGAATCGAGCCCAGGCGTCGTCCGCGGCCGGCGCGTCGGGAGGCGACGCCGCCACGAAGGCGCGCACCTCGTCCAGCGGCACGACTTTGAAGTTCGACGACCGCTTGCCGAAGGCGACCGGCTCGTCGCCGTTGACGATCACTTCTTGGCTGACGATGATTCCCGCGAGCGCCCCTCGTTCGTCGAAGACGCCGCCGCCCGAGTCGCCCGGTCCGCACGTGCGGCACGTGACGATCGCGCCGTCGTCGCTGGGGGCCGCGCGATATGCCGACACGGTCCAGAGCGCGCCATACGGGTCGCCGACGACGTTTCCGCGCGTGAGCGTGCCGTCGGTCGCGAAGGCGGCTACGGCGTACGCGTCGCCCGGCGACGGGCGGAACGACACGAGCGCGAGGTCGCGAGCGGAGTCTCGCGCGACGATCGTCGCCGCCGCGCCGCGTTCCCGGCGAACGGCCGAAACGATCTCGTCGTCCCCGGAATCGTCGCGCAGGTAGATGCGCGCGTAGCGCATGTTCGCGATCACGTGTTCGGCGGTCAGCACCAGCAGCCGGCCTCCGGCGCGGCGAGCCACGATCTCGCCCGAGCCGAACATGATGCGGTCGCCCCGGCACGTCCGGGCGCACGGTCCGCTGATCGTCACCGTCGAGAGCAGCTCGAGGTCACGCGGGTCGCGCGAGGGGGCGGCCGGAAGCGCGGCCGCGAGCAAGAGGGCGAACACGCTCGAAAGTATACGCGAGAGCGCGCTCGCCCGGCATGGAGCCCGGGTTAAAGCGGGTGCGCCGGACCGTTCGCGGGCGGCTTGAGGCGGCGGATCATGGCGCGTGCGAGTTGCCGCAGCGCCGTCTCGTCGGCGAAGTTGGCGTCGGCGAATTGCACGGAGATGCCGTAATCGTGGCCGCGGTAGTGGACCACGACTTCGCTCGGCCCGATGTCGGTCGGCAGCCCGAGGCCCTTGACCTGGTCGGCCGAGCGAACCGGCGCGAGCCCGTTGGTCGCGTCGTTATTCGGCAGGCCGCGACCCTCGTGGCCGATCGTGACGACGACCGAGCCGCCCTCGCCGTCGTAGGTGCACAGCGAGCCGTCGGCGCCGGCGGCCGGCAGGTGGAACTCCTTGCGGACGCCGGCGCCGACGCTCCAGCCGAAGACGCGTTTGATGTCGGCGCGCGAGAGCAGCGCGCACGGGTCGTCGAGCGCCGCCGCGAGCGCCAAGATGCCGAGGCCGATCATGGCCCCGTCGCTTCAAGACGCTAGGTGCGAAGCCCGCTGCGTGCCGGCCGGAAATCCGAGCGCTTCACCACGCAGGCGGATTGCGGCGCGTTGAAGATATTCGGGTAGCCGAGCGCGCAGAGCGCACCCTGCTCCATGCCGAGGTAGCCGCGCCCCGTGAAGTGGACCTGATCGAAGAAGGCGTGCTTCGATTCCATCTCCAGCGTGCATTTATTCTTCGCGCCGGGATTCGTGCCGTAGCCGGCGACGCAGGCCGTCTTCGTGTTCGTCACGCCGAACTTTTTGGCGTTCTTCAGGACGATTTCGCTCGTGTTGTAGAAATCCCAGAGCGTGACGTTCGAGCCGAGGGGCAGCACGTCGTTCGCGAGATCGTAATCCCATAGTTTCGCGGCGTCGGTTGCGACGGTCGGCGCGATGATGCCGTTGACGCCGAGCACCTCGGTGACGGCCGGCAGGATGCCGAGATCGGGCACGTTGGAAACGAGCACGTGGCGCGCGCCGGCGCGCAGCAAGGCGCTCGTTTCGCTCGCGACGTTCTGCGCGCCGTTCAGGTCGGTCGTCGGAATCTCCGCGAGCAGCAAGGGGTCGCTGAGCGCGGCGAACAGCAGGCCGAGAATGTCGGTCGCGCCGCCTTCGATCACGTAGAGCGCCTTCGGGTCGGCCTTGCCGCCGACGGAGCTCAAATACACTTGCTCTTGCTGATCGATGCGCTGCGGACTGAACGGCACGGGCGGCGGCGCGTTTTGCGGGCCGGTCACCGCGAAACCGTATGCGTAGTTCGTCCCGCCCGCGAGCGACGGCGTGACGGTGACGCCGAACTGCGAGGCGAGCAGATCGACGTAGTTGACGCTATTGGAGTAGCGCCCTTGGTAGTACAGTCCCGCGGGCGGCAAGGCGAACGCGACCTCCGTGTTCCCGTTGTCGGAGAGGCTGTCGCCGAAGACGACGATGCGATCGAAGGGGTGCTTCTGCAGGTCGGCGGCGGCGGCCGGGGCCAGCGCCGCGAGGGAAATGGCGACGAGCGCTAGGCTCGCAGCAAGAGGCGGTAGCTTCATGTCCGGCCTCTTGCCCGCTTTTCGCGGTTCTAATCACGCAAGCGGAAGCGCTGCAACTTGCCCGTCTCCGTGCGGGGGAGCGCCGTCACGAAAGCGACGTCGCGCGGATACTTGTACGGCGCGATCCGCGCCTTGACGAAGTCTTGCAAGGCGCGCGCCAACTCCGGCCCCGCAGCGACACCCGGACGCGCCACGACGAACGCCTTGACGACGTGGCCGCGCTCCTCGTCGGGACGGCCGACGACCGCGCATTCGAGCACGGCGGGATGCTCGAGCAGCACGGCTTCGACCTCGAGGCCGGAAATGTTGTAGCCCGCGGAGACGATCATGTCGTCGGTCCGGCCGCGGAACCAGAAATAGCCGTCCTCGTCGAGGTGGAACGTGTCGCCCGTAACGTTCCAGCCGCCTTGCACGTACTGCGCTTGGCGCGCGTCGGCGAGGTAGCGGCAGCCGGTCGGCCCCTTGACGGCGAGGCGTCCCGTCGAGCCGCGCGGCAGTTCGTTTCCCGCGTCGTCCAGGATCACGGCGCGATAGCCGGGCACGGGCTTGCCCGTGGCGCCCGGGCGCACGTCGCCGTCGGCAGCGGAGATGAAAATGTGCATCATCTCCGTCGCCCCGATGCCGTCGATCAGGTCGATGCCGGTCGCGTCCTTGAAGGCGCGGCGCGTTTGGGCCGAGAGCGCTTCGCCCGCGGAAACGCAGCGGCGCAGCGACGCGAGGCTCGGCGCGTCCGGCTCGTGCGTCGCGAGCATCGCGCGATAGCCGGTCGGCGCGGTGAAGGCGACGGTGACGCCGTAGCGCGCGATCGCCTCGCGCAAAGCGTGCGGCGTCGACACTTCGACGAGCACCGTTGCGGCGCGCGCGTGCAGCGGAAAGATGAGCGCACCGCCGAGTCCGAACGTGAACGCCAGCGGCGGGCTCGCGCAAAAGCGATCGTCCGCCCGCGGCGCGAGCACGTGGCGCGAGAACGTGTCGGCGCAGGCGAGCACGTCGCGGTGGAAGTGGACGCAGCCCTTGGGCACGCCCGTCGTGCCGGAGGTGAACGCGACGAGCGCCACGTCGTCGCACGCCGTGTCGGCCGGCGAGCAGTGCGGGGAAACGTCGCGCATCGCGCGTTCGAGCGACCCATCCTCGGCGGAGCCGAAGTAGAGCGTCGTCTGCAAGACCGGCGCCGCGGCCGCCGCAGCGGCGAGTTCGTCCGCCAGGCGCACGTCGCAGAGCGCGAAGGCTACCTGCGCCTTCTCGATGACGACCGCGAGCTCGCGCGCGCGTAAGAGCGGCATCGTCGCCACCGCGACCGCGCCGATGCGCTCGACGGCGAGCCAGCACGCGCACATCATCGGGTTGTTCGGCCCGCGCAAGAGCACGCGCGAACCGGGAATGACGCCGCGCTCGCGCAGCACGTTGCCGATGCGCGCCACGCGCTCCGCCACCTCGCGATAGGTCCATGTGGCGCCGGCGCCGATGAAGCACGGCCGCTCGCCGTGCCCTTCCGCGAGCGCGTCGTCGAGCAGCGCGACCGCGCAGTTGAGCCGCTCGGGGTAGCGCAGTTCGGGCAAGTCGAACAGCAATTCGGGCCACGCCTCGCGCGGCGGCAGGCGCTCGGCGACGAAACGATCCGTCGCGGCGGCGCGGAGCGTCACGGCAGCCGCGGCGGCCGGACCGCCGTCGCTTCGATCTCGACGAGCGCCCCCGCTTCGACCAGGCGGACGACTTCGACGACGGACATCGCGGGATAGTGTTTGCCGAAGACGGCACGGTACGCCGTCCCGACTTCGTCCAGGTGCGCTTTGTAGTCGGCGATCGAGATGAAATACCAGGTCATGCGCACGACGTCTTCGGGGCGCGCGTTCGCTTCGGCCAAGATCGTGACGATATTGCGCAGCGTTCGCTCGACTTGCGCCGCCAAACCCCGATCGAGCACGCCGCGATGGTCCCAGCCGATCTGTCCGGCGAGCCAAATCGTCTCGCCCGCGGCGACGACGCCGTTGGCGTAGCCTTTGGGCTCGGGCCAGTGCGCCGGCCGAAGGAACGTCATCGCGTTCATGCGACGCCGTCGAGCTCTTGACGCGCGATCACGATTTTTTGCACTTCCGTCGCTCCCTCGTAAATGCGCAGCGCGCGGATTTCGCGATACAGTTCTTCGACGGGATGGCCGCGTTCGACGCCGAGTCCGCCGAAGATCTGCACGGCGTCGTCGACGATGCGCCCGGCGGATTCGGTGGCGAACATCTTGGCCATCGCGGCTTCGCGCGTGATGCGCGCCCCTTGCGTGTCGCGCAGCCACGCGGCGCGATAGACGAGCAGCGCGCTCGCGTCGAGTGCGGTCGCCATGTCGGCGATTTTTGCCTGCGTTAGCTGCAGCGCGGCCATCGGCGCGCCGAACATGTGGCGCGTCAGCGCCCGCTGCCGCGCCGCGTCGTAGGCGCGTCGCGCGAGCCCGAGCGCCGCGGCGCCGACCGACGGCCGGAACGCGTCGAGCGTGGTCATCGCGATCTTGAAACCGTCGCCGGGAGCGCCGAGCAGATTGTCGTGCGGCACGCGGCAATTCTCGAAGGCGATCGTGGCGAGCGGGTGCGGCGCGGTCGCTTCGATGCGCGATGCCACGCGCAAACCGGGGGTGTCGGCCGGAACGACGAACGCGCCGATCCCCTTGGTGCTCGGCCCCGCACCTTCGGTGCGCGCGAAGACGACGTAGGTGCCGGCGATGCCGCCGTTCGAAATCCACGTTTTCTCGCCGTCGATGCGCCACCGGTCGCCCTCGCGAACGGCGCGCGCGCGCAGCGCGCCGACGTCCGAGCCTGCCTCGCTTTCGGAGAGCGCGAAGGCCGCGAGCGACGCGCCGCTGCGCGCCGCGGGCAAGAATCGCTCGCGCTGCGCGGCCGTGCCGAACAGGACGATCGCACCCGTGCCGAGTCCTTGCATGGCGAAGGCGAACTCCGCGAGCGCGGACCAGCGGCCCAAGATCTCGCGCGCCAGGCAGATGGAGCGCAAATCGAACGCTTCGGGCGCGTCCGGCACTGCGTACCGCAACCACCCTCCTGCGCCGAGCGCGGCCGCAAACGCGCGGCACGCATCGTCCGTGCCCGCTTTGCTTCGAGCGGGCTGCGTTGCGACCCACGCCTCGAGATCTGCGGCGAACGCGCGATGGCGGTCCTCGAAGAAGGGCCACGCGCGATACCTTTCGTCGGCCATCAGTCGCCTCCGAATTCGGGTCGCCGCTTGGCCGCGAACGCTTCGAACGCTCGTCGAAAATCGTTCGTCGTCATGCAGATCGCCTGCGCTTGCGCTTCGGCTTCGAGGGCGCCGTCGATATCCATCGCCCACTCCCGATGCAGCATCGCCTTCGTCATGGCGTGCGCGAACGTCGGACCCTCGGCCAGGCGCCGCGCCTGCGCGTCCGCTTGGCCGAACAAGGCTTCGGGCGCGTGGAGCGCGTTGAAGAATCCCCAGCGTTCCGCCTCGCGGCCGTCCATCGCGCGGCCCGTATACAGCAACTCCGCGGCGCGGCCGTGCCCGACGATGCGCGGCAAGATCGCACACGCACCCATGTCACAGCCCGCCAAGCCGACGCGCGCGAAGAGAAAGGCGACCTGCGCGCGCGCCGTCCCGTGGCGCAGGTCGGAGGCCATGGCGAGGATCGCGCCCGCGCCCGCGCACGTGCCGTCGACGGCGGCCACGATCGGCTGCGGGCAGGCGCGCATCGCGCGCACGACGTCGCCCGTCATGCGCGTGAACGCGAGCAGCTCGGGCATCGCCATCTTCGTGAGGGGCTCGATGATCTCGTACACGTCGCCGCCCGAGCAGAAGTTCTCGCCCGCGCCGCGCAGGACGACGGCCTTCACGTGAGGCGCGAACGCCAGCGCGCGAAAGAGATCGCGCAATTCCGCGTAGCTCTCGAAGGTGAGCGGGTTCTTGCGTTCGGGCCGGTTCAGCGTAATCGTCGCGACCGCACCGTCCACGGCGTAGAGGAAATGCTGCGGATCGAAGGGATCGCGATTCACATGACTTCTCCGCCGGCGACGACGAGCGCTTGACCGGTGACGGCCGCCGCGGCCGGGCGGCACAGGTAGGCGACGGCTTCGGCGACTTCCGCCGGCTCGATCAGCCGCTTCTGCGGATTGAACTCCACGAGCGCCGAGCGCGCCTGCTCGGCATCCATGCCGGTGGCGGCGACGATGACGTCGACTGCCTCGCGCGTCAGATCAGTATCGGTGAAACCCGGACAGACGGCGTTGATCGTCACGCCGCTCGCCGCGAATTCGATCGCGAGCGCGCGCGTCAGACCGATCGCCGCGTGTTTGGCCGCGCAGTAGGCGGCGGCGTAGGCGTAGCCCTTGAGCCCGGCGGTGCTCGCGACGTTGACGACGCGGCCCCAGCCGCGCTCGCGCATGCCGGGCAGGACGGCGCGCGAAGCGCGAAAGGTCGCGGTGAGATTGAGCGCCAGCATCGCGGCGAGATCGTCGTCGCCGTGGCGCGCGAACGGTTTCGAAAGCGCGGCTCCCGCGTTGTTGACGAGCACGTCGAGCGGTCCGCACGCCGCG
>Ga0075029_100000263_pt1 | contig 29286 bp, 21 predicted proteins | sample LitLauG_LLR_2013_FD_71391 | JGI IMG/M metagenome (GOLD analysis project Ga0075029, IMG submission 71391) | Freshwater sediment microbial communities from North America - Little Laurel Run_MetaG_LLR_2013 | ecosystem: Environmental > Aquatic > Freshwater > Creek > Sediment | place: USA... | reverse complement strand
TAATTGCGCGAGCCTCCGCCTTCGATCATGTAGCTGGCGAGCGTGAAGGGCGCGCCGCAGAATCCGATAACGGGAAGTTTGTCGCCGAAGTGCTTGACGACCAGCTTGATCGCTTCCGAAACATAGCCGAGATCGGCGGCGCGATCGGTGCGGAGTTTCGCAATGTCTTCAGGAGCACGGATGGGCTTCTCGATCTTCGGGCCTTCGCCGGCGGAGAAATGAAAGGGTAGGCCCATCACTTCGAGCGGCAGAAGCAGGTCGGCGAAGATGATGGCGGCATCGACTTTGAGGATCTCGGCAGCTTCGATGGTGACCTGAGCCGCGACCTCTGGCTTCTTGCAGATCTCGATCAGGGAATATTGCTTGCGGACGGCGCGGTACTCGGCCATGTAGCGTCCCGCCTGGCGCATGAGCCAGATCGGGGTGCGTTCGGTGGGCTGAGCTTTGGCGGCGCGAATAAAGAGAGAGTTTGAGGCAGACATGAATCATCTAATTTAACACTTCCGCGAGGACCGGTCTGTGATCCATAACCGGCTCGGCACGAACGATAAAGCGCTGCGGAGAATGCGGACTGTGGCCGAACGGGTAGCAGGTGATGAGGGTGAGGACGTCATCGTCGGTGGGCGCGAGCAAAGCGGTATTCGAGGGATCGACGATGCGAATCGCGCTGACTTTGAAGATGCGTTGCCGCGGATGTTTTTCGTGCGAAGCGTACCAGTCGACTTTGATCTCGTCAGCGGGCGCAATCGCTTCGAGCCGGCGGAACCAGCTGGTGCGATGGCCGGCTAGAACAAGATTTCCCGGCTCGCCGAGGCGGGCACTGTAGGACATGCGGGCCGGACCGAAAGCGAGCGTTCGGGGTGAAGCTCCTTCGAGCACGATTTCGTCGTAGCCGAGGCGCGGAATCTGCAGACGGGCGATGGGGTGCGTGTCGGCCCAGGGCCATGGTCTGTGCGGAGCGCCGGTGGCGAGCGTCTGTTCCCATGCATGGCGGATGAGGATGCCCGCCAACTCGGCCTTGGCACGAAGATACAAGGCGCGAGCTGTGAGGCATCCTCCCGCGAGAAGGATGAAGAGCGAGAGCAGACGGAGCGGTTTCATGACACCGCTGCGGCTTTCCGTGTGATACCGGCGAGTGCGAAGCCGGCCAGGAGAAGCGCGAGGCCCAGAGCTTCATAGAACGAGTCGGTGGTTCCGGTGGCGGGCGCTCCGAAGACTTTGTCCATGTGCCATCCGGCAGGAAGCTCGGTTGCGACTGGAGTTGTGTTCGACTGCCCACTCGGATTGACGATTACCTGCTCAACAGCGACGAGGGACGTGAAACGGGTGACGAGGCGATAGTGGATGGCGTGGGCGATGATGGCCGACTTGATTTCGGCGCGGCTGTTTTCGTCTGTTTGCCGCCAGCGATCCATCATGTCGTCGACACCCTGCCGCGCCCAGAGCGTCGTGATTCCGGGATGGAAGGTTGCCTGGGCGGCGTCGAACGTGATGGTGGTTTCGTAAGTCTCGTTGCCGACTTTGCCGGTGAGGTGCGCGACACCGGCGCGGCCTTTGGCGATGCGTCCGTAGACGAGCAGCGGTTGACGGATGAAGAGATCGGGCAGGTGATCGGGATACGTGTCGACGACTTCGACGCCGTCGAAGGTCAGTTTCACATCAGTGAGCACCGGGTTGTCGATGCCGTCGAACAAGCGACCCATCTGCTGCTGAATTTCGTTGATGTCGGCGATGTGGGTGAAGGTTCCACGGCCGAACTGCGCCATCTTGGTCGCGAGGAAGAGATTCGGCTCGCTGCCGACGGCGATGGTGTAGAGGCGCGCGTTGCCGAGATCCTGGCGCATGGCGGCAAAGATTTCTTCTTCGTTGCCGAGGTCGCCATCGGTCATGAGGATGATGTGGCGCAGATAGCGAGCGGGCTGCGGTTTGCGCATCAGGTGGATGAGCGCGGGCAGCATTTCGGTTCCGCCTCCGGCACGCAGACTGCGGACGTAGTCACGGCCTGCGGCAACGTTGGCCGGAGTCGCGGAAACGGGCTCAGATGAGAATTCGTGGTAGCCGCTGGAGAAGGCAAGAATGCCGAAGCGATCGTTCGGAGTCAGCCGATCGAGCGCCTGCAACAGAGCGCCGCGAGCTTGCTCAATCGAAGTGCCTTCCATTGAACCGGAGACGTCGATCATGTAGAGCATCTCCATGGGCTGCCGCTGCGCAGGAGGAACCGCGGGTGGATAGGCAGCGAAGAGAAAATGCGTTTCGCCGGTGTCACCACCGGGAGAAAGGAAGAGCGCGGCTTTCGGCTGCGTGGTCTGGGCTTGCAGCACTTCGAGCACGAAATCTTTGTTGGGAATCGTGGTATGGCTGGCGAGTTCGACGCGCTGGCGTCCGTCGCGGATGCGGCGCACGTTAACGTCGTGCGAGATTCCTTTGATCGAGGCGACTTCGAATCCGGGATCCAGGTCGACGCTCACCGAGATGTCGTGCCCCAAGCGGCTTTCAGGATTACGAACGACGGGCGTGATGCGCGAGGCGTCCGGGACGGCGTTGGTGTCGAATGCCCAGCCCGTTCCGTCATGGCCAACGGCTTGGGTTCCGGGAATGTAGCGTGGACCGACGACCATGGGGAATACCAGGCGGAGTTTCCCTTCTTCGAGCTTCAGCGGCTCGACGTAGCGCAGGCGGACAGAGACGTGATCGCCTGGCATGATATTGGCGACCGACGTAGTGAAGATGTTGGGCCGTTCTTCTTCGACAATCGCGGCGCGCTTGCCATCTGATTTCGCGGCCTGATAGATGCGTTTCGCTTCCTCGCGCTCGTGAATTTCGCTGCGAATCACGCGATTGCCGATGCGCAATTCCATGTCATACACGGCGGCATCGTGCGGAAGAGGGAAAATGTAAACGGCTTCGATGGGCGCGGTGCTTTCGTTGGCATACTGCTGCGTCACTGTGGCTGAAGCTACGAGGCCTCGCACGTCGATGGCGGCATCGGTGTGAACGAGTGGAACCTGTTCGTAAACGCCCGAGACAGGCGAACGATAGAGCAGACATCCTTCACCGACGCGGGGCGGGCGATTATCGTCTTGCCCGTGCGACCATCCGATGAGGAGAGTCAAAACCGCCAAAAGAGCGAGCGCGAACCGCGCGCGCGATGAATTCTTGAACATTGGATTCCTGAACCAGGTAGCTGCGAAGTGTTGCATGACATCCTCCCGCGCTCGTAAAGCCTGCACTGATCGAGATGCACAACGCAGGCCAAACTTGTTCAGGGAAAGCGGCAGTCTCAAAAGGTCGGAGTTTCAATTACTTAGCGTTTGGACTGTTTTGTACGGGCCAGTGCGCTCGTGTTGCGGCGGACACGGGCGTGGACGCACCGCAACAACCTACGCGGGTCCTATTCAGGGAGCTGCGGTGATCGATGGCGCGACCGGTAGAATTTCTTTCTTGCTTTTACGGGACTGCTGGTAGATTGTTGTGCGCTATTGGTCGAAGAAGCCGGGGGATGCATCATGCATTGGACCCAGATCTATGACCCTTTTGGTCGCTGGTGGCTTTCTACGCTGGTCGCGGCGCTGCCGATTCTTATCTTGTTTGGGCTGCTGGCAGGGCTCAAAGTAAAACCTCATTTGTGCGCAATTGCGGGAGCGTTGACTGCGGGCGGCGTAGCTGTGCTGTTTTTCAAAATGCCCCTGACACTCGCCGCCATGAGTTTCGGGTACGGTGTTGCCTTCGGCCTGTTGAAGATCGCATGGATCGTGCTGGCCGCGGTTTATCTCTATGACATCTCGGTAGAGACCGGGCAATTCGAAATCATGAAGGAATCGGTTGCCGGCATCACTCCCGACCGGCGTCTTCAAGTTCTACTGGTGGCTTTCTGCTTCGGCGCTTTCATCGAGGGTGCGGCCGGATTTGGCGCGCCGGTCGCGATTGCAGGTGCGTTCATGATTGGGCTTGGCTTTCGACCGTTTCACGCGGCCGCGCTAAATCTGATTGCCAACACCGCTCCGGTCGCTTGGGGAGCAATCGGAACTCCGGTGCATACTCTGGCGGCGGTCTGCGCGCTTCCGGAATCCGATCTGAACGCGATGATCGGCCGCATTCTTCCCTTCACTGCGGTGATTGTGCCGTTCTGGCTGGTGCGAACCATGGTGGGATGGAGCGAGACGTTTGAAGTGCTGCCCGCAATTTTGGTCGTCGGTTTTTCCTTCGGGATTACCCAGTTCTTCTGGTCGAACTACGTGGACAGCAACCTGGTCGACATTATGGGCGGCGTCGTGTCGATCATCGCGACCGTGGCTTTCCTCCATTTCTGGAAACCGAAAAAGATCTGGCGTTTTGACTACGACCAAAAAGGAGAAGTCCTTCCTCCGCCAACCGAACCGATCACAGATCAGGTCGGCGGGGAATGGACCGCAAAGGAATTCGACGGCTACAGCACGGTTCGCTCGTATCCGGCTGGGAAGGTACTAAAAGCCTGGATGCCGTTTGCCATCTTGTCGCTCATTGTGCTGCTCTGGGGCCTGCCTAAGATCAAGCTGGCGATCAACCAAGCTACAACGCCGGCTTTCAAGGTAATGCTGCCGGATGGGAAAGTCCGGCCTGGGCCGGCGGGGTGGGATGTGCCACTGCTGCATAACGCCGTGTACCGCGCAGCGCCCGTGGTTGCCAAGCCAACTCCGGAGGCCGCGCGCTATGACTTTAACTGGCTCTCCGCGACTGGCACTGGATGTTTCCTGGCCGCGATTCTTTCCGGACTGCTGCTCGGCATGAGTCCGGCTCGACTGGCAAAAACTTTCTGGCGCACGCTGGTGCGGATGCGGCTGGCGGTCATCGCGATCTCCTTCATGCTCGGACTCGGGTATGTGACTCGCTATTCTGGGCTCGATGCGGTGCTGGGGCTCGCATTCACCCGCACCGGATGGTTTTATCCTTTCTTCGGTACTTTCCTCGGCTGGCTCGGGGTTGCACTGACCGGAAGCGACACGTCGTCGAACGCGCTCTTTGGAAGCTTGCAGCGCATTACGTCCCAGCAACTCGGGATTGATCCAGTCCTGATGTGCGCGGCTAATAGCGCGGGCGGCGTGATGGGAAAAATGGTAGACGCGCAATCGATCACGATTGCCACCTCCGCGACCGAGCAGGTGGGGAATGAAGGCACGATCTTCCGCTTTGTGGTGTGGCATTCAGTTGCTCTCGGAGCGATTGTCGGAGGCATCGTCATGCTCTACGCGTATGTGTTTTCGCGTTTTATCCCTCACGGGCTGACGTTTGTGAAATAACGTCTGCAATTCTCAAGAGACTGACATCCGGTTAACGCGGCGTGCGGCTATAATTGCTCCCTTTAACAAAAGGAGCTGCATGCGACCGTTTGCCGCGATTGTGCTGATCTTTACCCTAGTGATTCCCTTTTTGTCTTTTGGAGCAGATGCCGGTCAAAGCCAGGCTGGGCTCGCGGGCTACTCACCGCGTTCCGCGCAGAGCGAGCGCGAATGGGAGACGAAATTTCGGGCAATTCCCGACCCCGCGAATCTGCGGGAGTACATGCGACGGCTGAGCGCGCGTCCGCATCATGTGGGATCTCCTTACGACAAGGACAATGCCGAGTGGATTCTGGCGCACTTCAAGGAGTGGGGACTGGACGCGCATATCGAACAATTCGACGTTCTGTTTCCGACGCCAAAGATTCGCGTGCTCGAGATGGTTGCGCCGACGAAGTTTACTGCCAAGTTGGATGAGCCTGTGCTTTCGGTCGACCCGACATCGAATCAGAAACCAGAGCAGCTGCCCACGTATAACGCCTATTCGATTGATGGCGACGTCACCGCTCCGCTGGTATTTGTGAACTACGGCCTGCCGGAAGATTACGAGAAGCTTGACCGGCTGGGCATTTCGGTGAAGGGCGCGATCGTGATCGCCAAGTATTACCACAGCTGGCGCGGGGTAAAACCAAAGGTGGCAGCGGAGCACGGTGCAATCGGATGCCTCATTTACTCCGAGCCTAAGGACGACGGCTATACGGTGGACAATGTGTTTCCGGCGGGGCCGATGCGTCCGGCGGACGGAGTGCAGCGCGGAAGCGTGATGGATTTCGCTTCGGTGAGCCCTGGAGATCCGCTGACACCCGGAGTCGGCGCCACTCCGGATGCCAAGCGGCTGGCGGTGAAGGACGCGAAGAGCATCACCAAGATTCCGGTGCTACCAATTTCTTATGGCGACGCACAGCCCTTGCTGGCGGCACTGGCGGGACCGATGGCGCCGGAGGAGTGGCGCGGCTCGCTGCCGATTCCTTATCACGTTGGACCGGGGCCTGCGCAGGTTCACCTAAAAGTTGCATTCAATTGGGACATCAAGCCGGTGTATGACGTCATCGCGAAGATTCCGGGCAGCATCGCTCCGGATGAGTGGATCATTCGCGGCAATCATCATGACGCGTGGGTGAACGGAGCGGAAGATCCGATTTCAGCGCAGGTTGCGTTGCTGGAGGAAGCGCGCTCTCTGGGACTTTTGCTGAAGCAGGGATGGAGGCCGCGGCGCACGATCGTCTACTGTGCGTGGGATGGCGAAGAACCGATGCTGCTGGGCTCGACGGAGTGGGTCGAAGCGCATGCCGATGAACTGCGGCAACATGCCGCCGTCTACATCAATACCGACGGAAATGATCGTGGCGTTCTGAACATGAACGGCTCGCACAGTCTGGAGAAGTTCATCAATGGAGTCGCGCGGGAGATTGAGGATCCGGAAACGAAGTTGACGGTATGGCAGCGAGCGCAAATGAACGCGATCGCGGAAGCACAATCAGTTGAAGATAAGAAAGAAGTCCGGCAACGGGGGGACTTGCGCATTGGCGCGCTCGGATCGGGCACGGATTTCACGGGGTTCATCGATCACATCGGCGTGGCCACTCTGGATTTGGGTTACGGCGGCGAAGATGAACAGGGGATCTATCACTCCATTTATGACGATTTCTACTGGTACACGCATTTCTCCGACACTGATTTCGTTTATGGGCGGGCGTTGTCGCAGACCGTAGGAACATCTGTGATACGACTGGCCGATGCGGAGGTACTGCCGTTTGATTTCGTGAACCAAGCGGACACGGTCGGGCGGTACATGAAGAATCTGCAGAAGCTGCTGGCTGAGAAGCAGGAGCAGATTCGCGAGACGAATCAGGAATTGGACGAAGGCTTGTTCAAAGCGACATTGGATCCGAGACGCCCAACGGTGGCTCCGCCACGAGAAGAGGTTCCTCCGCATTTGAATTTTGCGCCGATGGAGAACGCTGTGGAATCGCTGAATCGCAGCGCGAAGCATTACCAGGAGGCGCTGGCAAAGAAGCAAGTAAATTTAGGAGATGACGCGGTTACCGCGAAACTCGGCGATTTGAATCGAATGCTGATTGAGAGCGAGCGGCGGTTGACGAATGCCGACGGCTTGCCGCGGCGTCCTTGGTACAAGCATTTGCTGTATGCTCCCGGCGTGTACACGGGGTACGGTGTTAAGACCTTGCCCGGCGTGCGCGAGGGAATTGAGCAGAAGAGATATGCGGAGGCGGACCAAGAAATAGTGCGCGTTGCCAAGGCTTTGGAGGATGAGGCGGCACTGGTTGAAGCGGCGGCGAAACGCCTGGAGTAGCGCGAACCCAGATCTCGAAAGGCGCGAAACCTGTGGCACACATTGTTTAGGAAGCTACCGATTGCTGTTCTGACACCGCTGGGGTGATCAGCGTTGTCTTTTTTGTTCGCAGGTAAGCGTCAACGCTTGCGGCAGTTTTGCGGCCTTCAGCGATAGCCCACACGACAAGCGACTGACCGCGGCGCATATCGCCAGCCGCGAAAACTCCGGGCACCGATGACATATTGTTCTGGTCGGTGGCCACGTTGCCGCGTGCGTCGAGCTTTACTCCCAGTTGTTCGATCATTCCGTTTCTTACTGGCCCGGTGAAGCCCATCGCGATCAGGACAAGGTCTGCTTTCATGGTGAATTCAGTGCCGGGAATTGGTTCGAACTTCGGCGGTGGTCCGACGCGCACGGCGTGCAGTTGTTGAATTTGTCCGGAGCCGGTGAATTCTATCGTGGCGATGCTCCAGTCACGAATACCACCTTCTTCGTGCGCGCCTTCAGTGCGGAGTTGCATCGGCCAAAGCGGCCATGGCGTCGATGGTGAACGATCGTCGGGAGGCTTCGGCATGATCTCGAATTGATGCACGGAGAGCGGCTTTTGCCGATGGCAGGTTCCAAGGCAATCGGCGCCCGTGTCGCCGCCACCGATGATGACGACATGTTTTCCGGCGGCAGAGATTTCGGTTGCCGAATCGATGGCGTCGCCGAGACAGCGCCGGTTCGATTGCGCCAGAAACTCCATGGCGAAATGAATGCCGTTCAGTTTCCGTCCGGGGACAGGCAGATCGCGCGGGTGCTCGGCGCCCCCAGCAAGGATGATCGCGTCGAACTCAGAGCGCAGGTATTCGACTGCGATGTTCTTGCCGACTTCCGCACTGGTGACGAACTTCACGCCTTCGGCGGACATCTGCTCCAGGCGTCGATCAACGATTTGCTTCTCCAGCTTGAATTGTGGGATGCCATAGCGCAGCAGGCCGCCGAGGCGGTCGGACTTCTCGTACACGACGACTGAGTGTCCGACGCGGCACAGTTGTTGGGCCGCCGCCAGCCCCGCCGGACCGGAGCCGACGATTGCCACTTTCTTTCCGGTGCGGACTTTGGGCGGCTCGGGCTTGATCCAGCCTTCGGCAAACCCGCGCTCGACTATACTTTTCTCGATCTGCTTGATGGTCACTGCGGGCTGATTAATCCCGAGCACGCATGATGCTTCGCAGGGCGCGGGACAAACGCGGCCAGTTAATTCCGGGAAATTATTGGTGGCGTGGAGCTGGCGGACGGCTTCTTTCCATCGTACGCGATAAACGAGGTCGTTCCAATCGGGAATCAGATTGTTGACGGGACAGCCGGTGTGGCAAAACGGCACACCGCAGTCCATGCAGCGCGCGCCTTGCGTGCGGAGTTTCTCTTCCGGAAAGTCGAGATAGATCTCAAACCAGTCGTTGACGCGCTGCGTCGCTGGGCGACGCGGGGCGAGTTCGCGTCCGTATTCGAGAAATCCAGTGTCTTTACCCATGCTGCACCTGCACGGCCGGGGCTGCGGCAACGAGGGGCGGGCTCGGAATATAGTTCTGGCGGCGACGGTTCATTCCGAGGACTCGCTTGTGCTCGTGCGGAAAGACTTTAATGAACCGCGATAACGCGTCCGACCAGTTGTCGAGAATCCATGCGGCGCGAGGGCTGCCAGTGAGTGCAAGGTGGCGCGCGACGAGATTCTTAACAAGTTCTGTCTCCGTCAGTTGGTTTTCAGCGCGCTGAACGTCCTCGGCCTCGAGGAGTGATTCCAGGTCGACTGACTCCAGATTGCAACGTTTCTGGGTAAAGTCTCCGCGCTCGTCGAAAACATAGGCGACGCCTCCGCTCATGCCGGCGGCGAAATTTCTGCCGCACGCTCCAAGGACGAGGACCAAGCCGCGCGTCATGTATTCGCAGCCGTGATCGCCGAGTCCTTCGACTACGGCCGTTGCACCGGAGTTGCGAACCGCAAAGCGCTCGCCGGCAACTCCGTTAAAGAATGCTTCGCCGCTGGTTGCGCCGTAGAGCGCTACGTTACCGATCAAAATGTTTTTCTCGGGAGCAAACGTGGAGGCGCGCGGTGGATACACGATCAGTCTTCCACCAGACAGCCCTTTGCCGACGTAATCGTTGGCCTCGCCTTCGAGGGTGAGCGTGACTCCCTTGGCTAGGAACGCGCCGAGACTTTGACCGGCCGAGCCCTCGAGGTAGATGCGAATCGTGTCGTCTGGGAGACCGGTGGAGCCATGGCGGTGAGCAATCGCGCCACTCAACATCGTGCCGACGGAGCGATGTACGTTACGGATTGGCAATTTGATTTCTACCGGCGACAGAGTCTCGATCGCTATCTGGGTTTCGGCGAGTAACTGATGATCGAGGGCCTGCTCTAACCCGTGGTCCTGCGCATGCACGCAGCGGCGGGCCACGCGCGATGGCACTGGAGGGTTATATAGAATGGCCGAAAGATCGAGGTCTCGGCCCTTCCAGTGTTCCACCGCGGGCTGGACGTCGAGCATATCGACGCGGCCTATCATCTCGTCCATCTGACGGAAGCCGAGTTCCGACATGTACTGCCGCACTTGCTCCGCGAGGAAGAAAAAGAAATTGATGACGTGCTCGGGTTGTCCCTGGAAACGCTTGCGCAGAACGGGATCCTGTGTAGCGATGCCGACAGAACAGGTATTGAGGTGGCACTTGCGCATCATGACGCAACCCATCGCAATCAGCGGCGTGGTCGCGAATCCGAATTCTTCGGCCCCGAGCAGCGCTGCGACCACGACATCTCGGCCGGTTTGCAATTTTCCGTCGGTCTGTACGCGGATGCGGCTGCGTAGGTCATTCAGCAGTAACACCTGCTGCGTTTCTGCCAAGCCAAGTTCCCAGGGAATGCCGGCGTGTTTGATCGAGCTCAGCGGCGAGGCTCCGGTGCCTCCGCTGTCACCGCTGATCAGAACGACGTCGGCGTGTGCTTTAGCGACGCCGGCTGCTACCGTGCCAACGCCGACCTCGGCAACCAGCTTCACAGCGATCCGGGCTTGCGGGTTGACATTCTTCAGGTCGTAAATCAGCTGCGCGAGGTCTTCGATTGAGTAGATGTCGTGGTGCGGCGGAGGCGAAATCAGACCTACTCCGGGGATGGAATGCCGCAGGCGAGCAATCTCCTCATCGACTTTGTGTCCGGGAAGTTGCCCGCCCTCGCCGGGTTTCGCGCCCTGCGCCATCTTGATCTGCAACTCATCGGCATTGACGAGATAACTTGCGGTGACACCAAAGCGCGCCGAAGCGACCTGTTTCACGGCACTGCGGCGTAGGTCTCCGTTCGGATCTTGCTTGAAGCGCTCCTCATCTTCGCCGCCTTCGCCGGTATTCGACTTCCCGCCGATGCGGTTCATGGCGATGGCGAGAGTTTCGTGTGCTTCTTTGCTGATGGAACCGAACGACATCGCACCGGTAGTAAAGCGCTTGACGATTTCTTTGGCGGGCTCGACTTCTTCGAGCGGAACGGGGGTCGCGCTCTTCTTCAAGTTCATCAAGCTGCGCAGCGTCGCCATGTTGCTGCTTTGCTGGTCGATGAGGTTGGTGTACTCCTGAAAAGTCTGGAAGCTGTTTTGCCGTACGGCCTGCTGCAGTTTGCTGATGGTCGATGAATTCAGCAAGTGGTACTCGCCGTTGACGCGCTGGTGATACGTGCCTCCGACTACCAGCTCAGTCTCAGACTCGGTTAGCGGACGAAATGCGTGCTCGTGCTTCATCTGCGCTTCGCGGGCAAGCACCTCGAGGCCGACACCCTCCAATCGAGAGGCGGTGCCGGAGAAATATGCATCGATCAGACTCTTGCTCAGGCCGATCGCCTCAAAAACCTGCGCGCCCTGGTAACTCTGCAAGGTCGAGATACCCATCTTGGCGAAGGTCTTCAATAGTCCTTTGTTCACGGACTTGATGAATTGCTTTACCGCGAGCTCTGGGTTCACGCCATCGGCCAGCTCGCCGCGTCGGGCGAGGCTTTCAACACTCTCGAGGGCGAGGTACGGATTGATGGCGCTCGCTCCGTATCCGCTCAGCAGCGCGAAGTGCATCACCTCGCGAGGCTCGCCCGATTCTGTAATGAGTGCGACCTGGGTCCGCGTCTCCTCCTGCACCAGCAGGTTATGGACGGCAGCCAGGGCCAGGAGACTGGGGATCGGCGCGTAGTCCTTGTTCACTCCGCGATCGGAAATGATCAGCAGGGTGTAGCCGGCTCTGCCGGCAAGCGACGCGCGCTGGCACAACTCTTCGAGGCCGCGTTTGAGCCCCGCTTCGCCTTCGCTGGCGCGGAAAAGTGCGGGCAGCGTGATCGCCAGCAGATCGCCGGTGGAAACGCGGCGCAACTTCTCCAGTTCGACGTTCGTAAGGAGCGGATGCGCCAGCTTCAACATGTGACAGTTCTCGGGATTTTCCGAGAGGATGTTGCGCTCCGCTCCGATGTAGCTGACGAGCGACATCACGATTTCTTCGCGAATCGGATCGATTGGAGGATTCGTCACTTGCGCGAAGAGCTGCTTGAAATAGTTGAACAGCGCTTGCGGGCGATCGGAAAGACAAGCGAGCGGCGTGTCCGTGCCCATCGATCCCACTGGTTCCTGGCCTTTTGACGCCATGGGGCCGAGGATCATGCGCAGATCTTCATCGCTGTAGCCGAATGCTCGTTGGCGTCGAAGCAGCGTTTCCGCATCGGGTTCGTGCATGCGCGTAGGCGCGGGCAGTTGATCGATGGTGATTTGATTGTCTTTGAGCCACTGGGCATAGGGTTGCCGCGACGCCAGACGTTGTTTGATTTCTTTGTCGGGCACGATGCGGCCTTCGATCGTGTCTACCAGAAACATCTTCCCCGGCTGCAGGCGACCCTTTATTTTTACCTGCTCGGGCGCAATGTCGAGCACGCCGGCTTCGGAAGCCATGATGACGTGGTCGTCGTTGGTGACGACGTATCGTCCGGGACGCAAGCCGTTGCGATCAAGGATCGCGCCGATGACTCGTCCATCGGTAAATGCGATTGCGGCCGGTCCATCCCACGGCTCCATCAGACACGCGTGGTATTCGTAGAACGCGCGCTTCTCCGGCTTCATGTGCGGATTCCCTGCCCACGCCTCGGGAATCAGCATGGCCATGGCGTGCGGCAGGCTGCGACCAGATTGCAACAGGAGTTCGACGGCGTTATCGAAGTTCGCGGAATCGCTGCCATCCGGCGCAATGATGGGAAAAAGCTTCTTAATGTCGTCGCCAAACAGAGGCGACTGCAGCAGAGACTGACGGGCGTGCATCCAGTTGACGTTGCCCTTGAGCGTGTTGATCTCGCCGTTGTGTGCAATGTAGCGGTAGGGGTGCGCACGCTGCCAACTGGGAAACGTGTTGGTCGAGAAGCGTTGATGCACCAGACATAAGGCGCTGGTCACGTCAGGATCAGACAGTTCTTTATAGAAATTCGTGATCTGCGTGGCGAGGAGCAAACCTTTGTAGACGATCGTCCGGCATGAGAGCGAAGGAATGTGGAAAACACCCGCATCTTCGATGTCGGAGGCGGCGATCTCACTCTCCGTTCGCTTGCGCACCACGTAGAGCTTGCGCTCGAAAGTGTCTTCGTCAGTGAAAGAGCCACAACCCACAAAGATCTGCTGGATGTAGGGTTGCGATCCTCGAGCAACGCGGCCAATGCTAGAAGCAAAGCAAGGAGTATCGCGCCAGCCGAGGACAGTTAAGCCTTCTTCGCGCACGATGCGCTCAAGGATTCCTTCACATTGCAGCCGTGGATGCTTCTCAACGGGCAGAAAGGTCATGCCTACGCCATAGGCACCGGAGGCAGGCAGTTCAAAACCAACGGCTCTGCATTCGCGAACAAAAAATTGATGCGGGATCTGCAAGAGAATGCCGGCGCCATCGCCGGTCTCAGGATCACATCCGCAGGCGCCGCGGTGCCCCAGATTGAGCAGGACCTGGATTCCTTTGCTGATGATTTCGTGACTCTTCTGGCCACGGACGTTGGCGACGAATCCGATACCGCAGGCATCGTGCTCTTGCGCCGGGTGGTACAAACCCTGAGCGGGTGGGGGAGCGTTCGTTTTTGGTTGACGCGTTGTCATTCCATCATTCGCAACATGGCATCGTTCACGGCATCTTGGCCGTTCTCCAGACCGGTTGTTCTTGACTGGCACTGCGCCCGCGCTGCGGGAGCGCTGCAGACTTCGGCTCCAAGGGGGCTCCAGCCGGCTCAAGGACACAAGACTGCGAGTCATCAGTTTTTGCCAGATAAACGGGAAAGTACAATTCAGAATTTCGATGTTACGGATGCAAAATTCCGAATTTGGCCCCTCAAGGCGAATTCGGGCTCGATGCAAGCCGCGTCCGTTATAATCCGCATAAACACAATGGATTTCGATCAGCTCATCACGTTCCTGGAAGTGGCTAAACAAGGCAGTTTTTCGCGGGCGGGCGAGAAGGTGTTTCGCTCACAATCGGCGGTCAGCGCCCAAATTCGCCAATTAGAGCAAGAATACGGCGACCGACTGCTGGATCGTTCGGGCAAAACCGTAAAACTGACGCCGGCGGGCCTGGTGCTCTACGACTATGCGGAGCGGTTGCGGAAGCTCCGCGAGGAATCGCTGGTGGCCGTCGCCGACCACAGCGGCACGCCACGGGGAACGCTCCGCGTCGGCGCCAACGAGGCAACCTGCCTTTACGTTCTCCCGGAGGTTTTTGGGGAGTACTGCCGGCGCTACCCGCTGGTGCAGATCAACATTTACCGGAACTTCAGTTACAAGATCACTGAAAAACTCGAGAACGGGTCGATCGAGGTCGGGTTCCTCACGTTACCGATCCAGTCACAAAGTTTGGAAATCCAGCCGATTTTTCGCGACAAGCTGATGCTGATGGTGAGTCCGAATAACCCCCTGGCAAAACTCAAGACGGCCGGCGTTAAGGACATTGTCAGGCATCCGATCCTGCTGCCGAAAACCGGCCACACACGCAGGTTACTGGACAAGTTGTTCCGTCCGCATCGCGACGAACTCCAGGTCCGGATGGAACTGCCGAGCATTGGCATGATTAAGAGCTTCGTGGCGGCCGATCTTGGCGTTTCGCTGATCAGTGCGTCGTTCGCTCGAGATGAAGCGGCGGCAGGCAGGGTCAAGCTAATTGATCTGGAAGATGCCGATCTCTTCCGTGAACTCGGGTTGGCCTACCGGCGCGACCGGACGCTCTCGTGCGCGACGACTGCCTTTATCGAAGTTTTGCGGCGTACCTACAAGCCTTCGAAGTGAAGCGTTTCCCCTCAATGCGTTGGCGTAATTCGTAGGAAGATTTCTCCGGCTGACGGCACCAGTCAATTTTCGGTCCCTTTGATCCGCAGTCACTTTCCTTTGATTGTTGAGAAATGCCATAAACCTTGGTAGGCTTTTAGCAACGGGAAGCCGGGCAGCCTCTTTGTTATCTGACACCATCGTCGAAGGCCTGAAGCCTTATTCCATTGGTGAAAAGCTGCGTGGGTTGCGGCTCAAGAAAAAAATGGGGCTGGTGGAATTGGGCAAGCACACCGGCTTGTCTCCGGCGCTGCTCTCGAAACTGGAGCGCAGCAAACTCTTCCCTACTCTTCCCACGCTGCTGCGCATCGCGCTTGTCTTCAGCGTAGGCCTGGATTACTTTTTCGCCGACGAGCGGAAAAGATATGTAGTTGGAGTCGTGCGCAAGAAAGATCGAAAGCGTTTTCCCGATCGTCCGGGCACCGCGGACATTTCGTACTTTTTCGAGAGCCTTGACTATGCCGTGGTGGAAAGAAAGCTCAGTGCTTACCATGCGCACTTTCAAACGATTGCGCCCGAGAAACTGAAGCCTCACAGTCACGCCGGCATCGAATTCTTATACCTGCTGACGGGAACGCTAGCGATGAAGATCGGAATGGGCGAGCATGAACTGAAGGCCGGCGACTCGATCTATTTCGACGCAAGCGCGCTGCACAGCTATCGTAGGCTGGGCAGCAAGACTTGCAGCGCCATCGTGGTCACAGTGCCGTGAGCGTGGAATTCAAAAAAGGGCCTTCGCGGCGTCGCTCGCGGCAATCCAAGGAAGGTCCCGATACTCGGGCATCTTCTTATCGTTTTCCTCCCGGGCTGAAGTACAACCTTCCTTTTTACGCCTATCGCAAGTTCCAGCCGATGGATCCGATCGGCCTTTTTGAACACCTCGCGGAAAAGTACGGTGACATCGTTCACTACAAGATTGGCCGGCAACACATCGTGTTCTTGAACGATCCCGCCTACATGCGGGAAGTACTGGTCGTGCAGAACGACAACTTCACCAAGGAACGCACGGTGCGGCGCACCAAGTTGCTACTGGGCGAGGGCATGATCACCGCCGAGGGCGCATCTCATCGCGTGCAGCGCCAGGTTGCGCAGCCGGCATTCCATCGTCAGCGGATTAACCGCTACGCGGAAACCATAGTGGACGAAACGTTGCGGCTGCAGGCGTCGTGGCGCCATGGTCAACGGCTCGATGTTTCTCACGAGATGATGCACCTGACCCTGCGCATCGTCGCTCGCACGTTGTTCAACACGGAACTTGGCGCGGAGGTGAAGGAACTGGCGGACGCGATCAACCGCATCATGGGCCTCTACAACTACCTGGTCGCTTTGCCGGCGGTCGAAATGTTGATCAATCTGCGGGTACCTGGCCTATCTGGGTTCACTAAGGCAAAGCAGAAGGTGGATGCCATCGTGTATCGCATGATCGAAGAGCATCGCCGCGCTGGAAGCGACAGCGGTGATCTTCTGGACATGATGCTGCAAGCGGCGGACGCCGCTCCACAGGGCGAAAGCGCCGCCGACAATACCGATTACCTGCGCGACCAAGTGATCACGATTTTCCTCGCCGGGTACGAAACGGTTGCCAATGCGCTGACCTGGACATGGTATTTGCTGTCGCAGAATCCTGAGGCGGAACAGAAAATGCTCCGCGAGATTCAGGACACGCTTGGGATGCGCCCTCCAACGGCCGACGACGTGCTCAGCCTGCGCTATGTAGAGATGGTGTTTGCGGAATCGATGCGCCTGTATCCGCCGGCGTGGGCGATGGGGCGGCAGGCTCGCGCTGACTTTGAACTTGGTCCCTACCGTTTTCCGGCAGGCACAACCGTGCTCGCAAGCCAGTATGTAACGCAGCGCGACCGGCGGCGGTTTTCCGATCCGTTGCGGTTCGATCCGGAGCGCTTTGCTCCGGCGGGGCGGGCGACATTCCCGAAGTTTTCGTATTTCCCCTTCGGCGCGGGCTTCCGGCAGTGCATTGGCGAGGCCTTCGCGTGGATGGAGGGCGCTCTCGTGATGGCCACCATCGCACAGAACTGGCGATTCCATCTCGCGGCGGGTCAGAGAATCGAACCGCAGGCATTGATCACGTTACGGCCGAAATACGGCTTGGCGATGGTTCTTGAGAATCGGTAAGGGATGTTTGCTCGTGTTTTTCGCTCAGATCAAACTTCGCGAGCCTCTGTTCTCTGCAGGAAAACCAGGTTTTGCGTTGGGCGGGTGCGGCATTACAAGCACATCCAGCGGGCCTAAAATTCACGGTAGGGGATAAGGAATGCAAGACCGGAGGGGCACAGCAAGAAATGTGGATCTCACGAAACAGCACAGACGGTGCAGTGTGTGCCAACAGCCGATTCAGTGGCGGCGGTGGCGGGCGCGCAACTGGGAAGAATTGAGCTATTGCAGCGCGTCGTGCCGGCGCGCTGCAAGCGACGGGGCGAGAACTGATGCGGGTGCCGCTAGGAAAACCGACGATCGCCCGTGTGCCGGATCCTCGATCGCAGCATGATCGTTCCCGCGGGAAAGTTGGGAAAGGTCTGAGGAATAACCATTGGACAACAAACTCGACACGGTCGATCACATAGCGATTTCAGTGCCTGAAATTGAACAGGCGATCGAGTGGTATCGGAGGCATTTCCAGTGCGAAGTTCTCTACCGTGACGACAGCTGGGCGCTGGTGCAGTTTGCGAACATCAAATTGGCTCTGGTTCTGCCGTCGCAGCATCCGCCGCACATAGGCTTCTACACCCCGAAAGCGGGCGAATTCGGTCCACTTCGGGCACACCGGGACGGGACAAAGTCGGTGTACATCACAGACCCTGCCGGTAACTCGCTGGAACTGCTGGCGACAGACTAGGCACTCAACTGGGCGGGGCGCACATCACTCTGTACTGTGACCGACATCACAGATGGCCTCTGCCGCCGGTGTTGTACTGCTTGCGGAGTGACCGCCGTGTGCCTGGCAATTCCTGGGAAAGTCCTCGAAATTTCAGAGCTTGGTCCGCTGCGGTCGGCCCGTGTTCAGTTTGGCGGGATCGTGCGACAGGTTTCGCTGAACTTCGTGCCTGAGGCGGGGCTCGGCGATTATGTGATGGTCCACGTGGGCTTCGCGATCAGCAAAGTGGACGCCGCAGAGGCCGAGCGCACCTATAAACTTCTGGAAGAAATGGGAGCACTCGAAGGGGAATTACCGCCCGCGGGGGCGTAGTCCGTACCTCATGGCGCGAGGTCCTGGCTGGCAACGTCTTGCTCTCCCTCGCCGGTTCTTACTCTTGATTGAGACGGATTCCGCGTCAAGTCACACCACGTTGTGATCTTCGTCACCGTTCGGCTGTGGGACCGTGGTTAAAGTCAGGCCTGCGGGACGTTTTCCCATGAAATACCTCGACGAATACCGCGATCATCGCATTGCGCGGATGTTGGCGGTGGAGATCGCGCAGCGCACGACCAAGCCTTGGGTCTTGATGGAAATCTGCGGTGGGCAAACGCACACCATCATGCGGTACGGAATCGATGAGTTGCTGCCGCGCGGGATCGAACTGGTGCATGGCCCGGGATGTCCGGTGTGCGTCACTCCGCTGGAAACTGTGGACAAAGCGATCGCGCTGGCTCTGCGACCGGATGTCATCCTCGTTTCCTATGGCGACATGCTGCGGGTGCCGGGGTCGCATTCGGATCTGTTTCGAGCCAAAGCACAAGGCGCCGATGTTCGCATCGCGTACTCTCCGACCGAGGCGGTGAAGATCGCCCGCATGAATCCTGATCGGAAGGTTGTGTTTCTGGCGATTGGATTCGAGACGACGGCTCCGGCAAACGCGATGGCGGCGTGGCAGGCGCAGCGCGAGGGCATCACGAATTTTTCCATGCTGGTCTCGCACGTGCTGGTGCCGCCGGCGATCCGGGCCCTGATGACGACGCGCGACAACCGCGTGCAGGGATTTATCGCGCCAGGGCACGTTTGCACCGTGATGGGATGTTCGGAATACGAAAGCCTGGTTCGCGATTTCCGGATTCCGATCGTGGTCGGAGGATTTGAACCGGTTGACATACTGGAGGCGGTGCTGATGCTTGTCCGGCAACTCGAAGCCGGTGAGGCACGGATGGAGAATCAGTACGTACGGTCAGTGAGTCAGCAGGGAAACTTACCGGCGCAGCAGGTGGTCGGTGAGGTGTTCGAGATTGCCGACCAGAAGTGGCGCGGCATTGGACCGATTCCGAAGAGCGGGCTGCGATTGCATCAAGAATACGCTGCTTTCGATGCCAACCGGATTTTTGAATTGGGTGAAATTTCGGTGGATGAGCCGGCGGAGTGCATCAGTGCGCTGGTTCTGCAGGGATTGAAAAAACCGACGGATTGTCCGGCGTTTGGTATGCGATGCACGCCGGAGAATCCTCTGGGAGCACCGATGGTGTCCACCGAAGGAGCATGCGCGGCCTACTATCACTACCGGCGCCATGCGGTTGCGAGCAGTTCTCAGTTTCCGGTGATCAGTTCTCAGTAAGAGCCGGATTTCTCTGAGAACCGAGAACTTTCAGGAGAAAGCGTGTCTGCCAAGGCCGACGAATTGAAGTTCGAGCTCAGCTGCCCGGCGCAGCTCCTGTCCAAAGACACGATTCTGCTCGGACACGGCAGCGGCGGCAAGCTGAGCGCCGAGTTGATTCGCGATATTTTTCTTCCGGCATTTCACAATCCGGTGCTGGCGCGACTGGACGATCAGGCCATCGTGAATGTGAACGGGCAGCGTCTGGCCGTGACCACCGATTCGTTTGTAGTAAAGCCGCTATTTTTTCCCGGCGGCGACATTGGTTCACTCGCAGTTCATGGCACGGTCAATGACTTAGCCATGGGCGGAGCAATGCCGCGGTTCTTGACTGCGGCATTCATCATCGAAGAAGGCTTCCCGATGTCTGATCTTCGGCGAGTAGTGAATTCGTTACGCCAGGCTGCGGCCGATGCCAAAGTTCAAGTGATCACTGGTGACACGAAAGTCGTCGAGAGAGGCAAGGGCGATGGACTGTTCATCAACACGACGGGAATCGGGTTGGTGCCGGATGGAATCGACCTTTCTGCTGACCGTGCGCGGCCCGGAGACAGCGTTCTCCTGAGCGGTTCGATCGGCGATCACGGCATTGCGATCCTGGCACAGCGCGAGGGCTTGGAGTTTGAGACGCAAATCAAGAGTGACAGCGCGGCGTTGCATACGCTAGTGGGTGACATGCTCAACGCGACTGGCGCAATCCGCTGCATGCGCGATCCGACTCGCGGCGGCGTATCGAGCACGCTGAATGAAATTGCCGAGAGTTCGCGGGTGGGCATTGAACTGGAAGAGAGTTCCCTTCCCATCCATGAAGAGGTTCGCGGGGCGTGCGAGTTGCTGGGACTTGACCCGCTGTATGTCGCGAACGAAGGGAAACTGATTGCTATTGTTGCGCCAGGGTCCGCAGATGCGGTCTTGCGAGCGATGAGACAACATCCATTGGGCGAGGAAGCACGTGTAATCGGCACGGTGAAGAGAGAAAACCCTGGATTGGTTACGATGCGAACAGCGTTTGGCACGACGCGAATCGTAGATATGCTGGCGGGCGATCAGCTGCCGCGAATCTGCTGAGGAAAGTATGCACGAAATGGGAATCGCGAATTCGGTGCTGGAGGCAGTCCGGACCGAGATGACGCGCTATCCGGGGATGTATCCGTGCAAAGTTGGCGTACGCATTGGCGAGATGGCGGCCATCGATCAGGACGCACTGCGCTTCTGCTTTGAAGCGATCATTCTCGATACGGATCTGGCGTCACTGGAACTTGGGATCGAAGTTTGCCCGCGCCGCCATCGTTGTCAGGCGTGCACAGAAGAATTCGTGGTGCGGGACTACAATTCGCGGTGTCCGAAGTGCAGCAGCCTGGAAACCACATGCGTCAGTGGAGATGAATTGGAATTGGCCTATCTGGAGGTAGAAGAATATGGACCGAGTACCGTTGGAGCGAAAAGTCCTCAGTGAGAACGACCGCCTTGCGGCCGAGTTGCGCGAGCGGTTTCAAGAACACGGTGTCTTGTGCTTGAACATCATCAGTTCGCCCGGGTCCGGAAAGACCAGTCTGCTTGAAAGTACGCTCGCGAGCCTGCCACGGAACGACCACGTGGCAGTCTTGACGGGTGATATCCAGACGGAGAACGATGCCAACCGGCTGAAGCGATTTCACTTCCCGGTCAAGCAGATCACGACCGGCGGCACCTGCCACCTTGACGCTCGCATGATTCAGCGTCACTTGGAGGATTGGAAACTCGAAGATATCGACCTTCTGCTGATCGAAAACGTCGGCAATCTGGTTTGCCCTTCAAGCTATGACCTTGGGGAAGCCGCCAAGATTGTCGTGCTAAGCGTGACCGAGGGTGAAGACAAGCCGCTGAAGTATCCCTCAATCTTCTTCAAGTCTTCTCTGCTCGTTCTGAGCAAAATCGATCTGCTTCCCTACGTTCCTTTTGACATCGAGGCAGCGGCTGAGAACGCGCGCAAGGTGCATCCGGAGATGGAGATCGTAAAAGTGTCTTGCCTCACTGGCAATGGTCTGCATGAATGGTTGATGTGGCTGGAGGAGAAGCGTCGAGTGCATCAGCCGCTGCAGAAATCCACGACCTGAAGATGTATGGACGTCCGGCGCCAGATCGATGTTTCAGGAATTGTGCAGGGAGTTGGATTTCGGCCCTATGTCTACCGTCTGGCCACTGGCCGACACCTGAGCGGCTCGATTCGCAATACGTCGGCCGGTGTCACTATTGAAATTCAGGGGCCTCCAGAGCAGGTTCAGGATTTTGTTGAACGCCTGCCCGCCGAAGTGCCGCCTCTGGCGCGCATCACCGGCGTAGAGATTCGTGAGCTGCCATGCAACGGCGATCATGACTTCTCCATTGTTCACAGCCACGAGGGAGAAGAAATCCGCACACTGATTTCTCCGGATGTGGCAGTCTGCCCGGATTGCCTGCGCGAGATGATTGACCCGGCCGACCGGCGTTATCGCTATCCGTTTATCAACTGCACTAATTGCGGTCCCCGTTTCACCATCATTCGCGATATTCCCTATGACCGGCCAGGCACGTCGATGGCTGTGTTTCCGATGTGCGCAGCGTGCCGTGCGGAGTACGAAAATCCGCTGGACCGCCGATTTCATGCCCAGCCGAACGCCTGCTGGGAATGCGGACCGAAGGTCGAACTCTGGGACAGACATGGAAAGCGGATTGAATGCCCAGATCCGATCGTGGAAGCCGTCTCAGCCTTGCTCGGCGGATCCGTCGTGGCGGTGAAGGGATTGGGCGGCTTCCATCTGGCGGTAGATGCCACAAATCCTGCAGCGGTCGCTAGCCTGCGGCAGAGGAAACGTCGCGTAGAGAAGCCGTTTGCGGTGATGGTGCCCGATGCCGAGGCGGCCGCAGACATCTGCGAACTGGACGATACTGCACGCGCAATTCTGGAATCGATTCAACGGCCAATTATTCTTCTGCCGAAGAAGGCGGCTAGCGTCATTCCCGAGGAAGTCGCGCCGTTCAATCGCTACCTGGGGGTCTTTCTGCCCTACACGCCGCTACACTACCTGCTGCTCTCGACCGGCCGGTTCAAAGCGTTGGTGATGACCAGCGGCAATCTGAGCGAGGAACCGATCGCGATTGACAATCAGGAAGCGGTTCACCGCCTGGGCGGCCTGGTCGACTATTTTCTTGTGCACAACCGCGACATCCTGCTGCGCTGCGACGATTCCGTAGTGCGCGTCGCGGGTGGAGCGACGCGGCATTTGCGGCGGTCTCGCGGTTTCGTGCCTGTTCCTGTCTTCCTGAAGAACGAGCAGCCTTCGGTGTTGGCTGTGGGCGGCGAACTCAAGAACACGATTTGTCTTACGAAAGGCAAGCATGCCTTCTTGAGCCAGCACGTTGGCGATCTGGAGAACGTCGAGAGCTACAGTTTTTTCCATGAGGCCATCGAGCACCTGGAGAGAATTCTCGAAATCCGGCCCGAAGTCATCGCGTATGACCTGCATCCCGATTACTTTGCGACGAAGTGGGCCCTGCAACAGACGGGGACCAAACTCGTCGGCGTGCAGCACCATCACGCGCATATTGCGAGTTGCATGGCGGAGAATCATCTCGAAGGGCGGGTAATCGGCTTCGCGCTCGACGGCACAGGCTACGGCACCGACGGAAATATCTGGGGTGGAGAAGTGCTGGTCGCGGGATACGAGGATTTCGAGCGCGTGGCGCATCTTGAATATTTGTCGTTACTTGGCGGAGCGGCGGCGATTCGCGAACCATGGAGGATGGCGGTCAGCTATCTGGCGCATCATTTTGGGCGCGAATTTCTCAAGCTGGAGATTCCGTTTGTTCGCATCCTCGATCCCGGCAAAGTGGAACTGCTCTTGCGCATGATGGAACAGGGCGTGAATTCGCCGCTGACGTCCAGTTGCGGACGGCTGTTCGATGCTGTGGCCGCTTTGATCGGAATTCGCCGCGAAGTGAACTACGAAGCGCAGGCCGCGATTGAACTTGAGATGGCGATGGCGGGGTCCGAGGAAAAACAGGGCTACCCAATCAAGTTGATTTCGGAGGGCAACGGGTGGATCATCGGCACTCAGCCTCTGTTTACGGCGCTGGTCGAGGATCTTGGCCGAAATGTTTCCACGGCCGCGATCAGTCAACGGTTCCACAACGGATTGGTGGAAGGCTTTGTCGAGCTAGCGACGCTACTCCAAAAAAAGACTAATCTTGATCGCATCTGCCTGAGTGGCGGGACGTTTCACAACATCTATCTTTCGCAGCAACTAGAAGCGCGGCTGTCTGCAGCTGGCTTTCAGGTGTTTACGCAGAAAGAAGTGCCGTCCGGCGACGGCGGATTGAGTTTGGGACAGGCGTTGGTCGCGGCGGCAAGAGTTCGTGTTTGAGCAGCCTGGCGCATTCCTTCATGTGTGCTGGAGGGCTTATGACAAGTGCAGAAAGTCCAGATCGCGACTCGCATTGGCCCAAAACGATTGCCTCTCTTCTTGTGGGTGCCGGGTTCTTTGCTTTGTGGTTCTGGCTCCTACCGTCGTGGCTCGGGTTCGAAGTTGAAGCCGCAGCCGGAGCACCGTGGCGCTGGATTGGGGCTGTGCCGTCCGTGCTCGGCTTCGCAGTGGCACTTCGTTGCGTATGGGATTTCGGGCGCACAGGACACGGAACGCCGGTGCCAATCGCTCCTCCGACCAGACTTGTCGTGGTCGGGTTTTATCGCTATGTGCGGAATCCGATGTACGTGGGATTTCTGGTGGGCTGGGTCGGGCTCTGGATCGTCTTCGGACGTGCCGACGTGGCGGTCATCGCCGTGGCGTGCCTGGTGGCTCTGGGAGTACATCTGTTCGTAATGCTCTACGAGGAGCCGCACCTGCGCAAGATCTTCGGCGCGGAGTACGAGGAGTACTGCAAGAATGTCCGACGATGGGTACCGCGGCTGAAACCGTGGGCAAAGTGATCTATGCCGTCAAAGACGACACCTTCTGATCGTCGGCCCACCAGATATCGATTTTGGCGGGATTTATGCGCGCACGATAACTGACGCCCAAGCGATCCAGCTCACGCAAGACTTCTGCAATTACGTGATCCAGCGCTGCCTTCACTGGCTCACTCAGACTGCAGCATGGCTCGAAGGACTCGGCTTTAATTCCCACCAAGAGTACTTCGACAGGCCCAACTCCGAAAAGTTCGGCGCTCAGCAGCGCATCAACCAATGCCGGCGCGTGCGGATCCATACGCACGGCGGGGCGCTGGCTCATGATGTCGGCCTTGCGATAAAGCAGAACGTCGCCAGGCTTGGCTTCCACGTTGACGGAGTCGATCAGAATGACGGCTTCTCTCCCGGAGAGTTCATCGATCAGATCGAGCGCCGGCGTGCCGAGGTCGGCGACTTCAATGCCCTCGTCGAAGTCGTAGCGAGCAGCCAGAAGCCGCGCCACGTACGGGCCGACGCCGTCGTCTCCCAGTAATACGCCACCGATGCCGCCGATCAGGATCTTCTTCATCGCGCTCTCGTCATCGTTACAACACCTTCACTTTGGCGATCTGTCGTCCTGACGGATCGAACGTATGACACGCGCAGGCCATGCAGGGATCGAAGGAGTGTACTGTGCGGAGGACCTCCAGCGGTTCCTCGGGGCGCGCCAACGGCGTGTGCAGTAGAGAAGCCTCGTAGGGTCCGTGCGCGCCGGATGCATCGCGCGGACTGGCGTTCCAGGTTGAGGGCACGACAGCCTGATAGTTCTTGATCTTCGCGTCTTTCACGACAACCCAGTGCGACAGGGTGCCGCGCGGAGCTTCGTGGGTGCCGACACCCTCCACTTCGTGAGTTGGCAACACAGGCTGGTTGTGCACAGTGAGATCACCCTTGGCGATGTTGTCGATGAGAAGTTGCAGGTGCTTTTGCGCCAGTTCCGCCAGCATACTGGCGCGGATCGCGCGCGCGGCGTGGCGGCCAAGAGTCGAGTGCAGCATGTCGGGGCTGACTTTGATCCCGGCAACGGCTTCGATCTTGCCGATTGCAAGGTTCGCGTGCTTCACGGTCAGCGGATGACCCTGTGCATAACCGATCAGTACTTGCGCCAGCGGGCCAACCTGCATCGGTGCTCCATTAAAGCGTGGCGCCTTGACCCAGGAGTATTTCTTTTCCGCGTCCCAGCCGGTGAAATCGGACTCGGTCTCGCCAGACCACGGGTGAAGCGGCTTTCCACCCTCATAGTAGGCGTGAGCGACATCTTCGCTGACGGCATCGCGAAATTCCTTGTCGGATGCAGTCTTGAACGAATGCACCCCGCCGAGATTGCCGTTCATGATGTAGCCGCCCGGCAAATCGTAGGACTTGGCGGTGGTATCGAGCGGCAGATCCGGGACGGCGAGGTAATTCCGCACGCCGCCGCCAATCTTGAACCACTCGGGATACATCGCGGCCACAGCGCAAACGTCGACCAGGTAAACCTGATGTATGAACTGCACCACTTCGTCGAGCAGAACCCGGACCATCTCCAAGCGGTCCATGTTCAGGGCGGTGGCGCTATCGAGATCGATCGCGTTGGCTACGCCGCCTACCGTAAGGTTCTGGATGTGGGGAGTCTTCGATCCAAGAATTCCCACTACTTGGAGCGCCTTGCGTTGATACTCGAGCGCTTGCACATAGTGCGAGAAGGCAAGCAGGTTCACGTTGGGCGAGAGGCGCATCGCGGGATGGCCCCAGTAGCCGTTCATGAAAATTCCGAGCTGGCCGCTGGCGGCAACGGCATTGACGCGATCTTGCGCTGCTTTGAACTCTTTGTCCGAATTGCGCGTCCAGGGTGACAGGCTCTCGGCCAATTTCGACGTCGCGACCGGATCGGCCTTCGGGATCTGCATAATATCGACCCAGTCGAGCGCGGACAGTTGATAGAAGTGAACGATGTGATCGTGCAGTGCGTGCGCTATCAGAATCAGGTTGCGGATGTACTGAGCGTTAAGCGGCACTTCGAGTTGCAGGGCATCTTCCACCGAACGCACGCTAGCCATCGCATGCACGGTCGTACAAACTCCGCAAAAGCGCTGGGTGAATAGCCACGCATCGCGAGGGTCGCGGCCGCGCAGAATCTTTTCGATACCGCGCCACATGGTGCACGAAGCCCATGCGTTGCTAACCGCGTTGTTGTCGACTTCGACGTCGATGCGAAGATGGCCTTCAATTCGGGTGATGGGATCAATGGTGATTCGGTTTGCCATAGTGCCTGCCGTTCGTCCTAGTCTTCTTCAGATTCGTTTTCGCCGAAGTATCCGTACTTGAAATATCCGGTCCAGCGGATGTATGGGCGGCGGAAGCGGAAGTAGCTCGCCATGTCATGCCACTCCTGCAAGGGTGCGGGGAGAATTCCAAAGCGCTTCACAATTAGAAGGAATCCCGCGATGCCCATGCAGATGAAACCGAGGGACACCAGAACTTCGATCGTGGTCGGAAAGTAGAGCGACTCGGGATTGGGGCGGAATGCCAGCGTAGTGGGGCTGAAGCGGTAGATCATGCCGCCCAACGAACTCAGAATGTAGCCTAGGAACATCTCCCGTGTCTGGTGCGTTTGCAGCGAGCGGCGAAGCATCCAGCCGCCGATCGAGACCAGCAGCATCTCAAGCCAGAAAACGCCGGCGAAGCGATCGAAGTGGAAAGCCGTGCCCAGTGCTCCTCGGACGAAGATGTCCAGTAAGCGCCATCCCAGCCAGCCGAAAATCAACCACGAAGTAATGCGGGCCGCTTCGTCCAGAACCTCCATGTCCATGGCACGCTTCCAGACAACGCAGCACAGCATGGTGGTTCCGGCGACGCAGCCAAACGACATGAAGGTCGCAGCGCCCAGATAAAGGAAGGGCAGCCACGGAGTCTGCCACAACGGATGAACGCGCTCTCCGGCGAGCAGCATCAGTGCCCCCAAAGACGATTGGTGCATCCCCGGCAGCAGGTATGCGGCAGCGATAATCCAGGGGAAGAATTTGTGGAGACCGCGTTCTAGCCGTTCGACTCCGGGACGCAGGCGGGAATCGAAGTACCAGAGCCGCTCGAGCACTGGGGGGATATTTTCGAGCGCTAACGGGATCATCGCATAGATCGACATGCAGATCGCGACTTCCGCGAGCGGCGAGTGCATGTTCCATTTCCAGGGGAAAACGATCCAGTAGAAATTCCACGGGCGGCCGGCGTCGATACCCAACAAAAGAAGACCGCAGGCGTACGCGAGGAAGCTCGTGAGCAAAGCCATGCGCATGAGAGCATGCAGACGCTTGCGCCGGAACACCCATGCGGCGATTCCCACCGCAAAGGCGCCTGATCCGAGAGCCGTGAGCACCATCACATTGAAGGTCTTCCAAATGCCCCAGCCGTACGCGTCATTCATACCGCTGACGGGGCCGAGACCTGCCAGTTCGCGGTAAGCGGTTAGCGTGAACGCCAGCAGGGTCATCGCCACCAGCACGACAAAAGTTCCGTTCACCACAGGAAAGCCGTACACGGGCACTGCCCGCTCCCAGCGCGTCTTGCTGGTAGTGACCGGCACGTTGTTGATTGTTGCCGTGCTCATATCTGCACCCTCACAGTTGGGCTCGCAAGCCGGTTTCTCTTTCACGCTCGTGAGCTTCTTCTTCGTGCCCCTTGAGACTCTTGCGAATCACCTGCACGAGGCCGACGTACAACAACGCGGGAAGTGCGAAGTACTGATAGAGGCGGCGCTGCCAGCGAAGCGTCTTGGCGGGCACCGACTCCGATCCGAGTTCGGGTAGGCCGAGCTTTTCAAAGGGAACTCGAGACAGGTACAAACATTGCGTTCCACCGTTGTCTGTTTCCCCATACACGCGTTCCTGGTAGTACTTGCCGGGATTGTTACTGATCCGGCGCTTGGCCTCAGTGAGCAACACGGTCCGCGGTCCAAAGATCACGGCACCGGTCGGGCAGACAGTGGTGCAACCTGGACGCAGGCCTCTCTCTAGACGCGTGCTGCATAGCTCGCACTTGGTCACGCGCGGGTTGTATCCCTGCCACTGGAAGCGAGGTACGTGATAGGGACAGGTAATGGTGCAGTAGCGACAGCCAATACATTCTTCGGCTGTCCAACTCACGATGCCGGACTCGGGATCCTTGTGCAGAGCCTGGAAGGGACAGCCCGCCGCGCATGCTGGATCGAGACAGTGCATGCACTGGCGTTTTACAAACGATGAAAGAGAACCGTCCTCCGGTTTGTAGAGCTTGATGACGTTGCGCGTAACATCGTTCAAATCGGAGGGCGACTGGTGGAGAGCATCGCCGCGCGTATCCGGTGGAGTGTCGTTTGCCTCGGCACAGGCGGCAACGCAGGCCTTGCAGCCGATACAAATGCTGGCGTCGTAGAGTAATCCGACTGCCGCACTTGGAACGGGAATCTGCTCGGTTTCTGCATGCAGCGTTTCGGCACCCACGCTCATGGCCACGGCCGCAGGCACGCTGGTCTTGGCGATGCTGGAGATCAATTCTCGCCGGGTGATGGCCACGTTCAGACCTCTTTCCTGTCGGTCGGCTTGTCTAGCTTTTTGTCGCTCGCTGCCTTGAGTTTTTCGGCATGAGCGCGGTCGGCGGAAACGCGTTCGATCCCAGCCTCCTGGCTGCTCTGGAATCGCTGCGCAGCAACCCAGGTTGCGCCACCGACGGCTCCTGCGACTGCACCTACAAGAGCTGCTGCGCCCACCTTAATTCCACCCGTGCCGGAGTAGATCGGGGGATAAGTATCAGGCGGTGTCGCCAGGTGAATCGGAACGGTCTCGAACGTACCCATTCTCCAGACCACGCC